>OBLK01000318.1_pt1 | contig 12542 bp, 7 predicted proteins | sample 1518871 | NCBI WGS metagenome assembly OBLK01 (sample SAMEA2464837, study PRJEB22497) | soil metagenome | biome: Grassland; feature: Farmland; material: Clay | place: Australia | collected 2013-02-01 | depth 0.8 m
CCCACGAAGGCGGCCGACGGCAGCGCCCGCACCCGGTGCTCGCCGGCGCGAAGGTTCAGCCCCTGGGCCAGGTTTCCGCACGGCCGCAGCTCGAGCGTCCGGAAACCGTCCACATCGGACTGCGAGCCGGACACCTCGGTGTCGTACGCGGTGCCGTCGACCTCGATCGCCGGACCGCTGCCGCACGGCACGGCCACCGAGGTCGAGGCGTCCGGGCCGAGCAGGTCAGCCAGCGCCGGGATGCGCAGCTCCGCCAGGCCGGCGCTGGCGCCGAACCGGCTCGTCTCCAGGGGCAGCTGGTCGGCCGACTGCACCGTGATGTCCAGCCCCTCGGTGCGCAGCGGCTCGAACGCCGCCGACGTCCGGCCCTCGCCCAGCTGCACCCGGCGTTGCTGGTCGCCGCCGGTCAGTGTGATCGCCAGCGGCCGGTTCGCCACCGGCAGCTCGCTCGGGGTCAGCGCGATCCGCTCGATCGACCGCTCGCCCGACCAGCGCAGCCGCAGCGTCGGCGCCTGATCCGGCAGGTCGGCGACCCAGCTGGTGTCCGGGTCGCCGTCGAACAGCATGCGCGGCGCCACCGCCGGGTCGCCGGCCAGCTGCGACGTGGCCGAGACCTCTACGCCGCCCGGCGACGTCCACGGGACCGGACCGGGGCGCGGCAGCACGGTCCCGGAAACCACGTACGTCGCAGACTCGGGCAGCCGGAACCGGCGGTCGACGCCGGCCGGCTCCTCGCCAAGTCGCGACAGAGCGGAGTCGCAGCGCAGGGCGCCCTGGCTGGACACGCAGGCCGCCCGCGCCTGCGGGCCCCTGGTGAACGAAAGCGTCGGCTGCCGGCCCGCGGTCACGTCGGTCGGCACCTGCAGCATCCGGCTCGCCGTGACGCCGGGGACGGTGATCTCGCTGATCCCGACGTTGCCGTCCTCCCGGTCGCCGCGCATGGCCAGGATCTCGACCCGCAGCGTCGACGACGGCCCGGCGAACACCGGGAAGTCCTGCTCGTCCAAGCCGGCCGGGGCGTCGACCGGCAGGTCGTGGTCGACCGAGCCGCGGTCGGTGACGATCCGGATCCGGGCGACCGGCCAGCCGACCCTGATGTCGCGAACGAACCGGATCCGCACGGTGTCGAAGACCCGCGGGGTGTCCAGCTGGACCTCGAGCCACTGCCCGCGCGGGCCGGCGAACGTCGATGAGTGCCAGGCCGACGTCGGGTCGCCGTCGATGGCCGCGAACGGCAGGTGCGACGGGTCGGTGACGCCGAGCGAGTCGGCGTACCCGGCGGAGCTCGACGCGGTCACCGCGAGCACACCGGAGTAGCGGGCCTGTGTCTGGTGCTCCTCGCCGCGCAGCGGCAGCACGTCGAGGACGGGCCGGGCCTGCCGGATCGGATCTGTCGGCGCGAGCGTCTGGGACAGGTTGTCGTGCACCCGGCCGACGTTGCGCTCGCGGCGGCGCAGCCCGTCGGTCACCAGCCACGGCCCGGTGGCGTCCTCGCTGTCGCCGGCCAGCGCCGCGGGCTGGCCGGGGTCGAGCACGCCCTGCTCGAGGAGCTGCAGCACCGACTCCGGGCCGCCGCTGATGGTGGCGACCTCGGCCGCCGGCACGACCGAGGCGACCGCCTGGTCCCGCCGCACCTCGAAGATCTCCAGTGCCGGGTAGGCGGTGCCGGCGTCGACGTCGCCGAGCCGCGCCCCGGCGTCGAATGGGACCAGGTCGCCGAACATGGCGACCGGCTCGATGCCCGGCGAGCGGGCCAGCGACTGGTGCACCACCGCGACCGGCGGGCGGCCCGGCTCGCTGCGGTCGATGTCGTTTCGCAACAGCAGGAATCGCACCCCGGCACGGGCCAGGAAGTCGGCCAGCGCCGGCGATCCGCGGCCGCTGGCCAGCGCGTCGGACACGGCGTCCATGAACCGCGTGTTGCCCTCGGACCCGAGCGGGATCTGGTTGCGCACCGCCCACGGCGCCCTGGCCAGCGCCTGCATGGGCTCGTCGACCGTGCGGCCCCAGCGGTACTCGCCGAAGCCGGTCGCCGGCAGCAGCAGGGTCCGCGAGGTGGCGTCCTGCTCGGCGAGCCACTGCGACGCCTGCCGCCAGTGCGGCGGCACCTCGTCCCAGCCGGGGCCCGGCCGCAGCAGGAGCAGCCAGGCCGGCGCGGCCAGCGCCACGACCAGCGCCGAGGCGACGCCGATTCGCCACGCCCGGTCCAGCCGGTGCGACCTGGCCGCCGCGACGGCCACCGACACCGCGTGCGCGAAGCCGAGCGTGAGGCACAACCGCAGCACCGGGTCGAACTTGTGCACGTTGCGAAACGCCGCGAGCGGCCCGTCCAGCAGCCGGCGCCACAACTCGGCGATCGGCGAGTCCAGCGGCCCGACGTGGCCGATGGTCAGCAGCAGCAGACCGATCAGGGTGCCAAGCAGCAGGAAGCGGCGCTGCGGCAGGCCAGGGGCGGCCAGCCCGAACAGTCCGGCCGCGGCGACCAGCCCGGTGGCCGCCATCAGCACCGGGTTGTCGATCAGCACGAAGCCGGCCGGCCACCACGGCTCGCCCTGCACGACGTAGGCCACCCACTGGTTCGTGCCGCGCAGCACCTGGAACAGCGACAGCGGGGCGGTGGTGTTGGCCGCCGACTCCACGTAATCCAGAAACGGCAGGCTGTACCCGGCCAGCAGCAGCAACGGCAGGATCCACCACAGCGTCGCGGCCAGCACGAACACGCACCACCAGGCGACGAGGCGGACGTGCTCGGCGGTCCACCGGCGGGTCAGCAGCCACACCGCCGGCAGCGTCAGCGTCATCAGCACCATCGCGGCGTTGACCCCGCCCATCGCGAGCACCGCGAACGCCGACAGCCCCGCCGCCCGCCGCGGCGAACCGATCCGGTCGCCGGTCACCAGCGGCCGCAGCACCCACGGCAGCAGGCCCGCCCGCAGCATCTCCACCGACCGCGGGCCGATCTCGCTGACGATGCGCGGCGCGCGCGCGCAAGCGGCAGCACCGACGTACCGCGCCGGCTCCGTGCCGATGTCCAGCGCCCGCGCCAGCAGCAGCGCCCCGCCGAACGCCGCGCACAGCAGCAGCGCGCACCATGCCCGCTGCGCCAGCCAGGTCGGCACGCCGATCGCCTCGGTCAGCACGAAGTACGGCCCGACCGGGAACAGGTAGCCGTACGCCTGGTTCTGCAGCTCGCCGAACGTGGCGCCCGGGTTCCACAGGTGCAGCGCCCGGCCCAGGAATCGAGCCGGGTCGAGCACCAGGTCGAGCTTGGTGTCGAAGGTGATCTTGCCGGGCCGTTGCACGAACGAGAGCACGGTCAGCGCCGCGAAGACCGCGAGCGTCGGGCGCCGGACCTTGGGCAGCCGCCATCGCAGCGGCCGGCGGCGCTGCACGGCTGCCGGGCCGCTGGCAGAGGTCCGTTCGGCCGTCGTCGCCATCAGTGCGGCGAATCGTACGTCGAGCCCACGTATGGAACGTGTGCTGCCCACGGTTCCCAGGGTGGATCCTGTGCCGCCCACGCTCCGCTGATGGCGCCGGTAGGGTCTGGCCGGTGACAGAGCCTGCGTTCGACGACGTCTGGGCGGTGGCCGACACGATCCCCGGCTGGCTCACGCGCGACCAGGGCCGCGCGCTGTGGGATGCCGTGCGGCGGCTGCCGGCCGGCGCCCGGGTGGTCGAGATCGGCAGCCACCAGGGCCGCTCGACCGTCGTGCTGGCTGCCGCCGCCGGCGGCAACGGCACCAAGATCACCGCCATCGACCCGTTCGTCGAGGGTCGGCTGTTCGGCGGTGTGCGGACGCAGGCCAAGCTCGAGGCGAACCTGGACCGGGCCGGCGTGCGCGACGCGGTCGAGCTCGTCGTCGACTACAGCACCCGGCTGCGCCCGAGCTGGCGCGACCCGATCGACCTGCTCTACATCGACGGCAAACACGACTACTGGACCTTCAGCGACGACCTGCGCTGGTCCGAGCACCTGACGCCGGGCGGGGAGATCCTCGTCCACGACTGCTTCTCCTCGATCGGCGTCACGTCCGGCCTGCTGGTGCGGGTGCTGCCGTCGAAGACCTACGTCTACCTCGACCGGGCGGGCTCGCTCGCCCGGTTCCGCCGCGGCCGGCCCACCGCCACCGACCGGCTGCGCATCGCCGGCGAGCTGCCGTGGTTCGTCCGCAACGTCTTCATCAAGGTGCTGCTGCGGCTGCGACTGCGCCCGGTCGCGCGCCTGGCCGGCCACACCGACGTCTACGACCCCTACTAGGCCGCGCACCGGGCGGCGCTGTTCAGCGGCGCACGCATTCCGGGGGTAGGCAGGTCATCTCGGCTAGCGCCGCGGCGAACACCTCGCGGATGCCGGCCGGGTTGGGCGTGGTGAAGGCTCGGCCGCCGGTCGTCGCGGCGATCTGGTCGAGCTCGGCGGCGTCGACGTCCTGCCCGATGCCGATGAAGATGATCCGCAGCGGCCGGTTCGGGTCGTTCTGGCGTGTCAGCTCCGCGATCAGCTGGTCGCGGTTGATGCTGCTGACGTCGTCGTCGCGGCCGTCGGTGAGCACGACGACGACGTTGAGCCGCGCGGGATCCCAGCCCTGCTTGACGGTCTGGTAGGCGGCGAGCACGGTGTCGTAGAGGTTGGTCTTGCCGCCGGTCAGCCCGCGGACCGAGCCGGCGAGCTCGACCAGGCGGGAGCGCTGCGTGGACATCGGGCCGATCGGCGCGAGCTGGCGGTAGTCACGGTCGCCGTCGAGGTTGGTGGAGAACGCCCACAGGCCGACGTCGGTGGTGTCCTTGAACAGGCCCATGCCCTGCTGCGCCGCCTGCGCGGTCGCGTCGATGCGGGTCAGGCCGCCGGCGCCGGGGATCTCTGCGTTCATCGAGCCGGAGACGTCGATGACGGCGAGCAGCCTGGCGCTGCGGTTCACCCCGGACCACACGGCGAGGATCGCGTCGAGGTCGGCGGCCGCCGGCAGTTGCAGCGGCTGCACCAAGGGCGGCAGGGGCAGGCCACCGGCGGGCGCGGCCGGGAACCCGTCGCCGGCCTCGCCGTCCGCCGAGCGCAGCCCGCGTGCCTGCAACAGCGGCCTGGCGGCCGGGTCGAGCAGCCGCTCGAGGAACCGCTCGGTTGCCGTGCGGCGCTCGCCGGTCGTGGTCGACAGCACCACGTACGGATAGTCAAGCGCCGGCACGGCCGGCTCGGCGTACACCGGCACCAGTTGCTGCGTCGGCTGCTGCGAGTTGTGCCGCAGTACGGCCTGCTCGCTGGTCGGGAACGCCCCGAGCGCGTCGGCCAGCGCCGCCGGGTCCGATGACGGCGGCAGCCGCTCGAACAGCTCCGCCGCCCGGGCCGCCACGTTCGGTGAGAGCCGCCGCAGCGCCGCGACCTGGGCCGGCCCCGGGGTGGCCGCCCTGCCGGTCACCTCCCGAACGCCGAACAGCGCCGAGAGCCCGGCCGGGTTGCGCGCCGGATCGGCCAGCCCGAGCCGGATCGACTCGGCGGTCGGGTTGGCGGCCAGCACGTCGTCCCAGGTCAGTTGCCGCTGCGGCCAGCCGAGCCGGCGCGCGGCCGGCTCGACGACAGCCAGCACCACAGGCGAGCTGGCCAACGATGCCCCCGCCTCGGGCAGCTCGATCGCCCCGCCGGCCCGCGCCCGGCGCAGCCAGAACGTGGAGTCCGGCACCCAGGCGTCCGGGATGTCGCCGTCGGCGACGCCGGTCAGCCGGTCGGCGATCGTCGCGGAGTCGGCGCTGACGATCTGCACGCGGTAGCAGCCAGGGGAGCGGTCGTCGTCGCGCGCCACGCCCGCGGCCACCTCGGCCAGCCCTGGGGCGACGCCCGAATCGGCGGCGATCGTCACGGTGGTCGGGTCGGCGCAGGCCGGTTGCCGCAGCCGGGCGTTCGCGTACTGGAAGCCGAACCAGGCCAGGACGACGACGACCAGCAACCCAGCCATGATCGGCAGCGGGGCGGCCACGCGCATGGCCGATCGCCCGGTGCTGTGCCGGCCCTTCACCAACGCGTACTCCAGTGGTCGCCCCGTCGCGGCGACCACACTCTACGGTCACTCACGCGCGGGGCGGGTTGGAGATCCCGACTCCGCCCCTCGTGGTCGCGCCGTAGCGCTGCTTCTCGCGTTCGAGGTCCAGCGGGCCGATCCGCTTGCGCGCGGCGAGCGCCTCCTCGTCGAGCTGGTCGGCCGGCACCAGCCAGACGATCTCGAACTCGATCCCGTCCGGGTCCTTGCCGTACAGGCTCTTGGTCGTGCCGTGGTCGGAGGCCCCGACCAGGGCGTCGACCGCCGACAGCGCCCCGGCCACGCGCTCGAGCTCGTCGAGCGTGTCGAGCTCCCACGCCAGGTGGTAAAGGCCGACCGCGCCGCGCCCGACCTGCGAGCCGCTGGCCCGCACGCCGACCTCGAACAGCCCGAGGTCGTGGTCGTTGGTCGACTGCGGCGCGCGCAGGAATGCCGCTCCGGCGAAGTTGTCCGGCGTCATGTCCACGCGTTGAAAGCCCAGTACCTCCGAGTAGAAACGCACGCTCCGGGCCAGGTCGCCGACGTAGAGCACAGCGTGGTTGAGCCTCGTGATGCCCATCGCCGTTTGCCTCCGTGTTACCAAGTATTCAACTCGTACACTACTCCGTGAAATGTTAACGGACAGTGCTGCCACCGGTGCGATAGGTAGCGGCGATGAGTAAGCTGTGCGTGCCTGACAACCCACGCAACGGTACGACCCCGAAGGAGTACCCCTACCAGCGTGTACCGGCAATGAGCACGCCGTCACTGGACGGGATCGACGCGCGGCTCCGGCTGGCCCGGCGGTGGGCCAAGACGGTGGCGCCGACTGCGTACGTGCCGATGTCCCGGGTGGAGGTCGAGCAGCATCTGGCCGACCTGGTCACTTTGATGGTCGACGGCATCCTCGCGAGCCGGCTCGACGGCCAGCACGACGCCGCCAGCCCGGAGTTCGAGCGCGTCGGCGAGCGCCTGGTCCAGGCCCACCTCACCGGGCCGACGAGCCTGCAGCGAACCGTCCAGCTGCTCGGCACCGAGCTGCCCGCCCACCCAGAGCTGTGCGGCCAGGACGGGATCGACGGCAAGATCCTGGCGATGCTCGGCGCGCTGTCCGCCGGGTACGCCCGGGCGCTGCGTGAGCAGACCTTCGACCAGCAGGAGGACGTCAAGCAGGCGCTGCTGCGGTCCAGGCAGACCGCCGAGCGCAACCTCGAGGTCAGCGAGGCCCGGTTCCGCGGCGTGTTCACCTCGGCCGCGGTCGGCATCGCGATCACCGACCTGGCCGGCAACTTCGTCGAGGTCAACAACGCGCTCGGCGAGATCCTCGGCTACCCGGCCGACGAGATCGCCAGCCGGACGCTGTACGACCTGGTGGTCCCCGAGGACGCGCCGCAGCTGCGCATCGCCTACCGGGACCTGGCCAGGCCCGAGGTCGACGCCGACTCGTTCCGGCTGCAGCGCCGGATGATGCGCTACGACGGCGAGATCGCGCACGTCTTCCTGGCCGGTTCGGTGCTGCTCGACGCCAACGGCGCGCCGGCCTACCACGTCGCCATGGTCGAGGACGTCAGCGACCTGCAGCTGCTGCAGGAGCGGCTCTCCCACCAGGCGCTGCACGACGTGCAGACCGGGCTGCCCAACCGGCACTTCTTCCACACCACGCTCGAGCGCGTGCTCGGCCAGTTGCAGCCCGCCGACGTCATCACGCTGTTCCACCTGGACATCGACGGTTTCTCGGTGGTCAACAGCGGGCTCGGACACCAGGTCGGCGACCAGCTCCTGCAGGTGGTCACCAAGCGGCTCATCGACGTCTTCGCCAACGAGCGGGCCACGATCGCCAGGATCGCCGGCGACGAGTTCGTCGTGCTGGTCGAGAACGGCCCCGACACGCCTGACGTCCCCACGCTCGCCGCCAAGATCAACGACGAGCTCGCCGAGCCGGCCTACGTCGGCGACACCGGCATCGCCGTGTCGGTGACCATCGGCGTCGTCCAGCGGCAGGTCCGCGGCCTCACCGTCCAGGAGCTGGTCCGCCAGGCGGACGCCACGTTGCACCGCGCCAAGGCCAACGGCAAGCGCCAGTGGGCCCTGTACGACGACCGGCTCGACGCCGAGAACCGCGGCCGCTTCGCCCTCGCCGCCGGCATGCCGGGCGCTCTGGAGAACGGCGAGTTCCAGATCGTCTACCAGCCGCAGGTCCGCCTCGGCGACCGGTCGGTCGTGTCCGTCGAGGCCATGCTCGAGTGGGACCACCCCCAGCGCGGCCTGCTGCCGCACGAGCAGTGCATCGAGCTCGCCGAGCGCACCGGCATGGCCCTGCCGATCGGCCAGTGGATGCTGCGCTCCGCCGCCGAGCAACTCGCCGAGTGGCGCTCCGTGCACGGCGAGAGCTTCCCTTCCCTGTCGATCCACCTCTCCTCGGCGCAGGCCAACGACCCCGACCTGGTGCGCAACGTGCGCACGGTCATCGTCGACACCGGGCTGCCGCCGTCCTGCCTGCAGGTCGGCATCCCGGTCCGCGCCCTGCTGTGCGAGGACGGCGACGCCGACGAGAACCTCGAGGTGCTCGCCGACATGGGCGTCAGCATCACGCTGGTCGGCTTCGGCGCCGGCCACGGCGGGCTCGCGTTCGTCGAGGACCAGCCGGTGCGCAAGGTCAAGATGGCCGCCTGGCTCGTCACCCGCCTCGCCAACCAGCCCGACTCCCTCACCGCCCGGGCCGTCTCCGACCTGACCCGGCATGTGAGCGGCAGCGGCACCAGCATCATCGTGCCCAGCATCCGCACCGCCGACCAGGCCTCCTGGTGGCAGACCCGAGGCGCCGACCTCGGCCAAGGCCCCCTGTTCGCCACCGCCGCGGCCGCCCCCGACGTCCCCACCCTGATCCAGCCCAGCCCCACCACCTGACCCTGGCCGGCGATCTTGGAGGTGGGCCGGTCGCGTCAGGCGAGTTTGTGGATGATCTGGGAGCTGTAGGCGGCGAGGGTTTCGTCGCGCTGGTCGTGCATGAGGTAGATGGAGAACTGGTCGACGCCGATCTCGCGGAGCTCCTCGAGGCGTTCGACGTGGGCGGAGGCGGGGCCGACGAGGCAGAAGCGGTCGACGATCGCGTCGGGGACGAAGTCGGTGGAGGGGTTGCCGGCCTTGCCGTGGTGGGCGTAGTCGTAGCCCTTGCGGCCCTCGATGTAGTCGGTGAGGGCGTGCGGGACGGGACCGTCCTTGCCGTAGCGGGAAACCAGGTCGGCGACGTGGTTGCCGACCATGCCGCCGAACCAGCGGAGCTGGTCGCGCTGGTGGGCGACGTCGTCGCCGACGTAGGCCGGCGCGGCGACGCACATGGTGAGCGCGTCGGGGTCACGGCCGGCCGCGGCGGCCGCGGCGCGGACCGAGCCGATGGTCCAACGGGCGATGTCGGGGTCGGCGGTCTGCAGGATGAAGCCGTCGGCGACCTCACCGGTGATGGCGAGCGCCTTTGGGCCGTAGGCGGCCATCCAGATGGGCAGCTTGCCGTCGCGCACCCACGGGAGGCGGACGGGGACGCCGTGCAGCTGGGCTTCGCGGCCCTCGGCCAGGTCGCGGATGACACCGATCGACTCGCGCACGGTGGCCAGCGACGCGGGCTGCTGGCCGATCACGCGCCGGGCCGAGTCGCCGCGACCGATGCCGCACACGGTCCGGTTGCCGAACATGTCGTTGAGCGTGGCGAACAGCGACGCGGTGACCGACCAGTCGCGGGTGCTCGGGTTGGTCACCATCGGCCCTACGGTCATCCGCGAGGTCGCCGCCAGCACCTGCGAGTAGATGACGAACGGCTCCTGCCACAGCACGCACGAGTCGAACGTCCAGCCGTAGGTGAACCCGCCGTCCTCGCCCCGGCGCAGGTAGTCGACGACGTCGCGGGCCGGCGGGTCGGTCTGCAGCACCAGACCGAAGTCCATGATCGAATCTCCCGTCAGGTGGGGTTCAGACGAGGTACTGGCAGAGGTCGCGCTTGAGGAACCGGCCGTGGCCGGCGCTGCCGCGGTACTCGCCGGCGTCCAGCACGACCCGGCCGCGCGACAGGACGCTGTCGACCCGGCCGGTGATGTCCAGGCCCTCGTAGGCGGAGTAGTCGACGTTCATGTGGTGGGTCTGGACCGAGAGTGTCTGGGTGGCGTTCGGGTCGTACACCACGATGTCGGCGTCGCTGCCGGGGGCGATCGTGCCCTTGCGGGGGTAGAGGCCGAACATCCGCGCGGGGGTGGTCGAGGTGACCTCGACCCAGCGCGGCAGCGACAGCTGGCCGGCGACGACGCCCTGGTGGATCAGGTCCATCCGGTGCTCGATGCCCGGCAGCCCATTGGGGATCTTGGAGAAGTCGCCGCGGCCCATCTCCTTCTGCTCCACGAAGCAGAACGGGCAGTGGTCGGTCGACACGATCGACAGGTCGTTGGTGCGCAGGCCCCGCCACAGGGCGCCCTGGTGCTCGGTCGGCCGCAGCGGCGGCGAGCAGACGTACTTGGAGCCCTCGAAGTCGGGCTTGGCCAGGTCGTCCAGCGACAGGAACAGGTACTGCGGGCAGGTCTCGGCGAAGACGTTGCGCCCGCCGTCGCGGGCCGCGGTGACCGCGTCCAGCGCCGGCGACGAGGACAGGTGCACGATGTACAGCGGCGCCCCGGTCACCCCGGCCAGCGTGATCGCCCGGCCGGTCGCCTCGCCCTCCAGCTCGGCCGGCCTGGTCAGCCCGTGGTGCACCGGGTCGGTCTCGCCGCGGGCCAGCGCCCGCGCCACGAGTTGGTCGATCGCGATGCCGTTCTCGGCGTGCATCATGATCATGGCGCCGGACTCGGCGGCCTTGAACATGGCCTGGGTGATCTCGCCGTCGGTCGCGTAGAACACGCCGGGGTAGGCCATGAACATCTTGAAGCTGTTCACGCCCTCGTCGACGCAGGTGTCCATCTCCTTGAGCGTGTTGTCGTTGACGTCGGAGACGATCATGTGGAAGCCGTAGTCGATCGCGCACTTGCCGCCGGCCTTGCTGTGCCACTTCTCCAGCGTGGACAGCAGCGACTCGCCCTTGGGCTGGACGGCGAAGTCGATGATCGTGGTGGTGCCGCCCCAGGCGGCGGCCCTCGTGCCGGTCTCGAAGTCGTCGGCGGACTGCGTGCCGCCGAAGGGCATCTCGAGGTGCGTGTGCACGTCGATGCCGCCGGGCAGCACGTACTTGCCGGTCGCGTCGATCACCTGGTCGGCGCCGGTGGCCCAGGTATCGGCCAGGCCCGACTCGGGTGCGGCGAGCGCGACGACGCGCTCGCCGTCGACCAGCACGTCGGCCGCTGTGGCTCCGCTCGCGGTCACCACGGTGCCGTTGCGGATCAGGATGGTCATGGCGAAGTTCCTTACGGGGTGACGAGCGATTCGTAGGTGTCGGGGCGGCGGTCGCGGTAGAACGCCCACAGGTCGCGGACCTCGGCGAGCGCCTGCATGTCCAGGTCGCGCACGACGACCTCGTCGTCGGTGTCGGACGCGGCGTCGCCGACCAGCTGGCCTCTCGGGTCGACGAAGTACGACTGGCCGTAGAAGTCGTTGTCGCCCAGCGGCTCGACGCCGACCCGGTTGATCGCCCCGACGAAGTACTCGTTGGCCACCGCGGCGGCCGGCTGCTCGAGCCGCCACAGGTACTGCGAGAGGCCCCGGCTGGTCGCCGACGGGTTGAACACGATGCGCGCGCCGCCGAGCCCGAGCGCCCGCCAGCCCTCCGGGAAGTGCCGCTCGTAGCAGATGTAGACGCCGATCTTGCCGACCGCGGTGTCGAACACCGGGTACCCGAGGTTGCCGGGCCGGAAGTAGAACTTCTCCCAGAAGCCCTTCACCTGGGGGATGTGGGTCTTGCGGTACTTGCCGAGATACCGGCCGTCCGCGTCGATCACCGCCGCGGTGTTGTAGAGCACGCCGGGCTGCTCCTGCTCGTAGACGGGCAGCACCATCACCATCCCGAGCTGGGCGGCGAGTGCGCTGAACCGCTCCACGGTCGGTCCCGGTACGGTCTCCGCGTAGGCGTAGTACTGCGGATCCTGCACCTGGCAGAAGTAGGGCCCGTAGAACAGCTCCTGGAAACAGATGACCCTCGCGCCGGCGGCCGCCGCCTGCCGCGCGTACTCCTCGTGGGCCTTGAGTATTGACTCCTGGTCGCCGGTCCACGTGGTTTGGACCAGGGCGGCCCGAATGACCTCAGTCATGCGTACCTCCTCGTGCCGGCAGCGGGCCGAGCGGACAAAGCTACTCTATACACGCCGATCTGCGAAGGAGTTGCGATCATGGGTACCGACGACCTGGCGGCGCGGCATCGCGCGGCCCTGCCGCGCTGGGTGGCGCCGCTGTACGAGCAGCCGATCGAGATCGTCTCCGGCAGCGGGTGCCGGGTTACCGGCGCGGACGGCCGTACGTACCTCGACTTCTTCGGCGGGGTGCTGACCACCATGCTGGGGTACGAGGTGGCGGAGGTGCGCGAGGCGGTCGAGCGCCAGCTCGCCACCGGGGTGGCGCACACGTCCACGC
>OBLK01000319.1_pt1 | contig 12439 bp, 14 predicted proteins | sample 1518871 | NCBI WGS metagenome assembly OBLK01 (sample SAMEA2464837, study PRJEB22497) | soil metagenome | biome: Grassland; feature: Farmland; material: Clay | place: Australia | collected 2013-02-01 | depth 0.8 m
GTCGAGAATCGCGTTGCACACCGAGACGCATTCGTCGCAGATGTAAACGCCCGGTCCGGCGATCACCTTGGCGACCGAGGACTCCTCCTTACCGCAGAACGAGCAGTGCACCACGCGCAGCGCCTGAGCCATTCGATTCCTCGCTTCGGCAAAGCCTGGCGTCAGGCAGTTCCTGACAGGATGGAGCCTACGACTGTCAGGGGACGCCTGACAAGGCCTACCCTTGACCGCGTGGCGGTCGTGCTGGTGACCGGGATGTCCGGTGTGGGCAAGTCAGCAGTGCTGGCCGAGCTCGCGCGGCGTGGCCACCGGGTGGTCGACACCGACCACGGCGGCCTGAGCGTCGAGGTGCCGCTGCCCGGCGGGTCGGGCGTGGAGCAACTGTGGTGCGAGGACAGGATCGACGCGCTGCTCGACCGGCACAGCGGCAGGCATAGCGGCGGGCATAGCGGAGGCACGCTGTTCGTCGGCGGGTGCGTGCGCAACCAGGGCCGGTTCTACCAGCGGTTCGACGCGATCGTGCTGCTCAGCGCGCCCCTGGAGATCATCCTCGAGCGCGTGCGCACCCGGCGGAGCAACGACTTCGGCAAGACCGGCGCGCAGCGGCGCCGGATCGCCGACGACCACGCCGACGCCGAGCCACTACTGCGCAACGGCGCCACCGCGGAGATCGACACCCGGTTGCCGCTCGACCAGGTGGCGGACCGGCTCGAGTCGATCGCCTCCGCCGCGGCAGGCGCTGCTAGCCAGCGGCGTAGTAGGCGACCAGCAGGTTGACCTTGATCCCTTCGGGATCGTGGTCGAGTCCGACGAATTCGTCGACGAGCGCGCTGAGCCGGGTGGCGAAGTCCTGCGCCCGGTCCAGCGGGACGGTCGCTCTCACCGCGGCCACCGCGTGCCTGACGGGTTCGGCCGAGGCGTCGCCGTCGAGGCGGACCCGGCCCTCGCGGATCGCGGTGAACAGGTCGTCGCGGTGGCCGTCCAGCACGGCGGCGAGCGCGCGCAGGGTGTCGTCGACCGGCGCCTCGCCGCCGAGGAACCCGGAGTCCATGCGCAGCGACAGCTGGCCGGTCCGGTACCGGTGCTCGACGATCCCGGACACCAGCCGGGTCTCGGCGACCTGGATCAGGTCGGCTGCCTGCAGCTGCTTGATGTGCCGGTAGAGCTTGGTCTGGGGCTGCCCGAGCTCGTGGGCCAACTCCTTCGCGCTACGCACCCTGGGTTCTCGATGGGCGCCGTCCATCAGCAGGTTGACGATCGCGAGCCGCAGCGGATCGGACAGCACCCGCAACGTCTCGACATCGTCCACGTACCGCACGGCCATGGGCCCGGTCACCGCCTCGGTCGCGCGGCCCGCCTCGGCCTCGTGGTTCGCAGTCACGGCAACCATCTTGCCAAATGCTCACGCACATGTCATCGTTCACGTTAACGTGAATGCTTTCGCCTCAGTGAGCGGTGAGGAGCCTCCAGGATGCAGACCGTCGAGCTACCCACCCGCCAGCCGGTCCCGCTCAGGAGCAACCGGAACTTCCAACTCCTCTGGACCGGCTCGGCGGCGGCGCTCCTCGGCCTGTTCGTCGCCGAGATCGCGTTCCCGCTGGTGATCCTCTCCCTGACCGGCTCACCAGGCCTGACCAGCCTGTTCGCCGCCGTGCAGACCGGCGCGGCCGTCCTTCTCGGGATCCCGGCCGGGCGCCTGCTCGACGCCAAGGACCGCCGGGCGATCCTGATCGCCGCCGAACTGGCAAGGGCAGCCGCCGCGGCGACCGTGGTCACCGCGTTCTGGCTGGACCAGGTGGGGCTCGCGCACCTGCTCGTGGCAGGGGCGGTCCTCGGTGCGGCGCAGCCGTTCGGCGCCGCCCGGATCCTGCTGATCAGGGCGGCGGTGCCGGCCGAGCAGCTCACGTCAGCGGTGACCGCCGAGGAGGTGCGCAACAACGCCGCCGAGCTGAGCGGTCCGCCGCTCGGCGGCCTGCTCTACGGCATCACGCCGGTCATGCCGTTCGTGTTCGCCGTGGTCATGTTCGTGGTGTCGACCGTGACCGCGTGCTTCGTCCGGGTCCCCTCGATCGAGCGCGGCACCGCCGGCAGCGCCGGCGGCATGTTCGCCGGCCTCTCCGCCGTGCTGCGGGAACCGACCATGCGCGCCGTGGTCATGATGATCATCCTGGTCAACGGCGTCGCCTACGCCGCCCAGCTGATCGTCATCGTGCTGCTGCGAGATGGCGGCACGCCGCCGTGGCAGATCGGCCTGGCGCTGTCCGGATTCGCCGTCGGCGGGCTGGCCGGCACCGCGCTGATCCCGCGGCTGTACGGGCGGCTGCGCCCGGGCGTGCTGCTCATGACACTCGTACTGTTCGAGGTCCCGGTCCTGCTCGCGCTGGCCGTACCCTTCGGGCCCTGGTGGGTCGGGCTGGCATGCCTCTGCTTCGGCCTCGGCGTGCCGGCGCTGCGCGTGCTGATCGACGTCCTGATCATCCGCCAGATCCCCGACGAGCAGCGCGGCCGGGCGCTCGGCGGCGTCATCACACTGTTCACCCTCAGCGTGCCGCTCGGCATGATCGTCACCGGCGCCCTGCTCGAGGTCGTCAGCCCGTCCGCGACGCTCGTCGCCCTGGCCACCACGCTGCTGCTCGGCGTCGCCTACGCGGCGTCGCGGCCCACCCTGCGCAACGCCAACTGGCCCGCCGCCGCTAGCCATCAAGGCGGCTAGGCACCCGGGCGAGCCGCCGGTCCGGTCACCCCGCGGGCCGGGCGCCGGCGGGACCGGCGGTATCGCCAGGACCAGACGAACCAGACCCAGATCGCCCACAGCCCACCGATCGTCAACATCAGCGGCCCGACGTTTCGGTTGGCCAGCGTGACGATCTGGGCCATGGCCCAGTCCAGCGTCGAGAGCGAGCAGTGCGGGATCGACGGGTCGCTGCCGCAGTGCCGGAACTGCGGATCGTGCATGATCGTCTCGATCGAGGCGATCGGCTGCACGTGCCGCTCGGCGAGCGGCGGCGGGTCGGCGGGCACGGCGGGGTACGGGCGCTTGGTGATCCACTGCTCGAGCACCTCGGCCATGGCCTGGTGACCACGTTCGTTGGGGTGCAGGCTGTTGTGCAGCCAGTTCTGCGGGTTGAGGCTCTGCTCGACCAGGCCGCCGACGGCGTGCATCGCGAGGAAGTTGACGCCGACCCGGCCGGCGTCGTCGTCGCAGATCCGCAGCTTCTTGACCGCGAAGACGTCCTCCATCTCGCTGAGGTAGTAGAGCCCGGCATCGCTCGCGGCCCGCGCGAGCACCTTGTTGAGCTCGATCGCGAAGCCGTGCAGGAAGCGGTGCTCGCGTTCGGTCAGCAGCGACGAGCCGCACTTCTCCTGGCTCAACGGCACCGGGTACGGCACGACGAGCACGGGTATGTCGGTGCCGAAGAAGTTGCGGATCCGCTGGTAGGTGCCGTCGATGCGGCCGGCGACGACGGCCAGCCGCTCCAGGAACCTGGCCCCGATCTCGGTGCAGTCGCCCGGGGCGACGCACGCCTGCGCGACGTCGCCGAACAGCGCGTCGTTGCCGCCGATGCTGACGATCACAAGCCGGACGTCGGGCCTGGCGTTGGCCTGCAGCCAGTCCACGTGCTCGAGCTGGTTGAGGCCACCCTCCGGGCGGTCGAGCGGGTCGCCCGGCTGCTGCGCGCGCTGGTAGATGTCCAGGGCCCTGGCTCCGGAGCAGGCCACGAACGCGAGGCGATCGGGAACCTCGCCGCTGGCCCGGGACACCATGAGCGGCGCGTACGCGGTCGGGGCGCGCCGGCACTCGTTGCGGTCCTTGTCGTTGGTGCCTTCGTAGAAGCGCTTGGCGCCCTCGCCAGACATGAACGAGTCGCCGAGCGCGACGATCACGTCCTGCCCCTCGGCCGGCTGCAGGATCGGCTCCAGGTCGACGCCGCTTGGAATGTTCGCCCAGGTCAGAGCCAGGACGGCCACGACGAGCACCATGTCGGACGGGGTGTTGGCTGCGATCGCGCCGATCAGCACGCCCAGGACCGCGGTGACCACCACCGCGAACGCGAACTCCACGCTGCCCAAGGCCACCAGGAGCCACACCCCGGTGACCACGGCCACGACGGCCGACCCGGCCAGCACCAGCCCCCAGCCCAGCGGGCGTGCCCGTCGCTCCACCAGACCGTCCACGATGTCCTCGGTCAGCAGGCCGAGGCCGACCGGTGCCAGCAGCAGGCCGGCCACCAGCAGCCAGACCGCCCAGCCCGGCCCACCGTCGGAGAGCGCCCGCAGCCCGAACACGAACGCCGCAGCGCACGCCGCGGTCAGCAGGGCGCCGCGCACGATCCGCAGCACCGCCGTCTGCCTGGCCACGGTCAGCAGGTGCCCGGCTCCCATGATCGCCAGGCAGCCGCCGAAGAAGCCCCATCCCTGGGTCCGCTGGCCGGACACCAGCCCGCCGTCGCGGCCGCTGTCGATCCACAGCCAGAGCAGCGCGACCCCGACCAGCAGCATGGCCACCGGGATCACCGTCCGCAGCACCGCCAACCGGCCCGCGTCCGGCTGGCGCAGCAGCACGCTCAGCGCGATCGACGACGCCAGCAGGCAGATCGCCCACACGATCACCATGACCCCGGACAACCGGTACGAGGCCGACACCACCAGCAGCGCGAACGAGAGCAGGTAGCCGGACCCGGCCGCGACCAACCAGTACCTGGCCGACCGGTCCTCGACCACGTCCTTGATTCCGGGCGGCTCCGGCTCCACCGGGGTGACCACTGCGCTCACGCTGACAGGAGGTGCCAGCACCCTGCTTTGATGCGCGCAAGTCGGCGCAACCCCAGCGCCCACCGGTCACCGGCTGCCTTGATCGGCGAAATACGTGAGTCCAGGACTGCCGGGCGGCGGGTCAGCCAGGCAGCCCCGGAAGTCGAGGGCTGTTGCGGGTTTCGGGCCGGCGTCAGCCGGTGATGTCTGGTTGCTGGCGTGGTTGCCCGGACCTCGGGCGAAGCGACGTCGGCGAATCCCAGGTCAGGACGGCGCCGGCGGCGATGAGGCGGTTGCGGTGCTCGCGGGCGTGGTGCCAGCAGAACCGCAGCTCACCGGCCGGCAGCACGGCACGGACCTTCGCGGTGCCGAGGCAGCGGTCACACAGTTCGGGGCCGATCAGCATCGGCATCATCCAGCTTGGCATCCTGGCCATGACGTCACGCCGCCTCGAGCAGGGCGCGACCGGACTCGGTCAGCCGCGCGGGAGCGGGTCGGGACTCGGAGGTCGCGATCAGACCGGCCTGGCAGAGCCGGGCGCCGATCATCTGGTCACAGCAGCACTTGCCGTCGATGACGAGGACGACGCCGGCGTCGGCGGCGACGACACACCTGCCGGCTGCGACGGCCCGAAGGACGGCGCGATCACGGTGACACAACTCGGTACGACCCGTTGCAGTCATGACGTCCTCCCTGGGGCTCCGGCCTCCGGGCTTGGTGTCCGGTGGCTCACCGAGACGTCGAAACCACGATCGACGCAGCGACTTCGGATCTGCTATCGGTTCGCTATCAGGGAGGACGGCGGCTTGGTCGTGATTCGCGGACCGGGCTCGGTGTCCACCGTTCGTGGGTGCAGGCAGGGCGAATCGCCCGCACACTGCCACCCATGGCTTCGTACTCGTTGAACAAGAAGGCCGTCGCGCACGCCAGGAAGCTCATCGACTCCCGGCAGTACGTGCTCGAAAGCGACTGGGGCGACTCCCAGCCGCGCGCGGAGGCCGAGAACAAGTTCCTCGCCTCGCACTCGTGGGACGACTACGCGCTCTGGCACATCGGCCTCACCGACGGCGCCACCGACGAGACCAAGGCCAGGTACGCGTTCGTCTACGGCGACCTCCGGCGGCTGCACCGCAGCGGTCTGATCGCGTGCGTCTACCGCGCCTCGGAGTGGCGCCACAAGGAGGTCGAGCTGGCCGCGCACGACCTACTGCAGTACCTGGACAGCAAGACCAGCTGACCGGGCTGTCGAGCGCGGTTACCGGCGACCGGCGGCCATGCTCGGCACGGCCCTGACCGGCTCGGCCGTGCCTTCGGCGTCCATGTCGACCATCGCCTGGGTGAACTGGGCGTTGTAGAGGTCGAAGTAGGCCCCGCGAGCCTCGAGCAGTTGCTCATGGGTGCCCTGCTCGACGATCGATCCGTGCTCCATCACCAGGATCAGGTCGGCGTCGCGGATGGTGGACAGGCGATGCGCGATGACGAAGCTGGTGCGGTTCGACCGCAGCGCCGCCATGGCGTGTTGCACGAGGACCTCGGTGCGGGTGTCGACCGAGCTGGTCGCCTCGTCGAGGATCAGCAGCGGCGGGTCGGCCAGGAACGCCCTGGCGATCGTGATCAGCTGCTTCTCCCCGGCGCTGATGTTGCTGCCTTCCTCGTCGATGACCGTGTCGTAGCCCTCCGGCAGGCTGTGCACGAACCGGTCGACGAACGTCGCCGTCGCCGCCTGGCGTAGCTGCTCCTCGGTGGCGTCCGGCCGGCCGTAGCGGATGTTGTCGCGGATCGTCCCGCCGAACAGCCACGTGTCCTGCAGCACCATGCCGATCTGGCTGCGCAGGGTGTCGCGGCGCAGCTGCGTGATGTCGGTGCCGTCGAGCGTGATCCGGCCGGCGTCCAGCTCGTAGAACCGCATGATCAGGTTGACCAGCGTGGTCTTGCCGGCGCCGGTCGGGCCGACGATCGCGACCGTCTGGCCAGGCTCTGCCACCAGCGACAGGTCGTCGATCAGCGGCTTGTCCGGCTCGTAGCGGAACGACACGTGCTCGAACGCGACCCGGCCGCGGGACACGTCGACCCTTGCCGGCTCAGCCGGCTCCGGGCTCTGCTCCGGCGCGTCGAGCAGGTCGAACACCCGCTCGGCGGAGGCGACGCCCGACTGCAGGAGGTTGGCCATCGAGGCGACCTGCGTCAGCGGCTGGGTGAACTGCCGCGAGTACTGGATGAACGCCTGCACGTCGCCGAGGGTCATCCCGCCCGAGGCCACCCGCAGGCCGCCGACCACGGCGATCGCGACGTAGCTCAGGTTCCCGATGAACATCATCGACGGCATGATGATCCCGGAGACGAACTGGGCGCCGAACGAGGCCTGGAACAGCTTCTCGTTGCGCTCGTCGAAGTTGGCCTCGACCTCGCGCTGACGGCCGAACACCTTCACCAGCGAGTGCCCGCTGAACGCCTCCTCGATGTGCGCGTTGAGCACGCCGGTGTGCGTCCACTGCGCGATGAACTGCTTCTGCGAGCGCTTGGCGATCTGGCGGGTGACCACCATCGACAGCGGCACCGCGACCAGCGCGATCAACGCCAGCAGCGGCGAGATCACGAACATCATCACGAGCACGCCGACCAGGGTCAGCAGCGACGTCAACAGCTGGCTGAGCGTCTGCTGCAGGGTCGTCGCGATGTTGTCGATGTCGTTGGTGACCCGGCTCAGCAGCTCGCCGCGCGGCTGGTTGTCGAAGTACGGCAGCGGCAGCCGGTGCAGCTTGGCCTCCACCTCGGACCGCAGCTGCAGCATCGAGCGCTGTACGACCCCGGCCAGCAGGTATCCCTGGCCCCACTGCAGCAGGCTGGCCAGCACGAACATGATCACGGCCAGCACGATGACCCGCTCGAGGGCGATGAAGTCGATGCCCTGGCCCGGCGTGACCTGCATCCTGTTGAGCATGTCGGCGAGGTTGTCGTTGCCGGCCGCGCGCAGGCCCTCGACGGCCTCCTCCTTGGTGGTGCCGGCCGGCAGCCGGTTACCGATGACGCCGGAGAAGATGACGTCGGTGGCGTGGCCGAGCAGCCTCGGCACGTAGACCGCCAGCGCGACGCTGCTTGCGCCGAGGCCGATGACCAGCATCAATTCCAGCCGGTAGGCCTCCAGCCGGCGGATCAGCCGCTTCGCCGACGGCCAGAACGTCATCGACTTCTCGGCCGGCATCCCGACACCCATCCACGGTGGACCGCCGCGCTGGCGGCCGGCCTCCGGGAGCCTGGCTGGAGTCGTACGGGCAGGCTGGCTCATGCCGATGCTCCTACGGTCTGCTGGGACTCCACGATCTCCAGGTACGTCTGGCAGGTTTCGAGCAGTTCGTCGTGCCGGCCGATGCCGACCACCTCACCGTCCTCCAGGACGACGATCTGGTCGGCGTCGACGATCGTGGACACCCGCTGCGCCACGATGATCACGGCGGCGTCCGCGGTCACGGGGCGCAGCGCCGCCCGCAGTCGCGCGTCGGTGCCGAGGTCCAGCGCCGAGAACGAGTCGTCGAACAGGTAGATCTCCGGCCGGTGCACCAGGGCCCGCGCGATCGCCAGGCGCTGCCGCTGGCCACCCGAGACGTTCGTGCCGCCCTGCGCGATCGGCGCGTCGAGGCCCTCCGGCATGTCCTCGACGAAGTCGCGGGCCTGCGCGATCTCCAGGCAGCGCCACAGCTCCTCGTCGGTGGCGTCCGGGTTGCCGTAGCGCAGGTTGCTCGCGACGGTGCCGGAGAACAGGTACGGCCGCTGCGGCACCAGCCCGATCCGGCTCCACAGCAGCTCCAGGTCGAGCTCGCGGACGTCGACGCCGCCGACCAGCACCGCGCCGCCCGTGGTGTCGAACAGCCTCGGGATCAGCGACAACAGCGTCGTCTTGCCGGCGCCGGTGCTGCCGATGATCGCCATGGTCCGGCCCGGCTCGGCGCGCAGCGACACGTTGCGCAGGACCGGCACCTCCGCGCCCGGGTACTGGAACTCCACGTCGCGCAGCTCGACCGTGCCGTGTTCGGTGGTCGCGGTGACCGGCCGCTGCGGCGAGGTGACCGACGACTCGGTCTCGAGCACCTCGGCGATCCGCTCCGAGCTGACGGCGGCCCGCGGCACCATCATCAGCATGAAGGTCGCCATCATGACCGACATCAGGATCTGCACCAGGTACTGGATGAACGCGGTCAGCGAGCCGATCTCGATCTGGCCGCTCTCCACCCTGACCGCGCCGAACCACAGCACCGCGACGCTGGAGGCGTTGAACACCAGCATCACCGTCGGGAAGATCAACGCCTGGAGCCGCCCGACCCGAAGCGCCGTGTCGGTCAGCTCGTCGTTGGCGACACCGAAGCGGCGGGACTCGTAGGGCTCGCGGACGAACGCACGAACGACCCGGATGCCGGACAACTGCTCGCGGAGCACCCTGTTGACCACGTCGATACGGGTCTGCATCAGCCGGAACTGCGGCACCATCTGCCGGATGATCAACCCGATCAGCAGCACCATCGCCGGCACCGACACCAGCATCAGCCACGACAGGCCGATGTCCTCGCGAAGCGCCATGATCACGCCGCCGACGCACATGATCGGCGCGGCGACCAGCATGGTGCAGGTCACCACGACCAGCATCTGCACCTGCTGCACGTCGTTGGTGGTCCGGGTGATCAGCGACGGAGCGCCGAACCTGTCCACCTCGCGGCCGGAGAAGCCGCCGACCTGATGGAAGATCGCGCCGCGCAGGTCACGGCCGAACAGCATCGCCGCCTTCGCCCCGAAGTAGGTCGCCGCGATCGCGCAGACGATCTGCACGCCCGAGACCAGCAGCATCCAGCCGCCGGTGCGCAGGATGTAGTCGGTGTCGCCGGTGGCGATGCCGCGGTCGATGATGTCGGCGTTCAGGCTCGGCAGGGTGAGCATCGCGATCGTGCCGAACAACTGCAGCACGACGACCGCCGCCAGCAGGTTCGAGTACGGCCGCAGGTAGGTGCGCAGCACTCTGATCAGCACCGTTGTTCCCCCATTCCGCTAGTGGCGCAAAGTCCCGTGCAGCAGCACGTCGGTGATCTCGGCCGGGGTCAGCATGTGGCCGTCGCTGATCAGCGGGTGCGATCCGGAGAAGGTCAGCAGCCGCAGCACCCGGACCACCTCCGCCACCGGGCAGCGCAGCCTGTCCTGATCTGGTTCGATGACGCGAGCGATTTGCGCCAGCACCGCCTCGTGCTCGGGCCGGGCAGCCTTGCGGTGCTCCTCGATGTCGCGGGGCGGCCCGTGCATCCCGACCGCGATCAGCAGGTTGAAGACCATGACGTACCGGCGCTGCAGGATCCCGGTGACCACGACCAGCCGGTCTTGCAGGCTCATCGTCATGTCCACCGTGGTGAGCTCGGCGAAGACCGGGCCCGCGTCCAGTGCCTTGGCCACCGCGGCGTGGATCAACGCGTCCTTGTCCGGGAAGACGCGGAAGATCGTGCCTTCGGCGACCCCGGCCGCCTCGGCGATCTGCCGGGTGGTGACCTTGAGCCCGTGCTGCACCACCAGCGGCAACGTCGCCGCGACCAGCATCTCCCGCCGCTGCTGCGGCGACATCCGCGGAGCGCGCGCGCTGGCCTCGCCGTTCTGCACGCTATAAAGTGTAAATGAGTGAGCAACTCACTCACTAAGGAGTCCTTCGTGTCCTTTACCGAGGAAGAGATCGCATACCTGCGCTCACAGCCACTCGCCCGGCTGGCCACCGTCTCCCCGGACGGCCAACCCGACGCCGTCCCCGTCTCCTTCGAGTTCGACGGCACCGGTTTCTGGATCGGCGGCCCCGGCCGGGCCGTCGCCGACACCAGGAAGTTCCGCAACATAGCCGCCGGCAACCGCAAGGTCGCCCTGGTGGTCGACGACCTGGTCTCGTTCGACCCGTTCGTCGCCAGGTCGATCCGCGTCTACGGTGAGGCCGAGGCACCGGTCGAGCGCGATGGGATCGTCGGCCCCGGCCTCTACCTGCGCATCCTCCCCACCGTCTCGTGGAGCTGGAACCTGGCCGGGGCCCCGGCCGGCGACACCTGGTACGACCCCACGCGCACTGTCCACGCCTGAGCTCGCCTCCCTACGGTCGCCCGTTGGTCCCTGATGACTGGGTTGTGCAGCTGATCTGCGGCGCATCCGGCTGCAGCAAGAGCGGCGCTACCCAGCCGGCCGGGCTGCGGGTCAGGGAAGGCCGAGCGCCTGACCGAGCGCGATGTTCAGCGAGATGAGGCTCTTCGGTGACAGGCACCCGACATAGTCGCCGGTTTCCAGTTCGTCCTTGAAGACCTCGACGATGTCGTCCGCGAGCACGAACCCGACGAGTGGATCATCGGCCCCGAGCGGGACGGCCGTCGGGATCCTCGGCTTGTCGGTGGTGGTCACACGCACGGCCAGCACCGAGTCGAGCACCCGGTTCCTGGCGTTGTTGCTGACGACGACATACGGCTTGGGCTCCAGCGAGCCAAGCGCGACCCGATGAACCTGGCCTCGCATGGGAGGAGAGCTCACTCGGCCACCTTCGACTCGGACCTCCTGATCGCCCGGTCTCGCAACGCACGGCGCTCGTCTTGCTCGTCCTGGTGCGCTGCGGCCAGCCGCTCATACCCCTGCTCCAGGGCCTTCGTCCGCAGCGCCTCTGCCCCGGCAAGGACCAACGTGCGCAGGACGGCGGCGTCGGAATCGTCGCGGATGCTCAGGCCGTGCTGGGCCGCCCACGCCTCGAGGATGGCGCGCTCGGGACGGTCGCGATCGGCGAAGACCGCGATCGCCTGCTGGTCAGGGACGTCGAGCGTCACGGAGACTCGCTTACTTGCAGGCATGCTCGCAATGATGCATCACCTAGTGCTGCGATTACAAGCAGCGGCCAGCGCGCCTGTTGTACGCATGGTAAAGCGCCGCACTTCAGGAAATGGCGTCCGGGATGGCCAGTTGGTGGCGGGTTTGTGGGGTGTCCTCGTAGACGCGCCACTCAGCGACGCGGCCGTCCCTGATCATGGCGGTCCACAGGGCCGGTCCGGCAAGGGCCGGTTGCGGGCAGACCGAATGGCCGGCGAGGACGACGAGGTCGCCGCGCGCGGTCAGGGACTCGATGATGTTGCGGTAGTCCGGGAAGGCCTGGAAGAAGCCGCGCCAGGCGTTGAGGCAATCCGGCTTACCGGAAATTACGTTGCCTTCCGTGTCGACGAAGGTGTGGTCGTCTGGCATCAGATCGGCAAGACCGTCGAGGTCGCGGCCGTTGATGCGGCTGTTGAACTCCAGGGCGACCGACTCGCCGATCATCGTCGGACGCTCACCGCAGCGTTGAACCGGTGACGGTGGGGTTGCTGGCGCCGAGGAAGAAGATGCCGGGGAAGCCGCGCGTCTCGAACTGACCGCTGCGGTTGCGGCGCAGCGTGGAGCCCTCGATCTGCATGGTGCCGGTGCGGTCGTTGCTGACGAAGAAGACCGCGCCGCCGCCCTCCTTGGCGTCGTTGTCCTCGACGAGGGTGCCGGCGATCCGGACGGTGAACAGGTTGCCGTCGGTGTAGATGGCGCCGCCGCTACCGCCGCCCGGCGTACGGGGGTTGGCCGGGTTGGGCCCGCGACCGATCCCGTGGTTGCTGGTCAGGCCGCGGTGGCGCACCCCCACGACCACCCGGATGTTCGACAGACACCGGCCGTGGGG
>OBLK01000320.1_pt1 | contig 12420 bp, 9 predicted proteins | sample 1518871 | NCBI WGS metagenome assembly OBLK01 (sample SAMEA2464837, study PRJEB22497) | soil metagenome | biome: Grassland; feature: Farmland; material: Clay | place: Australia | collected 2013-02-01 | depth 0.8 m
ACGTCCTTGACCTCGCCCTTGAGCACACCGGCCTGAAGCGCGGCGCCGACGGCGACGACCTCGTCGGGGTTGACGCCCTTGTTGGGCTCCTTGCCGCCGGTCAGCTCCTTGACCAGGTCGGTGACGGCCGGCATCCGGGTCGACCCGCCGACCAGCACGACGTGGTCGATCTGGCCGACGCTGATCCCCGCGTCCTTGATCACGTTGTTGAACGGCGCGCGGCAGCGGTCGAGCAGATCGGAGGTGATCCGCTGGAACTCGGCACGCGAGAGCGTCTCGTCCAGGAACAGCGGGTTCTTGTCGGCGTCCACCGTGATGTACGGCAGGTTGATCGACGCGGTCGACTGGCTGGAGAGCTCGATCTTGGCCTTCTCGGCGGCCTCACGCAGCCGCTGCAGAGCCATCTTGTCCTTGGTCAGGTCGATGCCGTTGCTGGCCTTGAACTTGTCGACCAGCCACTTGATGACCCGCTCGTCCCAGTCGTCGCCGCCGAGGTGGTTGTCGCCGGACGTCGCGCGGACCTCGACGACGCCCTCGCCGATCTCCAGCAGCGACACGTCGAACGTGCCACCGCCGAGGTCGAAGACCAGGATGGTCTGGTCCTTCTGACCCCTGTCCAGCTCGTAGGCCAGGGCCGCCGCGGTCGGCTCGTTCACGATCCGCAGCACGTTCAGCCCGGCGATCTGCCCGGCCTCCTTGGTGGCCTGCCGCTGGGCGTCCTCGAAGTACGCCGGCACGGTGATCACAGCGTCGGTGATCTGCTCGCCGAGGTAGGACTCCGCATCCCGCTTGAGCTTCATCAGCACGCGGGCACTGATCTCCTGCGGGGTGTACTTCTTGCCGTCGATCTCTACCGACCAGTCGCCGCCCATGTGCCGCTTGACCGAGCGGACGGTCCGGTCGGTGTTGGTCACGGCCTGGTTCTTGGCCGACTGACCGACCAGCACCTCGCCGTTCTTGGCGAAAGCCACGACCGACGGTGTCGTCCGCGAGCCCTCCGAGTTGGCGATGACCGTCGGCTCGCCGCCCTCGAGCACGGCGACGACGGAGTTGGTCGTTCCCAGGTCGATACCAACAGCTCGCGCCATTGACGTCCCTCCGAATCACTTCACTTCAACGTTCACACGGTTGCCTTGAGTAGCCTGCGCTCAAGTTTGCCAGAGCCGCCGCGCTAGGCGTCAACCCAACCTTGAGCCTGCCACACTCAACCCTCACCGGCTCCAACGCGGTCCCCCCGCCCGGTGTTCCCACCAGTCCATTAATCAGATAATCTGATTCGGTGAAGGAGATCAGCGCCACCGAGGCCAGCCGCAACTTCTCCAAGCTGCTGGACGAGGTCGAGCAGGGCAAGACCTACAACATCGTCCGCGGCGGCGTCACAGTGGCCACCGTGGCACCGGCCAAGCGCCACACGGGTGCTGAGCTGACCGCGTTGTTCGAACGGTATGGGCCACAGCCGGAGATCGCCGACGCGATCGAGGAGGCTCGACGCTTCGTGATCGACCAGGAACCTCGGTACTGAGGCGTGGCGCGCTCGCTACTGCTCGACACCTGCGTCGTGATCGCCCTGCACCGCCGACGGATCGAGCCATCTCAGGTATACGCATCGGCCGACCAGTTGGCGATCTCGTCGCTGACCGCGGCCGAACTCCTGGTGGGCGCGGAGCTGGCACCGCCACACCTTGTGCAGCAGGCGCGTGAGCTGGTCGAGGACACGCTGACCACTGTCACGATCCTCGACCACGACCTGACGGTCGCAAGGGTGCACGCCCTGCTGCTCGCGCACACGACCCGCCAGGGCCAGCGTCGCGGTGCGCTCGGCCTGGCGATCGCGGCGACCGCGGTCACGCATCGCCGGGTCCTGGTCACCACGGACGCCAGGGCGCGGTTCGCCGAGCTGCCCGGTATCGACGTCGAGGTGGTGGGCGGCCAGGACTGAGGCCGCCCACCACCTCCTTACGTCACAGCGTCAGATCACCGGGCGCCGTCGCCGGGCAGCCAGCACGATGCCGATGCCCGCGGACAGCAGCACCGCACCGCCCAGCGCGGTACCGGCCACGGTGACACCGGTCTCCGCCAGGCCTGCGCTGGCGCCGCCACCAGCCGGCGGACCGCCCGGTGCCGGGTCACCGGGTGCGGGGTCGCCAGGAGCCGGGTGGTCGTCTGGGTCCGGGACGTCCGGTCCGGGCTCGACCTCCATGACCCAGCCGCCGGTGCACATGCCGCAAGTACCGACCCAGATCGTGAACGGCGCGACAAGTGCCCACGGCCCGAATACCCGCACGTCGTACGGCCCGGCCTCGACGGCGTGGAACTGAACCTCGCCGGTCGCATCGGTTCGCCCGCGTGCTCCGGTCCGACCGGTGACCGCGTCGACCAGTGAGACCGCAACGTTGGCCACGCCCTCGCCGTCGTCCATCGAGTCGTTGCCGTTGCGGTCGTGGTAAAGGGTGCCGTAGTGGTCGACGATGCCGCCCGGCACCTTGGCGTCGTCACGGGCCACCGGGAAGCCCAGCAGGTACTGCTCGTCGTTGCCGAAGTCGCAGGCCACATAGACCCCGCCGTACTCGAGAGCCGCCGCCGGCACGGTGCCGGCGAGGTCGAAGGTCCTGGCCTGGCCGGCCCCGACGGTGACTCCGGCGTCCCACGCGAACTGCTCCCAGCCGGCCCCGAGTTGCAGGTGCGGACCCATGCCGGCGCGGTCGCAGCCGGCCACAATGCCGGACAGCGCGGTGTCACCGGAGTTGTGCAACGTGAGGCGCAGCCACGCGGTCTCCCCGGGCTGGTAGACGTCCTTGCCGAATGCGATCGACGCGTGCAGCGTCTCCCGGAGCGGGCGAACGGCGGCGAGCAGCAGGTTGCCGGCGTCTCCGGATCCGTCGACCCGGACGATCACACTGCTGGGTGCCACCCAGCCGCCCGGCACCGCCGAGACGTAGCCGTAGTAGATCGCCGCCGGAACGTCGCGGAACTCGAACCTCCCGTTCGCATCGGTGATGGCCTCCATGGGCTCCGGCGACTGTGCACTGAACTGCACGGTGGCGCCGGCCAGCGCCTCGCCGGCGTCGGGCCGGCCGTTACGGTTGCCATCGCCGAACAGCACGCCGGCGAGGGTCTCGGTGACGGTCGGCGGGATCACGGGGATCGTGAGGTCGAACCAGTTGTCCGCCGGCGTCGCATCCGGCTCGTCGCCTTCGACCCCGAGCCTGAGGTCGACATCGCCCGTTGCCTGTTGCAGGAAGCCGGTTAGGTCGACAACCCTGGTCTCACCGGTGCCGATCGTGGCGCCAGGGCCGACCGGATTCAGGTCGCCCCAGCTGAACAGCGAAAGGTGGAAGCCGGGCGTGAACGGCCAGTTGCCGGTGACGCCAGTGGCGGGGCCGCCGGCGTTGGTCACCGTGAACCGGAACATGACCTCCTCGCCGTTGACGTAGCTGCGGTCGTCGAAGGTCACCGACACGTGCAGGTCGGGTGCGACGGCGGGCGCCAGCTCGTGCGGCGGTGCCGCGTCCGGCGGCAGTCCCTCGACCGGCTCGCCGGGTTCGGCCGGCTGCGATGGCTCGGTTGGCTCGGATGGTTCGGTTGGCTCGGGCGCCGCAGTGCCAGTCGGCTCCGTCGACCCGGTGGGCGCTGAAGGCTCCGTCGACTCGGTGGGCGGTGCCGACTCGGTGGGCGGCGCCGACTCGGTGGGCGGCGCTGGGTCCGACGTCGGCGCCGGAGTCGGCGTCTCGTCGGCCAGCGCGGTGGTGGCCAACGGTCCGCACGCCACCACGACGGCGGCCACGAGCGCGACCGCGCGGCGGTGGATGGATCTGGACAAGGTCCCTCCCCAGGAGTTCGGGCTGCGACCTCAGGCGTGCGTTTCGCTCCCCGACTCCGCGCACGTCTCCGCCCGAGCACCGCCAAGTGGCCGCGCAAGGCTACCGATGAGATGAGTGATTCACACCACAGCCCCACACTCACTCGAATGGGCGCCAGGTCTCGGTTCGGTAACCGACGGACGGTGGCTGGAACCCGCCCGTGTGGTCGCGGAGTCGCTCGAAAGAGTGATCCGTGAGGGGAGCCAATTCTGATGACAAGTGCAACGGGACGGCGGCTCGTGGCCGCCGCCTTCGTCGGTGGCATGGTTGCCGCCGGCGCGGCGCTGACCAGCGTGGCATCGCCGGTGCTGGCAGCTCCAGCCGAAGACACCCAGAGCGCCGAGGTCCGCGCGCAGCAGCTGCCGGACCCGCTCAAGCAGGCCATCGAGCGCGATCTCGAGATGAGCCCCACCGACTACGTCAAGGCCACCGACACGGCCACGAAGGCGTCGGCGACGGCGAACGAACTGCGCGCCCAGCTCGGCCGCAAGGTCGGCGGCGCCTGGCTCGACGGTGACGTCCTCAACGTCGCCGTCACCGACGAGCAGGCCGGCCGCGCCGTGCAGGCCGCCGGCGCCACCCCGCACCTGCGGCCGGTCACCGAGGCCGACCTGCTGAGCAGCCAGGACGCGATCAGCGGCTGGGTGCTGACCCTTTCCGACGCCGAGCGGGCGCTGTTCCACGCCGTGTCGGCCGACGTCCGCCAGGGCAAGGTCATCGTGCGGATCAAGGACACCGACGCCGGTCGGGCGCTGGGGGCGAAGGTGCCGGCCGCCGGCTCGGCCCCGGTTTCGGTCGAGTACGCCAAGGGCGAGGCCCCGGTCGTACACCTGCGCGGCGGCGAGGGCATCCAGCTGGCCACCACCGCGTCCCCCGGCGGCGAGCCGCTGCCGACCTGCTCGCTCGGCTTCAACGCCGTCAACGCCGACGGGGTCGGCCGGCTGCTGACCGCCGGACACTGCGCCGAGGGCGGCTACGGGCACGTCTTCACCGAGGGCAGCCGCACGCCGGTCGGCCGGGTCGACACGCAGATCTTCGACGACCTGGAGCGCGGCGGGCAGGGCGACGACTACGCCACGATCGCCGTCACCAACCCGGGCCTGCGGATCACCCCTGACGTCAACAACCACGCCGGCGCGGCGGTCGAGGTGCACAACGCCGTGGCACCGATCGCCGGCATGCGGGTCTGCAAGTCGGGCCGCACGACCGGCTGGACCTGCGGCGAGGTCGAGCAGGCCCGCGTCGAGGTGCTCAGCTCACCGCCCGGCGGCACGCCAAGGGTCATCTCGGTCCTGCAGCACAACGCGTGCAGCCGGCCCGGCGACAGCGGCGGCTCGGTCGTCGCCGGCAACAGCGCCGTCGGCCTGACCCAGGGCGGCGTTCCGGGGCCGACCCCGGAGCAGTGCCCGTCCGACGTCGGCGAGCCGAACTACTCGGTCTCCGAGATCCTCGTCGACGACGTGCTCGCCGACTTCACCGGGAACAAGGCGCTCACCCTGCTCACCACGACCGGCGACGCCGACGGTGACGGGGTCAAGGACGTCGCCGAGCTGTCGGAGAACGCCACGCAGAAGCGTGACGCCAACCGAGACGGTGTTGCGGCGTTCCTCGACCCCGACGAGCCGAACCTGCGGGCACCGGCCGTGGTCGACCCGGCCAACGAGGGCCGCACCACCGACACCACGCCGGCGATCTCCGGCACCGGCAAGGCCGGCGCCGACGTGAGCGTCGCAGTCGACGGCGGCGAGGCGCAGACCGTCAAGGTCGGCGCGGACGGCGCCTGGTCCGTGCAGGCCGGCGAGCTCGCGCTCGGGTCGCACCAGGTCAAGGCCAAGCTGACCTTCGGCGACACCCAGTCCGGCGATGCCACCTCGACGTTCTCCGTGGTGCCGGCGGCGCCGGTCATCACGGCGCCCGGCGACGGCACGGTCGCCGACGAGAAGCGTCCCGAGGTCAAGGGCACCGGCCTGGCCGGCGCGCAGGTGAAGGTCACCGTGGACGACGTCGAGGTCGGCACCGCGACGGTCGACCAGGCCGGCAACTGGACGGTGACGCCGGCCGCCGACCTGGCGTTCGGCAAGCACGTCATCAAGGCCACCCAGACCGCCTCCGAGGCGACCTCGGACCCGGCTCAGGTGGGCTACGAGGTCCGCACCCCGGCCCCGGCTCCCGGCCCCGGCCCTGGTGACGGCGACCTGGCGCTTACCGGTAGCGACGCGATCATCCCGTTGACCCTGGGCGGCCTGCTGGCCCTGGTCGCCGGGGCGGGCGCGATCCTGCTGGCCCGACGCCGCCGCGCCGCCTGATCCACCCGTTTCACCCGATCCGACCGGATTCGCACACCGGATGGCACATCTGCCCAACTAGATTGGGCAGATGTGCCATCCGGTCGTTTCGAGGCGGTGAGGCCGATGAGTTCACCCGACGACATGCTGGCGGCGGTCGCCACGTCGATGGCCGAGCGGACCGGGCGAACCCTGGACGGCTGGGTCGAGCTGGTGATGGCGTCTGACGTCGACCCGCTGGACCAGAAAGCTGTCCGCGCGTGGCTTCGCGACGTCCACGGCGTCAAGCAGAACACCCAGTGGGCGATCGCCGACGCGGTCGCGACCAAGGCGGGCTGGCAGCGACCGAGCGTCGATGAGTACACGGGCAGCCAGTACACCGGGGCGAAAGCGGCGTTGCGACCGATCTATGACGCGATCGAGGAGCTGGCGCTCGGGCTCGGCGAGGACGTCCGCGCCGAGGGGCGCTCGACGTACGTGCCGTTCGTCCGGTCGAGGCAGTTCGCGGCGGTGCAGGCCGGGGCGAAGCACGTCGACCTGGGGCTGAGGTTCACCGACCCACCGGACAGCCCGCGGATGGCGCCGGCCAAGGCGCCTGGCCAGTCGACACACCGGGTCCGACTGTCCACTGTGGACGAAGTCGACGGCGATGTGCACGCGTTGCTGCGCGCCGCCTACGAGCAGAACCCGTAGGCGACACCGCTCACTCCGCGATGCTACTGGCGAGTAACAAGGCGTAGGCTCTCCGCACCCACCGCGAGGAGGAGCGTCGTGACTCTGCGACTGGTGCTCGGGTTGCTGATGACCCTGGCCGTGCTGGCGCTGGCCGCCCGCCGGGTGCGCTGGCTGTCCAGGCTGATCAGGTCGGGCCAGCCGACGAGCGGCCGGACCGAGAACCTCGGCGAGCGGATCTGGGTCCACCTGGCCGAGGTGTTCGGCCAACAGCGGTTGCTGAAGTGGTCGCTGCCAGGGATCGCGCACTTCTTCACGTTCTGGGGCTTCGTGATCCTCGCCTCGGTGTACCTGGAGGCCTACGGGGCGCTGTTCGACGCCGACTTCCACATCCCGCTGATCGGTCAGTGGGCGGTGCTCGGGTTCCTGCAGGACTTCTTCGCAGTCGCCGTGCTGGTGTCGATCATCGCGTTCGCCGTGATGCGGGTCCGGCAGGCGCCGCAGCGGCTCGAGCGCCAGTCCCGGTTCTACGGCTCGCACCTCGGCGGGGCGTGGCTGATCCTGTTCATGATCTTCAACGTGATCTGGACGCTGCTGCTGTTCCGCGGCTCGTCGATCAACGTCGGGCACTTCCCCTACGAGAACGGGGCGTTCGCCTCGGAGCTGGCAGCGCAGGCGCTCGAGCCGCTCGGCGAGAACGCCAACGAGGTGCTGGAGTCGGTCGGCCTGCTGCTGCACATCGGCGTCATGCTGGCGTTCCTGCTGATCGTGCTGCACAGCAAGCACCTGCACATCGGGCTGGCCCCGGTCAACGTGACGACCAAGCGGATGCCCGACGGGCTCGGCCCGCTGCTGCCGATGGAGTCCAAGGGCAAGCCGCTGGACTTCGAGGAGGCCGACCCGGACACCGACACGTTCGGCCGCGGCAAGATCGAGGACTTCACCTGGAAGGGCATGCTCGACTTCGCGACGTGCACCGAGTGCGGTCGCTGCCAGAGCCAGTGCCCGGCCTGGAACACCGGCAAGCCGCTCTCGCCCAAGCTCGTGATCATGGACCTGCGTGACCACCTGTTCGCCAAGGCGCCGTACCTGCTCGGCGAGCGCGAGGTCCCCGGCAACGGCGGACCAGGATCAGGCACCGTCGAGACCGCGCGGACCAACGGCCACGGCGCCGTGCCGGAATCCGGCTTCCCGCGGGTGCCCGGGTCGGGCCCGGAACAGGCGCAGCGCCCGCTCGTCGGCACCGCCGAGCAGGGCGGCGTGATCGACCCGGACGTGCTGTGGTCGTGCACGACGTGCGGCGCGTGCGTCGAGCAGTGCCCGGTCGACATCGAGCACGTCGACCACATCGTCGACATGCGCCGCTACCAGGTACTGATCGAGTCGGAGTTCCCGACCGAGCTCGGCGGGCTGTTCAAGAACCTCGAGAACAAGGGCAACCCGTGGGGGCAGAACTCCCGCGACCGGCTGCAGTGGACCGAAGGCCTCGACTTCGAGGTGCCGGCGTTCGGCGCCGGTTCTGGCGAGCTGGCAGCCGACGTCGAGTACCTGTTCTGGGTCGGCTGCGCCGGGGCGTTCGAGGACAGGGCGCGCCGGACCACCAGGGCCGTCGCCGAGCTGCTGCACCTGGCGGGCGTGAAGTACGTCGTGCTCGGGCCCGAGGAGACCTGCACCGGCGACCCGGCCAGGCGGGCCGGCAACGAGTTCCTGTTCCAGATGCTGGCCCAGCAGAACGTCGAGGTGCTCAACGCCTTCTTCGAGGGTCGCGAGCCGGCTCAGCGCAAGATCGTCGTCACCTGCCCGCACTGCTTCAACACCCTGGGCCGCGAGTATCCGCAGCTCGGCGGCGAGTACGAGGTCGTGCACCACACCCAGTTGCTCAACCGGCTCGTGCGCGACCAGAAGCTGGTGCCGGTGTCACCGGTCGCCCAGGACGTCACCTACCACGACCCGTGCTACCTGGGCCGGCACAACAAGGTGTACTCGCCGCCGCGCGAGCTGGTCTCGGCCTCCGGCGCGCAGCTGCGCGAGATGCCGCGGCACGCCGACCGCGCGCTGTGCTGCGGCGCCGGCGGGGCGCGCATGTGGATGGAGGAGCGGATCGGCAAGCGGGTCAACCACGAGCGCGTCGACGAGGCCGTCGCCACGGAGGCCGCGAAGATCGCCACCGGCTGCCCGTTCTGCCGGGTGATGATCACCGACGGGCTCACCGACCGGCAGAGCGAGGGCGCCGCCCCCGAGTCGATGGAGGTCGCCGACGTCGCCCAGCTGCTGCTGACCGCCGTCAAGCGCCCTGCGCCGTGACGGCACCCGCCGACCCAGCCGGCACGGTCGGCACGGTCGGCACCCAGTAGCGGAGCTTGGCGCCGCGCCGGTCGGCAAGGACGCCGCCGTTGGCCTCGATCACCTTGCGGGACGCGAGGTTGTCCGGGTCGCAGGTCAGCAACGCCCGCTCGATGCCAAGGCCGTGCGCCACCGACAGCGCCACCCGCAGCATCGCAGTGGCGTGCCCGCGCCGCCGAGCGGTAGGGCGCACGTCGTAGCCGATGTGCCCGCCCTCCTCGGCCAGACTCGGGGTGAGCCGGTGCCTGATGGCGATCCGGCCGAGGTACTCCTGGCCGTCGACCAACCACATCGTCGTGTACGGCACCCAGCCGGCCGGCCGCTGCGACTCCTCCAGTGCCGCGGCGCGCACCAGCCGCACGTAGTGGGCGAAGCCGGCTTCCGTCGTCCACAACTGGCCGTACTCCTGGGCCTCCCAGCCGATCAGGGTGAAGTCCTGCGGCCCGCCGCGGCCCTCGGCCCGGAACTCGGCCATGTCGCCCAGGAACGACTCCCGGACCTCGGGAACCGGCAGCGTCAACCTGGCCATACGGCCATTGTCCGCCGGCTGGCCAGCGCATTTCCGTGCGAGCGCGTCAGTCCACCGGCACGTGATTGGGACTGTCGGGGCGGGACCGGTACTCGGTCGGGCGCACCCCGGCGAAGGCCCGGAACTCGTTGATCAGGTGCGGCTGGTCGAAGTAGCCGCACTCGACGGCCAACGCCGCCCAGTCCGGCTCGACGTCGAGCCTGCCGAGCAGCCGCTGGAACCGCCGTACCCGCCCGAACCGCTTCGGCCGCAGCCCGACCGCCTCGGCGAACCTGGAGCCGAACCGCCTGGCCGTCAGCCCGAGCCGCTCGGTCACGTCGCCGACTGCCGCGCCCCGCTCCAGCGCCGTCACCGCGAACCGCACCGCCGGGTCGCGCTCGAGCGGCCGGACCGCTCGCGCCAGCAGTTCGTCCTCGACGATCCGCAACGCGGCCGCCGGGCTCGGCGCCGCGAGCATCCGCTCGCGCAGCACCGCGGCGCCACGGCCCCACAGCTCGTCCAGCCCGACGATCTCGCCGGCGACCGCGCCGGGAGGGGCGGGGAAGAACGGCAGCGCGCCGCCCGCGCGGAAGCACACCCAGATGATCGACCGCTGGTCGGCGGTGTCGAGGCCGACCGGCTCGGTCTGCGCCCCGACCAGCCCGGCCCCGCCGACCCGCTGCTCGACGTCGAGCCGGTCGCCGCGGAACGTCACCAGCCGGTCGGCGGCCAGGTTGACCAGCAGCTGCATGTGCCCCGACGGCAGGCTGCGCTCCCTGGCGTGCGCGAACGCGCCCTCGGTGTAGCCGAGGCGCTCGACGAACGGGGCCAGCGCCGGCGAGCGTGGGCGGATCGCCAGGTTCACGTCCCCAGTGTGTACTCCAAATCCGGGGTGAGATCGAGCACGGTAACGGCGGTGTCCATCTGGGCCTTCTGCAGCCGGCCGGAGAAGTCCCAGTTGACGGCCTGCCAGCGGGTGAACTGGTCGAGCACCCACACGCCCGACTGCCGGCTGCCGTTGCCGGACAGCCCGTTGCCGCCGAACGGCAGGTGCGCCTCGGCGCCGGAGGTGGAGTTGTTCACGCTCACCATGCCGGCGTTGACGCCGGCCCGGAACCGGAACGCCGTGGCCGGGTCGTTGGTGTAGATCGACGACGAGAGCCCGTAACCGGGCAGGTTCGCCAGCTCGATCGCCTCGTCGAGGTGCTCGTAGCTCGTGACGCCCACGATCGGGCCGAACGTCTCGCGCCGGAACAGCTCGTCGTCCGGCCCGACGCCGTCGACCAGTACCGGGTGGTAGAACAGGCCGCTCGCCGGGTCGCCGACGAAGCCCCGCCGCGGGTTGGTGATGCCGATCCGGCCGGTCGACGTCGAGCCGTGCACGCTGTGCTGCTCGCCGATCCAGTCCAGGTAACCCTCGAACCGTTGCGCGAACCGCTCGTTCAGCATCGGCCCGTACAACACGTCGGCGGTCGGGTCGCCGATCGGGGCGGACGCGATCGCCTCGGACAGCCGGCGCACGAACGCCGCCGCGACCGACTTGTGCGCGATCACCGTGCCCAGCGAGGTGCAGCGCTGCCCGGCCGTGCCGTAGCCGGAAAACAGCGCGCCGTCGACGGCGAGCGCGAGGTCGGCGTCCGGGGCGATCACCATCGGGTTCTTGCCGCCGAGCTCGAGGCACGGTGACTGCAGGAACCGGCCGGCCAGCTCGCCGATCCGGGCGCCGACCGCCGACGACCCGGTGAACCCGACCTTGTCGACCAACCGCTGCTCCAGCGCGCCGGTCAGGCCTTCGAAGGTCGACTCGCCGTCGGCGTGCACGACGTTGAGCACGCCGACGGGCAGTCCACTGTGGACGATCAGCTCGGCGAGCGCGTCGGCCGAGGCCGCCGCGTACTCGGCCGGTTTCCACACCACGGCGTTGCCGCACAGCAGCGCCGGCACCAGGTACCAGGCCGGCACGGCCACCGGGAAGTTCCCGGCCGTGATCACCGAGACGACGCCCACCGGCGAGCGGAACGTGAACAGCTGCTTGTCGGACATCTCGCTCGGCACCGTCTGCCCGTAGAGCCGGCGGCCCTCGCCGATGAAGAAGTCACACGTGTCGACGACCTCCTGGACCTCGCCGCGCGCCTCCGCCAGCGGCTTGCCGATCTCGGCGGTGACCAGCGCGGCGAGCGCATCGAAGTTGCGCTCGACCAGCCGCCCGAGGTTCGCCACGACCCGCCCGCGCACCGGCGCCGGCACCGCCGCCCACTCGGCCTGGGCCTCGCGCGCCGCCCCGCAGGCCGAGACGAACGTGTCGGGCCCGGCCAGCGACACCTCGGCGACCGTCTCGGCCAGCCGCGCCGGATTGGTGGAAGCGAACGTCGTCTCACCGTCGCGGCGTTGACCGCCGACCAAAGACCGCACCATCACAGCCCCTGAGCCTATTTGTCACGACGCCGCCGGACGATGCGTCCACCGGGTGCAACCCGATGAGTGGAAGGATCGAGGCCTGTGAGCGATGTGCTGGTGGCCGGCGGGACCGGGGTGCTCGGCCGCGTCGTCGTGTCCGAACTGCTGGCCAGAGGGCACGACGTGCGCGTGCTGTCACGCCGAGCCTCCAGTAACAGCCCCTGCGGGCCTGCTGGCCCGCGGCGGGGCACCGGCGGCCTGGGGTCCGGATACCGGTGGGCCGACGCCGTCGCCGACACCGACACCTCTGGGCACCGCGCCTCCACCGCCCGCCGGTTCCGCATGTTCACCGCCA
>OBLK01000321.1_pt1 | contig 12397 bp, 11 predicted proteins | sample 1518871 | NCBI WGS metagenome assembly OBLK01 (sample SAMEA2464837, study PRJEB22497) | soil metagenome | biome: Grassland; feature: Farmland; material: Clay | place: Australia | collected 2013-02-01 | depth 0.8 m
GACGTGGCCCGCGCCCGCGGTGCGCTGACCGGCCCCAACGGGCCGGCCGTGCCGGTGGGACCGTCTTCGGTGCCGCGGGTCCAGGTCGTCGACCCCGACGCGCCGGTGCGCACGCCGCCGCTGGTCGGCGCCGTCTGGGCGTTGCTGGTCATCAACACGCTCGGCTCGACCGGCGCGGTGACCGTGGTGCCGATCCCGCGCTCGGTCATCCAGATGGTCACGATGGGGTCGCTGATGGCGGCGCTGGGTCTGGCGCTGCTGCTCAACCTGCGGCTGCGGGTGCGGCCGAGCGCCTACCTGATGTACCTGACGCTGCTGCTGCTGGTCGCCGTGATCTCCAGCGCCTACCTGGAGTCCGGGTTCGGCGCGCTGTTCCGCTGCGGGCGGCTGGCCGTGTTCGTCGTGACGTTGTGGCTGCTGTCGCGCTGGTGGGACGGCAGCCTGACCTTCGTGCGGCACCACATCCGCTCGCTCGGCGTGGTGCTGATCTCGGTCGCCGTCGGCCTGGTCATCGCGCCAGGCCTCGCCATGCCCGAGATCTACGGCGGCCGGCTGGTCGACGCCATCTGGCCGCTGACCCCGCCGCAGGTCGGCCAGTACGCGGCGATCGTGGTTGGGCTGACGCTGATGCTCTGGCTCGGCGGCCGCACCGACCGGTGGAGCGCGCTCGTCGTGGTCATCCCGGCGATCGTGCTGCTGCTGCTGAGCCACACCCGCACCGCGACTCTCGGGCTGATCGTCGGGCTGGCCGTCGGCGCCGGTTCGCTCACCCTTACCAACGCCCGCGCCCGCCGGGTCTTCACGTGGTCGCTGGCCATCGTCGGCGTCGTCACGGTGCTGGGCGGGGCGGCCGTGCAGGCGTGGTTCCGGCGCGGGCAGTCCGAGGAGAACTTCTCGAACCTGACCGGCCGTGCCAAGGTGTGGGACGCCCTGCTCGCCGAACCGCGCACGACCACCGAGCAGCTCTTCGGCGTCGGCCTGACCAACAAGTCCTTCGCCGGGCTGCCGATCGACAGCAGCTGGCTGGCGGTCTACCACGAGCAGGGCTACGTGGGCATCGCGATCGTGATCGCGATGCTGGCCACCCTGCTCGTGGTCGCGGCGCTTCGGCCGCCGTCGCTCTCGCGCGCATGCGCGATCTTCCTGATCGTCTACTGCCTGGTCGCGTCGTTCACCGAGGCCGGGCTCGGGGACGCCTCGCCGTACCTGCTGCACCTGGCGTTGGCCGCGTCGCTGCTGGCCGGTGTCCCGCGGCCGGCCACCAGTCCGGACAGTGCAGACCCTGACAGTGCTGGCCCCAGAAGCAAGGCGGTGTCATGAGCGAAGTCGCCGGCGAGCGGCCGCTGCGCGTGCTGGTGGTCCACAACCGCTACCGGTCCGAGCAGCCAAGCGGCGAGAACAACGTCGTCGACCAGGAGGTCGCGCTGCTCGCCGACGCCGGGCACGAGGTGGCGCAGTTCGAGCGCCGAAGCGACGACATCGCCAGCATGTCGCTGCTGGGCAAGGCGAGCGTGCCGCTGCGGGTGCCGTGGAACCGGGCCGTGCGGGCAGAGCTCGCCGCCCGGCTGCGGGCGCACCCGCCGGACGTCGTGCACGTGCACAACACGTTCCCCCTGCTGTCGCCGTCGGTCGTGGCGGCCTGTGCCGACGCCGGCGTGCCGGCCGTGGCGACGCTGCACAACTACACGATGGCGTGCGCGCCGGGCACGCTCTACCGGGACGGGCAGGTCTGCACCGACTGCGTCGGCTCGTCGCCGCTGCCGGCGGTGCGGCACGGCTGCTACCGGGGTTCGCGCCTGGCCACCGTGCCGATAGCGGTCAGCCTCGCCGCCAACCGCGAGCGCTGGTGGTCGGGGATCACGCGGTTCTTCTGCATCTCGCAGGCGCAGCGCCGGATCCTGGTCCGGGCCGGCATGCCGCAGGAGCGGCTCGTGGTCAAGCACAACTTCGTCGCCGACGCGGGCGTGCGCCGCACCTCGCCCGGCGAACACGTGCTCTACCTGGGGCGGATGACCGAGGAGAAGGGTGTGCGGCTGCTGATGGCGGCCTGGGACGAGCTCACCGCGGCCGGCGGGCTGGGCGTGCCCCTGGTGCTCGCCGGCACCGGGCCGATGCAGGACGAGGTCGCCCGCTGGGCCGCCGGACACGCCGACGTGCGGTACACGGGCCTGCTCAGCCGGCCGCAGTGCCGCGACCTGACCGCCCGCTCGGTCGCCGTCGTCGCGCCGTCCTCGTGGCTCGAGGCGTTCGGCCTGATCGTGGTCGAGGCCATGGCGGCCGGCGTGCCCGCGGTCGCCAGCGCGCACGGGGCGTTCGTCGAGCTCGTCGACGACGGCGTGACCGGGCTGCTGCACACGCCTGGCGACCACCGCTCGCTCGCCGACCGGCTGCGCCGGATGGTCGCGGAGCCCGAGCGCAACCGCGACATGGGCGACGCCGCGCGGCGCCGCTACGAGCAGGGCTTCACACCGGCCGTCGGTCTGGACCGCCTGGTCGCCGGCTACCGCGACGCGATCGCCAGCCACCGCCGCTCGGCCGGCGCGGCGCCGATCGCCGGTCGCACCTCGTGAGCTCGGGCGGCCGGCCCGCATTCCCGAGGTCGCTGCACCCACCGATCACGATCGCCGCGGCCGTCTCAGCGCTGGCGCTGGCCGTACTGAGCATGATCTACGCCGCCGGCGGCGCGCTCGGTGATTTCGACCAGGTGGAACCCGCGCAGGAGGGCATCGGGCCACCGCTTCGCTCGCTGGCCCTCGCCATCGACTTCCTCGGCGAGCCGGTCGGTGCCGCGGTGCTGGTCGGCACCCTGGTCGCCGTGTGCCTCGCGCTGCGCCGGCCGCGCTCGGCTGTGCTCGCAGTCCTCGGGCCCGCGCTGGTCGTGGCCACCACCACGGCGCTCAAGCAGGTCGTGGGCCGCACGATCCACGGCGACAACCTGTCGTTCCCGAGCGGCCACACGGCCCTGCTCACCGCAGTGGCCATGATCGCGGCGTTCGTCGCGGTCGACGCCCTCGCCCTTGGTCCGCTCGCGGGCACGCTGCTGGTGCTGGTCGCGGCCGTTGTCGCCGGCGGCGCGATGGCCTGGGCCCAGGTCAGCCTCGGCGCCCACTACTCCACCGACACCCTCGCCGGCTTCTACACCGCCGTCGCCGTCGTCCCGGCCGCGGCGTGGCTCGTCGACCGGGTCAGCACCCCGCGGTCCGGGTCTACGCGTAGCGACGGAAGACGGGCTTGACCGGGCGGCCGCCCATCCACGGGGTGGGGTCCTCGGCGTCGAGTGCCTTGCGGTAGACCGCGCAGGCCTGCGCGACGACGTCGACGGTGCGGTCGATGTCGGTCTCGGTGAGGGCGCTGCTCACCACGAACGACGGGCCGAGCACCCCGCCGGCGACGAGCTGGCGCAGGAACAGCGTGCGGTAAGGCTGCGACGGGCGGAGCTGCCGGTCCAGGGTCGCGAAGACCAGGTTGCTGGCCCGGCCGCGGACCACGACGTGGTCGGCGACGCCCATCCCGAGCGCCGCCTCGCGGACGCCGGCGGCGAGCCGCTCGCCAAGGGCGTGCAGCCGGGCGGTGATGCCCTCCTGCTCGTAGGTGTCGAACACGGCCATCGCGGCCGCCAACGCATGGGTCTCGGCGCCGTGCGTGGTGGACAGCAGGAACACCCGCTCGCGGTCGCCGCGCAGGCCCCCCTGCTCCATGACCTCGCGGCGGCCGGCCAGGGCGGCCACGGCGAACCCGTTGCCCAGCGCCTTGCCGAACGTGGACAGGTCGGGGGCCACGCCGTAGAGACCCTGCGCACCGGTCTCCGACCAGCGGAAACCAGTGATCATCTCGTCGAACACGAGCAGGCAGCCGTACCGGTCGGCCAGCGCGCGCAGACCCTGCAGGTACCCGGGCGGGGGCTCCTGCTGGGTTGCCGCCTCCATGATCAGGCAGGCGACCCGGCCGTCGTTGGCCCGCAGTACGGCCTCGGTGGCCGGCAGGTCACCGTAGGGGAAGCTCACGGTCAGCTCGGTCGTCGAGGACGGGACGCCGGCCGGCATCGGCGTCGTCCCGATGAACCAGTCGTCGGTGGAGAAGAACGGTTGGTCGCGGCAGATCGCGACCAGCGGGCGGCCGGTGGCGGCGCGGGCCAGTCGCACGGCCGCGGTGGTGACGTCGGAGCCGTTCTTGGCGAACTTGACCATTTCGGCGGTCTTCACGGTCGCCAGGAACCGCTGCGCCGCGTCCAGCTCGATGATGCTGGGCCGCACGAAGTTGGCGCCCCGGTCGAGCTCGCGGCGCACCGCCTGCAGCACCCGGGGGTGGGCGTGCCCGAGGCTGACCGCCCGCAGCCCGGCGCCGTACTCGATGTACTCGTTGCCGTCGACGTCCCACACGTGGGCACCGTGACCGTGCGAGATGACCGGCGCCATGCCCTCGGGGTACTGGTCGTCGCCCTTGGCGTAGGTGTGGCCGCCGCCAGGGATAACGGCGTGCAGGCTCTCCGTGGCCTGCTGCGAGCGGGTCCGGAAGGTGCCAAGGTCCATGGGTTACCTCGAGATCCTCGTAGCGGCCAGTGCCGGAGCGTTGCGGTCCCGCTCGGACATGAGCGTCACCGGCAGCGGCCACGGGATGGCCAGCTCCGGATCGTCGAAGGCGATCGTGACGTCCTCGGCCGGGTCGTGCGACCGGTCGATCCGGTACGACAGGTCGGCCGGGTCGGTCAGTGCCTGGAAGCCGTGCGCGCAGCCGGCCGGCACGTACAGGGAGACCTGGCTCTGCCCGGACAGCTCGAAGAACGCCCGGTTGCGGTACGTCGGCGACTCAGGGCGAAGGTCCACGATCGCGTCGAAGACCGCGCCGTACGAGCAGCGCACGAGCTTGGCCTCGCCGGCGCCGGAACGCAGGTGCATGCCCCGCAGCACGCCCTTGGCCGACCGGGACACGCTGTCCTGGACGAACCCGTCCGGATCGATCCCGGCGGAGGCGACGGCGTCGCGGTCGAACGTGCGGCAGAAGAAGCCGCGTGCGTCGGCGTGCGGCGTCGGCTCGAACAGGTAGGCACCCGCAATGGCCTCGACCGGTACGACTCTCATCGGATTCCCTCGTTGGTTGCCGCCAGGTCGACCTGGCTCGGCCGGTCGAACAGCGCCGTGTCCAGCGCCGCGAACTGGCGCCGGATGCCCTCGGTGGCCTGCACGTTGCGCGCCGCGAGCGTCTCACGCAGCTGGGCGTGTTCGGCCTCCAGGGCGGTGAACTGGTCGATCAGCAGGTCCAGCTCGATGCGCCGGGCCGGGTGGCAGAACCGCGCGTGCCCCATCCGCGCCATCAGCACCTCGTTCTTGGCGGCGTAGCCGATCGACAGCGTCGGCTTGCCGACCTTCAGCGCGCAGAGCACGTTGTGGTACCGGGTCGCCACCACCGTGTCGACGGCCGACATCTCGAGCATCAGCTCGTCCAGGCTGGTCACCGGCCCTGCGGTGACCGTGGACGGATCCAGGTCGGGCCGCCTCGACAGGGCGTCGGTGATGATCTCGGCCACCACCGGCTCGTCGACGCGGTCGCCGGTGAACAGGCGCACCCGGCGGCCGCCGTCGACCAGCCACCGCACGAACACCTTCATCCGGTCGACGTAGTTGCGGTAGATGTCGTCGGCCTGCGCCCGGTCCTCGTCGCCCCCGTGGAACGCCATCACCCCGACCCCCACGGTGCCGGTCGGGCCGGCTACAGCCGCCGGGTTCGGCAGGGCGAACGCCAGATCCGGGTAGACCTCGTCGGCCGAGGTGTCGACGCCGGCGGTGTGCATGGCGGCCCAGGACAGCTCGTCGCGGTAGGACCGGTAGCTGGCCAGCCGCGCCGCCGCGGTCACCAGCAGCCTGGTGGCCCGATTGCCGATCACGTTCGCCCCGACGCTGACCAGCGCGACCTTGGTGCCGAACAGCCGGCCGGCCGCGCAGAGCAGGTACAGCGAGTACGGCGTCCCCCACGGCCGCAGCGGCAACGTCGCCTCCAGCACGCCCATCCCCGGCACGATCACCACGTCGTGCCGGCGAACCCACGCCGCGGTGCGGAAGGCGTCGACGACCTTGCCCACGGCCTTCATCGACATCGACGTCAGCCGCGACGCCGTCCGGTACTCCCCGCGATACCAGTGCAGCGAGGCCGCCGGGATCCCGTACTGCGCCTGTACCAGCTCCGGCCCGCCGCACATCGCGTCCAGCTCGGCCCCCGGGTGCTCGGTGCGCAGGTAGTCCAACATCGCCTGCATCGACCCGTCGTTGCCGATGTTGCCCGAGCCGAGCAGCCCGAACAGACCCACCCGCTGGCCCGATCCGGCGCCGCGCCGCGGACTCAACTCGCCCTGCCGTCCCGGCCGGCGACGATGGTCTGCACCGCCCTGGTCAGCTCGTCGCTGGTCGCCACGGGCACCGTCGCGCGGTCCTCGACGCGCTCGCCGGCTCCCGGCCTGGCCCGGCTCGCCAGCCACTGACCCAGGTAGCGGTAGCACTCGCGGCGCTCGGCCGGGGTGAGCGGCGCGCGCCGCACCGCCGCGACGAAGCCCCAGACGTACTCGCCGAGCAGGCGCACCGTCGGGTGCCGCAGCCGGTCGGCCCGGCGCGGGTCGAGATTGGCGCACCTGGTGCGCTTGGTCGGGTTCGCCCGCTCGGCCCTGGTCGGGTGGTCGCGGCGGAAGTACAGCAGCTGCGGCACCTGGAAGAACGGCCCGTGCAGGGCGATCTCGGCGACGAAGGTCCGGTCCGCGTGGTGGTAGCTGTCGTGCGGCTTGACCTGGCGCAGCACGTCGGAGCGCATGACGCCGTAGAAGTCGTCCCCGCCCGGTTCGAACAGCAGGCTGCGGAACCGCTTCGGCGCGTACGGGGAGTCGGTCTCCAGCCGGTACTCGAACGGCTGGGTGACCCGGCCGGAGCCGTCGATGATCGCATTCCAGCTGTGCGCGAGCACCATGTTCGGGTGCGCGTCGAGCGCCTCGACGCAGCGCAGCAGCAGGTCGCGGCCGTAGAGGTCGTCGTGCGAGGCCCACTTCCACAACTCGCCGCGGGCCAGCGTGAACACGTAGTTGTGGTTGGGCGCCGCGCCGATGTTGACCGGTTGCCGCACGTAGCGGATCCGCGGGTCCTGCGCCTGGTAGCGGCGGCACAGTTCCTCCGTGCCGTCGGTGGAGGCGTTGTCCGAGATGATCAGCTCGAAGTCCTCGTAGCTCTGGCCGAGCAGGGCGTCGAGCGCCTCGCCGAGGTACCGCTCGCCGTTGTAGACCGGCAGGCCGATGCTCAACCGTGGGACCTGGGTCATGGCGTCCTCGTTTCCTCGTGTTCGAGCCGTTCGGAGCTGGCCCGCAGCAGGCGGGCCTCGCGCAGCGCCCGGTGCAGCTGGTACCACCACACCGCGGAGCTGCTGATGGTCGCGGCGGCGACGCCCCACGCCGAGCCGAGCGCCCCAGCCACGGCGGCGCCGGCGAGCCCGCCGCCCACGTAGGCGGCCGAGGCGAACAGCTGCGCGCGCAGGCTTCGGGGCGCCGCACCCAGGGCCCGCAGGCCCGCCGCCGCCCCGGTGCCGAGGCTGGCGCCCGCCACGGCGAGCGTGGCCGGCAAGATCAGCGGCGATGACGACTGCCAGACCTCGCCGAGGACGAACCCGCCGACCCCGCCGGCTTCACTGCTGAACAGCAACAGCAGCGCCAGGCCCCACAACAGCGCCGCGGCCGCCTGCCCGCCACCGAGCAGCAGGCAGAACTGCCGCAGCCGGTGCGGCGCGCGCCGCAGCACCCTGGCCGCCTCCGGGACCGTCACCAGCGACAGCCCCATCAGCACCGCCAGGAACGGGCCCATCAACAGCTCAGCGCCACGGATCGCGCCGACCGCGGCCAGCCCGGCAATCACGCCGACGCCGTACAACCGCACCTGCGCCGCGGCGCTGAGGCTGACGTTCTCGACCAGGTAGCGGGTGCCGAGGTCGCTGTGCTCACGCAGCCAGCCGCGCACCCCGGACCAGCGCGGCCAGACGCCGGCCTGTACGCCGCCGTAGGCCGCCGCCAGCGCCCCGGACAGGCCCCAGGCCAGCACGAACCCGACCAGGCTCTGCCGCTGCGCCGCGAAGAACATCGACGGCACCATCGCCGCCGCCCACACCATGTCGTTGACGAACGCCTTGCGCCCCTGGCCGGCGGCGAAGAAGGCGAACCGCCAGCTGTCCTGCAGCATGAGCGCCGGCAGCACGACGCCCAGGGCGGCGAACGCGGCGCCGAGTTGGCCACCCATGGCGATGCCGGCGAGCACGCTGACCATCCCGGCAAGCACGCCGACCCGAAGCGCCGTGCCGGACGCCCTGGCCGTGGCGTCGCGCCAGGAGTCGGCGGCCACCCCGCTGAACCGCACCACGAGCGGGTCGGTCGACAACCCCCTGGACACGTTGAGCACCACGCCGTAGGTCACCCAGGCGATGCTGAAGATCCCGAACGCGGTCAGGCCGAGCGAGCGGGCGACGTAGATGCCGACCGCGAAGTTGGTCAGGCTGGAGACGGCCTGGTCGGCCAGTCCCCAGCTCAGTCGCCCCGCGGCGGCGCGCGCTCCTCGCATGGCCGTCAGTCCTTGATCAGTCCGGCGTCGTGCAGCGCACGCGCCGCCTCGGCCACCGCGTCGAAGGGCAGCCCGCAGCGCTGCGCCACGTCGAGCAGGTCGTGCTCGCCGTCGGACAGGTTCAGCACCCACAGCATCGCCAGCTGTGCCTGCTTGGCGTCGCTGCGCCCGCCGAGCGAGCCGTACAGGCCGCGCTTACCCAGCTGCGGCTCGCAGAACGGGTTGAGGTTGCGGTAGCGCCGGTTCCGCTCGAGCACGCCGAAGACCTCCCAGCAGGTCTCGAGCGTGTCGGCCATCGCCTCTGGCGAGACGAAGTCGGGGTCGTCCGCCGACGTGTGGTACTCGGGGTAACCGGCGTACGGCGTCCTGGTCAGGCAGCCGACGCCGAGGTTGAACCCGGGCGAGCAGAACTGCCGCTCGTCGTAGCCGTACGGCGAGAAGTCCACGATCCGGTGCGGCCGGCCGGAGGCCTCCAGCACGTGCGCGGTCGCCCGGTCGATCTCGGCGTCGCCGCGCCGGCTGCGCTTGTAGGTCAGCGATCCCCGGTCGCCCGCACACGCCAGCACCAGGCCGTGCCGGATCCGGTCCACCCGGTCGGCGTTGAGCGCCAGCCAGGTGATCGAGCCGATCGTGCCGGGGACGAACAGGAACCGGTACGTGTACCACGGCTTCGGGCCGCGACCGAGCCGCTGCGCGAGCTGCACGGCCACGGCGATGCCTGCGAGGTTGTCGTTGGCCAGCGACGGGTGGCAGACATGGCAGGAGACGATCACCTCGTCGCCGACCTGACCGGGGACGACGTGCTCGGCGTAGGTGAGGTGCCCGTCGGCCAGCGTCGAGTCGACGCGCACCTCGTAGTCGCCATCGGGCAGCGCCCGAAGCGTGTTCTCGCTCAGGCAGAAGCCCCAGTCGGGGGCGTAGTAGCTGGTCCGGTACGGCACCAGGTCGGGCTGCTCGGGCAACGTGTGCAGGTGCGGGCGCAGCTCGTCGAGCGTCATCGTCGCCGAGACCGGCACGCTGTAGCTGACCAGGTGCAGGTTCGACTGCTGGAAGTCGACGACCCGCCGGCCCGCGGCATCACGGATGTAGGCGTCGCGGACGTTCCACTCCTTGGGCACCGTCCAGTCGAACACCTCGGTGCCGCTTGGCACCTCGCGCACGGTCAGCGGCAGCTGCTCGCCGACGATCCCCAGCGTGCGCCGCACGCCGTCGCCGGTGATGCTGCGGCAGATCGGGTACAGCCGGCGCACCAGCTCGTGCATCGACTCACCGGGGCTCACGGCGCCCCCGCCGGCCGCAGGCTCTCGTCGACAGTGCCGTTGGCGCGCCGCTCGGCCAGCCAGGACAGCCTGGTGAACCGGTTGCGGAAGTCGTGGTCGCGAAGGCCGTGGCGCTGGTAGGCGTCGGCGAGCTCGACGGCGCCGGCCTTGATCGTCCAGCGTGGGGTGTGCGCGGGCAGCGCGGCCCTGATGCGGCTGAAGTTCACCCGGTAGGAGCGCGGGTCCGGCCCGGACTCTCCGGTGATCACCAGCACCGAGCCGGGCACGGCCTCGACCACCTCGGCGGCGATCTGGGCGACGGTCAGGTTGTTGGTCTCCAGGCCGACGTTGAACGCCTTGGCGTGCACGGCCTCGCGCGGGGCGACCAGCGCGGCGGCGAAGGCGTCCGCGATGTCCAGCGCGTGCACGAGCGGCCGCCACGGGGTGCCGTCGGAGAGCACCCGGACCTCGCCGCTGATGTGCGCGTGCCCGACCAGGTTGTTCAGCACGATGTCGGCCCGAAGCCGCGGTGAGAAGCCGAACGCGGTGGCGTTGCGCAGGAAGACCGGCGTGAAGTCGTCGTCGGCCAATTCCGCGACATCGGCCTCGACACGCACCTTGGACTCGGCGTACGGGGTGAGCGGGCGCAGCGGGGCGTCCTCGTCGACCAGCTCGTCGCCACCGGCCGAGCCGTACACCGAGCACGTCGAGGCGTACAGGAACCGCCGCACGCCGGCAGCCTTGGCAAGCTGGGCCAGCCGCACCGACGCGTGGTAGTTGATGTCGTAGGTCAGCCCAGGGGCCAGCGAGCCGAGCGGGTCGTTGGACAGCGCCGCCAGGTGCACGACCGCGTCGATCCCGGCGAGCTGCTCGACCGTCACGTCGCGCAGGTCGACCGCGTGACCTGGCGGGTCGTCGGGCATCGGGCCGAGCACGCACTTGGCGAACAGGCCCGAGTCCAGCCCGGTGACCTGGTGCCCGGCGCCGGCGAGCACCGGTGCCATCACCGTGCCCAGATACCCCTGATGGCCCGTGACCAGGACTCGCATCCGACTCAGCCTCCTACCAGGTCGAGCGTGACCTTCTCGATGTGGAATGCCTCGGCGTACCGCGCCTGGCACTCGATGCCCCTGATCCGGGCCAGCCCAAGGAAGGCCTCCCGGTCGAACCAAGAACGTCCGCGTTGCGACGGGTAGTGCTCGTTCAGCAGCGCGACCTTCGCCTCGGCCAGCTCCGCCGTGAGCCGCTGGTAGCCGGCCGGCCGGCCGAGGTCGCCATCCCACTTGACGATCTCGTAGCCGAGCACGAGGTGGTCGCGAAACGCCGTCGGGACCAGCTCCGCCAGCGCGCGGTGGTCCTGGTGGGCGTCCGCGCGGGTCGGGGCGAACAGCAGGTCGGGGTCGGTGCGGGCGCGCAGTTCCTCAACCGCGGCCTTGGCCTCGTCCCAGTGCGCCGGCACCCGTCCGTCCGGCAGCTTGAGCACCTCTACGTGCAGGTCGGCGCCTGGGCAGAAGGCGGCGAGGGCGGCCCGCTCCTCGTCCTCGCGTTCGGTGCCGCCGCCGGAGAGCACCAGCGCGTCGACCCTGACGCCGGGCCGGCCCGAGCAGATCGCCAGCAAGGTGCCGCCGGCGCCGATCGGGATGTCGTCACAGTGCGCGCCGAGCACCGCGACCCGCCCGGTGGCGGCGCGGAGCCCGATCATCGGGCGGCCACCGCGGGCTCCCGCTCCCACAGCGCCCACGGCCGGTCGCCGCGGGCGTACGCCTCGTCGAGCGCCACCCGCTCCTTGATCGTGTCGGTCGGGCGCCAGAACCCGCGGTACGGGTAGGCCAGCAGCCGGCTGCGCTTGGCCAGCTCGAAGCAGCCGTCGGCGACCAGGTCCCCACCGGGTGGGATGTGGTCGAACACTTCCTGCCGCAGCACGAAGTAGCCGCCGTTGGCCCACAACGGCATCTCGTCGACCGGCGTGATGCCGCCGACCATCCCGCTGTGATCGACCTCGATGCAGTGGAACGTCCCCGGCGGCGGGACGACCATCATCGACGCGCCGGCGTCGCTCGCGGCGAACCGGTCGATGATCGCCGGCAGCGGCGCGTCCGTGAGCACGTCGGCGTAGTTGGCCAGGAACATCTCGTCGCCGTCGAGGTAGTCGCGCGCCCGGCGAAGGCGCTCGCCGATCGCCGAGGTGACCCCGGTGTGCACGAACGAGATCGACCAGTCGGCGATGTCGGTGGACATCATCCGCACCTGGCCGGCCCGCAGCACGAAGTCGTTGGACCCGGTCTCCTCGTAGTTGAGGAAGTAGTCCTTGACGTGGTGCGCCCCGTGGCCCAGGCACAGCACGAACTCGGTGTGCCCGAAGTGGGCGTAGTACCGCATGACGTGCCAGACCAGCGGCCGCGGGCCGACCATCTGCATGGGCTTGGGGGGCTCCGACTGGGTACCGCTGCGCATCCGCATGCCCAGCCCCCCGCAGAACAGCACAACCTTCACTTCTTCGCCTTCACTGTGTTAGCTCCGAGTCAGCTCCGAGTCAGCTCCGTGTTAGCTCCGAGTCAGCTC
>OBLK01000323.1_pt1 | contig 12340 bp, 7 predicted proteins | sample 1518871 | NCBI WGS metagenome assembly OBLK01 (sample SAMEA2464837, study PRJEB22497) | soil metagenome | biome: Grassland; feature: Farmland; material: Clay | place: Australia | collected 2013-02-01 | depth 0.8 m
CGGACTCCATGGTCTCCATGCGGGCCCGTTCGAGCTCGTCGGGATCGACCCCCCGCGTCACGAGCAGATAGTCGCGGATGCAGAAGGCGTGCCTGCCTTCCTCGGCGGTCCACCGATTCACCCACGTGCCCCACGCACTATCCCTGCCGAAGGCCCGATCGACCTCACGGTGGTAGCTGGGCAGATTGTCCTCGGTTAGCAGGTTGACCTCCAAAGCGGTGCGCGCGATTGGAGACAACGCCGACTGTTCGACCGACCATGCTTCTCCACCCAGGTCGGCAAAGTCTCTGCCCAGACTCCAGGGCACGTACTCGTGGGGCATCCATTCTTTGGTGGTGGCCAGGTGCCGGTTGAGGTTCGCCGCGACCGTTGGCTCGAGTTCGGCAAGGAGTTGGTCGCTGTCCAGTACTGTCATGGGGTCTCCTCCCGGGCGCGTGCACGCCGCGACGGCCGATCATCGCCACCTAACCCAGACGCCGCCAGTGGTGCGGGCAATCTGCTCCAGGACGGCACAGCACTGCGCCGCCCCGCCGTGGACACGCCGTCCACGCCCCGGCATATCACCTTGGCCGGTCCCACGCCAGCCGCCGACCGTTCCTCCGCGCCGACGCGGCAGCCGACAACGCGACAACACGCGCCTCCTGAGTCACCGGCCGGGCTGACCAGGTGCCGCCGCAACGCAGCCGCTCGGCATGGCCCGCTGTCCGCGCGCGACACCGTCCGAACGGTGAAAGGCCCGGATCGAGACGATGCCGGGTGACGACGCGCTTGGAGGATGGGCCCGCTCGATGCGGCAGAACGGCACTCGTGGCCGTCGGGCTCGTGCACCTTCACAGCCGGGATCTGAGCACGGCGACCTCGGGCCACGGGTCGAAGCCGTGCTCGACCAGCCACCGGACCCCCCGCAGGCTGCGCAACGACCACCACCCGCGGATCACGTCGAGCTCGACATCGGTGCCGTAGCCGGCGACGACGTCGCCAAGGTGCTCCTGGTGTCCCAGCGTCAAGCTGGCCAGGTCCGAATCACACCCTGTGCGGCAGTAGCGGATGTTGTTGGCGTCGGGCGGTGGGACGATCTGGCCATGAGCCAACAAGGCGGACCGAGGCGTGTATGAGCTGCCCGCCGGGCATCACATCGTGCGCTGCTATCCGGTGGAAGGGAGACGTTCGCCGAGCTGTGGTTCGGTGACGCCGCCTGGGGCCAGCTGAAGATCACGGGAGTTCACCATGATCGCCGCGGAGAGGCCCGGGTGGGCGACGTAGGATTCGTGCTCTCCCTGTACCCGCCGGTTGCCGAGGCGGACGGTGGTCCCTGGGAGTTCGAGGAAGCTCGGCGGTGGCTTCTGGACAACGAACGCGGCGTCGAGCCTGTCGCACAGGACGGGCTGACGCCTGCTGGTAAGGCATTCAGCAAGTTCAGCGCGGCCGACAGGGACTCGTTGTGGACTGTCGAGGCCCGCGTCAAACCCCGCACCGCCTGACGTCGGCACCGGAGCGCTACGGCTCGTGCTGCTCAACCCCGGGCCCACTCCGATCCAGGTGATCCGGAAGATTCGGGAGATCACGGATTCGGCCTGATGGACAGTCGTGCGCTGCTGGATACCAGTCCCAGCGTTATTGTCACCGGCCTCAGCGCGGACCGAGCGGTCGAGCTACGCCGTGCGCTCGAATCGGCAGGAGCGACAGCCGAGATCCGCCATCAAGCGCTCGACCAGGGGCACATGAGCGCGCGCACCGCCATCATCCGCCCGGCAAGGCCGGCGAGACCACCGGCACGCGACCAGGGCCCGCACCCATGGCCCGCGGTCGGTCTCGATCCCGACGCGCACCTTCGCCGCAGGACGATGTGGCGCAGTACCGCGGCCGGGACTACCGACAGGCGGCCCCAGCCGGAACGCTCCGCTCGGCTGCAGCTCGAGGTGCCGGGGCGGACCGGACGGATCGTGGACGATGGTCGATCGGGGTTTCGAACCTCTGACCGGAGTGGAGATTACCCACCCGGTGTCGCGGCGTCGGTTGGGCGGGATCCACCGATTGACGACGGTGACCGGATCAGCGCTGCTTCGGTCTGCACGGCTGGGCAGACCTCCACGGGTGATCCGATCGTCAGGTCTCGGTGGTCTCCAGATCGCCTTGGCGCTGCTTGCGGATGCCGGCGAGCACGGTCGCGACTACCAATCCGGTGACCGCCGCGGTCGAGAGCATCGGCGGGATGAAGGTGAATACGCCGAGGAGGAGGATCACCGGGACGGCGGCTCCCGGCCAAGGCCAACCGGCGCGCCAGTCCCTCGTCGTCGCGATGAGCAGTGCTGTGGTGCCGAGCAGGTACGTGGCGACGCCGCCGTAGAGCGGCCACTGGGCGCTGGCGGACAGCTCGCCGACCGGATGGACGACGAAGTGCTCGATGCCGACGCCGGCTGCGGCCAGCCCGAGGGTGATGGGCAGGTGCGCAAAGACGTACGCGTCGTGCTCGACGGATATCTGCTGGCCACCGCGGACGACGAGCTGGCGCTTCGCGGCGGCTCCGCCGAGGTCGAAGTGGCTCCACCACAGCGCCGCCGCCACCGTGAACCCGAGTGCGGCCACGATCAGGGAATCGATCTTCCAGTGCGACTCGTGCAGTCCGGTGACGACCGCGGCGATGGACTCGCCGAGCACGAGGATGACGAAGAGCCCGAATCGCTCCGGTAGGTGCTCCAGGTGCAGCGGGACGTTGCCGGTGAGCCGGGTGGCGACGAAGGGCCCGGCCATGTCGACGAGCACACCGAGCGCCCAGAGCACGTACCGTGCTGGCTCCGGCAGCAGCAGGGAGACCCCCCACAGCAGGGCGCCGGCGCCCGTCGAGGCGAAGTAGACGCGGATGTTCGGCCGGGCCTCGGGTACGTGCCGATAGGCGCGGAGATAGAGCAGGAACAGCAGGATCCGCAACCCGATGTAGCACGCCGCGAACGGCACCGAGTCCTCACCCACCGCACGGCTGGCACTGGCCGCCAGCCCCGCGGCGGCGAAGGCGCCGGCCAGCTTCGCCAACCGGTAGATCACGTCGTTGGTGTCGAAGCGGTTGGCGTAGATCGTGGTGGTCACCCACGACCACCACACCACGGTGAAGAGCCCGGCGAAGACGAAAGTCCCATGCCAGGTCGGGTCCTTGTAATACGCGCCTGCGATCTCCGCCACGGCCAGCACGTACGCCAGGTCGAAGAAGAGCTCCAGGCGGGTCGCCGTACGCTCCTCACCCGTGCGCAACCGGGGTGGCTGGATCAGCGGAGCGGGGCGGGCTTCGGGAGGTTCGGTCGGGTCGGACACCGTGCTGCTCTCTTCTGTCGGCTACCGCTGCGAGCATGCGGAGGTCGATGGTCATGTTGCCCGCAGCAGCAAGGAAGATGCGCCTCGCCGACGGCGCCGGCCACGCGGCGGATCCGGTGCAGTACGCGGTCGAGAGTCCGGGTCATTTGTCGTCACGGGGTGAACGATGCTCGACGGCGTACAGCAGCGCCGGTTGACTACCGTTTCTCTGTTTCTGCTGGTCAGCGGCTTGTCGGGACCTGGCTGACTGTCAAGGGGTCACGAGTGGTGCTAGGGACCGGTGCTGGCGCCGAACGATGGGCATGGTGGCCGTGACCAGCAGTTCGCGGCGCTGCCCAGTTGGTGTCGATGGTGCATGAGGCCGTGTCGGGGGCACGTATGGCATCACACGAGCGCTGGCCACCGTCTGCGGAGGTTCAACGGGATGGGTAGTGCGGCCAGGGCTACTGCGGCTTGCCGCCGGCTAGCCGGAGCCTGCTCCCGTGAAGGGCCGATGGTGGCCGTGTTCAGGCACCGCGAGTCCTCCAACAGGAACAGCTGGCCGGTTGCCCGGGTCACCTGCACGCCCGGTACACGGGTCACCGCGTCGGTCTGGATCCCGCGCTCATCTTGATTGCCCGTAGGGGATCGACGACCGGCATGGTCCTGAGATGCTCGACGCTCAGTCCGTGTGCAGGCCGGACTCGCGACACCGGCCAACCCACGAATGATCAGGGCTAGCGACACGCGAATATCGAGACCACTACCCGTGAGTTCTTCGTCGTCATAGTTCAGCGGGCGAACCTGTGACCGAACGATTACCCTCGGTACAGCCGGCACAGTACGGACACTGCATATCCGCCCCTTTGACAAGGAGTGATCTTGCATCGGATGCTGTCGTACTGCCGGCAACATCGGCAGAGATTGATCGTCATGACTGCCGCCTGGGCCGTAATTGCGCTCATTGCGGCAATGCTGACCCAGCAGTCCGGCCGCGAGGCCGCGGCCGGAAACCAGCCCACAACTGTGCTGTCCGAGGACGAGGCGGCGGCCGGGCTCGTCGCCTTGGGCGAGACTTACCCAGGCGGCTTTGCCGCGTTGATCGCGGAATTCGAGACCGGGGCGTGCGCGGACCTTGCCTCCTACGACGAGGCCGTGCCGAGCTGCCAGGCGATACTCGACCAGGTCGCCGCGCTGGGCGCGGGACAGAGCGCCCCGGAGACGATCCCAGACCTAGCAGGCGAAACGGACCCCACCGTCTACCCACCGGAGCCACGGGATCCGTCGGACGACCTCACCACCGAGTGGATCGACTGGATGGAGGCCGAGGGGGCACCGGCCGATCTCATCGCCGCCCTCCGCCAAGACCCACCGGTGTTGCCGCCCGAGTACGACACTTGGGGTACCCAGGGTGGCGGCCCGGCGCCGTCCGGAAGCGGAATTGGGAACGAGCAGTCGATCGACACGACCGCACCCATCCCAACTGACACCACGGCGCCTACCGCCACGACCAGCTACCCCTACCCCACGACCACCACGACGCTCACCGCAACCACGACAGCCGCACCACCGCCACCGCCGCCGCCACCGAACCCGCTGCCGCTGGTGGTGGCCGTTGGGGACTCCCCCACCTCAGGTCACGTCTCGGCTTGGGGCCGTACCACGTGCGACGACCCGCTCACGGCCTGGGTCAACAACCTGCGCATCGCGATCGGCACGCCGCTGAACCGGTACTTCAACTTCGCCCACAGCGGCGCGACCACCGCCGACGTGATCGGCACGTTGAACTACACCAACCCGTGCGGCGTGGTCTCGCAGGTCGCGCGGCCGCAACTGGCCGACGCGACCGCGCTGCTGCGGGCCAACCCGAGCGTTCGGGGCTGGGCCAACGTTGCCGTGTTCATGGCCGGGGTCAACGACACCAACTGGACCCCGGTGGCACGCCAGCTCGTCGGACGCCGGCTCGGCGGCCGGGCCGCAGTCGTGTTCGGTGCCACCCCGAACTGGGCCGTGGCCAACCCGGGCGCGTGCCGGGACTGGACCTTCGGCAACCCCGCCGGCAACCCTGGCGCGCCTCCCGGCGCCATCCCGCCGGCCTGGAACGGGGTGGCGGTCTCCGGTGGCATCACAATCGGCGTTGCGAGGATCGCGCTGGGCCTGATCAGCGCCGACCCGGGCGCCCAGGTCCGGCAGCTGCTCTACTACCGCTGGACGCGCGATCCGAACCTGCCCGTCAACTGCGGTCCGGCCGCGATCGCGGCCAGCACGATGCTCAACGATTGGGGCAGGACCGGCATCGTCATCGCCAAGATCGTCTGGGGGTTCTTCGGCGGTGACGCCCGCCGTATCCGGGCGGTCTGCGAGCAGATGTGGTTCGGCGTGGCGAACGTCCAGACCCGGATCTTCTCGTTGGGCCGCCCCAACTGGGCCCTCGTCCCAGGCTGGCCTCACCCCACCGCCGCCGGCAACGGCGTCCTTTCCGGCTGCGTGAACGGCACCCTCCCCAGATTCCCAGGGGCCGGCATCGCCTGATCACACAGCGCCTGATCACACAACCGCATCACGAGGATTCCGAGCGATTGAATGCTCGGAATCCTCGTGATGCATTCCGCTTCCGCGTGTCGATATCAATCTTGCCGTGGGGCATGCACCGAGTTGAGCTCAGCCGCCAGCTGGTAAAGCGGATCTGATCTCCACCTCGGTTAACCCGAACGAGCGACACGTTGTGTCAACCTGGAGGTCCGGCGCTCGAAGCGGATGGGGGTCCGCTCCCGAGCGGAAGCAGCCTGGACGATGCCATGGCAGCCGGGCGGTTAAGGGCCGATGGTTACGGGTCGGGTTACAGCAGACGCGAAACGGCCCGGCAGGCGATCTCCTGCCGGGCCGTTTTGCCTGGTAGCGGGGGCGGGATTCGAACCCGCGACCTCTGGGTTATGAGCCCAGCGAGCTACCGAGCTGCTCCACCCCGCGTTGTGAACACAAGCTTACGGGCCACGATCTAGGCGGTGCAAACCGGGGTCCCCGCCTGCGGCGTGAGCTTCGTCTCCGCTGGTGGGGACCCCGGTCAGGAAGGTGCTAACCGCCGCCGGGGGTCGGGCTGGGCGGTGGGCTCTGCGACGTCGGAGGCGCGGTCGACTGGTTGCCGCCGGCCACCTTGGCGGCCTCGAAGCGTTTGACGGCGTCGTCGAGGTCGGCGTACGCCTCGCCGAGGGCGGCGAAGTCACCGCTGGTCTGGGCTTCGCGGATACGCCGGATGGCGTCGGAGATGTCGGCCACGGCCTGCGCCATGTCCGGGCTGCCCTCGCCCCCGGGCGGCAGGGTGGGTGATGTCGGTGGCGGTTGCGACGACGACGTGCTCGGCGGCGGCGTATCGCCGTCACCTGGCGTGGTACTGGTGTCGCCGGCTCCCTCGCCGAACACCTCGTCGAGCGCCTCGGCGAGGGTCGGGGCGTAGCCGACCCGGTTGCCGTAGGCGACCAGGACGCGGTTGAGCTGCGGGAACGACACTTCAGGGTTGCCGGCCCGTTCGATGTAGACCGGTTCGACGTACAGCAGGCCGCCACCGACGGGCAGGGTCAGCAGGTTGCCGTAGCGGACGGTCGTCGCCCGCTGCTTGAGCAGGTTGAGCTCACCGCTCACTTCGGACGAGGACTCGAACCGGTTCTGCACCTGCTGCGGTCCCTGTAGCTGCGAGTTCGGTGGTAACTGGTAGACGGTGAGCTTGCCGTAGTCGTCGGGATCGGAGCTGGCCGTGACGAAGGCGGACAGGAACTCTCTTCGCAGACCGACCAGGGCGCTGGTCAGCTGGAACTCCGGGTCACCGTTCTGCGGATCCGCGGCAAGCACGTAGTACGGCGGCTGGTGCGCCTCCTCCGCGCCGTCCGCGACCGTCGGGTCGGTCGACACCGCCCAGAAGGCGTTGGTGGTGTAGAACTCGCGCGGGTTCGTGATGTGGTAGCGGGTCAGCATCTCCCGCTGCACCTTGAACAGGTCCTCGGGGTAGCGGAAGTGGGCGCGTAGCGAGTCGCTGATCTCGCTGGACGGCTTGACGGTGCCCGGGAACACCGCCGACCAGGTCTTGAGCACCGGATCGTTCTCGTCCACGGCGTACAGCGAGACCGAGCCGTCGTAGGCGTCGACGGTGGCCTTCACCGAGTTGCGGATGTAGCTGATCATCCGGTTGGGCTGGCGGCGCACACCGGTCTGGGTGTCCTGGGTGGCCTCGCCGAGCGCCGTCCGCTGGGCGTAGGGGTAGGAATCGAGCGTGGTGTAGCCGTCGACGATCCAGACGATCCGCCCGTCCACCACGGCCGGGTAGGGGTCGCCGTCGACGGTCAGCCACGGCGCGACGTTGTGCACCCGGTCCCGCGGGTCGCGGTCGTAGATGATCTTGGAGTTCTCCCCGACGTTGGAGTTGAACAGGATGTTCCGCTCGCCGTAGGAGGCGGCGAACACGAAGCGGTTGATCCAGTTGTCGATCGGCACGCCGCCCGTGCCGTCGTAGGTGAACTGGTCGGAGTCGGTGTCGTACTCGCGCGGCGCGTCCTCGGCGCTCGCCCCGACGATGGCGTAGTCCTTGATCAGCTCGCCGTAGTAGATCCGCGGCTGGTCGACCTCGATGACGCCCTCGTTGGACAGGTCGCTGACCGTGAATACCGGGTAGCCGCCCTCGCCGCTGGTGTCGTCGCGCAGCGCGGAGTTGACCGTGTTGGCCGGCGCGGCGACGAAGCCGTTGCCATGCGTGTAGACCATGTGCCGGTTGATCCAGTCGCGCTGGTTGGCAGTCAGGCCGTCGGTGTTCAGCTCGCGGACGGCGACGATGTACTCGCGCTGCTGGCCCTCGACGACGTAGCGGTCGACGTCGAGCTTGGCCGGGAAGCCGTAGAAGTTCTTGGGCTGCAGTTTCTGCGTGAACGTCTCGGTCAGGATGTTCGGGTCGAGCAGCCGCACGTTCGGCACGGTGGCGACGTCGCCCCGGACGTCCTCCGCGGTCAGGGTGGTGCGGCCCTCGTAGTCGATGAACTCGATCTTGTCCTCGGTCAGCCCGTACGCCTGCCTGGTGGCGCTCATGTTGTTCTCGATCGACGGCGCTTCCTTCTCGTTGGCGTTCGGCTTGACCGAGAACTGCTCGAGCACGGCCGGCCAGGCGGCGCCGACCAGGATGCTCGACAAGATCATTAGCGCGGCCGCGATCGCGGGGAGCTGCAGGTTGCGCACGACGGCACCGGCGAAGAACGCCAGCGCGCAGAACACCGCGATGCACAGCAGGATCAGCTTGGCCGGCATGACGGCGCTCAGGTCGGTGTAGGTGGCGCCGGTGAAGTTGGCGTTGCGGTCGGAGAACAGCAACCCGTACCGGTCCAGGTAGTAGGCGAACGCCTTGAGCAGCACGAACGTCCCGGCCAGCAGGGCAAGTTGGATGCGCGCCGGCCCGGCGAGCTGGCCGGAGCGACCGGAGAGCCGGATGCCGCCGAACAGGTAGTGCGTGATCAGCGCGCCGAGGAACGAGATGACGACGGCGACGAACAGCCAGTCCAGCACCATCCGGTAGAACGGCAGGTCGAAGGCGTAGAACGAGACGTCGCGACCGAACCGTGGGTCGGTCACGCCGAAGTCGGTGCCGTGCAGGAACAGCTGCGCGACCTGCCACTCCCCCTGCGCCGCCAGGCCGGCGAGCAGGCCGACGATCAGTGGCAGGCCGATGCCGATCAGCCGCAGCCTGGCCACGATCGCCGTGCGGTACCGGGCGATCGGATCCTCCGGCCCGGCGACCGGCACGAACACCGGCCGCCCGCGGTAGGCGATCATCAGGTTGAGCGCCAGCACGCCGCCGATGAACACGCCGACCACGAGCAGCAGGACAAGACGGGTGGTCAGCACCGTGGTGAACACGCCACGGAACCCGACCTCGCCAAACCACAGCCAGTCGACGTAGGTGTCGAGCAGCCTCGAGCCAGTGATCAACAACAACAGCGCGATCCCGCCGACGATGAGCAGGATGCGGCTGCGGCGGGACAGTGCTGGTACTCCGACGGACGGCCGCATGGCCACGGTGCACACTCCAGGTCTTGCGTCGGCGCCTTGCTACCAGGTTCAACTCTATTCATGCACCCGGAGGTTCCCGGATCGGGCGCTCGGCACCCCGTGCGACGATGACCGGGTGCCCGATCCCGAGGTCGACGCGATCGCAGCGGCGCTGCCCGACGCGGCCCGCGATGTCGAGGAGTTCGTCTCCGCCGCCGGCTGGGACCAGCCACCGCAGCTGTTCGCCCTGGTCCGCACCGGTGAGCTGCTCGCAGCCGAGCCCGGCATCGCCGACCGCGTCGACGAGTCCACGCCGCTGACCCCGATCGCCCAGGAGGGCATGCCGGACGAGGACCTCGCCGTCGCCCTCGCCGGGATCACCTGGCCACCGGCGGTCGCCGGCTGCGCCGCCTCGGTGCACCTGCACGTCCTGCCACCGGCCGCCGAGGCCGACCTGCCGGCTACGCCAGGCTCCTACCGGGCCGACCTGATGCAGCGGCTCGCCGCCGAGCATCCGCAACGCCGCGAGGCCAGGCTGGTCGCCGCCGTCCTGCGCGACGGCCCAGGCGCCTGCGTCCTGCGGCTGCGCGGCACCACCGAGCTTCCCGACGAGATCCTCGAACACCCGGACCTCGCCCCCAACCTCGTCGAGGCCCTGCGCGCCACCTTCGAACCCTGACGCCCCGCCCCGCGGGTCAGCAGGACGGAGTCGGGCGGTTCTCGCGCAGGGCTTCGAGCGAGGAGACCGCGTCGGCCAGGGTGGCCACCTTGATCAGCTGGAGGCCCTCGGGGGCACGCTGCTTGGCCTCGAGGCAGTTGGCCTCGGGGACGAGGAAGACGGTGGCTCCGGCGTCGCGGGCGGCGGCCATCTTGAACGGGATGCCGCCGATCGCGCCGACCTGGCCGTCGCTGTTGATCTCGCCCGTGCCGGCGACGAACCGCCCCCCGTTGAGCTCGCCCGGACCGAGCTTGTCGACGATGGCCAGGGCGAACATGAGGCCGGCCGACGGCCCGCCGACGTCGGCCAGGCTGATGGTGATGTCGAACGGGACGTCGGGGTGGTTGGCCGGGGCGACGCCGAGGAAGCCGCGGTTGCCGTCCTCTGGGTGCGTGGCGAGGGTCATGGTGACGGTGCCGGTGGTGGCTCCGCGCTGGTAGCGGACCTCGACCGGCTGCCCGGGCTTGGTGCCGGCCAGCGCCTCCCGCACCTGGTCGGCCGAGGTGATCTCGACGCCGTTGACCGAGATCAGTTCGTCGCCCGGTTCGAGCTGCCCGTCGGCCGGGGCGTCGGTGATGACCGTGTTGACGATGACCGTGGTCGGGTAGTCGAGGTAAGTCAGCGCGGCCGCCTCGGCGTTGTCCTCGGAGTCCTGGAACGCCTGCGCGTTCTCCTGCTCGACCTGCTCCTCGGTCTTGGTCGGCGGGAAGATCTCCTCGCGCGGCACGATCGCGTACCGGCCGGAGACCCACTTGCCGAGCGCGTCGAACATGGTGATGTCGTCGGACACCGAAACGGTGGTCATGTTGAGGTGGCCGCCGGTCGGGTATGTCGTCTCTCCGTCGATCGCCACGACCGTGGTGCCGCCGAGCTCGCCGAGGGTGTCGTAGGTCGGCCCGGGGCCGAGCGCGACGTAGGGCACCTTGCCGATCCCGCCGAGGGTGCCCAGACCCACCGCGAGCAGCATGCCGACGATCAATGTCCAGGTACGGCGACTCACGCTTCAAGCGTACGGGTCAGGCTCGGTCGGCCTGCCTACCGGCGCGTACGGTGGACACCATGACCGACCGCCCCTTCGGCTTCGTCCCGCCTGAGGGCGAGCCCGGCCGGGATCCGCAACGTCCGGACCAGCCGACCGGCCCGCCGCCCGGCTTCGACATGGGCGCGCTCGGTCAGATGTTGACCCAGCTCGGCCAGATGCTCTCGCACGCGTCGACCTCGAGCGGTCCGGTCAACTACGACCTGGCCAAGCACCTTGCGATGCAACGGCTGGCGGCCGATGGCACCCGCGAGCCGACCGATGACCAGCGGGCCGCGGTCCGCGACGCCGTGCGGCTGGCCGAGGTGTGGCTCGACCCGGCCACGACGCTGCCCTCCGGCGTGACCGGAGTGCAGGCGTGGTCGCCACGGCAGTGGGTCGAGCTGACCCTGCCGACCTGGCAACGGCTGTGCGATCCCGTCGCCCAGCAGTTCGCCACCGCCTGGACGGCCGCGCTGCCCGAGGAGGCCCGGCAGGCCGCCGGCCCGCTGCTGGCCATGGTCGGGCAGATGGGTGGACTGGCGTTCGGCTCGCAGCTGGGCACCGCGCTGGCCCAGCTCGGCGCCGAGGTGTTGACCTCGACCGAGGTCGGGCTGCCGCTCGGGCCGGAGGGTGCCGCGGCGCTGCTGCCGGCCGCCATCGAGAAGTTCACCGAGGGCCTGGACCGGCCGGCGAGCGAGGTCATGGTGTTCCTCGCCGCCCGCGAGGCCGCCCACCACCGGTTGTTCGGGCACGTGCCGTGGCTTCGCGCGCGGCTGCTCGGCACCGTCGAGGAGTTCGCCAAGGGCATCACCGTCGACACCGCCGCGCTCGAGGAGCTGGCGCGCGAGATCGATCCGGCCGACCCGCGCGCGCTCGAGGAGGCCATGAGCTCTGGCGTGCTCGAGCCGAAGACGAGCCCAGAGCAGCAGGTCGCGCTCGCCCGGCTGGAGACCCTGCTCGCGCTCGTCGAGGGCTGGGTCGACGTGGTCACCGCCGACGCGATCGGCGAGCGGCTGCCTGGGGCGGCGGCGCTGCGCGAGACGCTGCGGCGGCGCCGCGGGACCGGCGGCCCGGCCGAGCAGACGTTCGCCACCCTGGTCGGCCTGGAGCTGCGGCCGCGCAAGCTGCGCGCCGCGGCCGAACTGTGGCGGCTGGCCCCCGAGCACCGCGGCATCCAGGGCCGCGACCCCACCACGGCGCCACCCCCCCTCGCAACGGCCCCAGTCCCCCTCCACCACCCCGCGGCCCTTTTCCGCCGCCCCCCCCCCCGCACCGCCCACCCTCTCGCCGCG
>OBLK01000325.1_pt1 | contig 12299 bp, 7 predicted proteins | sample 1518871 | NCBI WGS metagenome assembly OBLK01 (sample SAMEA2464837, study PRJEB22497) | soil metagenome | biome: Grassland; feature: Farmland; material: Clay | place: Australia | collected 2013-02-01 | depth 0.8 m
CGCAGCAGCTCGAGGTAGGCGACCACGTGCTGATCGTAGGTGACGATGCCGTTGAATTCCTCGAGGAGATTGAAGACGATGTCGGGCTTCCAGTCGTTGATGGCAAGACGCATCTCCGTCAGGCTGTCCAGCACGCCGAGACAACGCACCTCGTGACCGCCCTGGCGCAGGGTGGTGGTGACGTCATACTCGGTACGCCACTCCGCGATTTCCTTGTCGGAGTGGCCTTCGAGGCTCTCCGGCGGCACGAGGCTCGAGTGCACCACCACCAGCACGCGCAGTTTTTTCATAATTGAAGATGCGGCGTCTTACCCTGTGAGTACAAATCCGTCAGCCGCTCCAGCAGCCAACGGGAGTTGCGGAGCGCATCGCGACGGTCGCCTCGGACGTAAAGCATCAATGTGTCACTGCGCTCTATCAGCATACGCATGATTTGCTGCACACTATAGCGCGCCAGGCCAAGCTCGCGCGAGACCGAGGCAATCAGGGCCGTCTGATGGGTGCGCAGCAACGTCGTGGCGCGCATCGCATCGCGCCGGGGCCGTTGCGCGCTGAACACCCACTGCAACAGCGCATCGGCCAGCCCGCGGCGATCCCGCCGGTAGCGCGCCAGCTTGCGGCGATAGTATTGACCCAGTGTGCGCGTGTTGGATTCCAGCGGCTCGATCCGCGCGCGGTTGCGCACCGGGGGAGCCCGCCCGCGCACCTCGGCCATCAGCTCATCGACCGCCTGAAGCTTGCGGAACGCGGGCCAGTCGGCGTAGCTCTTGCGCCATCCCGAGCGCGGCGCGAGCCAGACGGCGAACGTCTCGGCGAAATCCTCCGTTGGATGCGCCTGCGCATACCACTCGCCCAGGTGATGCACGTAGCGACGGCTCCCGGGGCGCGCCTTGTAGCGGGCCGGATATTGGCGCGAAGCGGCGCCAAACACCTCGCGCCAGCGCTTGCGCCGGCGCAGCCGGTAGGCGTTATCGAGTGCATGGCCGGCCTCGTGGCGCAGGATGCGCAGAAACTCGCGGGAATTGCCGCCTTCGGCCTCGCGCATGATGTGCCGCTCGAGCCGCGCCAGCCGCGGGTGGGCAAGATAGAACGGAACGGCAATCCCCGGCACGCCATCCGGGGTGAACCATTCCTCCGACAGCCAGATGTGCGGGCGGAAGCGGATACCGCGGGCCTCCAGATCGCGATACAGCCGCTGAACGCCGCGCTGGATGTTGGGCGCACGCGGGCTCAGGCGGAGGTCGCGGAAGCGCAGCTCGAGCAGCTCCTGGTCCGAGAGACGAGTCCAGGACGGAGTACGGCGGCGTGAACGGGCGCGCTGCGAGGCCACGGGAGATGGGTCGGGGTTGGCACAGGGGTGGGCAGCTTAGCGCACCGGCGCACGCCCGTCCCCGCCGGGCGCTCGGGCGCCTGGCGCTGTAAATCACTCCTCGTGATGCACTGGCGGCTCGCTCATCCGGGTCAGGGCGTGGGTGAGCAGCCGATCGGCACAGGCCTCGATCAGAGTCCGGCGCATGAGGGCTGCCCGCCACGCGGCGGGGATGGCGCCCGCGCCGTAATACGCCCCGGCGAGCTGTCCACATACTGCCGAGATCACGTCCGAGTCTCCACCCAGGTTGGCCGCATGCAGCACCGCCTCACGGAAGCTGGCCGTGGCCGCGAATGCCTCGATCGCCCCGGACAGCACCTGGCACACGCCGTGGCCAGCTCCCTGAGGCAGCGCAGTCGAGGCTTTGGCGAGGATCGCGCTCTTCGGTGCGCCGGACAGCGCCAGCGCGAGCATACGGGCCAGGTCGCGACAAGCGGCAAGCACGGTGTTCGCCTGAGAGGTGGTGCGCGCCGCCTCGCCGGCCATGCAGGCAGCCTCTTCGGGGGTGGCGAAAAAGAACATCGCCACGGGCGCCACCCGGGAGAGCGGCTCCGGATCGAGCTGCCGCGGATCGTGCGAGCCCGAGAAAGGCTGACGCCGCCACTGGGCCGCGGCCAACGCGCGGGTCGTCGCGGCGGTGATCCCCAGGCACCTCCCGGTGGCGGACAGGTAGCCCTCGCGCTGCCAGCGCCGGTAACGCTCCACTTGATCGGCCGGATCGAAGCCCTCGCGCTCCAGGAGGCTCTCGGCGAGGCACAGCGCCATGGCGGTATCGTCGCTCCAGCCGCCGGGCGGCAGGCCGAACGGGCCGCCACCGATCAAGTCCGCTACCGGAGCGAACGAGCCGGGGCGGCGGAATTGCGTCGCCGCGGAGACCGCGTCCCCGACGGCCAGCCCGAGCAGCGTGCCGAGGAACCGCTCCCTGAGCGCCTGAGCCGCGGCCAGGGCGGCGGGCTGCTGCAAAGGGTCCGCTCCAGTCGCTTCCTCCCTCCCTTCCGCCAGCGACGTCACGGGAGCGGAGTGAGCCTGGGCTCCCGAGGTGCCTGGCCTCCACAGCCTGATGTATTCAGTCTGAGCCGGGGTCTCGGGAATGCTGTCCCAGTCGCTGGAGCGTGCGGACTGCCGCCACAGGCGATTCAGCTCCGCCAGCGCCTGCTCCCCGCCGTGCTCCTCGGCCAGCAGGCAGCCGACCACCGTCCCGGTCCGGCCGATGCCTGCGCGGCAGTGCACGTAGGTGGGCTTGCCCGCGAGCAGCGCATCCCGCAAGCAATCCAGGATCTCGATCATGTGCTCGCGCCGCCCGGGCAGACCGTGATCGGGAATGGGCTTGCGCTGGTACTCGATGTGCAGCGGCAGGGTGCCGTCGTAGGGTGCGATCTCGACCGGCTCGGTCAGGTCGACGAAGCACTGGATGCCGGAGGCGAGCAGCTTGACGAGGCGCTCGCGGGTGGCCTCCTCGGTTGGGCCCGCAGGGTGCTCGCCGGCAAGCAGCCGGCCGGGCAGAACCCAGTAGGAATTGGCAAGCGGACAGGGCTCCATGCGGCCCTTTCAGCCGGCGACCGCCCGCAGCCGGTCTTCTTCCTCCATCGACATGTAGGAGACGCGCCGGGCCTCGAGGCCGGCGAAGTCGAAGTGGCGGGGATCGGCGAGGGTGTCCGGCTCGAGGTGGCGCAGCGCCGAGAAGATGCTCTCGGTGCGACCGGGCCAGGCGCGCTCCCACTCGGCGAGCATGCGCTTGATGGCCCCGCGCTGAAGATTGTCCTGCGAGCCGCACAGCCTGCAGGGGATGATGGGAAAGCTGCGACCGCGCGCATAGCGCTCGATGTCGCGCTCGGCCACGTAGGCCAGGGGGCGGATCACGACGTGACGGCCGTCCTCGGACAGCAGCTTCGGGGCCATGGCCTTCAGCCTGCCGCAGAAGAACAGGTTCAGAAACAGTGTCTCGACGATGTCGTCACGATGATGGCCGAGAGCGATCTTGGTGACGCCGTTCTCGGCGGCGAAGCGATACAGCGCGCCGCGGCGCAGCCGCGAGCACAGGCCGCACATCGTGCGCCCTTCCGGCACGACCCGCCGGACCACGCTGTAGGTATCCTGCTCGATGACATGGAAGGGCACGCCGAGGGCGGTGAGGTACTCGGGCAGGACGTGCGCGGGGAATCCGGGCTGCTTCTGGTCGAGGTTGACGGCAATGAGCTCGAAGCTGACCGGCGCGCTGCGCTTGAGCGACAGCAGGATGTCGAGCAGGGTGTAGGAATCCTTCCCGCCCGAGAGGCAGACCATCACGCGGTCCTTAGGGCCGATCATCCGGAAGTCCTCGATCGCCTTGCCGGCCTCGCCCCGCAACCGGGCCTGCAGGCGCGTGAGCGTCCGCGACTGTGCGGCTGGCTGCCTCACCTATGCCGCCTCGCTGGCGGCCGTTTCCAGGTACTTGGCCTCGACGTAGCGGATGAAAGCGGCGGCCGACAGCGCCTTGCCGGTGGCGGCGCGCAGCAGATCCTGCACCGGCACCTTGGCCCCGAGACCGTGCACGTGCTCGCGCAGCCAGCCGAGCAGACCCGAGAATTCGCCGTGCGCGAGTTGCTCCTCGAGAGCCGGCACGTCGTTGCGCAGGCTCTCGTAGAGCTGCCCCGCGATCACCGCACCGAGCGCATACGAGGGGAAATAGCCGAACGAGCCGACGGCCCAATGGACGTCCTGCAGACATCCCTCGGTGTCGTTCTTCGGGCGGATACCCAGTCGACGCTCCATACCGCCGTTCCAGGCCTCCGGCAGATCCCTCACCGCCAACTCGCCGCTCAGCAGACGTTTCTCCAATTCGTACCGCAGCATGATGTGCAGCGGGTAGGTCAGCTCATCCGCATCCACGCGCACCAGGCTGCGCTGCACCCGCGTCAGGCGGGCATAAATGTTCTCGACGTCCCACTCCGGACCGCTCACCCCGAAGTGCCTCACGAGCAGCGGCTGGAGATAGCGCACGAAAGGCCGGCTGCGGCAGACGATCATCTCCGCGAGCAGGGACTGGCTCTCCTCCAGCGCCATGCCGCGGTCGCGCCCCACGGGTTGGTCGCGCCAGTCCTGCGGCAGGCCGAGGTCGTACATGGCATGACCGGTCTCGTGCAAGGCCCCCAGCAGGCCCGTGAATGGATCGTTGAGGTCGAGGCGCGTGGTCACCCGGATATCGCCGGGAACACCCTCGGTGAACGGGTGCTCGCTCTCATCGAGCCGGCCCCGGTCGAAGGGGAAGCCGATCTGCTTCATGATCTCGATGATGAGCAAGCGCTGCTTGGAGAACGGGAACTTGCCGGTGAGCGGCCGGATGGGGCGGCTCTCCTGGACGGCGATGGCCTCGCGGATCAGCGACGGCAGGCGGCGCGAGAGCGCCTTGAACATGGCGTCGATATCCGCCGTGGTGATGCCGGGGCTGAACTCGTCCACCAGCGCGTCGTACGGCGCGAGATTCAGCGCCTGCCCCAGCAGCGCGGCCTTGTCCCGCACCAGGTGCACCACCTCGGTCAGCATCGGCGCGAACAGCTCGAACCGGCCCTGGGTGCGCGCTTCGAGCCAGCAGACTTCGGCGCGGGAGACCGTCCTGGCCAGGCGCGAGACCAGCGAAACCGGAGTGGCGATGGCATGGTCGCGCTGCCGGCGCATCTCGCGCAGGTTGGCCACCTGCCAGTCCTGCAGACCCTGGGTGTTGGCCTGCGCCCGGTCCAGCAGTCGGCTGATGCGGGGGGCGGTGAGCAGACCGTGGTATTCGGTCTCCAGCGCCGCAAGCTGCTCGCCGCGAATGTCCGCGCTACCGCGCGGCATCATGACCGCGGCATCCCAGCGCAGCAGCGACAGGGCGCCGCGGAACGCATGGAGCTTCTTGAATTCCTGTTCGAGCTGTTTGTATGGCGAGGCGGACATGGATCGGGTCTTGGGCTCGCGGGTGCGGACCCGAAGGCGGGTCCTCGAGAAACACCCGGAAAACCCCGGAGCATCGGCATTCTACCAGCGGGCGCCGCCCGGACTGGCCGCACCGCACATAATTCCAAGTAATATCAATTAGTTAAATCATTGCAAAGGCGGTTGACACCGAACTGTCACGGGCGCCCGGGTCGCCCGGGACCGGCCTCCGGTAGACTGGTGCGCCCACTACCGCCGCCCGGGGCCATCGGCTCGTTTACCACAACGGCCACCGGGCCACCGCGATCCCTATTCCGATCGAGACGACCAGCAGCAACGTGAGCACGAGACCGATCAGAAAATGACGCATCCCCGCCATGATAAACCGGCTGCCGACGCCATGAAGCCGAGCATTGCCCTGCTCGCCTCGGAAGCCGCGCCTCTGTCCAAGACCGGAGGCCTGGCCGATGTGGCCGGCGCCCTCACCCAATGCCTGCACTCGGCCGGCCACGATGCGCGGCTGTTCACGCCGCTGTACGGCACGATCGACCGCTGGCGCTTCGCGCCGCACCCGGTCGAAGGACTGCAGCGCGTCCCGCTCAAGGTCGGACCCCATCACTACGAGTTCTCGGTCGCCAAGACCCCGCTGCCCGACTCCGGAGCACCGGTGTACCTGATCGACTGCCCGGTGCTCTACGACCGCCCGACGCTGTACACGTCCGATCCGGACGAGCACCTGCGGTTCCTCGCCTTCACGCGCGCCGCGCTCACCGCCTGCCGGCTGCTGGACTGGTCGCCGCGGATCGTGCACTGCAACGACTGGCACACCGCGTTCGGACCGCTGTTCCTGAAGACGCATCCGCGGACCGAGCCGTCGTTCGCACACACGCGCACGCTGCTGACCATCCACAACATCGGCTACCAGGGGCCGTTCGACGCCCGCGCGGTCGCCGATCTGGGGCTCGGCACCAACACCCATCTGCTGCACCAGGATGATCTGCGCGCCGGCCGGATCAACCCCCTGCGCCACGGCATTCTGTACGCGGATGCGCTCACCACGGTCAGCCCCACGCACGCGCTGGAGATCTGCACCGCCCAATACGGCATGGGCCTGGAGGACTCCCTGCGCATACGCCGGAACGATCTGACCGGCATCCTCAATGGAGTGGATTACGCCGTCTGGGATCCGCGCTACGACCGGTACCTGCCGCAGCACTTCGACCCGGAGCACACTCAGGTCAAAGTGGATCTGAAGCGCGCCTTCCTCGACCGCATGGGATTCCAGGTGCCGGTGACGACCGCGCTGGCGGGCCTCGTCAGCCGGCTGGCCGCCCAGAAGGGCATCGATCTGATGTTCGAGGTGTTGCCACGGGTGCTCGAGCGTCGCGAGCTCGCGCTGGTCGTACTGGGCACCGGGGACGCGCCGTATGAGCGGTTCTTCGCCGAGCTGGCGGGACAATTCCCGGGGCGGGTGGTCTTTCAACAGGCCTACGACGACGAGCTGGCGCACTGGATCGAGGCGGCGTCCGACCTGTTCCTCATGCCGTCGCGGTACGAGCCGTGCGGCCTCAACCAGATGTACAGCCTGCGCTACGGCACGGTGCCCGTCGTGCGCCGCACCGGGGGACTCGCCGACTCGGTCGAGAACTACGATGCCGCCACGGGCACCGGAACGGGCATCGTGTTCAACGACTTCGATTCCCCCGCGTTCGAGTGGGCGCTGAACACCGCGCTGGACCTGTACGCCGAGCCGGCCCACTGGCGGCGGATCATGCACAACGGCATGGCCAGGGATTTCTCCTGGACCCGGCAGGCGGAGAAATACGTGGAGATTTATCGGCGGCTGGCGGCGATGTGATACCCCGGCGCCGCGGCCGGGTCCGACACGCTCAGCCGGTCTTGTCGGGCAGCAGGGGACTCGAGACGTACATATCGCTCACTCCCACCGTGTGGGTGGCCGATGACACCGGCTGGAGGTAGACCCGGGCGCGCGGATAGTCGAGCACCAGCGCGTTGACCGCGCCAAGCACGTTCATACCAAGAATGATCGCGGGCGTGTTCTCCAGGTGCCAGGTTTTGAAGATCGGAATGTCCGCATACACGATCGCGAGATTGCGGATCGCGGCCGGACCGAGAAATACCGTGGGCGAAGCCACCATGCCTCCGTTGGAAACCTGCCGGGTCACGCCGAAAATCTTCGTGCTTCCGCCCTTGCGGGCGGCATCGCGCACCAGCGCGGTATGCAGCGCCGAGTTGCCCAGGGACACCGCGGCTCCGGTGTCGATGACCGCCTCGACATGAACATCTCCGACGCGCGCCGGGATCACGAGCAGACCGCCGGTGGTGCGCTTCGCGCGGATATCCAGAAAGCCCCCCATCGGACTGTCGGTCGAACGGTCGATGATCACTCGATTTTCGCGGAAATTGACTATGACGCGTGCCGCGCCAAAGCCGGCCATGCCGAGAATGCCGTCGAGGCCGCTGAGCACCCGGCTCTGGCTGATCGGCATGCGCAAACCGTGCTTGACGATCCCGCCGACCTCCAGGGTCGCGATCGGCACCCAGGGCAGTTGTTGCGAGCCGGTCGTTCCCTGGACTTGCTCGGCGGCGCCTCGCACCGGCACGAGTCCCAGCTTGCGCACGAGCGCGCGGGAGATCATCGATCCGTCGGCCCCCGTATCGACCAGGAAGCGGAAGGGGCCCTGGCCGTCGATCATGACGGGCGCAACGATACGACCGACCCGATCGACCTGCGTTGGGGTCGCGAGCCGGCGGCCCGGGGAGTTTGGCGCAGTGCGAGGCGTCGCAGCGGTCGCAGCGGGCTTCGCGGGCGCCTGCGCCGCCGGCAGCACGACGGGCAGCGATACGGCGAGGCAGAAAATGAGCGCAACGGCTTTCATGGTGGCGTCGTGACGGCCTGGGCCCATCACTCAAATTTCACTATACGCCTGTTCGATCCACCGGGTGCGTGATGCCCCCTCGTTCGCCGCCCAAGCGTCTGAAAGTCCGGTCATTCCGATGATCCTCGCGGTGGGTCGCTCAGCGCCATCGAGTTCGCGCTCACGCTCCGTATTCGCTCCGACCGGCCGGCGTCGCTCAACGAGCGTGCCAATGGACCCGCCCCTCGCGCGCCGTGGCCAAGGCGACGACGTCAGGCGCCATGACCGGAGGGCGAACATGATGTTGCCGGCAGCCGCGTGGCGCGCAAGTCGCTCCGCCCACGTCGCCTGAAGCCGGCCGCACGCGGGCTTTGTGATAGCGTACGGCTTCGTGCTGGCACCAGAAAGTGCCAGATTACGTGTGATTGATGGTGCCAGAATGCTGCTTTCCAAGTATCCGCTCGACGGCCGCGGCGCCCTGTACGAGCAGCTCGCCCGCGTAATGAAGCGCGCGATCGTGGAGGGGCACTTCCGTGCCGGGGAGCGGTTGCCGGCAACGCGTGAGTTGGCGCGGATCCTCGGCCTCTCACGCAACACGGTCCTGGCCGCTTACGAGATCCTGCGCGCCGGGCAGCTCACGACCTCCCACGAGCGATCCGGCACCCGGGTGGCGAACCTCTCGCTGCCGCCCGGCTTCGCCTCGCCGCCGGCGGCCGCGCCGCCGCAGTCGCGCTACGCGGCGCGTCTGCGCACGCTGGGACCGGCCACCTTGGGCCGGCTGCGCTCGGGGCTGCGCTACGACCTGCACTTCGACCCGCCGTTCTGCGCGGACATGATGCGCGCCTGGAGCCGCAAACTCGCGGCCGCCGCTCGAGTCGCCGGACCGTTTTATCCCAACTCACAGGGACTGCCCGCGCTGCGCATGGCCATCGCCGAGTACCTTGCGCGGCGGCGCGGCGTGGTGTGCTCGGAGAGCGACATCTTGATCGTCGGCGGAACGCAGCAGGCCGTAACGATCGCAGCGCGCGCCGTGCTCGACGAAGGCGACACGGCCGCGATCGAAGACCCGCATTATCTGTACCTGCATCAGGGGCTGACCGCGCACGGCGCACGCATCGTCAGCGTGCGCACCGATGAGAACGGGATGGTGACCGCCGAGCTCGCCCGGCACAAGGCGCGACTGATCTGTGTGTCGCCGTCCGACCAGTTTCCCTCCGGAGCGGTCATGAGTCTCGAGCGCCGCGTGGAGCTGCTCGATATCGCCTCGCGCCAGGGCGGCTGGATACTGGAAGACGACTACAACAGCGAATTCCACTTTCGCGAGCGGCCGGTCGCCGCGCTGCGGTCTCTGGATTTCTCCGGCCGCGTGATCTACGTGGGGACATTCTCCAAGACACTGTTCCCGTCGCTGCGCCTGGGGTTCATCGTCTGTCCGCCGGGGATACGCCGGGATCTATGCGCGGCCAAACGGCTCGACGATCTCGGCAGTCCGTCGGTGCAGCAGGCGGCTCTGGCCGCCTTCATGCGCAGCCGCCAGTTCGACAAGTACCTGCGGCGGACCGTCGCCGGGCTCGAGCAGCGCCGTGCGGTCTTCATGGACTCGCTGCGCCGCCATGGCGGCGGGCGCATCGAGGTTCAGCAGACGCACGGAGGCACCCACCTCGTCGTCTGGCTGCGGCGCGTGACATACGCGCAGGTCGACCGGCTGATCGAACTCGGCATGGCGCGCGGCCTCGGGCTTTATCCCATACATCCCTACTACCACAGGCCGCCGCCGCGCCCCGGATTGATGCTGGGTTACGCGGGATTGCCGGCCGAGGCGCTCGAGAAGGCCGGCGAGCTGCTCGGCGAGTGTCTCGATGCGCTGGAAGAGCGCGAGCGTGGACCGTCATTACTTAGAGAAATCACCAAACACGGGAGTCATCATTAGAGAAATCACCAAGTGATTTTTCTTTGACGTTAGAGAATTCACCAAACGGGGTGTTAGAGAAATCACCCTGGATCGAGTCTGAATCGGAGTACCCGTTGTACAGCGTGCGCCCACAGCGGCTACTGTACTCTTTTATATGGTGTGCTGCCGGGCTGTCTGGGGCGATAAATCGAGGTACCATGCGGCATCCTTCGCTAGAACCCCCTCGGAGCGGATCGTGGCCACAAGGGTCCCGCGAGAGTTAACCAAGAAATACACTGCTCTGTCCTGCGAGCGAGACGAGCTCAGAGTTCGACTGTCGCAGATTGATGAAGAGATTCGCGCGCTCGACTACGCCATTGCCGTTCTTGATCCGCAATGGAAACCACTGGCAAAAGCTAGGCGGCGGTCACCGAATCGATGGCCGACCGGGAAGCTCACTGCGACGTGTCTGCGGCTGCTACGTCAGCAGCCTGGGCTCAGTTCTGCTGAGCTGGCGAGGCGCGCATCGCCGCATTGTGGGGTCGTTCTAGAGACGCGACGACAACGACACGATCTTGCATCAGCGATCACAACGGCAATGCGTCGACACGAGCGCAAGGGCTTGGTTGAAGTCGCCGGGACGGATGAGACAACCGGCGTTCTGCTTTGGCGTATCCGGGATTTATCCGTCGCTAAAGCGGTTGCAGGCTAGCAACGTATAAACTTCGGGTCATTTACTGGGTCATGAAGACCCGGCATTCCCCAGACGCGTTCGCAAGCGCAATTAGAACGACCAGACTCGCTCAGGACCTGATCAGGCTCTATCAGCGCTTTGCTGGCGAGCTCGACAAGCACCACTCCGGCGAGATGCCGCTCGTCTCCTCCGAAGAGGCAACTGCCGGCATGGCGCACATTCGTGCGCTGCTCAAGATGCTGGGTATAAATTTCGACAGCCGTCGACTGAAACCTCGCAGAACGCGAATTCAGGTAGGGCCTCTCGACTACGGCGGCATGAAGCGAGGCATGTTGAGGACGCTGAAGCGTCGTGGCGATTGGATGACGTACACTGAGATTGTCGATACGCTGATTCTGGAGCACCGGTTGAGCCTCTCGGTGCCTCAACGCCGACACTTCCAGCAGAAAATCCGCGAGGCGGCTCATGCGCTCAAGAAGGCGGGTCTGATTGAGCCCCGACTTGATCTGGGTCCTGGACGTGATCCGCAAGAACAACAATGGCGCCTTGCTGCTTCGATTCGTCGGACGTGACATCACCTCCGGCGTTGCGCCCGCGGGGCGTCGCCGGATCTGTCGTTACCATTTTCAACGCTCCTTTCTTCGGACGACCCATTTTCTTGCGGAGCTCCTTCTTGTCGATTTCAACTGCGATTCCGACGTCTTCGGGATCCAATCGATCGTTGTTGCCAGACGGACGCTTCTTCCAGTAATCGATGAACCGCGTCGGTCGGCCAGAGGCCAGCAATCGCTTCGCCAAGTCCTGGATCTGCTCAACGTTAGACCGGCCCACCATGGTTTGCCGCCAAGCGAACTCCCAGCCGTAGAAATGCAGGTACTGCACGCTCATCCGATGCCAGGCACCGCCCTGTGCGTGGCGCATGCGCGAGAAGAAGTTCTCGGCAAGGTTCGTGTGAAAGCCATCGGGTGACATGAACTCCTGCGAGTGATTGACGGCGTGGTGCTCCTCGAAAATGGCACTGAAGGGGACGTACGCTCCGTGCTGGTCGGTAATGAGTACCGAGTTAGGCGCGCAATACTGCGCGCCGAGGTACTGCAGGTCGACTTGCGTTTCAGTTTTGACCTTTGCCACCTTGTATCGCCGCTCGCCCTGCCGTCCGCATTGAACAAATACGACGAGCGCGTGCATGTTCTTGCTCACGGTTCTCTTGGCCCGACCGCGCTCATCGAGGCCAGCGTTCTTTCGGTCATCTTTCGCGGCAAAGGCAGCTCCAGTGCCGATATTTCCGGGCCGGACGTACTTAATGAAATAGGCAGCGTCTGCCTGGATCACCCCTGATAGCGGCGGCTCAGCAAGCATGGTCTCGCAGAGCGCCTCTCGAATTTTCAGGAGCAACACGTGAACCGTCTGATAGCTCAGACGGTGAAGCCCTGCGATCTCACGTGCCGATATTGAGTCCTTGGCTTCGACAAAATGTGCGAGGATGCTGAGAAGTTTGTGTGGTGGAATCTTGGTGGCATCCCTGGCGGGCGCCCAACTTCCCCCAGTCGGGGCCACTTGAAAATCCCCCACCCC
>OBLK01000326.1_pt1 | contig 12290 bp, 9 predicted proteins | sample 1518871 | NCBI WGS metagenome assembly OBLK01 (sample SAMEA2464837, study PRJEB22497) | soil metagenome | biome: Grassland; feature: Farmland; material: Clay | place: Australia | collected 2013-02-01 | depth 0.8 m
GGTTCTCGGCCGCGCGCATCCCCCCCCGAGCGCACCGGCCCGGCGGGCGGGTGCCCGCGGTCCTGGGGTCTGGCCAGCGCCGGAACCGCCTCGCCGCCCGCGGCGACGCCGGCCCTGGTGGCCGCCTCGGCCGCGTCACCGTCGCGCAGTCCCGAGACGACCGCCTCCACGGCGGCCTCGGTGGCGGCCAGCGACGCGGTCTCCGGCCGGCGCGCCGTGGAGATGCCGTCGCACACGACCGCGACCAGCCACTGCGGCGAGTCCAGGCGGCCAGGTTCGCGCAGCGTCGCCAGGGACATGGCGTCCTCGTTGGTGTGCCCGCGGCGGCCCCGGTCGCTCACCCCGGCGATCGGCTCGACGACGAACTCGACGCGGTCGCGAGGGGCCGCCGCCTTGGCGCCGCACTGCTCGCAGTAGCCGTCGGCGCTGAGCTGGTCCGACGAGCACGATTCGCACTTGCGGGTGGCGGCCCGTTCGCGCAGCCACCCGTCCCAGTCCGACCGCTCGACCAGCAGGTCGAGACCGCAGTCCTCGCAGAACCGGTCGGTGGCGGCGACCTCGCTCCCGCACTGCGGGCACGGCCTGGTCATACCAGCGTCCTCGGCCTGACCGAGTTGGCCCTGTCGACGAGCTCGATCCGCTCCTGCGCGCTGTCGGCCAGCCTGGCCAGCGCGCGGTAGCTGCGTTCGAGCCCGAACCGCAGGTCCGGCTCGGTGAGCTGGCATCCGAGCACGTCGACCTTGCTGGTCACGCCGGGGTTGGCTTGCACCCAGTCGAGCGCACGCTCGAGCACCTCGGCGCGCAGCGCCGCCAGCCGCAGGGAGTCGAGCCGCAACCGCCCGAGCCGGTCGGCGGCGGCCACCAGCTCCGGCTCGCTCGGCGTGCCCTGCCCGATCCTCGACCTGACCGCCGCGACCTGGGCCGGGATGTACTGGCTGGACGTCTCCGGAACCGATTCGAGCACGGCGACGGCGGATGGCCGCTCCCCAGCGGCCATCCGCACCCTGGCCAGGCCGAAGGCGGCGCTGACGAAGGCGTGGTCGGTGCGCCACACCAGCTCGTAGTAGCGCGCCGCGGCTGCTGCTCGGTCGACGTGCTCGGCAGTTGCCGCGAGCGCCAGCTTGGGCGCGAGCTCACCGGGCACGGCGTCGTAGACGGCGTCGAACGCGGTCCAGGCGTCGGCCGTGCGGCCGGCCGCGAGCGCAATCAGGCCGCGATGCCACGGCACCCGCCAGTCGTCGGGGTGGACGAGCGGAACGACGGAGTTGAGCTCGGTGCCGGCGGCGTCGAGGTCGCCGAGGTCGATCCGGGCGCGCACCTTGCGCAGCATCACCTCGGCCGTCTTGGCCGGGATCGCATCGAGCGCGGCGAGCAGTTCGGCCGGTTCGGTCGCGGCCACGGTGGCGAGCACTCGGGCGGCCGGGTCGGTGCTGTCGACCAGCGGCACCGGCAGCGAGTTGGCGATGCCGGCGAGGGTGAGCGGCTCGTCCGGGTCGGAGCCGAACGTGCGCCGCTCCTGGCTGAACAGCGTGGACAGCCGCGGCGGCGGCGGTTCGGACCTGGTCGAGGCGACGATCTCGCGCAGCACCCCGACCAACTGCTCGGCCATCTCGCCCGCGGTGGCGAAGCGCAGGTCGGGGTTGTGGTGCGTGGCCCGGCGCAGGAGCCGGTAGAACGACTCGCGCTCGGCGAACAGCGGCGCGTCGATCGCGTCGGGCAGCCCGGCGCCGAACCGCTTGCGGAAGTCGAAGTTGACCGTCAGCACGGCCAGCGCCCGGCCGACCGTGTAGATGTCGGACGCGGTCGAGGGCCCGGCGCCGCGCGGTGCGATCTCCGGCGCCTGGTAGCCGACGGTGCCCCAGATGTCGCTTTCGAAGTCGTCGACCCGGCGCACGGCGCCCAGGTCGATCAGCTTGACCTGCTCGGCGGTCTGGATCACGTTCTCCGGCTTGAAGTCGCAGTACAGCAGCCCGCTTGCGTGCAGGTATCCCAAGGCCGGCAGCACCTCGACGGCGTAGGCGATGGCTTGCTCGACCGGCATCGGCTCCTTGCTGGGACGAAGCCCCTTGAGCGACTTGCCGCCGACGTACTCCATCACGTTGTAGCCGACCATCGCGCCGCCTTCGTCGGGGTGCTGGACGACGTTGCAGATCTTCACGATGTTCGGGTGCTCGACCTCGGCGAGGAATCGCCGTTCGGCGACCGCGGCGGCCATGGCAGCGGTGTCGCCGGTGTTCAGCAGGCCCTTGAGCACGACCCAGCGATCACTGACGTTGCGATCCTTGGCCAGGTAGATCCAGCCGAGGCCGCCGTGCGCCAGGCAGCCGAGCACCTCGTACTGCCCGGCCACCAGGTCGCCGGACTTGAGCTTGGGGTCGAAGGAGAACTTGGCGCCGCAGTTGCGGCAGAACCCGTCGGTGCGGCCGGGATTGCCGTCCCGGCCGCGGCCGACCGGCTGCTCGCACCGGCTGCAGTGCCGCTTCGACTCCGGAACGACGGGGTTCGTCATGATCGCTTCGGCCGGGTCGCGCTGGGTCACCGGCGGCACCTCGACCAGGCCTGCACCGAGCCCGCCGCGGGTCGACCGACTGGTCGTGCGCCGGGACCGCGTGCTGCCGGTCGACGACGTCGAGACCCCCGCGGTGCCGGCCGTGCCCATCGTGCCTGCGGTCCCTACCGTGCCGGCGGTCCCGACAGTGCCGACCGTGCCGGCGGTCCCCACCGTGCCGGCGGTCCCGACAGTGCCGATCGGGCTCGGCTGCGCGGCCAGACCGCACGTGTCGCAGTAGCCGTCGGCGTCGATGCTGCCGTCGCAGCCGGATCTTGTGCAGTCAGCCACGCCCAGCCCCCTCCTTCGCCGAGACCGCCTGCTGGAAGCGGGCGAGCGCCCTGGTCGCGGCCGCCAGATCGCACGGCGCCGTCCACAGCAGCTCGTGCGCGGTGTCGAACAGCCGCTCCAGCTCGCGGTCCTCGCTGTGCCCGATGCCGGCGGCCTTGGCCCGGTAGGCGTCCAGCCGGCCGCGCAGCTCGTCGCGGCGGCTCAGCAGGGAGCCGATCGCGTCCCGCTCGGTCAGGACCTGCTCGATGGTGGACGCGGCCTCGCGTTCGAACTCGGGCAGCTCGTCGGCCAGCTGGCGCCAGCTCCCGCTCTCGCCGAGGGCGGCCAGCCCGTCGAGCCTGGTCAGCAGCGCGGCCGAGCGGTCGGTGATCGGCGGCAGCGCCGACTCGGCGATCTTGACCAGCACCGTGTCGCGGGTCTTCTTGGCGTCGGCCTCGGCGGCGCGCAGCTGGTCGAGTCCGGCCCGGGCGGCGGCCAGCCGCTCGACGAAACCGTCCCGCACCGCGGCGATCGCGGACAGCCGGTCCACGATCGCGCTGGCCCTCGGGGCGAACAGCTCGCCGGCGCTGTCCGGGACCGACAGCGGATCCGACGCGAGCCGATCGCGCAGCGTCGACACATCGGCGTCGAGCCCGGCCAGCTCGGCGGCCAGCGACCGGTCGGTCTCCGGCAGCCGCAGCGGCCCAGCCAGCGCCTGCGCCCTTCGCACCTGCTCCTGGGCGGCGTCCAACCGGCCGACGATCAGCGACCACTTCGCCTCCGCGTCGGCGACGACGGCGCTCACCTGGGTGAAGGCGGCGTTCATCCGGTCCACCACGGTGCCGAACCCGACCCGCTCCACCACCGCCGACGGCCCGGTCAGGCTGCGCCGCTGCAGCGGCACCGCCGTGTGCGACAGCTCGATCGACTCGCCGTGCAGCAGCTCGGTCAGCGCACCGAACTCGCGCCGCGAGCGCAGCTCGTGCGCCTGGTCGAGGGCCTGCCGGTAGGCGTCGAACTGCTCGTGCAACGAGGCAAGCGCTGCCTTGGCCGTGCCCCAGCGCCGCAACGTCTCCCCGCGCGGGCCCGCGGCGTCCAACACGCGGTTCCCCGGATGCGAGTCCAGCTCGACCAAGGCGGCGGAGATGGCCGCGCGCTCGGCGTCCAGGCGGGCCAGTTCGGCGTCCGCCTGCTGCCTGGTCAGCTCCGGCCCGGCCATCGGCGCTAATCCCGGTATCTCGGCGTCGGCGGCGTCGGCGGCTCGCCGAGGATGCCCAGGTTCCGCTGGTAGATGCCGGTCCAGGTGCCGTCGGAGCGCAGCCGCTCCAGCACGCCGTTGACGAACCGCACCATGTCGGCGTTGGCGATCGGGATCCCGATGCCATACGGTGCGGCCCCAAGCGGCGGCCCCACGACCCGGGCGTACGGGTCCTGCGCGGACAGTCCGGCCAGGATCGTGTCGTCGGTGGAGATCGCCTCGACCTCGCCGAGTTGGAACAGCACCAGGCAGTCCGACCAGTTGAGCACCTCGACCGGCACGGGCCGCGGCTGGGCGTTGGCGATCCGCGCGATCGACGTGGAGGATTTGGCCGCGCACACCGGCTTGCCCTCCAGGTCGGGCAGTCCGGTGACCGTCGAGCCCTGGCGCACCAGCACCCGCTGGGCCGACTCGTAGTACACCGAAGAGAACTCGATCTCCTTGCGGCGCTCGCAGTTGATCGTGAACGTGCGCACGACGACGTCGACCTCGCCGCTGGTCAGGGCGGGGATCCGCTGCGCCGAGTTGAGGATCCGGAACTGCACCTTCGCCGGGTCACCGAAGATCGCCTGGGCGAGCTGGCGGGCGATCTCGACGTCGAACCCGGACAGCTCACCGGTCTGCGGGTCCCGGAAGCCGAACAGGAACGTGTTCTGGTCGACGCCGGCGATCAGATTGCCGCGCTGCTGGATCGCGGCCATCGTCGAGCCGGCCGGCATCTGACCGGGCGCCGGCAGCACCCCGGCCGGGCGCAGGCTCGCGGTCGCGTCGCCGCAGCTGGTGTCGGTGCTTGGCGGGTCGAGCGGCTCGGTCACGACGCGGGCGCCGACGGGGATGTGCGGCGTCGGGGTCTCCAGCGCCGGTTCGGTGGCCGGCTCACCGCAGCCGGCCACCAGGCCGGCCGAAACGATCAACGCGCCGGCAAGCACCGCGACCCTGACCCGGTTCACCAGTACTCCCGCACCCGTTGCCACACTCCCCACCCGGCGCCGGCGGCCGCGATCAGCGTGAGCACCACGATGCCGGCGGTCAGCCCGATGAGCGCAGCCCGCGCCGAGGCGGCCTCTGCGTTGAACGCCTCCTCGGTGAGGCCGTACGCCTTGGCCAGGTTGGCCTCCAGCCGGCCGTACGTGCTTCCGGCGCTGCCGTCATCCGGCGAGATCGCCAGCTCCACGGCCCGCACGTACTCCCCGCCGTCGTCGGCGCTGCGCACCTGGTCGTGCACCTGGCGCCAGTCGGCGAGCTGCTGGATGGCCGAGTCCACCTCGGCCCGGACGGCGTCGTCGGTGGCCAGCGCGCTGGCCTGGCCGAGATGGCCGGTCTGCGCGTCGCCCAGCTCGCCGGCGGTCTGGACGTAGTGGTCCTGGTAGGCCTTCCCGTCGCCGCGGGCGACCAGGGTCAGCGTCTCGTCGGCCCTGGCCTCCGCCGCGGCGACCCTGGCCTGGGCGAGCACTTCCATCTGCGCGGAGCCGCGACGCGTGCTGTCGTCGAGGTTGTTGAGCTGGGTGACCACCGCGATCACCGACCACAGCAGCCACAGCGCCACCGCCCCGGTCGCCACCGCGAGTCCGACGTTGACCATGCGGTTCGTCCGCCTGGACAGGTACAGCTGCGCGGCCACCAACCCGGCGAGCAGGGCCAGCCCGAACAGCACGGCGGCGGTCGGGAAATCGTCGGCGGCGTCGACGTCGGCCGCCTGGTTCGCCGACTCCAGGCGGTACACCTCACGGGCGGCCGGCAGCAGCTCGCGCATAAGGCTCGAGGCGTCCCGCAGGTAGGCCGCGCCGACGGGTAACCCCTGCCGGTTGTTGGCCCGCGCCGCCTCGACCAGGCCGGTGTAGACCGGAAGCTGGGCGGCGATCTTGGTGAGCTGCTCGGCGGTCTCGTCCGACGCGCCGCTCGACGAGACCGCCAGCGCCGTCCCAGCCCGCGCGATCGCGTCGTCGTAGCGCTGCCGGACCTCGGGCGGCTCGAGCCCGCCGGACAGGAACGCCCGCGACGCCGTCGCGTCGGCCTCCGACAGCGCCAGGTACAGCTGCTGGGCCGCCGACGCGCGCGGTTCGCTCTCGTTGACCAGACTGTCGATCGCGTTGGCGCGCTGGGCGGCCCCGGCCGCGGTCAGCAGCCCGGTCAGCGCGATCAGCAGCAGCAGGCCGATCCCGATCCCGCCGAAGCGCCCCGGAGTCGTGCGCGACGCCTGCCGTAATTGCCGCACCCGGTCGTCGACGGCGCGGGCCAGCGGGCTCGTCCTGACCGGAGCCGGCGCGGTCGGAGGTGCCGCCATCACCACACCTCCCCACCGACCGGTTGCCGCTCACTGTCGGGTGTCGCCCCCGCTGTCTCCATCCTGCCCGAACCGCGAGGCGGACGTCAGCGCATTCCGGCAGCGCTGTCGATCCGTGATGCAGACGTTCGGCCGGCCTTCGTGCCGGAAATTGATACTTTCTGCGGTCCACAACGGACCCTGAAGTGTGCATAGGGTGCATGGTTCGTCAACCCGGCCGATAAAGGGATGATCGATGCCTTCACTCCGTAACTGCCTGGTCATGTTTGCGTGTGCAGCGGTCGCCGTGACGCTGTTCGCGCCACCGGCCGCGGCCCTACCAGAGCCGGACCCGCCGGCCCCCGCCATCCCGCAGCGCTATCTCGACCAGCCGATCAACTGGAGCGTCTGCCCGTTCGACGGCACCGTCAAGCAGCTCTACCCGCCAGCCCCGACCACCAACTGCGCCACCGTCATGGTCCCGATGGACTGGAACAACCCCGACGGCCACCCCGACATCCGGCTGCGCATCGCGCTCAGCCGGGCTACCGGCCAATCGCGTGGCCTGATGTCCAGCAACCCCGGCGGCCCGGGCGGCGCCGGGCTCACCCTGTCCGCGGCGCTCGCGATCGACAAGCCACAGCTGTTCAGCGACTACGACCTGCTCGGCTTCGACCCGCGTGGTTTCGGCCAGAGCCAGCAGTTGCAGTGCCTCACCACGACCGAGGAGCTCGCGGCGCTGCCGACCACGCCGGACTACAAGGAGCGCACCGCGCAGACCCACCGCACCGAGATCGCCGAGGCGCAGCTGCTTGCCAGGGCGTGCAACGCCACCGAGTTCGGCCAGTTCGTCTCCAGCCAGCAGACCGTCTACGACATGGAGTTCCTCCGCGCGCTGATGGGCGCCCGGCTGCTCAACTTCATCGGCTACAGCTACGGCACCTGGCTCGGCGGCTGGTACGCCGACACGTACCCAGGCAACGTCGGCCGGTTCGTCCTGGACTCCAACATGGACTGGACGCACACCCAGTGGCTCAACGTCAACTTCGACCCGTTCTCGTTCCAGCGACGCCGCGACACCCAGCTGCTGCCGTGGATCGCCAGGCACGCCGACCAGATCGAAGGCAACCTCGGCACCACGCCGGAGCAGGTGCTCGCCAACTACGACTCGGTCCGGGCCAGGCTCGTGGAGCTGGTCAAGGCCGGCAGCAGCTCGGTCCGCGGTGACGGACTCGACGGCAATGTCGCCAGCGCGATCTACGGCAACATCCGGTTCATCCGGGCGCTGCTGGACGTCCTGGTGCACCAGGAGTACGTCAACGCGCCGTCGGCGTCCGGCGAGGTCGAGCTCGCTCACGTCGACCAGGCGTGGGCCAGGCTGGCGCCGGCGCTTCAGCAGTACGACACGCTCGCCGCGATCAGGGCACGGTACGGCGTCTCCGCCACCGCCGCCCTGGACGCATCGACGACGGTCGTGACGCCGCGCAGCGCGATCGCCGACGCCAAGGCCGCCTCGGCCGGACTGCCCGGCGACGCCGTGGTCAACCTCGGCGCGATCGGCACCACCGTCCGCTGCAACGACACCGCGTGGGAGGACGACCCGCACTTCTACACCCGTGAGGCCGACCGGCAGACCAGGCGCTACCCGTTCTTCGGTTACCTCAACGGCGTTCCGATGTGCGCGTTCTGGCCGCACGCGCCGCAGGACCGCACGCTGGACCTCACCGGTTCACCGCGCATCCTCATGATCACGGGCGAGCTCGACCCGGCGACCGCGTACGAGGGGGCGCTGCGGACCCACAACGACACGGCCAGGGTGACCCGGCTCGTGTCGATCGACGACGAGGGCCAGCACGGCCAGTACATCGGCTCGGCGTCCGCGTGCGCCGAGGAGATCGGGGACCGGTTCGTCTTCACCGGTGAGCTGCCCGGCGGCGACCGGATCTGCGGCACTTCGCCGCTGCCGGAGGACGGCTCGGTCTACCCGGTCGACGGCCCGGTCGACGGCAACGCCGTGCGGCTGCCCAAGGGCAAACGCGCCAACCCGGCGTTGCAGGAACTGCTCGACCAGATTGCCGGCCGCTCGCTGAGCTGATCGGCAAACCGAAGATCACGGGCCCCGAGCGCGAAATGCTCGGGGCCCGTGGTTTTCCGCAATCGAACATGCACGCTCCGCGACCAGATGCACAAATTTTCGTTTAGGTCTCCACTAACGCGGTCGTTGGGCATATGTTGCCTGCCTAACGTGACGAGGCGGGTGGGGAGAGGCCTCGAGTTAGGTGCCCGCCAGGGGACACGGGGAGGCATCCATGGGTCGGCACAGTGCCCGGTCATTCCGGACACCGCGGTCGTTGATGGTGCTTGTGATCGCACCGATTGTCGCCGGCGCCGTGTACGTCGCTGTCGTGGCCTGGCCATTGGGAAGTGCGGCGACGTCACCGCCGGTTGCCGTGCCGTGCCCGACCACGCTGCGCGTGGTCACGGCCCAGTCCTTCGCGCCGGTGCTGGCGGCGCTGGCCCCAGGGCTGGACCAGGCGGACGAGTGCGTGCGGCTCGACGTCACGGTCGCCGACGGCCGCGAGGCCGCCGCCAGGGTCGCCCTGCTCGGTGCGCACGTCTGGATCCCGGACGACGCGGCCTGGGTCAGCATCGCAAGCGGCCTCAAGCTGGCTCCAGAGGAAGCGCACGAGACGATCGCTACCAGCCCGATCTACCTGGTGGCCGACACTGCGACCGCCGAGCGGGTCGAGGCCGGCGGCAGCTCGTGGCTTGGCCTGGCCAACCTCGCCGGCAGCCCGGACGGCCTGCGCCTGGTCGTGCGCGACCCGGGCGGCTCCGGTGACGGCATGCTCGCGGCGGGCGCCGTCGGCGAGGCCGTCTGGATCAAGTCCGGCATGGACGCCTCCGCGCAGGCGCTGACCGCGACGCTGCCGAACAGCAGGACCGTGTCAGACGTCGCCGTCCCGGAGGCCGCCGGCGAGGTGGGCCTGGTTCCCGAGTACGCGCTGCCAGGCGTGCTCAGCGAGCACGGTGAGCACCTCGTCGCGATCGCCCCGGTCGACCACACCGCGCTGATGCGCTACACCTGGCTGCCGACGGCGGACGCGGCCGCCGACCCCGGAGTGGCACCGGCGATGAGGCGAACCCTGGAGGCGCTGCGCAGCGACCAGGGCGACGTCCAGTTGGAGGCCGCTGGCCTGCGCCGACCCGACGGCGAAGCGCCAGCACTGGCCGACGCCGCCGGTCTGCCGGAGATGTCCGCCGCCCCGTTCGACGTGCTCGGCCGGCACCACGTCGAGCACGTGTTCGCCACCTGGTACGTCTCCGACCGCCGCTCCGACCTGCTCGTCGTCATCGACGTCTCCGGCTCGATGGCCAACGTCGTCGCCGGCGCCAACCGCCCGCTCATCGACCTCGTCCGGGAAGGCACCAACCAGCTGGGGGGCTTGCTACCCGACGACTCGCAGATGGCCGTCTGGGAGTTCGGGTCCCGGCTCGACCCGCCGCGCGACCATCGCGAGCTGCTGCCAAAGGGTCTGCTCACGCCGGCCCACCGCGAGGCTCTGGCCAGCGTCACCGACGGCATGACCGCCAAGCGCACCGGCACCGGTCTGTACGACACCCTGCTCGCCGCCTACATCGCCGGCCGCGACAGCTACCGGCAGGGCGTACCCAGCCACGTCCTGCTGTTCACCGACGGCCGCAACGAGGACGACCCTGGCTCGGTCTCCGCCGAGGGCCTGACCCACGCCCTGATCGCCGCCCAGGACCCGGCCCGCCCCGTCCAGCTCACCGTCGTCACCTTCGGCCCGGACCCGCAGGCCGACCTGCTCGCCTCCATCCTCAAACCGATCGGCGGCTACGTCGACCCGCTCACCAACGCCGCCGAGGTCAACGCCGTCTTCATCCACGTGGCCGCCGGCGGCCTCCACCACTGAGCCCACCGCACCTGGACTAGTCGGTGGCTAACCCCTGCGGCGCGGTGGCAGTACGGTGCCCGCATGTCGCAGCCAGTTGACCCGTACCGCGGCGGCGGTGGTGCCGAGCGCCAGCGGCCGCGTTACGGCCAGCAGCCGCCCTATGACGGCTCGTCGCCGCACGGCCAACAGCCGTACGACCAGCAGCCGTACGACCAGCAGCCGCACGGCCAACAGCCGTACGACCAGCCGGCCTACCAGCCCGGATACGGGCGGCGGCCCGCGTACGACGAGCAGCCGGCGTACGAGCGCCGGCCCCAGTACTCGCCACCGAGCTATGGCGAGCCGCGACCGCAGCACCAGCCGTATCGGCCGGCGGAACGGCCGCTGGCGCCCAGGCAGCCGCCTCCGGCCGGGTCGGGGCGGGGCCTGCGCATCCCCGGCCTCGGGCTGCTGCTGATGCTGGCCGGTGTGGTGCTGCAGGTGTTGTGCCTGACGGTGCTGCCCTGGGTGCGGTTCGGCGGCAACGGGGTGTCGGCGGACGCGCTGCCGGAGATCTGGCGGTTGGCGACCGATCCGGGGGCGCAGGGGTTCGGCGGCTGGTACCTGCTGCTGCTCAGCTACCCGCTCGCGGTGCTCAGCATCGTGCTGGCGCTCGCGTCGGTGCTGGAGTCGGTGGCGAGCAAGGTGCTCTGGGGCGGGTTGGCGCTGGTCGGGCTCGGCGTGTTGGCCGTGAAGTACGGGTTCGGCCCGTTCGCCGACCTGGTCTCCTCCGACAGCGGCGGACCGCGGTTCTCCACGCTGGAGATGGTCGTCGCGACGGTGGCGCTCGTGGCCCTGGTCGTCGTGATCTTCGTGCTGCGCATGGCGGTGTCGACGTTCCGCAGGATCGCCGGGCTGATCCTGCTCGGGCTCGCCGGCGTGCACATCACGGCGATGTGGGACCTCGTGCGGCAATCCGGCGTCGACCAGCTCGGCCTCGGCGCGTACGGCTCGGCGCTGGGCTACGTGCTGGTCGCGATCGCCGCCTTCGTCGGTCCGCGCCGGTTACCGGGCGTCTGAGCCTGCTAGCCGTCAGGCCGGCTTGGTAATGCAGAACGGCTGACCGGACGGATCGAGCATCACCCGCCAGTGCTCGCCGGGCTGGTGGCCGGCCCTGGTGGCGCCGAGCTCGAGGCACTTCGCCTCGGCCAGGTCGAGGTCGTCGACGGTCAGGTCGAGGTGGAACCGCTTCGGCGCGCCCGGCTCCGGCCAGCGCGGCGGCTCGAAGCCCTCGATACGCCAGAAGACGACCGGCGTGCCAAGGCCCTGGATCATGGCGTACTCGTCACTACTCCCGGCGACCTCCCAGCCCAGCAGCTGGCTGTAGAACTCGGCGAGCGCGCGGGGGTCGGCGCAGTCGATGCCGATCATGGCCAGGGTCGCGGAGGCGTCGGTTGGGGTCGACATGTGACGACCGTACCGTGTCTCATTCTGCCCTCAGCCTGCCCTAGCCTGCCCTCAACCTGCATTTGCCGCCGTTCTGACGCTGTGGCCATGACCGCACGAAGATGTTAGGTTAAAACGGTACGCAATGGCTCCTCGTTCTTTCTTTTCACCGGAAAGGAGGTGACCGTGATGCTGCTGTACGCCCGTGCGGTTGGCCGGCGGTTGCGCAGGTCCAGGATCAGCGGTGCCTACCTGTACATCCCCCGTCTGTGCCGTCGTTGACGAGTTGACCGGGAATGGCGGCCGGTTCGGCCGCCATTCCTCGATTCGAGGTGCGCGGTGGCGCGAAATACGATTCCGGGTCCGCGCGGTAAATGGTTGGTCGGAGACGTCATCGCTTATCAGCGGGACCGCATCGCATGGCTGACCGGCAACCGCGCCGAGTACGGCGACCTGGTGCGGTTGGCGCCAGGCGCCGTCGTCCTGCATGACGCAGAGCTCGCTCACGACGTGCTGGTGTCGACCAACGAGACCTAACCGATCGACAGCATGCTTGGCATCGGCAGCCGACACCGCAGGCGCAACGAGGCACACCCGACCGATGGG
>OBLK01000327.1_pt1 | contig 12250 bp, 11 predicted proteins | sample 1518871 | NCBI WGS metagenome assembly OBLK01 (sample SAMEA2464837, study PRJEB22497) | soil metagenome | biome: Grassland; feature: Farmland; material: Clay | place: Australia | collected 2013-02-01 | depth 0.8 m
GAGCTGCTGCGGCTCGACCGTGACGACCACGTGCTGGCCTTGGTGGCGCACCACACCGTGCTCGACGGCTGGTCGGTCGGCCTGCTCGTCGACGAGCTGCGCGCCGCCTACCAGGGGCGCCCGCTCGACCCGGTGACGTCGCAGTACGCGGACTTCGCCCGGTGGCAGCGCGAACGGCTGGCCGGGGCCGGGTTGGACGCGCTGCTCGACCACTGGCGCGGGCGGCTCGCCGGTGCGTCGTTTCCCGGTGTGCCGGCCGACCTGCCGCGGCCGCCGGTGCAGACGTTCCGCGGCGGGATCGAGCGCTTCGAGCTGGGCGCCGGGCTGACCGCGACGCTGCGCGAGCTCGCCGGCGCGCACCGCACGACGCTGTTCGCCGCGCTGCTGGCCGCCTACCAGGTGCTCGCCGCGAGCCAGGCCGGCACCGACGAGGCGATCGTCGGCGTGCCGGTCGCCGGCCGCACGTCGCCGCAACTGCAGTCGCTGGTCGGGCCGGTGTCCAACACGGTGCCGGTGCGGGTCGACCTGTCCGGCGACCCCACGTTCGGCGCCGCGCTGGCCGCGACGTCGGAGGCGATGCTCGACGCGGCCGCGCACCACGAGGTGCCGCTAGGGCGACTGGTCGGGGCGCTGGGCGCCGGCCGCGACATCGGCCGCAACCCGCTGTTCGGGCTGGTGTTCAACATGGAGACGCTGCCGACCGGTGCGGGCTCGGGCGAGCTCGGGCCGGGGCTGGCGGTCACCGCGAACGGCCATCCGAACGGCACCGTACGGATGGACCTGGAGCTCACCTTCGAGCGAAATCCGGACGGCGGGCTCGACGGCCGGCTGGAATACAACGTCGACCTCTACCGGCCGGCCACCGTGCGCCGGCTCGCGACCGCGCTGAGGGGGCTGCTCGCCGCGGTCGCAGCCGATCCGGACCGGCGGCTCTCGACGATCGGCGCGATTTCCGCCGGCCGCCGGGAAACGCAACCGGTTCGCAGTTCCGCCGGACTCGTCAGCGAATGGCTGGCCGGATCGGAAATGAATCTTCGGTAATCCCTCGAAGCCCGTCACCCGATTCCTTGTAACCCGATGGAGGACTAGTAATGCGTAAGTTGCCTGTGATCGTGGTCGCGGCTTTGGTCGCGGCCTTGGGGCTGGTCACCGCGTGCGGCGTCCAGCAGGCCGAGACCGAACGCGAGCACACCAACGTCGCCATCTCGATCGACGACGCAACGCTGAACCAGGCCCTGCTCCCCCTCGCTCAGGTGCAAGCCGCCACCGGCGTGGCCGAGGGCAGCGAGCTGCAGGAGGTCGGCACGCTGGCCGACGACATCCACCCCGAGTCCGGGGCGTCCAGCCCCACCTACGCCGGCAGCGCCGAGCTGGGTCAGAACCAGCCGCTGCCCGGCGTGACCTGGGCGCCGGCCGAGTGCGCGCAGATGATCGAGGCCGCCGTCCTGGACTTCGACAAGGTCGACGGCTACACCAGGCTGTTCAGCACGAACCTGACCAATGAGTTCGCCGCCGGCGGTGTCCGTGACGGCATCGCGGCCAACGCCGTGCTCACCACCCCGGCCGACAACGTCGACCTCGACCGGGTGCGCGCCAAGATCGAGCGCTGCAAGACCGCCACGGTCACGCTCGACACGTTCGGCGGCGTGGTCGGCACGCTGACCGCCGAGGAAATCGCCGCGCCCAAGATCGACGGCGTCGACTCGATCATCGCCTGGCGGCAGACCGCCGTGTTCGACAAGCTGCCCGCCGAAGCGGTCGGGCTCGCGGCGCTCTTCAGCGCCGAGGCCGTCTACATGACCAAGGGCGACGTCATCGTCTGGACCAGCCACGGCGGTTCGCCCGGCGTGACCGGGGTGCAGATCGCCGAGCCCGCCTTCCGGCACGCCATGTCGGTCCTGGGCATCAAGTAACCGGCTTCACCCGCCACCCGCCGTGGCCCATCTCCCCGTGAGGAACAACGAAATGCGAAAGCTCTCCCTGATCGCCGCGCTGCTCATGGCGGCGGCCCTGGTCGGTGCATGCAGCACCGACCGACCCACCACGACCGACGCGGCCCCCAAACCCATCGCCAGCAGCGTCGACGCCGCCGAGCTGTACGAGGGTCTGCTCTCCACCGAGCAGGTCTGGGCGGTCACCAGGCAGCCTGGCCCGCCGCTGCTCGACCTCGTCGGCACCCTTGACACGATCATCCACGCCCTGATCGGGGTGCCGGCCCAGCCGCCGGACGCCGAGGGCCGCATGGTCGCGTCCCGGCCGCTCGGCGTCGCCCCGCTGACCGCCGCGCAGCTCGGCCAGACCCAGCCGTTGCCCGGCGTCACCTGGGCCCCGGCCGAGTGTGCCCAGATGATCGAAGCGGCCGTCCTCGACTACACCAAGGTCGAGGGCTACACCAGGCTGTTCGCCCGGACGGTCACCGACGACCCGGCCGCCGGCGGCGTCCGCGACGGCATCGCCGCCAACGCGGTGCTGCGCACTCCCGCCGCGAACGTCGACTTCAAGAAGGTCCGCGACAAGATCGCCCGCTGCCGCACCGCGACCGTCACACTCGACACGTTCGGCGGGGTCAGGGGCGTGCTGACCGCGCAGGAGATCGCCCCGCCCAACGTCGCCGGCGTGGATCGGATCATTGCCTGGCGCCAGACCGCCGTGTTCGACCACCTGCCGGCCGATGCGGCCGGACTGGCGGCGCTGTTCAGCGCCGAGGCCACGTACATGACCAAGGGCGACTACATCGTCTGGACCAGCCACGGCGGTTCGCCCTGGCTGACCGGCGTCCAGCTGGCCGACCCGGCCTTCCAGAACGCGAGGCAGCGGCTCGGATTCTGATGCCGAACGCCTAGCTCGTCCATTCGACAACCGCCGGACCAGTACCGGGCTTTGTGCGACGCCCGATACCGGTCCGGCGGTTTTTCATACGGCGCGGTGACAAACCGGTTAGCGCGGAACAGCAACCGTGGAGAAACAGTCCGCCGCCGGTTGACGTTGAGTATTGATCGCTGCCATTAGTTACCCCGAATGGAGGCCGGCATGCGTAAATTCGTAGTAGTCATGGCATTACTTTCCGTATCGGCATTCGTCGGTGCGTGCGGTACCGACCAGAACCCGACCGCCGCCCGGAACCCGGAGCTGGTGGCGTCGTCGATCGACAAGAACGCGCTCAACGCCGCGCTGCTGTCGACCGACGCGGTGTGGTCGGTGACCGCCCGCACCGGCGCCGCCGAACTGCAGGAGGTCGGCACGCTCGACGCGGTCGCACACGCCGCCGAGCAGCTGGGCACCCCCAGCGGCGGCTCCGCCGAGCTGGGCCAGAAGCAGCCGCTGCCAGGCGTCACCTGGGCCCCGGCCGAGTGCGCGCAGATGATCGAGGCCGCGGTCATCGACTACACCAAGGTGCAGGGCTTCACCCGGCTGTGGGCCACGAGGACGACCACCGACTTCGCCGCCGGTGGCGTCCGGGACGGCATCACCGCCAACGCCGCGCTGACCACCCCAGCCGACAACGTCGACTTCGACCGCGTCCGCGCCAAGCTAGAGCGCTGCAAGACCGCCACCGTCACCCTCGACACGTTCGGCGGCGCCGTCGGCACGCTGACCGCCCAGGAAATCTCCGCGCCCGAGATCGACGGCGCCGACCGCGTGCTGGCCTGGCGTCAGACCGCCGTCTTCGACAGGCTGCCGGCCGAGGCCGCCGGCCTGGCCGCCCTGTTCACCGCCGAGGCCGTGTACATGACCAAGGGCGACGTCATCATCTGGACCCAGCACGGTGGCCAGGCGCCGCTGACCGCCGCCCAGCTCGCCGGCCCCGCCTTCAAGCACGCCATGGAGACCCTCTCCGCGAAGTAGGCCTCACCGCACGGACCACGGCCGCTGCCTGGCGCAACGCCCCGGCAGCGGCCATCCGGCGTGCCCGTCCGGTTCAACGGCGCTCGTGCCGGTGTCGAGGCCGGCCCGGCTCAAGCGGAGGACACGGCCACGGGTACGGACGGCACAGCTGCGGGGGCTGGCGACACGGCCGGGTAGCCGGGGACGGGGAAACGGCGGCACAGGGCGGCGACCTGGGACTGGACCCCGGCCCGGACGGCCGGTGGGAGGCGGTAGCGGCCGTCGCCGATGGGGGTGACCGCGCGGAGGACCTGGTCGATCAGGTCGGCGCACAGGGCCGCTTGCGGGCCGGACAGGCCGCGCCGGGCGGCGCTGTTGAGGCCGATCCGGATGCCGCCGGTGACCCTGGCCGGCGTGCGGTCGCCGGGCACCCGGTTGCGGTTGACGATGATCCCGCAGTCCTGCAGGGCCTGTTCGGCGATCACGCCGGTGAGGCCGAGCGGGGTGACGTCGACCAGGACGATGTGGTTGTCGGTGCCGCCGCAGACCACGCGGTGGCCGAGCCCGGCCAGGGTGTCCGCCAGGCGCGAGGCGATCCGCACGATCCGGGCGGCGAGCAGCGCGAACCCGGGTGTCGCGGCCAGCCGCAGCGCCGCGGCCTTGCCGGCGATCGCGTTCAGCACCGGGGCGCCCTGGTAGAACGGGAAGATCGCGCGCTGCAGGAAGTCGGCGAGGGTGCCGGCCCCGCGTGGCGCCGGCATCGAGTGGTCCCGGCCGCTCATGACGAGCCCGCCACGTGGACCGAACAGCTGCTTGTGCGTGCACGTCGTGGTGATATGCGCGTGGTCGAGCGGGCTCGGGTGCAGCCCGGCCACGACGAGCCCGGCGGTGTGCGAGATGTCGGCCAGCAGCAGCGCGCCGACCGAGTCGGCGATCCGCCGGAACCGTGAGAAGTCGATCAGCCGCGGGTACGCGGTCGCGCCGCAGACGATCACCCGCGGCCGGTAGTCCACAGCCAGCCGCGCCACCTGGTCGTAGTCGATCAGGCCGTCGTCGCGCAGGCCGTAGCCGATGCAGTCGTAGTAGCGCCCGGCGAAGCCGACCGGGCTGCCGTGGGTCAGGTGGCCGCCCTGGTCGAGCGCCATGCCGAGCAGGGTCTGGCCCGGCCGCATCAGGGCGGCGAGCACCGCGTAGTTCGCGGTGGTCGCCGAGTGCGGCTGGACGTTGACGTATCGGGCTGCGAATGCGTTCTTCGCCCGGTCAACGGCCAGCCGCTCGATCTCGTCGACCACTTGGCAGCCGGCGTGATAGCGCTGCCCCGGGTATCCCTCGGCGGTGACGTTCGCGGCGATCGAAGCCTGGCTCGCCAGCACACGAGGATCGATCACGCTGGACGACGCGACCAGCGAGAGGGTGCTGGCCTGCCGACGGTGCTCGGAGGTGAGCACCTGGTACAGCTCCGGATCGTCGGCCGACAACCGATCCAGCCCGAGGTCGCACAACTCGCGCATCGGGTCGGTCGACATTGGTCTGCACCGTTCGGCTGATGGCCAGCGGCCTACAGGTCGCCCGGCACCGGTGGAACGTTGGGGCGCCGTGCCTTGGGGTGGGCGGCGGCCCACTCGTCGGCGTACTGGCCGGCACGAGCGATCTCGTGCTTGTACTGCTCGTAGAAGTGCTCGTGCTTGGCGTCCAGCTCAGCCTGGCTGTAGTCGACGCGGCGGGTGGCCAGCGACCACTTGTGGCCGAACGGGTCGTCCAGCTGCGAGTAGTCGTCGCCCCAGTGCATGTCCTTGACGCCCCACGGCGCCTGCAGACCGGCGGCGATCGCCCGGCCGACGGCGTCGTCGATGTTGTCGACGTACATGTGCAGGGTCACCGACGGACCGCCCAGGGTCGCCGGCGAGACGACGCCGAACTCGGGGAACTCGTCGGAGACGATGATCCGGCCACCGTTGAGCGTCAGCTCGGAGAACCAGACGCGACCTTCCGGGCCTTCGTAGATGTTGACGACGTCCGCGCCGAACGCGTTCTTGTACACCTCGATGGCAGCTTTGGCGTCACGGACGATGAGATGCGGAGTCACCCCTTGGTAATCAGAAACGGGTGTCGACATTGTGCGGTCTCCTTACTGACGTCGAGTGCGATCCAGCTATTTATCCGGCGCCGATCAGCACTTTGGTCCAAACCAACAAATCTACGTTAGATCTTGACTACGGTCAGTACTTCTTCTATCTTGCCGCTTGCTCCGCGCCGGCGCTGGCGGCGTTTTTCGCGATACGTACGATGATGTCGGCGAGCTGGCCCGGCCTGGACAGGAACGGCGCGTGACCACCCGGCAGTTCAATTGGCTTCACTCCGAGCCTTTCCGGCACGGCGCGCCGCGCCCATTGCGGCGGCATCGACCGGTCCTCCGTGCACAGCACGTACGTGCACGGCACCTGCGGCCACTCCAGCAGCGGGGTGGTCTCCACGGCGACCTTGCTGGCCTGTGGCCGTAACCTTGCCGCTGCCCATTCGGCCAGGTCAGGGTCGCAGTCGTGGAAGAACACCCGCTTCGCGTCGGCCGGGTCCATGTCGAACCTGGACAGCTCGTCGAACCGGTAGGCGGCCTGCGCCTCGCTCGCCAGGTCGGGGTCGGCGGCGAACTCCTCGGCAATGCTTCGGCCGGGTATCGGAAGCACCGCGCAGACGAATACCAAATGCGCGGTCGGCAGCCGGTGTGCGGCGATCGGTAATGCGGAACCGGACATGGAATGGCCGACGAGCACGACCTTCGGAAGGCCGCTGGCCGCCGCCACGATGGCGTCGGCGTATTCGGCCGCGCCGGCGGCGGGATCGGTGATAGGCAGGTCGGCGGTGACCGATTTGACCCCGCGCCCGGCCAGTTCGGGAGCCATCAGGTCCCAGCACCAGCTGCCCTGCATTCCGCCGTGCACCAGCACGACTGCGGGCAATTCGCTCACTTGGCTCACCTTTCGCCTCCGGAACCGGCCGGTTTGCGCACTTCGAGAACGGTGAATTCGGCGCCGGCCGGGTCGGCCAGCACAGCGGCCCGGCCGTGGCTGTGGTCGAACGGCTCCACACGCACCGTCCCGCCGAGCCGGACCGACCGGTCCGCGGTGGCCTCGACGGTGCTGCGGTCCGGGACCACGAGGTAGACCGCCCACGCGGCCGTCCCGGTGGCTCGCCCGGCGCCGGCCGGCAGGCGCCCGAGGTACGGCGTGCCGTCCAGCATCCACACCTGGTAGCCGCCGTCGCCGAACGACTTGTGCTGGTAGCCGAACAGCTCGGTGTAGAAGTCGTCGACCCCGGACGTGCCAGCCGACTCGCCCGCGGCGCCGGGCAGGCCCAGCTCGGCCCACCACAACGCACCTGGCTCGTAGAGCCGGCACTGCCACTGGCTGCCCGCCTGCCAGAACCCGACCGTCGCACCGGCCGGGTCGGTGGCCAGCAGCCGCCGCCCGCACCACGGGATCGCGACCGGATCGCCGGGCACGCTGCCGCCGAGCCGGCGCACGTCGGCGGCGGTGTCGACCACGTCGTGGCTGGCCAGGTACGGCGTCCAGCCCAAGCGGTCGCCGGGTGCCTGCACGCGCACGCCGGCCACCGGCACGCCACCGGACAGCGCCAGCGTGTACTGGCCGCCACCGGGCTCCGGGTAGCTGTCGAAGGTCCAACCGAACAGCCCCGCGTAGTACTCGTGGAGGCCGGCCGGGTCGGTCGTGCATACGTCGATCCACACCGGCTGGCCAGCGGTGACCTCGTTGTCGGCGATCACGGTCATCACCTCGCGTCGGCCGGATGCTCGCCGATCGCCAACGTAAGCCGGCACGAGTTCGAGACCTTCTCTCCGATTGCGTGAATCGACGCGGCGGGCGGTGGCACGTGCACGATCCGTAGTACCCTGGTCGCTACTTGAACGTTAAGGAGAACGCCATGGCCGACGCTATCAACGCTGGTGAGCTCCGGAAACGCTATGCCAAGACGCAGGCATTGGATGGGCTGGGCCTGACGGTCGCCGAGGGGTCGGTGCACGGGCTGCTCGGCCCCAACGGCGCGGGCAAGACCACCGCCATCCGGGTGCTGACCACGCTGCTGCGGCCCGACTCGGGCACCGCCACCGTGTGCGGCGTCGACGTTGTCCGCGAGCCGAACCGGGTCCGGCGCATGATCGGCCTCACCGGCCAGTTCACCGCCGTCGACGAACTGCTGACCGGCGTGGAGAACCTGGAACTGGTCGGGCGGCTGTACCGCCTCGGCCGGGCCGAGGCGCGCGCCAGGGCCGCCGAGCTGATCGACGCGCTCGGCCTCGAGGAGCACGCGCGCAAGCTCGTCAAGACCTACTCCGGTGGCCTGCGCCGCCGGCTGGACCTGGCCGCGAGCCTGATCAGCCGCCCACGCGTGCTGTTCCTGGACGAGCCGACCACCGGGCTGGACGTACGGTCCCGGCTGGCACTCTGGGCGGCGATCAAGGGCCTGGTCAGCCACGGCACGACGGTGCTGCTCACCACGCAGTACCTGGAGGAGGCCGACTACCTGGCGCACTCGATCACGGTGATCGACCACGGCCGGGTGATCGCCCAGGGCACGCCCGACGAGCTCAAAGAGGCCCTCGGCGGCAACCGGATCGAGCTCCGGCTGGCCGACCCCGGTCAGCTCGACGCCGCGGCGAGCGCGGTCAGGGCGCACAGCGAGACCGAGCCGACCACCGACCGGGAGACCGCCACGCTCACCGTGCCGCTCGCCGGGGGCGACGCCGGCGTCGTGCCGTTCATCCTGCGCGACCTGGGCACCGCACGGGTGCGGGTCGCGGACCTGGCGATCCGGCAGCCGACGCTGGACGACGTGTTCCTGTCGCTGACCGGCCGGATCACCCACGAGGAGGCGAGCTGACATGACCGTGCAGACGGTGCCGAACTCGCATGGGCCGAATTCGCACGAACCGTTCTCGTACACCGAGTCCGTGCTGCGCAACTACGGGGCCAGCGCGCGCGGCCCGGCCGACGCGCCGGCCACGGGTCCGGGACAATGGCTGCTCGACGCCTGGCTGATCGCCGAGCGGAACCTGCGCCGGATCGTGCGCTCCCCCGACCTGCTGTTCACGCTGCTGTTCCTGCCGGTCATGTACTGGCTGTTCTTCCGCTACGTGTTCGGCGGCGCGATCAACCCGCCCGGCGGCAACTACACCCAGTTCCTGCTGCCCGGAATGATCGTCGCCATCGTGACCTGGGTGACCGTGCCGTCGATGGCCGTCGGCGTCGGCACCGACCTGCAGACCGGGCTCATCGACCGGTTCCGCTCGCTGCCGATGACGCGATCGTCGGTGCTCATCGGCCGCACCGTGTCGGAGGCGACCCGCAACCTCGCCGGGATCCTGGTACTGCTGCCGATCGGCTACGTGTCGGGTTTCCGGTTCCGCGGCGGGCCGCTGGAGTTCATCGGCACCATCGGCCTGGCGCTGCTGTTCGGGTTGGCGCTGGCGTGGATGGCGGCGTTCGTGGCGATGTACGCCAAGAGCCCGGAGGCGGCGCAGTCGATGGCGACGATCTGGCTGGTGCCGATCGGGTTCATCAGCTCGATCTACGTGCCGACCGAGACCATGCCGGCAGCGCTGCGGGTGTTCGCCGACGCCAACCCGCTCACCCACGTCACCAACGCGGTGCGCGGCTGGTCGAACGGGCAGCCGGTCGGCTCCACCGGCTGGCTCGCGCTGGCCTGGTGCGTCGGCATCATCGCGGTGTTCGGCTTCCTGTCGGTGCGCAGGTTCCAGCAGACCCGCTGAGCAGGTGCGGCCCGGGCGGCGCTGAGATCAACCGCCGGTTAACCGGGCTGCACCACGCTGGCGCGCCATGAAGCACATCGGCGTACTCGAGTCGAACCTGTCCGGCTCGGGCTTCGAGGGGCTCAAGGTCGCCAAGGAACTGGGCCACCGGGTCACGTTCTTCACCAGGGACCTCGACCGTTACCTGGCCGTTCCGGGCGGCGCACGGTACTTCGACGACTACGTCGACGAGATCGTGCTGTGCGAGACCAACGAGTTCGCCTCGGTCATGCACAAGGTGCGCCAGATGGACCCGTTCCATCCGTTCGCCGGGTTCCTCACGCTCGGGGACTACGACGTCGTGGTCGCCGCCGGGGTGGCCAGCGAGCTCGGCCTGCAGGCGCCGGACCCGGGCGCGGTCACCACCGCTCGCAACAAGGCGCTCATGCGCCGGCGGTGCGCCGCGGCCGGCGTGCCGATGCCACGGTTCGCGCAGGTCACGACGTACGAGCAGGCCGTAGCCGCCGGGCGGGAGATCGGCACCCCTTGCGTGGTCAAACCGGCTGACGAGACCAGCGGGTCGGACGTGCGAAGGTGCTCGTCGGTCGACGAGGTGACCGCGCACTTCCTGACGATCGCCACCAAGTCGTCCAACGCGCGGGGTCAGCGCCGCGGCTACCCCAAGGTGCTGGTCGAGGAGTGCGTGCCGGGCTTCGAGGTGAGCGTCGAGGTGCTCGCCATGGGCGAGGGCAGGTTCCACGTCTTCGGCGTCACCGACAAGACGATCGGCGGGCACAACCACTTCGTCGAGCTCGGGCACCTGTTCCCGTCGCAGCTCGACGGCCGGATCGTCGCCCGCTGCGAGGAGGTGGCCGTCGACGCGCTGCGCGCGGTCGGCTTCGACCTCGGCATGGCACACGTCGAGGTCCGCTACAACCTGACCAGCGGCCCGGCCCTCATCGAGATCAACCCGCGGCCGCCGGGCGGCCGGATCACCGACCTGATCGACCTGAGCCTCGACGTGCGCTGCCTGGAGCTCGTCGTGCGCCAGTACCTGGGCGAGCACATCCGCGACGACCTGCCCTCGCAGGCCACCCGGGGCGCCGCCGTGCGGTACCTGACCGCCGACCCCGGCACCATCGTGTCGATCACGGGCACCGAGGTGGCCGCCGGCATCAAGGGCGTCGTGCAGACCGAGGTGTACGCGGCCGTCGGCGAGCGGGTCCGGCCGCTTCGCCGCAACCACGACCGGATCGGCCACGTGCTGGCCGTGGCCGGCAACGCGTACCTGGCCGGCCGGCTCGCCGAGGCCGGCGCGCACGAGATCGCCGTGATCACCCGATGAGCGGCTGGATCGTGCTGGTCATGCCGTTCCGGCAGTACGTGACCAAGGCCAGGCAGGAGGGCTTCAAGGTCTGCTCGGTGTGGGATCCGAGGCTGGAGTCGCCGTCGTACCTGCGCGAGGTGGCCGCCGGCTCCGACGAGCTGATCCTGACCGACTTCGCCGACGAGCCGGCGTTGCGCCGCGTGCTGGCCGCCGCCGTGCGCGACCACGACGCGCGGTGGCTCTACCACGCCGGGCGCGAGGACAGCATGCTCACCGCCTACGAGGTGGCCGAGAGCCTGGGCCTGGCGGCCAACCCGACCAGCGCGATCCGGCTGCTCAACGACAAGCTGGCGATGCGCTCGCTGCTCGCCGCGCACGGCGTCTCGCCGGTCCGGTTCGCCACCGTGCCGTCGTGGCGTGACGTCGCCGGTGTACTTGACCGGTTCACAGTGCTCGACCAGTTCACGCTGCCGGTGGTGGTCAAGCCGACCGCGCTCGCCGGCAGCCGCGGCGTGCTGCTGCTGCACCGGCGTGCCGACCTGGCCGGCTGGGGACTCGAGCTCGAGTGCTACGGCTACGACGGCCCCGTGCTGGTCGAGGAGTACCTGCGCGGGCCGGAGTTCAGCGTCGAGTCCATGAGCTTCGACGGTTCGCACCACGTCGCCGGCATCACCCGCAAGGAACTGGGCATCCCGCCGCTGTTCGTGGAGATGGGCCACGTGCATCCGGCGCCGCTGCCGTCACCGATGCGCGACGCCATGGCGGAGCTGACGATCACGCTGCTCGACCTCGCCGGCTACCGCAACGGCCCGGCCCACACCGAGATCATCTGGACCGGCGACGGACCGCGGCTGGTGGAGTCGCAGGCCCGGCTCGGCGGGGACCGGATCTTCCGGCTGGTCGAGCTGGCCACCGGGGTCGACCTCGAACGCGCCATGTTCACCGTGCTCGCCGGCCACCGCCCGGCGCTGGCCCCGGTCCGGTCCGGCGTGGCGCGGATCGCCTATTTCCAGTTCCGGCCTGGCGTTCTCGAGTCGATCGGTGGCCTGGACGAGGCGGCCGCCCTGCCCTTCGTGCACGACCTGCACATCCCCTTCGCCCCCGGCGACGTCGTACCGCCCATCCGGGATTCCAAGTCCCGCCACGGCTACGTCATCGTCACCGGCGACACCCACCACGAGGCCGCCGCCAACCTCGCGCAGGTCCGCCGGCGGCTCCACCCCACCACCGTCCCCGCCCTCGCCGGCTCGAACGCCTGACCTGCCACGCTCTAGAGGGCATGCTCTAGATGATTGATTCCTATTGGATCTTGTGCGGCGTGGCGTGCCGAGACG
>OBLK01000328.1_pt1 | contig 12239 bp, 12 predicted proteins | sample 1518871 | NCBI WGS metagenome assembly OBLK01 (sample SAMEA2464837, study PRJEB22497) | soil metagenome | biome: Grassland; feature: Farmland; material: Clay | place: Australia | collected 2013-02-01 | depth 0.8 m
GTGGTGGGGCGCCAACCGGTACGGCACCACGCCGCGTGAGGAGAGCGAGCCGGCGCCGCTGGACCAGCGGCTGTCCGAGGAGGAACCGGACCCGGCCGCGCTGGCCACCCAGGAGCCGGCGCTGGACGCCGCTGCCGACGATCCCGACTACCAGCCGGAATCGGACGTGCAGTACGTCGGTGGCGACCTCGACGTGGATCTACTCGGGCGGCTGCCGGACAACGATGCGGTCCGCCGCGGTCAGTCCGCCGACGAGGCCGGCGGGTCGGTCGCCGAGGCCATGCGCGAGGACAGCGACGTGGACGAACTGGACGAGCTGGCCGACCTGGACGAAGACGAACTTGACGAGCGGGACGAACTGGACGAGCGGGACGAGGACCGATGAACGACATGATTCGAGGCAAGCGAGTGGCGTTCCTGGCCACGCACGGCGTCGAGGAGATCGAGCTGGCCGAGCCCTGGCGCGCCGTGGAGGACGCGGGCGGGCGGCCGGAGCTGGTGTCGCTCGACGACGGCGAGATCCAGACGTTCCGGCACCTGGACAAGGCCGGCACCTGGAGCGTCGACATCGCCGTCGACCGGGCCGACCCGGACGACTACGAAGCGCTCGTGCTGCCAGGCGGGGTCGCCAACGGCGACTTCGTGCGTGGAGACGAGCGCGCGGTGTCGTTCACCAAGCGCTTCTTCGAGCAGCGCAAGCCGGTGGCGGCGATCTGCCATGCGCCGTGGGTGCTCGTCGAGGCCGAGGCCGTCCGCGGCCGGCGGATGACCTCGTGGCCGACGCTGCGGACCGACCTGCGCAATGCCGGCGCGGACTGGGTCGACGAGGAGGTCGTGACCGACGGCAACCTGATCACGAGCCGGGGTCCGAACGACCTGAAGGCCTTCTGCGCGACGGTGATCGGGCAGATCGCAGAGGTGCCGGCCAGCCGTTAACGTTGGCGGCATGCCTGACCGGACCGCGCAGCAGCCCGGGTGGTGGCGCGATGCCGTCATCTACCAGATCTACATCCGCAGCTTCGCCGACGCCGACGGCAACGGCGTCGGCGACATTGCCGGGATCCGGTCGCGGCTGGGGTATCTGCGCGAACTCGGGGTGGACGCGATCTGGATCACTCCGTGGTATCCGTCGCCAATGGCCGACGGCGGCTACGACGTGGTCGACTACCGGGCGATCGCCCCGGAGTTCGGCACGCTGGCCGAGGCCGAGGAGCTGATCGCCGACGCCCACCGGCACGGCCTGCGCATGCTGATCGACCTGGTACCCAACCACACCTCCGACCGGCACCGGTGGTTCCAGGAGGCGCTCGCGTCGCCGCCGGGCTCGCCGCAACGGGCTCGATACGTGTTCCGGACCGGCACCGGCCCCGGCGGCGACACGGAGCCGAACGACTGGCGGAGCACCTTCGGTGGCTCGGCGTGGACCAGGGTGCCCGGCGAGGACCAGTGGTACCTGCACCTGTTCGCGCCGGAGCAGCCCGACCTGAACTGGGAGAACCCGGAGGTCCGGGACGAGTTCGTCGACGTCATCCGGTTCTGGCTCGACCGCGGCGTCGACGGCTTCCGCATCGACGTCGCCAACGCACTGGTCAAGGACCCGATGTTCCCGGACGTCGGCCCCGAGGCGCCGGACGTCCTCGAGCCGCCCGAGCGGGTCGATCATCCGCACTGGGACCGCGAGGGCGTGCACGAGATCTACAAGTCATGGCGCCACGTCATCGAGGCCTATGGCGGCGACCGGGTGTTCGTCGCCGAGGCGTGGGTCCCGACGCCGTACCGCCTGGCCCGCTACGTGCGTCCGGGCGAGTTGCACAGCGCGTTCAACTTCGACCTGCTGCGCTGCCCCTGGGACGCCGACCGGCTGCGGGCGACGATCGACGAGAACCTGGACGCGATGGGCGAGGTCGGGGCGTCGCCCACGTGGGTGCTGTCCAACCACGACGTCACGCGGCACGTCACCAGGTACGGCCGGTCGCTGACCTCGGGTCACGGCCCGCGCACCGAGCGCCTCGAGCCGGTCGACCTGGAGCTGGGCCTGCGCCGGGCCAGGGCGGGGGCGCTGCTGATGCTCGCGCTGCCCGGCGGCGCCTACATCTACCAGGGCGAGGAACTGGGCCTATGGGAGGTCGAGGACCTGCCGGACGACGTGCTGCAGGACCCGACGTTCATCCGCTCCGATGGCCGGATCCGCGGCCGCGACGGCTGCCGGGTGCCGATGCCATGGTCCGGCGACGCCCCGCCGTTCGGCTTCGGTCCGGACGGCAGCCAGCCGTGGCTTCCGCAGCCGCTCGCCTGGAAGGCGCTGACCGCGCAGGTGCTACGTGAGGATCCCGGCTCGATCCTCGAGCTGTACCGATCGGCGTTGCGGATCCGGCGCGAGCTGCCCGCCTTCCGCGACGGTGACCTCGCGTGGCTGGACGGCCCGCCGGGCGCCCTGCTGTTCGAGCGCGACGCGACGGTGCTGTGCGCGGTGAACGTCACGGCCGCTCCGTTCCGGCTTCCCGAGCAGAGCGAGGTGCTGCTGGCCAGCGCGCCCCTGGTCGACGGGCTGCTGCCACCAGGCACCGCGGCCTGGCTGCGCCGCGCCGCCTGACGGTCGACCGTCAGCCCGGCTGCTCCCGCTCCTCTTGCAGCGCCGGTCGAGGCGCCGGGTGCTCGACGAGCGCGAGCACCCGGCTGGACATGAACCGAGCCGTGCGCACCGGGGTGCCTGAGCGGGTCACCTCCACGACCTCGACCACGCCGCGCGCGATGCTCACCTCGACGCGGCGGCCGGCCCTCGTCGCGACGACCTCGTAGCTGCGTGCTGTGTCGCCCGCGTCCACCACGATCTCCACCCGGTCGCCCTTCATACAGATCACTATCGCCTGCCCGTGGGCGGGCTGGTACCCGCAAACCGGTGCGTTAGTCGCCACCCGCCATCCGTCGCAGGAACGCCGGAACCTGCGCCAGCACGCAGGCCGGATCCCCGCGGAGCCGGCATTCCAGGCCGAGGTATCCGTCGTAGCCGCTGCTGCGCAGCGCACCGAGCACGCCGGCCCAGTTCAGGTGTCCGGCGCCCGGCTGGAACCGGTTCGAGTCGCTGACCTGCACGTGTGCCACCAACGGTGCGGCCGCCAGCAGCGCCGCCGCGGGATCGTCCTCCTCGATGTTCATGTGGTAGGTGTCGGCGGCCACCCGCACCGCGTCCGACCCGATCTCGTCGACCAACTCGATCGCATCGGCGAGCCGGTTGACCATGTGATCCTCGTAGCGGTTGAGCGGCTCCAGCAGGATCAGCACGCCTTCGGCGGCGGCGTGCGCGCCGAGCTCGCCGAGCGCATCGACGAGCACCGCACGGTCCTGCTCGGGGGAGCGCGGTGGCTCGAACGGCGGCAGCCGGCGGGAGAACATGCCGTACGAGGCCGGGGTCATCGCCGCGAGGCCGTCCAGTTCGGCGATCACCGACAACTGCGAGCGCATGTTCGCGAGAGCATCGCTGCGCCGCCCGGCGTCGAAGTCGCCGATGAAGTGCAGCATCTCCACGCACACGATCGGCATCGGCACGCCGTCGGCCCGGGCCTTGCGCAGCTCCGGCAACCGCTCGCGCAGCGCGAAGTCGCCCCGGCCGCGCAGCTCGATGGCGTCGAACCCGAACCGCTGGGCGAGCTCGAACTTCTCCTGCAGCCCGTCGCCCGGCAACAGCTGTTCCTGGCACGCGATCTTCATGACCGGAACCTCAGCACGGCCTGCAGCACCTCGTGCGGGCGCTCGTCGAGCAGCTGGAAGATCTTGGCGACCTCGCGCGCGTCGACCAGGTGCGTCACCAGGTCTCGCAGCTCCAGCCGCCCCTCGATCACCAGCTCCATGAACGCCCGCGGCAACCGGTCGACGTGCCAGCGCCCGGCGAGCTCCGGGCGCACGCCGGAGATCTGCGACGCGACCAGCTGCACCCTGTTGTGGTGGAACTCCTCGCCGAGCCGAAGCTGCGTGGCCGGACCCTGGTAGAAGCCGGACGCGACCACGCGGCCGCCCTGGCCCGACGCCCGGATCGCCTCGTGCAGTGCGACGTACGAACCGCTGATCTCGATGCTGACGTCGGCGCCGCGGCCGCCGGTCAGCTCGTACACCCGCTCGGCGACCGCACCGGCCGCCGGGTCCAGCACGTGCCCGGCGCCGGCCGCCGTTGCCAGGTCGCGACGGCCGGCCATGGTCTCCACGGCGATCACCGTGGCGCCGGCCAGCACCGCAAGCCTCGTGGTCAGCAGGCCGAGCACGCCCTGGCCGAACACCACGACGTGCGAGCCGAGCAGCGGTCCCGCGTCGAGCACGGCGTTGAACGCGATCGCACCGAGCCTGGCGAAGACGCCGGCGAGCGGGTCGACGCCGGGCGGCAGCACGTGCCCGTCGAGCCGGCCGGCATCGACCACGGCCTCGGCCCGGTGCCCCCAGACGCCCCACACCACGTCGCCCGGCAGCAGCGCGTCGACGGCCGCGCCGGCGCGGACCACCTCGCCGACCTCCTGGTATCCCCATCCGGCGATCGGGTAGTCGAAGGTCGCGCCGGTGTCGCTGAACAACCGCAGGCCGGCATCCCAGTGCCTGCTCAGGTAGGGGTTGGTTCCCCGGTACGCGGTCAGCTCGGTGCCGGCCGAGATCCCCGAGTAGCGGGTCCGCACCAGCACCTGCCCCGGGCCCGGTTCGCCGACGTCCTCCTCGACCACGTCCACCATGTGCGGCGCGGTGAACTGAACCATCAGACCCACGATTGTCTCCTTTGACGAATCGATCCTGGACGCACGGGTACTCGGGTGTCGTGACCACCAACCTGCATCAAACAGAGGCGCAGCCGGACAGGTCCACGTCCGATCTGCTGACGGACCTGTCCGGGCAGCTGACACACCTCGTTCGTGACGAGATCCGGCTCGCCACCACCGAGCTGGAGGCCAAGGGCAAGCAGTTCGGGTTCGGCGCCGGTCTCTTCGGCGTCGCCGGGCTGCTTGGCATGTACGCCGGCGGTGCGTTCGTCGCCGCCGTCATCCTGCTGCTCGCCCAGGTCCTGCCGGCCTGGGCCGCTGCCCTGATCGTCGCCGCGGTCGTCGCCGTGGTCGCCACGATCGTGGCGCTGGTCGCCCGCGACCAGGTCCGCCGGGCCGGGCCGCCGGTGCCCCAGGAGGCAGTCGGCAGCATCAAACAGGACATCGAAGTCGTCAAGGAGAGTGCACGGCGATGACCGCCAAAGCCCGACGATCCAGAGCAGCGCGCCGACCTGCTGCGCACCGACATCGAACAGACCAGGCAGGAACTCGGCGAGACCGTCTCACAGCTCGCCTACAAGGCCGACGTCAAGGCCAGGGTCGCCGCCCGCGCCGACCGGGTGGCGGCCCGCGCCGACAGGGTCGCCGCCCGCGCCGCCGCCGTGCCCCGCGCGCCCCTCGGCGCCGTGCTCGGCGCGATCCTCGCCGTGCTCGCCTACCTGTGGTGGCGTAATCATTAGGTCATGACGTCCATTCCCAACCTGCGGTTGACCGCCACCGTGCTCGATTCCGCGGACCCACGGAAGCTGGCGGATTTCTACCAGCGCCTGCTCGGCTGGCCCATCGGCGCCAACGATCCGGATTGGGTCACCCTGCGCCCCCCAGGCGGCGGCCCCGGCCTCTCCTTCCAGCTCGAGCCCCTCTACGCCCGCCCGACCTGGCCCTCCACCACCGACCACCAGCAGATGATGACCCACCTCGACATCGAGGTGGACGACCTCGACGAGGCCTGCGCCCACGCCCTCGCCGTCGGCGCCACGCTCGCCGACTTCCAGCCCCAGAAGCATGTCCGCGTCTTCCTAGACCCGGCCGGCCACCCCTTCTGTCTCTGGCAGAACGCGTAGGTACCCAGTCGGTGCGGGCCGCCCTGGGCGAATGCCGCCGGCGGCACGGTAGTGGGGCTCGCCCTTGCTGCCAGGCCACTACCTCTGGACAGCTGCGGAACAGAGCCTTTCCAGTTTGATCAGTTGGCGAGGATCAGGGTCTGGACGGTGTTGACGAGGGTGGTGGCCCGGTTGGGGCTGGTGCGGATCTTGCGGAGGATCTTCCAGTTCTTCAGGGTGGCGTTGGCGCGTTCGCCGGGTCCGCGTTGGCGGGGGGTGTGCGGTGTTGACGGCCTTCTGGTTGGTGGACGGGGGCCGAGATCGCCGCTGCCGGGCTCCCGCCACGGCATCGGCGCCGCGCGGTCCTGGCCACCGGTCATGGCGACGCGGTCGATGCGCAGCATGCCGTCGAGGATGACGTAGGCTCGGCCGCGGGCGATCTGGATCGCCTCGGCCAGGGTCGGTGCCATCGCTGCCTCCAGCTCCAGGGCCTCGCGCAGGTACCGGTAGACCGTGGTCGTGTCGATACCGAAACCCTGGCCCAGCTCGGCGTAGGCCGCGCCCTTGCGCAGGTAGGACACCACCAGCAGCGCCTGCCGGCCCGGGATCCAACCGGCGCCACCTAGTCCGCACTCGACGCGGTTACGGCGCAGCACATCGGCGAGCATGATCAGCGCACGGCTGGACACGGTCATTCCCGAGAGGGAGGAAAGCACCCTTGAGCTCCTGGTCTGGACGAGTTGATCTCAGCGATCGTCCGTCCTACCAGGAGCTTCACTCAATCCTGGGGGATCACACGCCGCACCCGGACATGTCCGTCGGTCAGGTTGGAAAAGGCTCACAGACTGAGCCGTACACCGGTTAGGACAGCCCACTTCAATGCACTGTCTTTTCACCGGGCATCGCGGCGGTTACCAGGTGTGGTTTCGGCGTGGTTTACGGAGTGGGTCAAGGTATGGCGGCGGAATGAATTCGGGTATGCCAGCCGGCATGACGACTTCCCATTGTGAATGGTGTACGAGGTCGTGGTGGAACCCGCACAGTAGGACCAGGTTCGGCAATGCTGTCGGTCCGCCGTCGGCCCAGTGGATTCGATGGTGGGCGTCGCATCGCGGGGCGGCGACCGTGCAACCCGGGAATGCGCAGCCGCGGTCCCGAAGGACCAGTGCGCGACGAATCGCCGTGGGCACCGTGCGGGTCTTACGGCCGATGTCCAGCGGTTCGGATCGGACGCCGAGCACGGCCGGGATGGCGTTGCAGTCGCACGCGAACCGGCGCGCCGTGCTGGCATCGATCGGGGTTTCGCCGAGCAAGGCCGGCTCCACCGCGCCGCGCAATGCGTCGAGCGAGATCGTGATCAGCAGGTTGGGCTTCTCGCCGCCATCGTCGGGTAGCTGACCGCTTCTGACGAGGCGCCGGAGGACCTCGACGAGGGCGTCGCCGTTGCGCTCGGCTTTGGTGCGGGCGTCACGCTCGCCATCGAGCGCCGGGCGCGGCTTGGCCAGCGGGCCGAGTACGGCGGTGAGCAGCGCGGCGCCCTCGGCGGCAAGCCGGCCCTTGAACTGCACGTCGCCGTTGCGTTGGGTGCTCCAGTGCAACTCGTTGACCGGGTTGCGAAGTTCGATGTCGGTCGGTGGGCGACCGTCCTGGTCCAGCCGGGCATGCACGGCTCGGCCCAGCTTGGCGATCGCGGCCGGCGCGAGCGTGCGCGCTGCCTCGGCGAGGGTGCGTTCCGCCAGTTCGCGGTCTGTCGGGTCGGTCTCGGGCGGCAGCGCGCTGATGACCTTCCGGATGACGTCGACGTGCTCCGGTCCGACTGCTCCGGCTTGCACAGCCTCGGCAGTGGCCGGCAGCGGCGGCGGTAATGGCGGCCCCCTGACCGGCTGCACCGCGGTGACGGCCTCCGCGTGCGCCAGCCGGCGAGTCGCCTCGGCCTGGCTCAGCCGCAGCAGATCCTTGCGAAGACGGGCCGCGTTCCTGTATCCGGTCGTGTCGACCAAGCCGCGCGCCAGCACCTCGGCCGTCAGCACTAGCTGGTCGCCGTATTCGCGGTTCAACCGGTCCTGGGAGTCGCGCAAGGCGCCAAGAAGCTCCTCGTCGCCGAGCCGCCAGACCTCCCCCGAGCCCATTCTTCCATCATATCGCAGATACGTTCGATACGTGTGTAACTTGGCGACGAGACCTATATTCGGAAATCGACAGTTTCGGAAGAAAACCTGGTGGTTCACGACAACAGCGGCGGAAAAGGAACTGTGGTATCGATGAGCACAGGAGACGTCGAGCTCGCCGATAGCGTTCGTGCCGGTGGCGCGAGAATCGAGAACCATTCTGCGGGCGGACTTCGTCGAGGCTGCAGGACAGTGGATCGCGGACATAGGCGGCTACTTCGCTAATCAGCGGGAGGCGGTGCCGGAGGTGCCGTCGTGGAGCCTCGTCACGAAGATAATCTCCGCTGCCGTGGTGTACGAGTAATCACTCCGACGGGCAGCCGGTCGATCGTCGTCGCCGCTGAGGGCGCCGATGCGGATGGTGGCTTCCGGTATCGCCGGCAACTGGTGACCGGCGACACCGGGACCGTCGTTGGGCGAGTTCCGGCAGCGTACGCGGGCAGGGGCGCGCTCAGTCGAAGGTGAAGACGGCTTGCATGACATGGCACCGCCGCTCGGCGAGATCGGTGAACAACTGCGGGGCCTGCTCAACCGGCAGAACGTGCGTGACCAGGTGCTTGATGATCGAGGTGCCCTCGGAGCGGAGCAGCGTGATGGTCTCGGCGGAGAGCCGCTCGCGGTCCCAGGAGTGCGCGAGCCCACGCGGGACGCGGCCGATCTGGGCGCAGCGGACGGCGAGGCCGTTGTGGTGGAACTCCTCGCCGAGCCGCACCTCGTCCGCGCCGGCCTGGTAGAAGGCGAGGTCGACGACCGTGCCCTGGGGGCGGAGCAGGCGCAGGGCGAGGGCGAGGCTGGCGGCCTGGCCGCGGCACTGGAAGACGAGGTCGGCGCCGCGGTCGTTGGCTGCGTGCCGCCAGCGGGTCTTCAGAATGACCGCAGGGTCGCCGTCGGAAGGGTCGAGGGTGTCCAGGCCGAGCGCTTCGGCGATGGCGCGGCGCTGCGCGTTCGGCTCGACGACGACGAGCCGGGCGGCGCCGTGGAGCCGCGCGAACAGGGCGGTGAGCAGCCCGACCACGCCGGCGCCGGTGACGGCGACGCAGCGGCCGGCGACGCCGTCGGCGAGTGAACGGACGTCGGATCCGTGCTGGTCGGCGGCGGCGTGCAGGAGACCGTTGGCGCAGATGGGACCCATGTGCGTGACGTAGATGCCCAGGATCGGCTCGACGTCGGGCGGCAGCGGCACGAACCGGTCGACGAGTGGGTCGGCGAGGTAGGTCTCGCGGTGGCCGTACGCCATGGCGACCAGGTCGCCGGGTTGCACGGCGGGGCTTCGGCTGGCGGTCACGGTGGCGACCTCCATGTAGCCGAGGGTGTTCACCGGGTAGCTGGTGGCGGCCTCGCCCGGCCGGAACAGTCCCAGGTCGGCGTCCCAGCTCGAGGACAGGTAGGGGTTGGTCCCCTTGAACAAGCTCAGCTCGGTCCCGGCCGACAGGCCGCTGTAGCGGGTGCGGACCGCGAACCGGTCCGGCGGGACGTCGGCGACAGCCGGCTCCTCGCCGACCACGGCCTGGCCCGGGGCCTCGATCCGCAGGGCCCGGTCAACGTGCTGCATGCTCGAACTCCTCGACGGTAAGGGCGGCTTCGGTGGCCGCCGAGCGGGCGATGGTGCAGGCGAGCCGGTGGGTGCGCAGCGCCTCGGGGTAGGGCGCCCGGATGTCGTCGCCGAGGCCGAGGACCGCGTCCACGAACGCGCGGTCGGCGGCCCGCTTGGCCTCGTCCGGCTCGACAGCCTGCGGCGGCTGCTCGCCGCGCTGGTCGGTTACCTGCAGTTCGGTCTCGGTCAGGGTGAGTGCGAGGTCGTCGGCGTAGATCTCGATGCCGGCGCGGTGCTTCCAGCCGAGCCGGCAGGTTGCGGCCAGGGTGCCGACGGCACCGGCGGCGAAGCGCAGCACCACGGCGGTCGCGCCGTCGACGTCGGCATCGGGTGCCTCCGCGACCGACGGCGGCGTCCCGTCGGCCATCGCGTGCACGTACGACACCTCGCCGACCAGCAGCCTGGCCAGGTCCAGCACGTGCACGGCCTGCTCGACGACCTGACCGCCGGAGCGTCCGCGCATCGCCCACCAGCCGACCGGTGGCACCTTGTCCAGCCAGGCTCCGGTCACGAGCCGGACGTCCCGCCCGTCGAGCAATCGGCTGGCCTGTTCGACCGCTGCCGAGTACCGCCAGTGGTGGCCGACCGCCGTCACGACGCCTGCCTCGGCCACCGCGTCGGCCACGGCAGCAGCCATCGACTCGTCGAGGCCGAGCGGTTTCTCGACGAACATCGCCAGCCCAGCAGCAGCGATGGCCTGCTCGACCGGGCCGTGCGCGAACGGCGGCACGCACACGTACACCGCGTCCAGGCCCTCACCGAGCAGCGCGTCCAGGTCAGGGACCGCCCGCAGGCCGTGCGCAGCCGAGAAGTCAGCCGACAACTCGGCCGACAACTCGGCCGACAGCGCCGCGGCGCGGGCATCGTCCAGGTCGGTCACGGCGACCAGCCGCACGTCCGGGAAGCCGGCCAGCATGCGCGCGTGCCTTGCCGCCACTCCACCGGCACCGACGAATCCGATCCGGCACGTAGTCAATTGCTCTCCCTTCGTAGTTGTACCGGCTCACACGTTCGAAAGCCGCAGAAACGGGAACTGACCGCTGTGTCAGGGCCCTGACCGGGCCCCCACGACGGCCGGCTGTCGACACGACGTGCCGCCGGCGCGACCGGAGGGTGGAGGACCTTGCACGAGTTGACAGTGATCGGGGTGAACGAGACCGCCTTACCCGGCGCGGCCACCTCGGTGGTCGGGCCGGCAGGACTTCGTCCGCGGGTGAGCGGCTGGCTCGACCGGCGCAGCAGCCGCGCGGCGGACTGGCCGCTCGAGCGGCTGCTGGCGGCGAAGGCGGGAACGACCATAAGCGTGGTGGTACCCGCAAAAAACGAAGAATCCACCGTTGGCTCGATCATCAATGTGATTCAGCAGCGGCTCATGCGCGAATCGCCCCTCGTCGACGAGCTCGTGGTCGTCGATTCGTGCTCCACCGACGGCACCGCCAGGGTCGCCGCGGCGGCCGGGGCCCGGGTGGTGTGTCAGGACGAGGTGCTCGGTCACCTGCCGAGGCTGTCGGGCAAGGGCGAGGCGCTGTGGAAGGGCATGGCCGCCACCAGCGGTGACCTCGTGGTGTTCGTCGACGCCGACGTGCACGGTTTCACCCCGGAGTTCGTCACCGGGCTGGTCGGCCCGCTGCTGCTTGACCCGACCGTGGCCTACGTCAAGGGCTTCTACCACCGGCCCCTGATCGAGGACGGCCACACCTTCACCGACGGTGGCGGGCGGGTGACCGAGCTGGTCGCAAGGCCGCTGCTGAACCTGCACTGGCCGGAGCTCGCGGGGTTCGTCCAGCCGCTGGCCGGCGAGTACGCCGGGCGGCGGGAAGCGCTCGAGGCCGTGCCGTTCGTCACCGGCTACGGCGTCGAGGTCGGGCTGCTGATCGACCTGTTGGAGCTGGTCGGCCTCGACGCGTTGGCCCAGGTCGACCTCGGCGTTCGGCAGCACCGCCACCAGGACAACGAGGGGTTGGGCCGGATGGCGGCCCAGATCATGCTCGCCGCCCTGTCCCGGCTCGACCGGCAACGGCGCGTGATCATCGCGAACGAGCCGTCGCCGCGGCTCGCGCAGTTCCGTCGCGGATCGGGCGGCACCGGCCTCGAGCGGGTCGTCGTGGTCACCGACGTCGACGTCCCGGAGCGACCACCACTGGCCACCGTGCTGGCCGACGAGCGGAGCGAGGCGAGGCCGGCATGAGCCTGCGAGTACTGCTCAACGCCGGTCCGTGGCTTCCCGTGCCACCCGGCGGCTACGGCGGCATCGAGAACGTGGTCGCCACGCTGATCCCCGAGCTGCGCCGCCGCGGCGTGTACGTCGCGCTGGCCACCGTCGGCGCCAGCGCGATCGAGGTGGACGAGAAGATCGCAGTGTTCGACGAGCCGCAGTTCCGCCAGCTGCAGCGGCCGTACAACCGGGTGATGGGCGTGGCCGCCGCGCACCTGCAGGCGGTCGCGTCTGAGCTGCGCCGCCGCACCGACCTCGATGTGGTGCACGACCACGTCGAGGTGCTCGGGCCGACCCTGCTCGGCGCGCTCGGCGCCGACGCCCCGCCGGTGCTGCACACGTTGCACTGGGACCTGGCCAAACACCCGCAGCTGTACGGCTCGTTCGACGGCCGCGGCCGGCTGTTCGTCAACGGCGTCTCCA
>OBLK01000330.1_pt1 | contig 12149 bp, 8 predicted proteins | sample 1518871 | NCBI WGS metagenome assembly OBLK01 (sample SAMEA2464837, study PRJEB22497) | soil metagenome | biome: Grassland; feature: Farmland; material: Clay | place: Australia | collected 2013-02-01 | depth 0.8 m
TTGTCCTCGACGCGGTCACCGGCCGTGGGCTCGACGATCATCCAGGTGCCGTCCGGCGCGATCACGTCCCGGACGTAGCGGGCGGCGCCGATCGGGTCTCCCATGTCGTGGAGACAGTCGAACATCGTCACGAGCTCGTAGGCGTCTGCGGAGAAGTCGGTCGCGGTGGCGACCTCGAACCGCACGCGGTTCCCGAGCGCCGCGCCGGCGGCCCGGTCGCGCGCCGTGGCGATCGACTCCGGGTGATAGTCCGAGCCGACGAAGGTCGAGTTCGGGTACGCCTGGGCCATCAGGATGGTGGAAGCGCCGTGACCGCATCCGACGTCCGCGACGCGCACGCCCCGCTGCAGCTTGTCGGCGACGCCGTCGAGGGCCGGCAGCCAGGACGTGACGAGGTTGGCCGCGTATCCCGGCCGGAAGAAGCGTTCGCATCCGGTGTGGACGTCGCCGTTGTGCTGATGCCAGCCCAGGCCGGCGCCGGCGCGGGCGGCCTCGATGACCATGGCGGCGTCGCGCACCGTGCCGTGCGCGATCTGGAAGAACCCGGCCAGGAACGCCGGGCTGCTCTCGTCGGTGAGCGCCACCGCGTGCTCGGCCGGCAGCGTGTACCGAGCGGTGTCGGCGTCGTACTCGACGAACCCGCCGGCGGCCTGAGCGTTGAGCCACTCCCTGGCGTAGGGCTCGCCGGTCGCGGTGCGCGCGGCCAACTCGGCGGCCGTCGTCGGACCGTGCGTGGCCAGGTCGCGGTAGTAGCCGAGCTGGTCTCCCATCACCACAAGGGCGCAGTTCAACGCCGCGCCTACCTCGTCGACTGCGCGGAACACGAACGCCATCAGCTTGTCGGTGTCGAGCCGTACAGGCGCGTCGGCGGTGCTCATCATCGATCTCCCTCGTTGTCACCGGCTACAGACGGGCAGACGCTAAGCCGGCAAGGTATTAGCATCAATACCAAACGCTGGAGGAGCATTAGTGAACCTAATACGCCACGGGTGGGCGATCCGCGTGTTCTGCGAGGTCGCCGAGCGTGGATCCTTCTCGTCCGCGGCCGACGAACTGGGCCTGACCCAGTCGGCGGTGAGCCAGCACGTGGCTGCGCTGGAACGCGAGATCGGGCTCCGGCTGGTGCAGCGCGGTACTCGCCCCGCCGAGTTGACCGAGGCCGGCCACGTCCTGGCACGACACGGCAGGGCGATCAACGCCCGCCTGGATGGCGCCGAGCAGGAGCTGGCCGAAGTCGCCGGACGCAGGACCGGTCGGCTGCGCTTCGGCAGCTTCCCGACCGCGCTCACCACGTTCGTGCCCGCGGCGCTGGCCCGGCTGCGAGGCGAGTGGCCCGCTCTCGCGCTCACGGTCGTGGACGACCACATGCAAAGACTGCTGCCGCGCCTGATCGACGGCGAGCTCGACCTCGCCGTGGTCTACGACCACGAGGTGCTGCCCGAGGCGGCCGCAGGGCGGCTTCGCCGGGTTCCGCTGTTCGACGACGCCTACCGCGCGGTCCTGCCGCCCGGCCACCGGTTGGCGCGCCACGATGCGGTTGGCCTGGTGGACCTGGCCGAGGAAGCCTGGGTCGGCGGCCACACCGGCAGTGCCTGGTTCCGCATCGTCCGGCACGCCTGCCGGGGCGCCGGCTTCGAGCCACGCACGTCGCTGGGCTCCGACGACTACCGGGCCGTGCAGGCGTTCGTCGCGGCGGGTCTCGGCGTCGCCGTGATTCCCGGCCTGGCGGTCGTCAACGCAACGCCCGGCGTCGAGGTGCGCAGGCTGCGCACCGGCGCCCCGGTGCGGCGAATCAGCGTGGCCTACCCCGCGGACGAATTCCAGCCGCCGGCCGTGCGCACGATGACCACGATCCTGCGGGACGTGACGCAGAGGTTCCAGGGCCGCGCCGCGGCTACACCAGCGGCGCCACCTCCCGCATGAACCGCTCCAGTTGGGATTCGGCGTCGGCGACCGGCCAGACGAAGACCCGGTCGATGCCGGCCTCGGCGTAGGCCCGCAGGACCGCGGCGCAGTGCTCGACCGGGCCGACGAGCACCTGCCGGGCCAGCTGGTGCGCCGGGCGGTTCAACATCGCCGCCAGCTCCGCCAGGTGCGACTCACGCGCTCGGCCGTCGTCGGTCACGAACGTCCACATCGTCGCCAGCGAGCAAGGAAAGCCGTCGAGGTGCCTGCCGTCCGGCGCGAGCGCCGCAGCGAGCTTCTGGCGCGCGCTCACGACCTGCGCCGGCGTCGAGTGGTACGCCGAGCCGAGCCAGCCGTCGCCGAGCCGAGCGACGCGCTTCAACCCGGCGTCCGAGCCCCAGCTGGCGATCCAGATGGGCGGCCCGTCCTTGCGGTCCGGACGCGGCTGCAGCGCGTACGACGAGTAGAACCGGCCGGCAAACGGTGCCGCGTCGGCGGTCAGCTCCGCCCGCAGCAGCCGGACCGACTCCGCAAACCGCGGCCACCGCTCCTGGAAGGGCAGCCCCGCACACTCGTAGTCCTTCGCGGACGAGCCGGGCCCCACCCCGAGAACCAGGCGGCCGCCGGACACGATGTCCAACGCCGCGGCCGCCTTGGCCACCGCCGCCGGCCCCCGCACGACCGGAAGCGACACGGTGGTGGCGAGCTGCAGGTCGCCGCTCGCCTCCACCACGCTGGCCAGCGCCACGATGCCGTCCAGCCACGGCCGCTGGAACACGAGATGGTCGTTGGTAGCGATCGACCCGTATCCCAATTGGCGTGCCGCGGCCGCATAGGACGCCAGCATCCCCGGTCGCCAGCCTCGACCGTCGAAATCGATCAGCGGCAGGTGCGCGCCGTACTGCATGCAGCGGACCATACGGCGCCACCACCAGCGGCCCCTCTTGGTCGCAGCCCAGGGCGATCATCACCGGTCCGAGGGCCACCGCCGGTCAGCGCGGTGGCCCTCGGACAGCCGAGACGGCCCAATCACCGAGACGTCAGAGCACGCAGCTGGTTGTCCAGAGGAGATGCACCGGGATCACGTTGCTCGGGGCCGCGGCGTTACCGGACCGGTCGACGGCCACGATCGTGACGTTGTTCGTGCTGGGGATCTCGGTGTAGGCGACGGTCATGGTCCCGCCGGGGACCACCTCGATGATCGTCCCGTTGACCCGCACCTCGTACTCGATCGCGGCCGCCGCGTCGACATCGTCGGTCGAGCCGGTCCAGCGCAGCCACAGCTCCTCCGGGCAGGCGCCGTTGCCGCCGTCGGCGGCACTGAGCAGCGTCGAGCTGGTCGGGGCGACCGTGTCCGAGCTGGCGTCGGTGGTCACCGTGAGCGCGTTGCTCGGCGCCGACCGGTTGCCGCCGCCATCCACCGTCCGCACCGTGATGACATAGGTGGTGCCTGGTTCGAGCTGGCGGACCCAGACCGTGGACGAGGGGCCGAACTGTAGGCCTTGCGGTCTCGTGTCGTACACGTTCGGCGAGACCACGCCGTCGACGAGCACCTCGTAGCGGATCGGGCCGAAGTCGTCGGTGGCGTTGGTCCACCTCACCAGGACCTTCGAGGCCGTCACGTTGTCGACCGGGAACCCCCAGAGGTCATCGGCCAGGTGAAGCCCGCTCGGCGCCGACGGCGCCACGATGTCCGGTGAGGTGGTCACGTCGACGATCGTGCTCGGCCACGACCAGTTTCGTCCGTCCCAGGCCTGGACGCGCCAGCCGTAGGTGGTGCCAGGATGCAACCCCGTGACCGTCGCGCTGGTCACCGGCGCGGTCGTCCAGACCGCGGTGACTCCCGGCGCCCAGACCGCGTAGTTCAGCACCCGGACGTTGTCAGTCGACGGGCTCCAGGCCAGCGACACGCTCGTCTGCGTCACCGCCGTGGCGACCAGGTTCGTCGGCGCCGTCGGTGGCGTCGTGTCGCTCGGTGGTCGCGGGCGGGCGGCCATCGCCGGACTGCCCGCGGTGACGACGAGCCCGACGACCAGAGCCAAGCCGGCGAGGACTCGTAGGGACCGGGGATGGGACCGGGGATGGGACCGGGGATGGGACCGGGGATGGGACCGGGGATGGGACATGGTCAACTCCTCTCCAAGACGACCATTGCGCCACCGCTTACGCTCTCCGCCGCGTCTCGGTTCAGCGGTTCCCGTCGCCATAAGCACGCCAACCGGGTGACTTTCGCTTCCCGAGTCGAGCCGAAGGTCCCGAGGGCGGGTCTCGTTCGGCCCTGTCTGGTACGGCCCTCGTCGCGGTGGAGTGGAGGGAACGGGCGAAGGACGCCTTGGAGGGTCGTGATGACCAAGTACGTGTACGACTTTGGCGAGGGCGACCGCACCATGGCGTCGTTGCTCGGCGGCAAGGGTGCCAATTTGGCCGAGATGACCAGGCTCGGGCTGCCCGTGCCGCCCGGGTTCGTCATCAGCACGCAGGCGTGCCGGGCGTACCTGGCCACCGGAACGGCTCCGGCCGGTCTGGCGGCCGAGGTCGACGCGCACCTGCACCAACTGGAGCGGGCGACCGGCCGCAAGCTCGGCCAGGTGGACGGGCCGTTGCTGGTCGCGGTCCGATCGGGCGCCCGGTTCTCGATGCCCGGAATGATGGAGACCGTCCTCAACATCGGCGTCACCGACGACTCGGTCGACGGGCTCGCCGCCTGGGCTGGTGACCGGCGGCTGGCGTGGGACTCCTACCGGCGGCTGCTGCAGATGTTCGGCCAGACCGTGCTCGGCATCGACGCCGGGTGCTTCGCCGGCGCCTTGCGGGCGGCCAAGGACGCCAAGGGCGTGACCGGCGATCTCGAGCTGGACGCAGACGACCTGCGCCGCCTGGTCGGCGAGTTCAAGGCGATCATCAGGGAGCGGTCGGGGCGGGAGTTCCCGCAGGACCCGCGCGAGCAGCTCGAGCTGGCGATCGAGTCGGTCTTCGCGTCCTGGAACACCGATCGGGCGCGGACCTACCGGCGCGCCGAACGCATCCCGGACGATCTCGGGACCGCGGTCAACGTGTGCGCGATGGTGTTCGGCAACCTGGCGGAGAACTCCGGCACCGGCGTGGCCTTCACCCGTGACCCGGCCACCGGCGCTCCCGGCGTCTACGGCGACTACCTGGCCAACGCCCAGGGTGAGGACGTCGTCGCCGGCATCCGCAACACCCTGCCGCTGGAGCGGTTGGCGCAGCTGCAACCCGCGGCGTACGAGCAGCTCACGGGCATCATGCGGACCCTGGAGGGCCACTACCGCGACCTGTGCGACGTCGAGTTCACCATCGAGCGCGGCAAGCTGTGGATGCTGCAGACCCGCGTCGGGAAGCGGACCGCGGCCGCCGCGTTCCGGATCGCCGATGCGCTGCGCGAGGAGGGGCTGATCGACGCCGACGAGGCGCTGCGCCGGGTCAGCGGCGCCCAGCTCGCGCAGCTGATGTTCCCACGGTTCACCACCGACACGGCGTCGCGGCCGATCGCGACCGGGGTGGCCGCGTCGCCGGGCGCCGCGGTCGGCGAGGTCGTATTCGACGCGGAAACGGCGGTCCGGCGAGCCAAGGCCGGCGTGGCCGTCATCCTGGTCCGCCGCGAGACCAACCCCGACGACCTGGACGGCCTGATCCACGCGCGCGGCGTGCTCACCAGCCGCGGCGGCAAGACCTCCCACGCCGCCGTCGTCGCCCGTGGGATCGGCCGCACGTGCGTGTGCGGTGCCGACTCGCTCGACATCGATCCGGTGGCGGGCCGGTTCACCACCGCCGACGGCATGGTGGTGGTCGAGGGCGACATCGTCTCCATCGACGGCACCGCCGGCGCCGTGTATCTCGGCGAGGTCGAGGTCGTGCCGTCACCGGTCGTCGAGTACTTCGAGGGCCGGCAGCCCGGCCCCTACGACCAGCTGGTGCGCGCCGTCGACCGCATCGTCGCCCACGCCGACGCCCTTGGCCGGCTGGAGGTGCGGGCCAACGCCGACACCGCCGCCGACGCCCGGCGTGCCCGGCGGCTCGGGGCCACCGGCATCGGCCTGTGCCGCACCGAGCACATGTTCCTCGGTGAGCGGCGCGCCCTGGTCGAGCGGCTGATCCTCGCCGCGGACGCCGGCGACACCGCCGAGCGCGAGGCCGCGCTTGCCAGCCTGCTTCCGCTGCAGCGCCAGGACTTCATCGACATCCTCGCCGAGATGGACGGGCTGCCAGTCACGATCAGGCTGCTCGACCCGCCGCTGCACGAGTTCCTGCCAGACCGCACCGAGCTGACCGCCCGCGTCGCGGCGGCCAAGGCCCTCGGCCAAGCCGTCGAGGTGCCCGAGAAGCTGCTGCGCTCGATCAACCGGCTGCACGAGCAGAACCCGATGCTCGGCATGCGCGGCGTCCGGCTCGGGTTGGTCCTACCCGGCCTGTACGAAATGCAGGTGCGGGCGATCGCCGAGGCCGCGACGGTCGAGCTGGCCGCGGGCGGCCGGCCGCATGTGGAGATCATGATCCCGCTCATCAGCGACGCCCGCGAACTGCAGATCGTCGCCGAGCGGGCACGACGCGTCATCGACGAGGTCGCCGCCGAGTCCGGTGTCCGCGTCCCGCTGCGGATCGGCACGATGATCGAACTGCCCCGGGCGGCGCTCACCGCCGGCCGCATCGCGAAGACCGCCGAGTTCTTCTCCTTCGGCACCAACGACCTCACCCAGACGACCTGGGGCTTCTCCCGCGACGACGTCGAGGCCTCGTTCTTCCCCACCTACCTGGACGAGCAGGTCTTCGGCTCTTCACCATTCGAAACCGTCGACCGCGACGGCGTCGGACGCCTCATCGCCCTGGCCGTTGCCGAGGGCCGCGCGACCCGCCCCGACCTCGGGCTCGGGGTCTGCGGGGAGCACGGCGGCGATCCCGAATCGATCCACTTCTTCCATGAGGTGGGCCTGGACTACGTGTCCTGCTCCCCGTTCCGCGTTCCGGTGGCCCGCCTCGAGGCCGGCCGCGCCGTCGTCGGCGAGCAGGACCGCACCACCGACAACCGCTGACCTTCCGGTGGCCGTCCGGCCTCAGGACGTTCGGGCAAGACCGCGCATCCTGACCGCGGTGTACACGGCGGCGGCGAGGGCGACATCGGAGAGCAGCATCAGGCCGATGGCGTAGGACTGCTCCAGGCCGTAGACCCATCCCATGATCAGTGGTGGGGCGAAGCCGCCGAGGCCGCCGGCGGCGCCGACGACACCGGTGACCGTGCCGACCTTGTCGGCCGGCGCGATCTTGCCGACCAGCGCGAACACGGCGCCGCTGGCGGCGCCGAGCAGGGCGGCCAGGCCGAGGAAGGCGATGGTGGCGACCGGGACGAGGGCCGCCTGGAATGCCTGGATGATCGCGAAGACAGCGGTGCCGGAGAAGCAGCAGATGAGCACGGGAACCGGGTGGAAACGGTCGGACAGCCAGCCGCCGATGGGTCGGGCGATGACGGCGAGGATCACGAAGCCGGCGGTGCGCAGCGCCGCGTCATTCGGCGTGAGGCCGTACACGGTCCGCAGGTAGGCCGGTAGGTAGACGCTGAAGGCGACGAAACCGCCGAACCCCACGGCGTACAGGAAGCACAGTTGCCAGGTGGCGGGTAGCCGGCCGACGTCTGCGATGCGGGCCCAGGCGGAGCCGGTCGGCCGTGGCCGGTCCGGCGCATCGCGGACGAGCAGCGCCGCCACCACCGCATAACCGATGAGCATCGCCGCGACCAGCAGGAACGGCGTCTTGGCGCCGAAGTTGTCGGCGAGCTTGACGGTGGTGAAGTTGGCGATCGCGGTGCCGCCCATGCCGACGCCGAACACCCCGATGGCGAAGCCCCTGCGCGCCGGCGGGTACCAGCCGGACACCAGCGGCACGCCGACGGCGAAGGCGGTGCCCCCGATGCCGAGGAAGAACCCGGTGACGATCAGCGCCGGGTAGGAGGACACGAACGCCAAGGTCAGCACGGGCACGACGGTGGCGAGGCTGACGGCGGGGAACATGATCCTGGCGCCGAACCGGTCGGTGAGCACACCGATCGGGATCCGGCCGAGGGACCCCACGACGACCGGCACGGCGACGAGCAGCGACTGGGCGGCGAAGCTGAGACCGAGGCGCTCCTTGATTCCGGGGCCGAGGGGCCCGAGCAGGGCCCAGGCCCAGAAGTTGACCATGAACCCGGCCGTGGCGAGGACGAGGTTCAGGGTCGCCGCGCGAGCAACGGCCGGCTCGGTGGCCGATGGCGGTGCCGGGCGGGAGGCGCCGGTCGTGGTCATCGCTACCTCGAAAACGTCGATCCGGTCAGCGGTGGGTTCGGGTCCGGCGGGGTGGTGCCTTCGGCGGGCCTTCCCAGCCCGGACGGGTCGGCCGCAGGCCAGGGCGGGTGTCGCGGCTGCGGTAGACCACATAGGGGCGGGTGAGGTAGCCGATGGGCGCACTGAACGCGTGGACGAGGCGGGTGAACGGCCAGAACGCGAACAGGGCGAAGGCGGTCAGGATGTGCACCTGGAAGCTGGCCGGGACGCCGGCCATGATCTCGGGATCGGGGCTCAGGTAGAACAGCGACCGGAACCACGGCGAGATCGTCTCCCGGTAGTCGTAACCTGCGCCGGCAGCGCTGGATATGTTGGCCCTGACCGTCGCCCACAGCCCGAGCACGATCACCGCGGCCAGGACCGCGTACATGCTCTTGTCGTTTCTGGTCGTGGCGGCGAACACGGGCCCGGTCAAGCGCCGGCGGGCGATCAGGATCGCCATGCCGATCAGGGTGCACAGCCCGGCGACCGTACCCACGAACACGGCCATCAGGTGGTAGGCGTGTTCGGTGATGCCGACGGCCTCGGTCCAGGCCTTCGGGATCAGCAGGCCGCCGATGTGCCCGACCAGGACCATGAGCACGCCGAAGTGGAACAGCGGGCTGCCCCACCGCAGGATGGTCGCCTCGTGCAGCTGGGAGGAGCGGGTGGTCCAGCCGAACTTGTCGTAGCGGTACCGCCAGACGAGCCCGCCGGCGAGGACGGCCATGGCGAGGTACGGGTAGACGACCCAGAGCAGGACGTTCATCGGCGAGCTCCGGTCGGGTTGCCGAGCCCGAACGGTTCCAGGCCCACCTGCTCGACCGGTGGGCCGGTGCGGGCCAGCTGCGCGGCAGCGGCCAGGTCCGCCGGTCGCGCGGCCGGCAGCAATTGCCGGACCGCGTCGATGGCATGCCGGTAGACCGAACCCTGCTTGGTGAGGGCAGCGCTGAGCAGGTCGAGGCCGATCCGGTGGTCACCCAGCAACTGCCAGCCGCTGCCGTCCGCGGCCGCGAGGTCGAGCACGGCCGGCAGGTAGTCGGGCAGCTCGCCGTCGACCAGCCGCAGCCCGGCGGCCTTGAACACCGCCGCGACCCCGGCGAGCGACTCGCCGCGCCGGCGGGTGTCACCGCACGTGTAGAAGGTCAGGTACAGGCAGCAGCGCCGGCGGAAGTCGAACAGCTCGACGTATTCGATGGCGAGCCTGGTGGCGCCGGTCGTTGCGCGGTGCTCGGCCACCAGCCGCAGCGGCCCGCCGACCTCGCCAGGCAGCTCGTCGAGCGCTGCCAGCACGGTCGGCAGCGCCGCGATGACCTCGTCGTCGGGGTAGCGCAGCAGCAGCGACGCGGCGCGGGCCGCCACGGCCTTCTGGACGTGCGAGCTCATTGGTCACCGCCGTCTGGTTTGGGCGGGAACAGCCCCTCCGGGGCGCCCTTACCGTCCCAGTTGAGCAGGTTGACCCGGACGACCCTGTCGTGTGGCTCGGACATCGCGTCTGCGGTCTGCCGCGCGCGCAGCATGTGGAAGTTCTCCACCGAGATCGGCGCCGGCTGCCCGGACGACTCGCCGAACGGCCCCTGACCGTACGGGCCGCCGCCGCCCATGCCGGGGCCGCCGTCGTAGTCGAGGCTGCACTCGGTGCCCAACTTCTCGAGCCGGTGCGCGTCCTCGGCGTGGGCGGCCGGGATGACGTACCGCTCCTCGTACTTGGCGATGGCCAGCAGCCGATACATGTCGTCGATCTGCTGCCCGGTCATGCCGACGGCCTCGGCGATGCGTTCGTCGCGGGGCTCGCCGAGGTTGACCCGCCGCTGGTAGGCCCGCATTGCGGCGAGCCGCCGCAGGACCGCACGCACCGGTGCCGGGTCGCCGGCCGTGAAGAGCCCGGCCAGGTAGTCGATCGGGATGCGCAGCGCGTCGACGGCGCCGAACAGGTTGTCGGAGTCCTCGCCGTCGTGGCCGGTGTCGCGCAGCACGTCGACCACGGGGGACAGCGGCGGGATGTACCAGACCATGGGCATCGTGCGGTACTCCGGATGCAGCGGCAGGGCCACCTCGTATTTCATGATCAGATCCCAGATCGGGGAGCGCTGGGCGGCCTCGATCCAGTCCTCGGGGATGCCGGCCTGCCGGGCGGCGGCGGCCACGCTCGGATCGCGCGGATCGAGGAACACCGAGCGCTGCGCCCGGTAGAGGTCGTGTTCGTGCTCCACCGCGGCCGCCTCGGTCACCGCGTCGGCGTCGTAGAGCATCAGCCCCAGGTAGCGCAGCCGGCCGACGCAGGTCTCCGAGCAGATGGTCGGCTGGCCGAGCTCGATGCGTGGGAAGCAGAACGTGCACTTCTCAGCCTTGCCGGTGCGGTGGTTGAAGTACACCTTCTTGTACGGGCAGCCGGTGATGCACATCCGCCAGCCGCGGCAGCGGTCCTGGTCGACGAGCACGATGCCGTCCTCGGTCCGCTTGTAGATCGCTCCGGACGGGCACGAGGCGGCGCACGACGGGTTGAGGCAGTGCTCGCAGATGCGCGGCAGGAAGAACAGGAACGCCTGCTCGTACTCCTCACGGACACGGCCGGACACCTTGGCGAGCACCGGGTCGCCGGCAGCGATCTCGTTCCCGCCGGCCAGCGAGTCGTCCCAGTTCGCCGACCAGGTCACCTTCGTGTCCTCGCCGGTCAGCAGCGAGATGGGCCGGGCCACGGGGGTGTCGTCGCCGGCCGGCGCGGTGATCAGGTGTTCGTAGTCGTAGGTCCACGGCTCGTAGTAGTCCTGCAGGGCGGGCATCTTCGGGTTGGCGAAGATGCTCAGCAGCCGCTTGACCCGGCCGCCGGCGCGTGGCTTGAGCCGCCCGGACCTGGTGCGCACCCAGCCGCCCTGCCAGCGCTGCTGGTCCTGGTATGTGCGCGGATAGCCCTGCCCAGGTCGCGACTCGACGTTGTTGAACCAGACGTACTCGACCCCCGACCGGTTGGTCCAGGCCTGCTTGCAGGTGACCGAGCAGGTGTGGCACCCGATGCACTTGTCGAGGTTCATCACCATCGCCATCTGGGCCATCAATCTCATTGGCTCACTCCGCAAGCTCCGTTCGGCAGCATCAGTAGCTCACCTCCTGCGAGCGGCGGCGCACGACGGTGACCTCGTCACGCTGGTTTCCGGTCGGCCCCAGGTAGTTGAAGGCGAAGCTCAGCTGGGCGTAGCCGCCGATGAGGTGACTGGGTTTGACCAGCAGCCGGGTCAGCGAGTTGTGGATGCCACCCCGGCGCCCGTTGATCTCGGCCTTCGGCACGTCGATGACCCGCTCCTGGGCGTGGTAGATGTACACGGTGCCCTCGGGCATCTTGTGCGAGACGACCGCCCTGCAGACGACGACGCCGTTGCGGTTGACCGCCTCGATCCAGTCGTTGTCGCGCACTCCGATCCTGGCGGCGTCCGCCTCGCTCATCCACATCGTCGGCCCGCCGCGGGACAGCGTCAGCATGATCAGGTTGTCCTGGTACTCGGAGTGGATCGACCACTTCGAGTGCGGCGTGAGGTAGCGAACGGTCAGCTCCAGCTCGCCGTTCGCACCAAGGCGTGGCTCGCCGAACAGCTTGTGCATGTCCAGCGGCGGCCGGAAGATCGGCAGCTCCTCGCCGAGCTCGGCGATCCAGTCATGGTCGAGGTAGAAGTGCTGCCGGCCGGTCAGCGTGTGCCAGGGTTTGTGGCGCTCGACGTTGATGGTGAACGGCGAGTACCGGCGGCCGCCGTGCTCGCTGCCGGACCACTCGGGGCTGGTGATCACCGGCACCGGCCTGGACTGGGGGTCGGCGAAGCGGATCTTCCTTCCCTGCTCCCCGCCGGCCAGGGCGGCCACCCCCCGGCCGGTGCGACCCCCCCGGAACTCGAACCCGGCCCTCCGCGCCCCCCCCGTGGGGGGTCCGGACCGGGCACAGCT
>OBLK01000332.1_pt1 | contig 12137 bp, 9 predicted proteins | sample 1518871 | NCBI WGS metagenome assembly OBLK01 (sample SAMEA2464837, study PRJEB22497) | soil metagenome | biome: Grassland; feature: Farmland; material: Clay | place: Australia | collected 2013-02-01 | depth 0.8 m
CGACTCGTGCGCCCACATCGTTCCCCCCCGCCGTTTCCGGCTTGCTGTGCCCCCACCCCTTGTGGTGATCCTCGGGTAACCGCCGGGTTCGGGGGTTTGGCTTGTTGGACTCGGCAGCGCTTCGCCTGCCATTGGCGTGCATACCTTTCTGGGGCAGCTGGCTGGCCAGCGGCGGGTGTTGGCCCGAGCCGTTGGTCGGCGCTGGCGTCACCGGCGCGGTGGAACCGCCGGTCAGCGGATCGGTCGTGGGCTCGGTTACCGGCGCGGTGGCCGGGGGAGCGGCGGTGCCGGCCCGGGGGGCCCGGGCCCGGCCCGCGGCCTTGGGCGCCGAACTTGCCATGTCGGCGCAGGGCCGCACCTCGTCGCGGACCGCGGCGGCGTGCGGGGACAACGCGACGCCGACGGACACGGGTGGCTGGTGGTCGGGCGCGGGCAGCGGCAGCGCGGCGATCCGGCTGCGGATCCGCTCGGCCACGTGCACGGTCTCGGTGTCGGTCGTCGCCGGCAGCAGCACCACGAACTCCTCGCCGCCGAACCGGCCGACGATGTCGTAGGCGCGCACCTCCGCGGAGATCGTGTTGGCCACCGAGCGAAGGATCTCGTCGCCGGCCAGGTGCCCGTAGGCGTCGTTGAACGCCTTGAAGTGGTCGAGGTCGATCACCAGCAGACCGCACGGCAGCTGTGCGCGGGCCGCCCTGGTCAGCTCGGCGTCGACGGCCGTCGACCAGCCGGCGGCGTTGAGCAGGCCGGTCTTGGGGTCGGTGCGGGCCTTCTCCCGAAGTTGGCGGATCAGCACGTTGCGGTGCAGCACGAGCGTGACGCCGCTGATCAGCAGCAGTGCGATCGGCCAGTCGACGAGCGCCCAGGCCAGCAGGATGCCCAGCGCGACGGTCGCGGTCTCCAGGGCCAGGTCGGTCGGGCCGCTCAGCACCGCCTTGAGCCGCACGGTCGGCAGGCTCATGGCGATCGCGACGACGATGAACAGCAGGCTGACCATGAAGAAGACCACGGCTGCCGCGAACACGAGCGCGAAGGTCGGCACGTTGCGCGGTAGGTCGGCGAACGTCGAGCCGCCGACGCCCCCGATGAACAGGTAGGCCAGGTAGCCGGAGATGACCGTCGACGCGGTGCTGAACGTCTGCCGGTAGACCACACGGTGACGGACCCGTAGCCACCGGTAGACGTACGAGGTGGCGATCACTACGGCGGACAGCGCCGGGTGCAGTAACACAACGCCGGCGAACAGCCACACCGAGTTGAGGTCGCCGTGCGGCGTGCCGGCGTAGTACTCGCGGATCCGTTCGATCGAGCGGGACGCCTCGATGTAGAGCACCACGCAGGCGATCAGCGCCAGGAACAGCACCAGCTCGTTGGAGGTGATCGGGATCTGGTTCAGCGCGATGACGATCACGGCGAGCGCAAGGGCGTCCACGGCAAGGATGTAGCCGATCGCCCTGGCCGGCAGCTCCCACAGGTCCCAGTTCGCCGGGCGGACGAGACGCAGTTGCCCCCGCAGACGCGCGGACATGGCGCCGACCCCCGCGGGGCCGCCGCCCGAGCCTGCGACGCCTACCTGGTTGACGGTCTCTCGCCCCCTTGCACGGTGTCACCGTAATCAACGGTGTACTTGTTGTCACTCGGTCGCTTGGACTATCGCGTTTCGTAGAATATGTCGTTTCATAGACGTGCGCGCGTGCCGGGCGCGCGGAAGGAGACGGAGACGACTATGCGTGCATGGAGTTGGTGAGTGAGCGAACGCACAGTGACGGGCGACGCGCGGTGACCAGGACTTAACTGGCCGCAATGTGCCGTCAGTTAGTACGTGCGCGACGCCACGCGGCAGCGGCCGGGAGGGCTAGCACCGTCCCGGCCGCGCCTGCCACAGCAATCGTGGCTGCAACCGAACCGAGCACGGACGCGAGCAACCCGCCAGTCGCCAGTCCGATGCCCTGAGCCGCTATGAGGCCAGAACCTGCCAGCCCGAACGCCTGCCCACGGCCGGCGTCCGGAACGATCCGCATGAACGTGGCGCCCGCCGTGACCTGGTAGGCGCTGAACAGCCCGACGCTGAACAGGATGAGCACGGCCGGCACCAGGTCCGGCACGAACACGTAGGCCATCAGCGGCGCGGTCGTGAGCACCGCGAGCGGCCCGAGCAACGCCAGCCGCCGCTGCGGTGAGACCCACCTGCCGAGGATGAACGCGCCGATGACCGTGCCGGCCGGCTGCGCGGCGAGCAGCAGGCCGACCGCGATCGTGCCGACGCCGATCTGTGCGGCGTAGGGCACCGCGAGGCCCTCCGGAACGATCGCGAACCCGACCAGCCAGCTGAGCGCGACCAGGCTGCGAAGTCGGCGGTCGTGCCAGATGATCCGGGCGCCGGCCGCGAGCCGCGCGAAGGCGGACTGGTGCGGTTGGCCGTCCATGCTGACCGCCGGCCGCTTGATCACACCGAACCTGATCACGGCGGCGGAGATGAGGAACGTCACAGCGTCGATGGCCAGCGCCTGGTGACTGCCGATCAGCGCGACCACGATGCCGGCCGTGACGAAGCCGACGAGCTGACCGATCTGGTGGGTGATCGACCGGACGGTCTGGCCGACCACGTAGGCGTCGCCCTCGAGGACCGTCGGCAGGGTGGCCGCCTGCGCGGCGGCGAAGGGCGAGTTGCACAGCTGGGCGGCGACCAGCAGCACCGCGAGCACTGGCAGCGGCACCGCCGGGATGGCCATCAGGCCGATCAGGGCTGCTCGCAGCAGGTCGGCGGTGATCATGACGGTGCGGCGGGGGAACCGGTCGGCCATCCCGGACAGCAGCGGGCCGCCGATCAGGTCGGGCACGAAGGTCAGGGCGTAGGTGAGGGCGGTCAGCCCGGCCGACTGGGTGCGTTCGAACACCAGGACGGAGATCGCGACCCGAGCGAGCTGGTCGCCGAGCACCGACTGGACTTCCGCGAGCCACAGCGCGCGGAACTCGCCCACGCCGAAGACCTCGCGAAAGCCAGCTGGTTTTGCCCGCTTCGCTTCGCTCACCGCGCTCCTACCCGTTGCCACCGACGCGGGTCACGCACCGGTGCGCACATCCGCCACCCGCGCAGGCCCGGCGCGTTCGCCAACCCGCACGGGTTCCGCAGCGTAGCGATGGTCAACCGTTGTGTCTCGATGGCGGGCCGGTAAGGGGACTGGGCGACCGTACGTTCAGGGGCCGGCAACGGTTCGGCCCCGTCAGTTCTTCGGCAACTGTCGTAGCAGGTAGTCGGCTATCCGGCCGGCCGTGCGGCAGTCCTGCGCCGGCTCGCCCTGGCCGCTCGCCGCCCTGCTGACCGAGATCGACAGGTACGAGCCGGCCTGCCGGCTGCTGCCGGGCAGCAGCGCCACCGAGACCTCGCACCCGGCCCCGGCGCCGGTGTCGGCGAACGCGGTGTTGCCCGCGACCGTCGCCCTGGCGCCGGCGGCCGAGGTCAGGCCGGCGAACCGGACGTTGGTGCCGGCGAAGCGGGCGGCGCAGCCGCCGGGGTGGCCGGGGTCCGGGCCGGGGCCGCTGACCAGGTGCTCTCCGAGCAGCCATTCGAGCTCCTCGGTTCCGGCGACCTTGCACAGGTCGGTGCCCTCGATGATCCGGCTGTCGACGACGACCACCTCGGGCTCGGCGAGGGGCGGTGCCGGCCGGCCGTCGGTGCAGCCGGCCGTGGCGATCAGCGCGGCGGCGATCACGGCGGCTTGGACGGTTCCGGCGAGCGCGCGGGTCATGCCGGTGGCAGCCGATCGAACGCGAGGCCGAGCAGCCGGCGGGCGACCGCGCAGGGGCGCGTGCCGGGCTCGGTGAGAACCACGCCGATCCGCAACGCGGCCGTGGACGTCGTCGCGACCCGGTAGACGCACTCGCCCTCGGCCGGCTCGACGAACATCGCGCTGTTGCCGCGCAGCAGCGATCTGGTCACAGGGGCCAGGCTGGTGCCGAAATCGCCCGGCGCCACGCTCACCGACCCGGCCGTCAGCTCCCAGCGGCAGTGCTCCCGGTCGAACTCGGCCACCCGCTGGCCGGTGGCGGCCTCGACCTGCTCGCTGGTGAGCAGCACGCAGCCGGGCGCGTAGGCGTCGCGGCGCAGGGTCACCGTCGGCGTCCTGGCCCACGTGGGGGTCCTGATCTCGGCCGGCGGCCGAGGCAGGTTCGGGGTGCGAAGCGCCAGGTCGAGTTGCACCTGAAGCCGTTCGAGGCCCCGGACGGCGAGGCCGTCGGCCCTGGCGTCGGCGTCGCTGAGCCCGCACGAGCGCAGCACGACGGCGTCCTGGCGCACGATCACGCAGCTGACGGCCGGATCCGGCCCGTCCCCCGGGCCGGCGCTGTGATTGGCGCGCAGCACCACGCCGTCCACGTTCGGCAGCGTGCCGAGCCTGGGATCCCGCATGGCGCTGAGCGGGTTCGCCGCGCACGCCGGCACCGCGGCGGCGATCTCGTCGAGCACCCGCTCGGCGCCCGGCCGGGACAGCACGGCCGCGGTCAGCGAGAGCCGCTCGGACCGGCCGGTGAGCTGCAGGCTTTCCTGGCTCGTCGTGTACTCGGCGGCGGCGACCGCGAGCCGGTGCCGCTCGGCCGCTACCGGCGGATCGGCGGCGACGTCGCACGTCAGGGACGTTGCGGCCGGCGACCAGGCGGTCCTGATCCTGGCGCCGGCGTCGCCGACCTCGGCGACCAGTTCCGGCTCGAACGCGGCACCGTCCGGGATGGTGGCGGCGACGAGCTTGGCGGCCAGCTCGGGGTCGGGCGAGCCGTCCCCGCCGCCGGTCGGCGAGCCGCCGTCACGGGCCAGGACGACCGTCGCCGCGGCCGCAAGCAAGATCACAACGGCAATCGCGAGCAGGAACTTGCGACCCCGGTGGGTGCGCGGCCGGTCTCGTGCGGTGAGCGGTGCCTCGGGGGGGTTGCTGGGAAGTCGCTGCGAGCCGGTCGGCGCATCGATTGGTGTCAACTGCCGCATGGCTGCCGGTTTACCCCACCTCGGAATCGGGACGGCGGCATTATGTCCCGCGGATCACGGGTCCGGGCAAGCCGTGATCGTTCTTGTCGGAACGGGGGCGTGGTGGGCAAGGAGGTTGGTTGAGCGGCTACTCGCTCTCGATCGACATCGGCACCACGACCACCGTCGCCGCGCTGTCCGGACGTCGCCGGGGCCGCCGAACCGGCCCGACGCTGCTCGACGTCTCGGACCATCCGTGGATGCCCTCCGCGGTCTACCTGCACCCGGAACGTGGCCTGCTGGCCGGTGTCGAGGCGATGCGGCTGGGAAGGGCCGACCCGTCCCGCCTCGAGCCGCACCCCAAGCTGCACATCGACGAGGGCGGGCTGCCGCTCGGTGACGGCCCGGTGGTGCCGATCATGGACGCGCTGGCGGCGCTGATCGGCCGGTGCGTGGAGCGGGCCGCGCTTCGTCACGGTGACCGGCAGCCGGAGACGATCGTGCTGACGTACCCGGTGAGCTGGGGGTCGCTGCGCCGGCACGTGCTGCGCCGCGCCGGGCTCCGGTTCGCCCCGAACGTGCGGTTGATCGCCGAGCCGATCGCCGCCGCGACCAGGGTGCACGCGCTCGGAGCGGTGCCGCCGCGGACCCCGATCGCGGTGTACGACCTGGGCGGCGGGTCGCTGGATGTCGCGGTCGTCGGCGAGCGGGACGGCCGGCTCGCCGTGCTGGCCAGCGACAGCCGACCGGAGCTCGGAGGCATCGCATTCGACGAGGCGCTGCTGCAATTTGCGCTGCGCCGGATCCGGGCGAGGACGCCGGACGAGCGCGTGGTCGCGTCGGTGAGCGAGGACGGGCGGCTGGCGCGGGAGCCGCTGCCCATCGGGGGGGTCGACATCCCGCGGCCGCCGCCACTACCCGACCTGCACCTGGCCGGGTCTGAGCTGGAGGCCGCGCTGGACCCGATGCTGCGCCGCACGGTCGACGCGCTCGCGGCGGTGCTGGACGCCGCCGGGCCGGTCGAGCCCGCGGTGCTGCTGGCCGGCGGTGCCTCCCGGATGCCGCGGTGCGCCGAGCTGATCGAGGAGCGGCTCGGCGTCACGCCGCTGGTGCTGTCGCGGCGGGAGGCCGCGGTGTGGCCCCGCGCGCAGGAGCCGGGCCCGGGCCAGGCGCCCCGCGAGCAGGCCGCCCGAGCGCCACCGGAGGAGGGGTCGGCCGGGCCCGCCGCACAGGGAGCCACTGCGCCCGGACCGGCGGAGCCGTCCGAGCCGCCGCGCCGGGCCTGGCGGCGCCGGATGCTGCTGGTCGGCGGGCTCGTCGCGGCGCTGCTCACGGTCGCGGCGCTGGCCTACCGGTCGGTGTTGCCCGGCGGCGACGTGAGCCCGCAGCGCGCCCAGGACCTCACGCGCGATGCCATCCCGCTCGACCAGTTCGACGACCTGCGCGCCGCGCCCGAGAGCGACCGACTCGTCAGGGAGGGCTTCCGGCCGGAGGCCAGTTCGCTGCTGTGCGCGGCGCAGGCACCGCCGGCGCCGGCGGTGCCTGCCGAGGCCGGCGGGCGGATCGCGGCCGCCCGCGCGTCGCTGACCGAACCGCTCGGCCAGGTCCGCCGGCTCGCCAAGCGGCTCGACCTGGACGCGGTGTACGTGAGCCAGGAGTCGGCCGGGCCGCTTGGCCAACAGGTGCGTGACGGGGTGGCGGCGTGCGTGCGGGACGGCAGCGGCGGGCTGGCCGGCCTGCGGGTGCTCGCCGACGGTCCCGGCGAGCTCGACGTCCCGGAGGGCCGCACGTGGGCCGCGTTCACCGGCGAGCTCGCCGGTGAACTCGCCGGCGGCTCGGCCAGCCCGCCTGCGGGCCGTTCCGCCGGCCGCTCGGCCGCAGCCGCCCGGCCGGTCCGGGTGACGTGCATCGTCGAGGTCACCGGCCAGCTGGCGCTGCGCTCGTGCGCGACCACCGACCAGGGCCAGGTGGCGACGACCCTGCTGGCGGTGCGCGGGCTGAACGCCATGTACGAGCGGGCCGCCGACCGGCGTTAAAGTCCGGTGGCGGAAACCGCCGCCGCTGGAGGTGTCTGATGATCAAGTACGTCGCGCTGTACCGGAAACCGGCCGACCCCGAGACGTTCGACCGCCGGTACGCCGGCGAGCACATGCCGCTGGTGTCCAAGACGCCAGGCCTGCTGCGGGCCGAGGTCGCCAAGGCCACGCGCGTGTTCGTGCCGGGCTTCCTCGGTGACGCCGAGCCGTACCTGATCGCCGAGCTGTACTTCGAGTCCAAGGACGCCATGAAGGCCGCGTTCGCCTCGCCCGAGTGGAAGGCAGCCGGGGCGAACCTGGCCGAGATCGGCGGCATGGAGGTCGTCGCCATGTTCTCGGCCGAGGTGCTGGACGAAACCGAGTCGTGACCGGGCGCCCTGTCGTGATCGGCACGGCCGCGGTCGTCGGCGGCGGCACCATGGGTGCTGGCATCGCGCATGTGCTGCTGGCCGCCGGTGTGCCGGTGACCGTGGCCGAGGCGGACGCCGCGCGGGCCGCTGCGGCGCACGAGGCGGTGACCGGCTCGCTGGACGGGGCGGTGCGCCGCGGCAAGCTGACCGACCAGCAGCGGGCCGAGGCCGGGTCGAGGCTGACCGTCGTGGACTCTGTCGACGGCCTGCCACCGGCCGCCGAGCTGGTGGTCGAGGCGGTGCCCGAGCAGCTCGAGCTCAAGCGGTCGGTGCTGGCCGCGGTGGCGCAGGCCTGCCCGTCAGCGGTGCTGGCGTCCAACACCTCGTCGCTGTCGATCGGCTCGCTCGCCGTCGGCCCGGCCGAACCCGGCCGGGTGATCGGCATGCACTTCTTCAACCCGGTCCCGGCCCAAGAGCTCGTCGAGCTCGTGGTGCACGACGGCACGTCCGACGAGACGCTGCGGACCTGCCGCGCCGTGGTCGACGCCATCGGCAAGACCGCGATCGTGGTTCGCGACTCGCCTGGCTTCGCCACGTCCAGGCTCGGCGTGGCGGTCGGGCTGGAGGCGATCCGGATGCTGGCCGAGGGCGTCGCCTCCGCCGAGGACATCGACACCGGCATGCGCCTTGGCTACCGGTGGCCGATGGGCCCGCTGCGGCTGACCGACCTGGTCGGCCTCGACGTGCGGCTGGCGATCGCCGAGCACCTGGAGCGTGAGCTCGGCGCCCGGTTCGAGCCGCCGCAGCTGCTGCGCGACAAGGTCGCCCGCGGCGAGCTGGGTCGCAAGGCCGGCAGGGGCTTCTACGAGTGGTCGTGATCCGCGAGTCCGGCCCGGACGACCTGGAGGCCGTGTGGGCCATCCGCCGCCTCGCCTTCGGCGGTACTCGCGAACCTGACGCGCGCTGGCTGCGCGGCGGCTGGCAGGGCTGGCTGGCCGAGCTGGACGGCCGCCCGAGCGGGTTCGCAAGGGCGATGCCCTACCGGCAGTTCTTCGGCGGTGCCGCGGTGCCGATGGCGGGGCTGGCCAGCGTCGCGGTCGACCCGCACGCCCGCGGCCGCGGCGTGGCCAGCGCGCTGCTGGAGGCGGCGCTTCCGGCGATGCGCGAGCGCGGTCAGGTGATCAGCGCGCTGTACGCGTCGGTGGCGGCGCTGTACCGCCGGATCGGCTGGGAGCAGGTCGGTGTGCTCGAGCATGTCGTGCTGCCACCGGCGGCGCTGCGGGAGGTCGCGCCGCCGGCCGAACCCGTGCCGTTGCGGCCGGCCGGGCTCGACGACCTGGACGCGCTGCACGGGTGCTATCTGGCGCTGGCGTCAACGGTGGACGGTCTGCTGGATCGGGCGACCGAGCCGTTCGAGCTGGCCAGGGTGCTCGAGCTGGACATCGTGACGGTGGCGCCAGGGCCGTCCGGCCTGCGCGGATACGTCTGCGCCGCCCGTACCGGCAGTGGGCTGGTCGTCCACGACCTGGTCGCGCACGACGCCGACGCCTGGTCGGCGTTGCTGCGCTCGGTCGGCTCGTGGGCCGGGTATCTGGACACGGTGTCGCTGCGGCTGGTCGACTCGAGGCTGGTCATGCCGGCCCAGGTGGGCGTCGAGCTGCGCTCGGAGCCGTGGATGCTCCGGGTCGTCGACCTCCCGGCCGCGGTCGCCGCGCGCGGCTGGCCGAACGCCAGGCTGCTGCCCGACGGCCTGTCCGTCGACGTCGAGCTGGTCGACCCGCACGCACCCTGGCACGCCGGACCGCACCGGCTGGTCGTGGACGGCGGCTGTGTCGGCGTAACCCCCGGTGCCGGTTCCGGGGCGGTGCGGCTCGGCGCGCGCGGCCTGGCTGCCTGGTACGCCGGCGCCGCAGACTCGGCCGCGCTGCGCCGCGCCGGGCTGCTCAGCGGCGACCCGGCCGCTGCCGCGGTGCTCGACGCGCTCACCGGCCGCCCTGGCACGCCACGTCTGGCGGACTCGTTCTGACCTTCTCAGGTACCTCTTAGAACCGCGAGCAAGACTGTCTACATGCGCATTCTCGTGGTGGACGACGACCGGGCGGTCCGCGAGTCGCTTCGCCGCTCGCTCGAGTTCAACGGCTACACCGTCCAGCTGGCCTCCGACGGTCAGCAGGCCCTCGCCTCGGTAGCCGGTGAGCGCCCGGACGCCATGGTGCTCGACGTGATGATGCCGAGGCTCGACGGCCTGGAGGTCTGCCGGCGGCTCCGTGGCGGCGGCGACGACCTGCCGATCCTCGTGCTGACCGCCCGCGACGCGGTGTCCGACCGGGTGTCCGGGCTGGACGCCGGCGCCGACGACTACCTGCCCAAGCCGTTCGCGCTCGAGGAGCTGCTGGCCCGGCTGCGCGCGCTGCTGCGCCGCCGGGTGCCCAACCCGGACGACGGCCAGCCCAGCGTGATGCGCTTCGCCGACCTGGAGCTCGACCCCGGCACCCGCGACGTGCACCGCGGCACCCGTTCGATCAGCCTGACGCGCACCGAGTTCGCACTGCTGGAGCTGCTCATGCGGCATCCTCGCCAGGTGCTTACCCGAAGCCGCATCCTCGAGGACGTCTGGGGCTACGACTTCCCCACATCGGGCAACGCGCTCGAGGTGTACGTCGGCTACCTGCGCCGCAAGACCGAGGCGGCCGACGAGCCGCGGCTGATCCACACCGTCCGTGGCGTCGGCTACGCCCTGCGGGAGTCACCGCCGTGACCCCGTTCCCGGCGACGAAGCGGTCCGCACGAATGTCGCTGGGCACCCGGGTTGGATTGTTCGCGGCGATCGCCGTCGGGATCACCGTCGCCCTCGTGTCGTTCGGCGCTTACCTGGTCGTGCGGGCAACCCTCTACCAGCAGCTCGACGAGGGCCTGCTGCAGCGGGCCACGGTCGCGGTCGCCAGCCCGATCGGGCAGCAGTCGGTGCTGGAGGCTGTCCCGGCGGCGGCGTTCGGCGCCGCCGACCTACGGGTCGCGCTGCTCGCCGCCAACGGGCGCCACTACATCGCCGATGGCGCGCTCGTGCCGCCGATCGGCCCGGCCGAGATGCAGGTCGCCCAGGGCTACCGGCAGCAGTCGGTCCCGCGCACCGATGGCGACTGGCGGGTCGTGGCCGTTAACGCCAGCGACGGCGTCGCCCTCGTCGTCGCCCAGCCGCTCGAGCCGACCAAGCAGACGCTCGGCAGCCTCACCAGCCTGTTCGTGCTGGTCGGCGGCGCCGGCATCATCGTGGCCGCGGTCGCGGGCGCGGCCGTGGCCAGGGGTGGCCTGCGCCCGGTGCAGGAGCTCACCGCGGCGACCGAGAACATCGCCCGCACCGGTGACCTGGCCCCGATACCGGTGACCGGGGACGACGAGCTGGCCAGGCTCACCTCCAGCTTCAACGTCATGCTCGCCGGGCTCGCCGAGTCGCGCGAACGGCAGCGCCGCCTGGTCGCCGACGCCAGCCACGAGCTGCGCACGCCGCTGACCTCGCTGCGCACCAACCTCGACCTGCTCATCGCGTCGAGCAGGGACGGCGCTCCGACCCTGCCGGCGGCCGAGCAGGTCGCCATCTACGACGACGTCCGTGCGCAGGTCGGCGAGCTGACCACGCTCGTCGGCGACCTCGTCGAGCTGGCCCGCGACGACACCCCGCAGCTGGTCCACGAGCCGGTCGAGATGGTCGACGTCATCGAACGCGCCGTCGAACGCGCCCGCCGGCGCGCGCCCGGCATCACCTTCGAGGTCAACATCGTGCCGTGGCAGCTGCTCGGCGATGCCAACGCGCTCGAGCGCGCCGTGCTCAACCTGCTCGACAACGCGGCCAAGTGGAGCGTGCAGGGCGGCATCGTGCGGCTCGACCTGCGCGCCGCCGGCGACGGCACCGCCATCCTCGAGGTCGCCGACTCCGGCCCCGGCATCGACGACGACGACCTTCCGCACGTCTTCGACCGCTTCTACCGTTCGGCCGACGCCAGGACCATGCCCGGCTCTGGGCTGGGCCTGGCCATCGTCCGGCAGGTCGCCGAGCGCCACGGCGGTGCGGTGGTCGCCACCAACTCGCCGGACGGCGGCGCCCTGCTCCGGCTGCATCTGCCGTCGCGGCCCGACGCCTGAAACCGAGCCTTACTACTTCCCAAAGCATTCCAAAGCATTCCAAAGCATTCCCAAGCACTGTCTCAGTCGGGTCTCAGGTCGTCACGTCAAGGTAGAGGCATGACCGAGCCGAACCGGCCGAACGACAACGGCGAGCCCGCCCGACCCAGCAAGGACGCTGGTACCGGCAAGCCGGCCGAGGACGTGGCCGAACACCGCGACCCCACCCCCACCGACCCCTTCGGCATGGCGGCACAGAACCAGCCGAAGTCCCAGCCGCAGAGCCAACCCCAGTCGCACGCCCAGCCGCCGTCGCAGACCCAGCCCTACCCGCCGTACGGCCAGGCCGGCACCTACCGCGCGGCACCGTTCGGCTCGAACGAGTCCACGCCCGGCGGGCCACCGGTCCACAACGGCGAGCAGCACCCTGGCCAGACTCGCAGCCGCCGCACCGGCGTGGCGGCCGCGGCCACCGTGCTGGCGCTCGTGGTCGGCGGGGTCAGCCGGGGCCTCCGCGGCGGCGTCGGCTACAAACCTGCGGACCGGGACCCGGCCCGCGCCCCCGCCCCCCACCCGGGCGAGCCCGCGGCCCCGCCGGAGCGCAACCGCCCGCGACGGCCCGCCCAGCCCGTGCCCGCCCGAGGGGCGCACGGCGTCCGTCGGGACGGAGGGCCG
>OBLK01000333.1_pt1 | contig 12111 bp, 9 predicted proteins | sample 1518871 | NCBI WGS metagenome assembly OBLK01 (sample SAMEA2464837, study PRJEB22497) | soil metagenome | biome: Grassland; feature: Farmland; material: Clay | place: Australia | collected 2013-02-01 | depth 0.8 m
GGCACACGCTTGTGCAGCCCAGTTCCCAGCGCAGGGGGAGGTGACGCGCCACGGGGGCGGTGGGTGGCGGGGGCGAGCCGGGGACTCCCCGTCCGCGGGGGGGGGGGGGGCGCGGAAAACGGCCACCGACCCGGTCGGGGGCCGTTGGCGGTTTTTTGACTTATCATCCCCCCCACCTGGAGGTACCCACCGATGGAAACCGCCGACCTGACCCATCACATCTCCCGCCGCTTCAACGAAGATCTCGAGCGGGTGCGCAGCAGGGTGCTCGCCATGGGCGGGTTCGTGGAGCAGCAGATCCAGAAGGCGATCTCGGCGTTGATCGAGGGCGACAGCGCGCTCGGCGAATCGGTCGCGCGCGAAGATCACCAGGTCAATAACATGGAGGTGTCGATCGACGAGGAATGCAGCCGCATCCTCGCGACGCGCGCGCCCGCGGCCGGGGACCTGCGCGTCATCGTCGCCATCATCAAGACCATCACCGATCTGGAGCGCATAGGCGATGAGGGCGAGAAGATCGGCTACATCGCCTCGCGGCTCGCCACCATGGAGCGGCCGGTCGACAAATACCGGGAGATCAAGCATCTCGGCCGCATCGTGACCGGGATGGTGCACGATGCGCTCGACGCGTTCGCCCGCATGGACGCCGAGTCGGCTCTGCGGGTCGCGCGCCAGGACCGCCTGGTCGACGAGGAGTACGAGGCGATCCAGCGCCAGAGCATCACGTTCATGATGGAAGACCCTCGCACCATCCGCCGCGCGCTCGATGTGATGTGGGTGGTCCGCTCGCTCGAGCGCATCGGCGATCACGCCAAGAACATCAGCGAATACGTCATCTACATGGTCTTCGGCAAGGATGTACGGCACACCTCGCTCGATGACGTGGAGCGGGAGTTGAGGCGCGAGACTCCCGTGGCGGCACAACCCCCGGTGGCCGGGACCCAGGGCTCCGGCTCGTGAGCTTCTCGCAGCGGGTCTTCGCCGCGATGGCCGGCGACCGCTCGTATCGGCGGATCGGCAACGCCATCGGTTTCACGGTGTGCGCGGCGCTGATCGGCTTCGCGATCTACGCGCAGTTCGATCTGCATCTGGACCCCTGTCCGCTGTGCATCTTCCAGCGCATCGGCATGGCGGCCCTCGGAGTGATGTTCCTGGTCGCGGCGCTGCATGCTCCACGCCGCTGGGGCTCGCGCGTGTATGCGCTGCTGATCGCCCTGGCGGCGGCGGCGACCGTCGCGGTGGCGGGCCGGCAGATCTACCTGCAGCATCTGCCGCCCGGTGAGGTCCCGTCCTGCGGTGCGCCGCTGTCCGTGATGTTGAAGTTTCTGCCGCTCACGACCGTGATCCGCAAGGTGCTCACCGGCAGCGGCGAGTGCGGGATCATCCACTGGGTCTTCCTCGGCCTGTCCATGCCGGAATGGGTGCTGCTGTGGGCGGCGGCGCTGGGATCGGGCGGGATCTTGCTGAACGCGCGCAATGCCCGGCCGGCGCGGGAAGTCTCCCGGGGCTGATCAGAGGCGCCTCAGGCCAGCAGGTTCCGCAGCACGTTGAAATACATCTGCTGAAGCGCATCGATATCGGATATGCGCACGTGCTCGTTCACCTTGTGGATCGACGCGTTGACCACGCCGAGCTCCACCACCTGTGCGCCGAGGGGCGCGATGAATCGCCCGTCGGAAGTGCCCCCGCCCGTGGACAGGCGGGGCGGTGCGCCGGCGACGTCCCTCACCGCGTTGCATACCGCATCTGACAGCACCCCGGACGGCGTGTAGAACGGCTCGCCGGACAGATACCACTCCAGCGTATAGCGCACCCCGTGCTTGCGCAGGATGCCCTCGACGGTCTGCTTCAGGCCCTCGAGAGTCTGCACCGGCGAGTAGCGCAGATTGAATCGCGCCTTGAGCTCCCCGGGGATCACGTTCGGGGCGCCCGTGCCGGCATTGAGATTGGAGACCTGGAAGCTGGTCGGGTCGAAGTGCTCGTTACCCTGATCCCAGACCCGGCTGGTCAGCTCTGCCAGCGCCGGCGCCAGCGTGTGCACCGGATTCTCGGCGAGCTGAGGATACGCCACGTGCCCCTGCACGCCGTGTACCGTGAGCCGGCCGCTGAACGAGCCGCGCCGGCCGATTTTGATCGTATCGCCGATCGAGCTCTCGCTGGAGGGCTCGCCCACCAGGCACCAGTCTATGCGCTCGCCGCGGTCCGACAGTAGCCGAGCCACTCGCTTGGTGCCGTCGGCCGAAGGGCCTTCCTCGTCGCTGGTGATGAGAAACGCGATCCGGCCGCGATGATCCGCATGGGCGGCCACGAAAGCCTCGGTCGCGGTGATCATGGCGGCCAGAGCGCTTTTCATGTCCGCCGCCCCGCGGCCGTAGAGCACGCCGTCGCGGATCGTCGGAACGAACGGATCGCTGTGCCATTCCTCGAGCGGTCCCGTCGGCACCACATCGGTGTGGCCCGCGAAGCAGAACACCGGTCCCGCCGCGCCCCGGCGGGCCCAGAAGTTCGTCACGCCGCCGAAGGGCAGCGGCTCGACTTCGAAGCCGAGCGCGCGCAGGCGCTCGATCATCACCTCCTGGCAGCCCTCGTCGGCGGGCGTCACGGAGCGGCGGGCCATCAGGTCACGGGTAAGCTCGAGGGCGGAGGACATGTGCGGGTTGGCGGGCCTTGAGGGTTGCGAATCGGTGGGCGGTTTATAAGATGCGCGCGTCCGGGCGGCAAGCCATTTTACGGGTCCGCCGGGCCGCCGTCATATTCCCGCAATAAAGCGCGGCCAAACTGCCGCAGCGATTCGTCCGGGTGCCTGGCATCGGCCCACGCAATGCAGCCGCTGTCACGAAGTTGTCACATTCGCATCATTAAATACGCCCGCACTGATCACAAGTGACGGGCCCCGAAGGCCCCGCCGAACATAAATCAACCTCACGGAGCCACTCATGTCCAAGAAATCCCTCGGCGTCTCCTGTGCCGTTGCCGCCGTACTCGGCAGTCTGTGCGCGGGGACCGCTCTCGCAGGCAGCCTGCCCACGCCGAAGATCGGCGGCAAACTCTATTTGGATATGACCAATATCGACTGGACGAACGATGGTGTGAAGCAATCGAAGAGCGGCACCGGATTCGACGTCAAGCGGTTCTATCTGTCGGCGAGCGAGAAGTTCGACAGCACCTGGTCGGCGAAGATCGAGACCGACGCCACGTACAACAAGGGTCAGCAGACCGACGTCTACATCAAGAACGCGTACCTGAAGGCGACCCTCTCCAAGGCGTTCTGGGTGCAGGTCGGCGACGCCAATCTGCCCTGGGTACCGTTCGTCGAGGACATCTATGGTTACCGCTATGTCGAGCACGTGCTCGTCGACCGCCTGCACATCGGCACCTCGGCCGATTGGGGCCTGGCCGTGGGCGGGAAGGCCGGCGGCATCGGCGCGGGCGCACTGAGCTACCAGCTCTCGGCCGTGAACGGCAACGGCTACAAGAACCCGACCCGCTCGAAAAACCTGGACATCGCCGGACGGGTGGACTACCAGCTCGACGGACTGACCTTCGCCGTCGGCGCCTACAGTGGCAAGCTGGGCAAGGACGTGTACGGCTCGACCACCTACCATACCGCCACGCGTTTCGACGCTCTCGCGGCATACGTCGGCAATGGCGTGCGGCTGGGCCTGGATTACTTCTCGGCGAACGACTGGCCCACGACGCAGAGCAACCCGCTGACCAGCAACGTGAAGGACAAGGCGGACGGCTATTCGTTCTGGGCCTCGTATGACTTCACGCGGTCCTTCGGCGTCTTCGGCCGCTTCGATGAGGCGAAGACGAACAAGGACACCTATTCGTCGCTCAAAGACCAGTACTTCGACGCCGGCCTGGTCTGGCATGCCCGCAGCCACGTCGACGTGGCCTTCGCGTACAAGCACGAAAAGGTCAGCGGCGGCGGCATGATTCATACCGCCTACGGCAATGTCGGCGGCGCGGTCGAGGGCAAGGTCAACGAGGTCGGCTTTTGGGGCCAGGTCTCCTTCTGAGCCCGCGACACGGGTCCCCGAAAGGAGCAAGACTGCGGTAATCTTGCGCCTCCATTATCGCAGAGCTTCGAGCGGCGGCCGCTCGTCCGGGTGACCGGAGCGCGGCCGCCGCCTCGGGCAAAAGGGCATGCACAGCAAAGTCCGTCACCAGGCCGGAAGGCGCCCATGACCGTGGCCGCACCGCCCGGGGCCGAGCGCGCCGATGAGAGCCGTGCCGCCAATCAGCCGGCCGCCGCCGGCAAGCTGGAGGTGCGCAACCTCGATTTCCATTACGGCCGGCAGCAGGCGCTGAAGAACATCAACCTCACGCTGCCGGACCACAGCATCACGGCCTTCATCGGTCCTTCCGGCTGCGGCAAGACGACGCTGCTGCGGGTATTCAACAGGATGTACGCGCTTTATCCGGGGCATCGCGCCAGCGGCGAGGTGCGCCTCGACGGAGAGGACATCCTCTCGCCGGCGATGGACCTGACCCGCCTGCGCCTGCGGGTGGGCATGGTGTTCCAGAAACCGACCCCGTTTCCCATGTCGATTTTCGAGAACGTGGCCTTCGGACTGCGCCTGGCCCGGCGGATCGGCAGGGCCGAGCTCACCGACCGGGTGCATGCGGCGCTGCAGGACGCCGCTCTCTGGGAGGAAGTCAAGGACAAGCTGCACGAGGACGGACGGAGCCTTTCCGGCGGACAGCAGCAGCGGTTGTGCATCGCACGGACCATCGCGCTGGAGCCGGAGGTGATCCTGCTCGATGAGCCGACCGCGGCCCTCGATCCGATCTCCACGCTGCGGGTCGAGGAGACGCTGCAGAGCCTGCGCGAGCGATACTGCATCGTCATCGTGACGCACAACCTGCAGCAGGCGGCGCGCGTCTCGAGCACCACGGCGTTCATGTACCAGGGAGAGCTCATCGAGATGGGGCCGACCGGACAGCTGTTCACCGCGCCGCGCGACCGGCGCACCGACGATTACGTGACGGGACGGTTCGGGTGATGGCGGACGAGGGTGTGCAGGCCGTGCCCGAGCCGATCTCACCCGGCTCTCAGACGGCGCCCGGCGAGCCGGACCGGCTGCCCGGCGAGCTCGGCATCAGGCCGAGCGGACGGGTGCACGTTCCGGACTCGCTCGGCGAGAACTTCGCCGGCGCCACCGCGGGCGAGATCACGGTCGATGACCCGGTGTTCTCGTGCAAGGACGTCAATGTTTTCTACGGCGCCAAGCAGGCGTTGAACAACGTGACGGTCGACATCGCGCGCCGCCAGGTGCTGGCCTGCATCGGTCCTTCGGGCTGCGGCAAGTCGACCTTCCTGCGTTGTCTGAATCGCATGAACGATACGATTCCCGGGGCGCGCGTCACCGGCACAATCACGTTGGATGGCCAGGACATCCATGACAGGCAAATGGATGTGGCGCGGCTGCGCGCGCGTATCGGCATGGTCTTCCAGCGCCCGAATCCCTTCCCCAAGTCGATCTACGACAACGTCGCCTATGGGCCGCGCATTCACAAGCTCACGCGCACCCGCGCCGATCTCGACGAGCTGGTATTCACCAGCCTGCAGCGCGCCGGCCTGTGGGCCGAGGTCAAGGACCGGCTCGGTACGCTGGGCACGGGGCTCTCGGGCGGGCAGCAGCAACGGTTGTGCATCGCGCGCGCGCTCGCCGTGCAGCCGGAGGTCATCCTGATGGACGAGCCGTGCTCGGCGCTCGATCCGATCGCCACGGCGCGCATCGAGGATCTGATCGAGGAGCTGCGCAGGTCCTACGCGATCGTGATCGTGACGCATTCGATGCAGCAGGCGGCGCGCGTCTCGCAGCGTACCGCGTACTTCCACATGGGTCGGCTGGTGGAAGTCGGCGCCACGGACCGGATGTTCACCAACCCCAAGCACCGCCTCACGGAAGACTACATTACGGGAAGGTTCGGCTAGAGCTGTCCTTCGGATTGTTCGCAAACCGCGACATTTCCCGGTCGCTGCCGCGCGGGCAGTGACGATCTCCGCCGGGACGATATAGAGTACCCGCAAGGCCGAAGGCCGACCGGGCCGCGGCTTCGCAGGTGGAGTCCATGTCGCAGGTTCATGCCGAAGTGCGGCCGAGTACGCTCGGCCGCTACAACTTGATCGAGCGCCTCGGGAGCGGAGGGCAGGGCGAGGTCTGGCGGGCGCACGACGGAACGCGGGGTGTCGATGTCGCCCTCAAGATTCTCGCGCCGGCCCTGGCCCGGTCCGACACGGCTTGGGCGGCGCTCGAGCGCGAGCATGCCATCTGCGCGCGGTTGCGCCACGAGGCCATTCTCGAGGTCCTGCCTCCCGAGCGCCTCGACGGCTACACGGTGCTGCCGATGGAGCTGGCCGCCGGCGGAAACCTTGCCCGGCTGTGCGGCCAGGGCTACCTCGCGATCGTGCCGGCCCTGCTCGAAGTCGCCGCAGCGCTCGAGTATGTGCATGCCCGCGGCGTGGTGCACAGGGATATCAAGCCGAGCAATGTGCTGTTCGACGAGCGCGGACGCCTGAAGCTCGCGGATTTCGGAGTGGCTGCCTTGCTGCCCGGCGCCGCAGTGGGCTCGGCCGATTCGCCCGTGGCGGGACTCTCGCTTTTCACCGCCAGCCCCGAGCAGCTTCGCGGCGAGCCCCCGAGTCCCGCCGACGACATCTACGGGCTCGGAGCGCTGGCGTACGAGCTGCTGGCGGGCCAACCGCCTCACTATCCCCGCTTCGATCCCGCTCGGGCCCAGGCGGGGCCCGTGCCGGAGCTGGCACCCACCCGGCCGACCCCGGCCGAGCTCATCGCACTCGTGATGCGAATGCTCGCCAAGGACGCCGGCGAGCGGCCGGCCTCCATGCGTCAGGTCATTGGCGAGCTCGGGGCGCTCCTGAAGTCGACGCTGACGCTCGAGCCGGCCGACCTCGCCGATCTCCTGGGCGCCCCTGCGGACACATCCGGACCCGGTACGGCGGGGACGCCCGCGGCAGCCGGCCCTGGTGGTACCGCGCAGTCAGCCACTGCCGGCGCCGCACCCGCCCGCGACGTCTCCGAAGTTGCGGATCAGCGTGTCCCGGAGCGTTCGCCAGCGCGTGTCCCAGTTCCGCTTCCGCCCTCGTCGGGTGGGGCTCAGAGGACTCCTCCGCCCCCGGCGCCGATCGTCGCCGATCCCATGCTGCTCTTGGCGTCCGATCGCCCGAGCCGAGGTGTAGGGGCAACGCCACTGCTCGCTCCCATGCACTTGCCGGGTCCCCGCAGACCGCTCGCGGCCGCGGGTCGGCCGGGAGCGCAGCCGCATCGCTTACGCTACGTGCTGTTCGGGCTGGTCTGGGGTGTGGTGATCGCGGCGGGGGCGCTGCGCTGGACTTCTCGCGAGCAACTGCGCAACGACCTGGATAGTCTTTCGACACTCGTATCACGAGCTCGCGGACAGGACTCGACGCAATCGCCGACGCCGGCCGATGCCCAGGCGACGAGGCTCGCGCCGCAGCCGGCCGACTTCAACCGGCGGATGAGCACGCTCGCTGAGCGCGGCGCGGCCGTCTGGGACGCATCCGATTTTTCGGCCGCGGAAACCGAGGCGGCCGAGGCGAGAGGCGCCGAGGAGGCCGGGGGCGTCGCCATCGCTCGCGAGCACTGGCGGCGGGCGCGGGAGCGGCTCTCGGCCATGGACAGCAAGGCGGCGCGAGAGCTGGCGGCGCAGTTGAAGTCAGGCCGGACGGCACTGGCGGCGGGGCGTGACGAGGCGGCCACGCAGGCGTTTGCTTCCGCGTTGCGCATCGAGCCCGGCAACCGGCAAGCCATCGAAGGGGCGCGGCAGGCGCGGCTGCTGACGGGCATCGTGCCTCTGCTGGCCGACGCGCGGCGTGCGGAGCGTGCCGGGGACTACCCGCGCGCGGCGCGCGATTTCAGCCAGACGCTGGCACGCGACCCCGGGTACCGGCCGGCGAAGGCCGGCCTGGCGCGCGTGAACAACCTAGCCAACACCGCCTTCGCGGCCGCCGGCTATGCCCGGGCGTTGCGCGCGGGCCGCAGGGCATTCGGCGAGGGACGGCTGTACCAGGCCCAGGCCGATTTTCAGCAGGCGCTCGTCTACCGTCCCGAGGGCGCCGAGGCGGCCAAGGAGCTCGAGCGGGTGAATGCCGCGCTTATAGTGCGGCAGCAGCACGCCCGGCCGTAGCTATTCGGCTCTCAACAGCTCGTTGATCGATGTCTTGGCGCGCGTCTGCGCATCGACCCGCTTGACGATCACCGCGCACGCGAGGCCGTACCGGCCGTCGGCCGACGGCAGCGTTCCCGGCACCACCACCGAGCCGGCCGGGATCCGTCCCTTGAGGATCTCGCCGGTCGCGCGGTCGTAGATCCTGGTGCTCTGTCCGATAAACACGCCCATCGAGATCACCGAGCCGGCCTCGACCACCACTCCCTCGACGATCTCCGAGCGCGCACCGATGAAGCAGTCATCCTCGATGATGGTGGGACTCGCCTGAAGGGGCTCGAGCACCCCGCCGATGCCAACGCCGCCGGACAGGTGCACGTTGCGGCCGATCTGGGCGCACGATCCCACCGTGGCCCACGTGTCCACCATGGTTCCGGAGTCCACGTACGCGCCTATGTTGACGTAGCAGGGCATCAACACGACGTTGGGCGCGATATGGGCGCCCTTGCGTACCACCGCATGCGGCACGACACGCGCTCCCGAGGCGCGCATCTGCGCCTCGGTGGACTGCGCGTATTTCAGCGGCACCTTGTCGTAGAAACGCGTGAAGCCCGCATCCATCGTCACGTTGTCGTGTGTGCGAAAGTAGAGCAGCACGGCTTTCTTCAGCCACTCGTTGACGACCCAGCGGCCGTCCTTCGGCTCGGCGACACGCGCACGCCCGGAGTCGAGCAGCCCCAGGCACTCCTCGAGGGTCGCCGTGAGGCTGGCGGGCACATTGCTCGGGTTGAGATCGGCGCGGCGCTCGAAGGCGGCCTCGACGGTGGATTTGAGGGTCTCGAAGTCGTTCATGTCGGGTGTTTCTCGACGAAGTTGCGGATGCGCCGCGCGGCCTCCACGCATTGCTCCACGGCGGGCACCAGAGAGATGCGCACCCGGCCGGCGCCCGGGTTGCCGGCCGCGCCGGCGCGCGCCAGATAGCTGCCCGGGAGCACCGTGACCGCCTGGGTCGCGAACAGGTCGCGCGTGAACCGCTCGTCATCTGCACGCACATCGGTCCACAGGTAGAACGCCCCGTCAGGTTTCTCGACCGGCAGTACCGGCGAGAGGATCGGCAGCACGTGCTCGAACTTCTCCTGGTAGAGGCGGCGGTTGTGCGCGGCATGCTCATCGTCCTGCCACGCCGCCAGACTGGCGAGCTGTGTCGGTACCGGCATGGCGCAGCCGTGGTAGGTGCGGTAGAGCAGGAAGCGTCCGATGATCCGCGGATCGCCGCACACGAAGCCCGCGCGCAGGCCCGGAACACTGGAGCGCTTCGAGAGGCTGTGGAAGACGATGCAGCGCTCGAACCGCTCGCGGCCGCTTAAGCGGCAGACCTCGAGCAGTCCCGGCGGGGGCGAGCGCTCGTCGAGATAGATTTCCGTGTAGCACTCGTCGGCGGCGATGATGAAGTCGTGCCGCTCGGCGAGCTCCAGCGCTCTCAGCAGCAGCTCCCGAGGCAGCACCCTGCCGGTGGGATTGCCCGGACTGCACAGAAACAGCACCTGACAGCGCCGCCAGATCTGTTCCGGCACGGCATCCAGGTCGGGGAGGTAATGGTTGGCGGCGCTGGTGTCCAGGAGGAAGGGCTGTGCGCCCGCGAGCAGCGCCGCTCCCTCGTAGATCTGATAGAAAGGGTTCGGCATCGCCACCACGGGTTCGTGCCGGTCATCGACGGCGGCCTGCACGAAGGCGAACAGCGCCTCCCTCGTGCCGTTCACCGGCAGCACCTGGGTCGCCGGATCGACGCTGCCCGAGGGCAGGCGGTAGCGTCTTTGCAGCCACGCGGCGCAGGCGGCACGCAGCTCGAGCAGTCCGATCGTGGTGGGATAGGTGTCGAGGCGATGCAGGTTCCCGCGCAGCGCGCTCAGGACCACCTCCGGGGGCGCGTGGCGCGGCTCGCCGATCGACATGGCAATGGGGGTGAGGCCGGGCGGCGCGCCGACGCCGCCGGTCAGGCGGGCCAGGCGCTCGAAGGGATATTGATGCAGCCGCTCCAGGCGCGGATTCATTGAGCGGTTCTCCTTGGGATCCAGGGTGCTCTCAGGCGGCCGGACGGTGCTCGAGGACCGCGCCGAGATTCTCACGCAGCCGCTCGGCGGCCGCATCACTCAAGGGGCGGCCTTCGAAGTCGGTGATATAGAACACGTCCTCGGCCCGCTCGCCCACGGTCATGATCTTGGCCGCCTGCAGCGCAATGCGCTCGGCGGTCAATACCTTGCCCACGTCGCACAGCAGGCCGGGACGGTCGCCCGCGGTGATCTCCAGCACCGACCGGTTGTTGCGCTCATCGACGCTGAGCACGATCTGGGTCGGCGTGCGGAACACGCGCACCTGCCGGGGCGCGCGCCGGTGCACGGCCAGGGTGGCTTTGGGCCGGCGCATCGAGCGCCACAAAGCCTGTTTGATTTCCGCCAACCGGTCGCCATCGGTGATGGGCGCGCCGTCGTCTTCCAGCACGTGATACAGATCCAGGCTGAAGCCGTCGCCCGTGGGCGTTATGCGTGCGTCGACCACGTCGAGGCCCAACTGGTCGAGCACCGCCGTCGTGCGCGCGAAGCCATGATGCCGGGCGCGCGTGTAAATCAGCACGGCCGTGGTGCCGCGTACGCTGCGCGGATCGAGCGCCACCAGCGGCTTGTCGCTGAGCGGATCGCGCTCGGCGAGAAGTCGCGCATGCCAGGCGAGCTCCTCCGGCGAGTGCTGCAGGAAGTAGGCGGCCGAGAAGCGCGCCCAATGCTGCTCGATGCCGGCCGTGGGAATGCCGCGCTCGATCATCAGCTTCCTCGCCGCCTCCCGGGTCTCCTCCACGAGCTGATCCTGGTCGACGGGGGTCTCGAGCCCGCGGCGCAGCGCCCGCCGGACCCGCTGGTAGAAGTCCTGGAACAGCGAGTCCTTCCATGAGTTCCACAGTTTGGGGTTGGTCGCGCGTACATCGGCGCAGGTGAGTACGTACAGATAGTCGAGGTGCGCCTCGTCGCTCACCGCCCGGGCAAAGGCGCTGATGACCGCCGGGTCCGTGACGTCCTGCTTCTGCGCCGTCAGCGACAAGTTCAGGTGATTGCGGACCAGCCAGGCGACCAGGCGCGCGTCGTACGGCGAGAGGCCCTGCTCGAGGCAGAACGCCTCGGCATCCACCGCGCCGAGCTCCGAGTGATCGCCGCCGCGCCCTTTGGCGATATCGTGGAACAGCGCCGCGAGGTAGGCGACCTCCGGCCGCGGCAGCTGCTGCATGATGCGCGAGGCCTGGGGCAGCTCGTTGTCGTAGCGGGGGATGGCGAAGCGCCGCAGGTTGCTCACCACGAACAGGGTGTGCGCATCCACCGTGTAGGCGTGGAACAGGTCGTACTGCATGCGCCCGACGATGCGTCCGAAGGCGGGGATGTAGCGGCCGAGCACTCCGTAGTTGTTCATTCTGCGCAGCTCGTGGGTGACCCCCACGGGCGAGCGTACGATCTCGAGGAACAGCCGATGGTGGCGCGGGTTCTGGCGGAACTCCTCGTCGATCAGCCAGAGGCTGCGGGCGACCTGCCGCATGGTCGGGGCGCGCACGCCGTTGATCTCGGGGTTCTGCTGCAGCAGCACGAAAAGCTCGAGCAGCGCCGATGGGCTGCGCGCGAATACTTCCTCGTGCACCGTCTCGAGCGCGCCGCAGCGCACCTGAAAGCGCGCATTGAGCGGCCGCGGCGGCTCGTTCACGGTGAGGATCGCTTCGCGAAACAGTTGCAGCAGCAGCTCATTGAGCAGGCTCACGTCCTTGACGGTACGGTAGTAGCGCTGCATGAACTGCTCGACGGCGAGCGTGTAGGAGGCGTCCTCGTAGCCGAACGTCTGCGCGAGGCGGATCTGATGATCGAACAGCAGCCGGTCCTCGCGCCGGCCGGTGAGCACGTGCAGCCCGAAGCGCACCTTCCA
>OBLK01000334.1_pt1 | contig 12082 bp, 14 predicted proteins | sample 1518871 | NCBI WGS metagenome assembly OBLK01 (sample SAMEA2464837, study PRJEB22497) | soil metagenome | biome: Grassland; feature: Farmland; material: Clay | place: Australia | collected 2013-02-01 | depth 0.8 m
TGTTCGACGGCTCGTCCATCGCCGGCTGGAAGGGCATCAACGAGTCGGACATGATCCTCATGCCCGAGGCGGAAACGGCGGTGCTCGACCCGTTCTTCGACGAGACCACGATCAACATCCGTTGCGATGTCATCGAGCCGGCCACCATGCAGGGCTACGAGCGCGATCCGCGCTCGCTCGCCAAGCGTGCCGAGGCATACCTGAAATCCACCGGCATCGCCGAGAGCGCGATGTTCGGTCCCGAGAACGAGTTCTTCATTTTCGACAGCGTGCGCTTCGGCAACGAAATGCGCGGCAGCTTCTATGCGATCGACTCCGTGCAGGGCGCGTGGAGCTCCGGATCGGAATACTCCGACGGCAACATGGGCCACCGCCCGGGTATCAAGGGCGGCTACTTTCCGGTGCCGCCGGTCGACGCCTACCAGGACATCCGCTCGGCGATGTGTCTGGCGTGCGAGGAGCTCGGCCTGAAGGTCGAGGTGCACCATCACGAAGTCGCCACCGGCGGCCAGGCCGAGATCGGCATCGGCGCCGGCACGCTGGTCAAGAAGGCCGACCAGGTGCAGATCCTCAAGTACGCCGTGCTCAATGTCGCACACCGCTACGGCAAGACCGCGACCTTCATGCCCAAGCCCCTGGTCGGCGACAACGGCAACGGCATGCACGTGCACCAGTCGCTGCAGAAGGAAGGCAAGGCGCTGTTCGCCGGCGACAAGTACGGCGGACTCTCGGAACTGGCGCTGTACTACATCGGCGGCATCATCAAGCACGCCAAGGCCCTGAACGCCTTCACCAATGCCGGCACCAACAGCTACAAGCGCCTGGTGCCGGGGTTCGAGGCGCCCGTCATGCTCGCCTACTCGGCGCGCAATCGCTCGGCCTCCATCCGTATTCCCTGGGTGTCGAACCCGAAGGCGCGCCGCATCGAAGTGCGTTTCCCCGACTCGAGCGCGAACCCCTACTTCGCCTTCACCGCCATGATGATGGCCGGCCTCGACGGCATCCAGAACAAGATCCACCCCGGCGAGCCCGCGGACAAGGATCTGTATGACCTCGCGCCCGAGGAGGCCAAGCACATACCGACCGTGTGCCACTCGCTGGACATGGCGCTCGAGCACCTCGACAAGGACCGCGAGTTCCTGACCCGCGGCGGTGTGTTCACCAACGACGTGATCGACGCCTACATCGGCCTGAAGATGCAGGAAGTCACGAAGTTCCGGATGGCCACGCACCCGGTCGAGCTGGAGCTGTACTACAGTTGCTGAACGGACAGTGAACGAGTCGCGCTTATCCACCTCCGGAGCCTCCTCCCCAAAAGGAGGCTCCGGCACGGGGGAGCGAGCCGCTGCGGCCGGCAGGCATATGCGCGAGGTTGCTTGTCATAATTCTGCGCCTTTGTGCCCGGCCGCGGATCGGGCTATCCTCGGCACCCATGCGCGCCACCCGATTGACCCTCTCACGGTCGCTCGCCATCGCAGCCCTGGCCTGTCTGGGCTCCGTGGCGCTGGCGGACAACGGCAACCCGGTCACCGTGTACAAGTGGGTCGACGCGCACGGCGTCATCCACTACAGCGACCACCCGCATCCGGACGCGAAGAAGCTGCACATCACCGGTGCCCAGACCTACTCCGCACCGCCGATACCCGTGGTGCAGTCGTCAACCCCCCAGGAGGGCGCCGCGCCGACGCCGCGAGGCTACCGAAGCTGTGCCATCACGCAGCCCCACGATCAGCAGATGCTGATGAACGCCCACGAGGCGACGGCGGTCGTGCATACCGACCCGCCGCTGCGTTCCGGCAACCGCGTTCACCTGTTCTACGATGGCAGGCAGCTTCCGGGCAACGGTCCCTCGTTCACCTTCCCCGTGCATCGCGGTCAACATACGGTCTCCGCCGTGGTCGTGGGCCCCTTTGGCCAGATCGTATGCGAGACCTCCACGGTGACGTTCTTCGTGCACCAGCCGTCCGTTCTCAACCCGCACAGCCCGCTCTATCATCACCCGCGTCCCCCGCACTGACGCCGCGGGGGCGACCATGCGAATCGCCGGGGGGGCGCCGTGGCTTTTGAGCACGGCTCGCCGTCCGCGCTGGCGCATTTCGACCCCGCGGGACTGCTCGACGCCCTGTCGACCGGGATCATCGTGCTGGACGCGCAGTTGTGCGCCATCTACGCCAATGTTGCCGCTCAGGACGTGCTCGCCTTCAGTCTCAACCAGGCGCGCGGCCGGCCGTTCACCGATTTTCTGCACGACGCCGATGCGCTGAAGACCAACTTGCGCCGGGCGCTCGACACGGGCGAGGGACTGACCGACCGGGAGTTGATCGTGCGTCCGACCTCCATGCCGCGTGAGCAGCGCACGCTCGATGTGACGATCACTCCGGTCGAAGGTCAGGTCACCGGCACTCACCTGCTGCTGGAGCTGGCCGATGCCACCCAGCGCCAGCGCATCAGCCGGGAAAACGACCTGCTGGCGCGTCTCGACGGCAGCCGCCTCATGATCCGCCAGCTCGCGCACGAGATCAAAAACCCACTCGGCGGACTGCGCGGCGCGGCGCAGTTGCTGGAGCGAGAGCTGCCCGGCGCGGCGCTGAAGGAGTACACGCAGGTCATCATCGGCGAGGCGGATCGCCTGGCCACGCTGGTCGACTCCATTGCCGGGCCCGGCAGGGCGCCGCAGAAATCGCTCCTGAACGTGCACGAGATCTGCGAGCACGTTTATCGGCTGCTGCGCGCCGAGGCGGGCGAGCAGGTCGTCGTCGACCGCGACTACGATCCCAGCCTGCCGAACGCCATGCTGGATCGCAATCAGGTCATCCAGGCGCTGCTCAACGTGACCCGCAACGCATTGCAGGCGCTTGGCGGACGCGGCCGGATCGTGCTGCGCACGCGCGCGCAGGGCAATGTGAGCATCGGCTCGGTGAGGCACCGGCTGGTGGCCAGCGTGCAGGTGCAGGACGACGGCCCCGGCGTGCCCGAGGAGCTCAGATCGAGCGTTTTCTATCCCCTGGTGACCGGCCGCGCCGACGGCTCGGGTTTGGGACTCGCGGTTGCGCAGGAGCTGGTCTGCCGCAACGGCGGCCTCATCGAGTTCGACAGCGAGCCCGGGTGCACCGTGTTCACGCTGCTATTGCCGCTGGGAGCACCGTCATGAACCCGGCCATCAATCCGGCGCTGCGCGTCTGGATCGTCGACGATGACACCTCCATCCGCTGGGTGCTGGAGCGCGCCTTGCGCAACGGCGGTCTGCAGCCGCGCGCCTTCGACGCCGCCGAGCCCGCGCTCGATGCACTGAGGCGCGAAGTGCCCGACGTGTTGATGACCGACATCCGCATGCCCGGCCGCTCCGGCCTGGATCTGCTGAGGAAAATCCGCGAATCGCGCCCGCTGCTGCCGGTCATCGTCATGACCGCTCACTCGGACCTCGGCAGCGCCGTGTCGGCCTATCAGGGCGGCGCCTTCGAATATCTGCCGAAGCCCTTCGACATCGACCAGGCGGTGGCGCTGGTCCGGCGCGCCGCCAGCGTCCATCCCCAGGCCGCGACCGACGCGGCCGGCGAGCCGCGCATCCCGGAGCTGCTCGGCACCGCGCCGGCCATGCAGCAGGTATTCCGCGGCATCGGGCGGCTGTCACGCTCCAGCGTCACCGTGCTGATCACCGGAGAGTCCGGCACCGGCAAAGAGCTGGTGGCGCGTGCGCTGCACGATCACAGTCCCCGCGCGGGCAAGCCCTTCATCGCACTCAACACCTCGGCCATCCCGGGCGAGCTGCTCGAGTCGGAGCTGTTCGGACACGAGCGCGGCTCGTTCACCGGCGCGGACGCTCAGCGCCGCGGCCGCTTCGAGCAGGCCGACGGGGGTACTCTGTTTCTGGACGAGATCGGCGACATGCCGACGGCGCTGCAGACGCGGCTCCTTCGTGTGCTGGCGGAGGGTGAGTTCTACCGCGTGGGCGGTCAGACGCCGCTCCGTGTGGACGTGCGTGTGATCGCGGCGACTCACCAGGACCTGCAGGACCGAGTGGCCCGCGGCCTGTTCCGCGAGGATCTCTATCACCGCCTCAACGTCATCCGTCTGGAGCTGCCGCCGCTGCGCGAGCGGGCCGAGGACATTGCCGTGCTGCTGCGCCACTATCTGCGGGTGGCGGCGCGCGACCTGGGAGTGGAGGCCAAGGCGCTCGCGCCGGATGCCGAGGAAAGGCTGGCGACTTATCGCTGGCCGGGCAATGTGCGCGAGCTGGTCAACATCTGCCGGCGCCTGTCGGTGTTGGCGCCGGGAAGCGAGATCCACGTGGAGGACCTGCCGCCCGAGATCGGCGCCGCGGGCGAGCCCGGCGAGGAATCCGACTGGCAGAAGGCGCTCACCGCCTGGGCGGACCGCCAGGCCATGGGCGGCCAGGGAACGCTGCTCGAGCAGGCGATGCCGGCGTTCGAGCGCATCCTGATCCGCGCCGCGCTCAGGCGTACCCAGGGTCACCGCCAGGAGGCCGCCAGACTCCTCGGCTGGGGCCGTAACACCCTGACCCGCAAGCTCAAGGAGCTGGAGCTCGATATTCCCGAAACGGGCAACGGCTCCGAGCCGCAGCGTGCGCCGGGCTCCTGATCAGACCCGAAGGGTACCGGTCAGCTCCGTGACACTGCTCAAGCCGTGCTCACGCAGATAATCCGCCATGCCGGCATTGACGCGTTTGCAGACCAGCGGGTCGTAGAACAGCGCGGTGCCTATGCCGACCGCCGTGGCGCCGGCTATGAGGAACTCGATTGCGTCGTTGGCCGTCGTGACGCCGCCCTGACCGATGATCGGGATGCCATGCTTGTGCGCCACGTCGTACACCTGGCGCACCTTCAGCAGCGCGATCGGCTTGATCGCCGGGCCCGACAGGCCCCCCTGGATGTTGCCGATCACGGGCCGCCGGGTTTGCGCGTCGATGGCCATGCCCATGACCGTATTGATGACCGACAGCGCATCGGTGCCCGCCTCGATGCAGCGGCGGGCGTTTTCCCGGATGTCCGTCTGGTTGGGCGACAGCTTGGTGATGAGCGGCTTGCCGGTCACCCGGCGGCACGCTTCGACCACCTGGGCGGACATGTCGGGGTAGTTTCCGAAGGCGACCCCGCCCTCCTTGACGTTCGGGCAGGAGATGTTGATCTCTATGGCATCAATGGGAGACTGGTCGAACAGGCGGGTCACCTGCTCGTATTCCTCCACCGTCGAGCCCGAAACGTTGGCGATGAAGCGGGTCTCGCCGAAGTCGAGCTCGGGCAGGATGGCGCGGATGACGTGCTCGGCCCCCGGGTTCTGCAGGCCGATGGCGTTCAGCATGCCTGCCGGGGTCTCGAACACCCGGTGCGGTGGGTTGCCGAGCCGCGGGGCGAGCGTCGTGCCCTTGAGCACCACCGCGCCCGCGTCGCGGTTGGAAAAGCCTTCAATGCGGGTGTACTCCTCGCCGAAACCCACGCAGCCGGACAGCAGCACGAGTGGGGAGCTGAAGTGCAGTCCGCAGAATTTGAGTTTCAGGGAATCGGGCATCGGCCCATTATGGCATCGGCCGTCCGCCGCCGCCGGAGCGATGGATGTGCACCTGGATCCGCCCCTTGGGGCCGATCAGCCAGGAGGCGAGCCATCCCGCGACCCAGACGATGAGTGCGGCCTGGAAGGCCGGCCAGAACCCCGCGACGTGAAATCCCGGCAGCATCCACGCCACCAGCGCGAGCATGGCGGTGTTGACGACCAGCAGGAACAGGCCGAGCGACAGCACCGTAAGCGGCAGTGTCAACAGGATGATGATCGGGCGCACGATGCCGTTGACGACGCCCAGCAGGAGCCCCGCCAGGACCAGCGTGCCGGCGTCGGCGATATGGATGCCGGGCACCCACCGCGTGGCGAGCCAGAGCCCCAGCGCGCTGATCAGCGCGCGCAGCACGAAAGCGGTCACGATTTCTCCGGATGTGCGCTCTGAACCAGGGCCTTGAGGCGAAGCAGCGCCGCCTGCCAGCCGGTCCTGAGGCGCAGGTAATGAACGTCCCATTCGGGCGAGCCGGGAACACCGGAGCCCAGTAAACGTAAGATGGTGCCGGGGCGGGCGGGTTCAAGAATGAAATCATCGACCAGGGCGCTGAGCGCCGGGGGCAGCGAGGCGCAGGGCAGATAAATCAGCCGCAGCCGCCTGCCCGGCTCGAACACGTCGATGCACGCTTCCAGCTCGGTCACGCGATCGACGCACGCCCGGAACAGGCCGCCGGCGCGGGCGCTGATCCGGGCATCCGGCGAGCACCACTCGGTCAACTGCGATGGATCGGTCAGCGCCTTCCAGACCGTGTCCACGTCGGTGCGCAGGTCGAGCCGGTGGGCGTAGCCCCTGGTCTTTTCCATGGGCGCTATTGTGCCAAAAGTCTAGTCGGTCTCGGACTTGATGGGGCGGGTCATCAGATCGCGCACCGCTTCCCTGGCCGGTACGCCCTCGTAGAGAACCCGGTAGACGCTCTCGCACAGCGGCATCTCCACCCCGGCCCGGACGGCGACGTCCCGCAGCGCACGCGCGGCGGGGTAGCCCTCCACCACCTGACCGATCGCTTCCAACGCCTGGGCGGGCGTACCGCCGCCGGCGAGCCGCAGGCCGAAGCGCCGGTTGCGCGACTGGTCATCGGTGCAGGTCAGCACCAGGTCGCCGAGGCCCGCGAGGCCCATGAAGGTCTCGCGCTGCGCTCCGAGCGCGAGACCCAGCCGCATCATCTCCGCCAGCCCGCGGGTGATGAGCGCCACGCGCGCGTTGGCGCCAAGCCCCAGCCCGTCCGACAGTCCCGCGCCAACCGCCAATACGTTCTTGACCGCGCCGCCGATCTCGACGCCGACGATGTCGGTCGAGGTATAGACGCGGAAGTTGCTCGACGAGAGATCCTGCGCCAGTGCCTTGGCGAAAGCCGCGTCCGTTGAGGCAATGGTCATCGCCGTGGGCAGCCCCGCGCCCACCTCCCGCGCAAAGGTGGGCCCCGAGAGGACCGCGGCCGCGCGCTTCGGGCCGAGGACCTCGAGCGCCACCTGGTGGGGCAGCAGACCCGAGGGCAGCTCGAAGCCCTTGGTGGCCCAGGCCACCTGCGTCTCGTCGCAGAGCACGGCCCGGACTGCGGTCAGCATCGAGCGGAAGGCGTGGCTCGGCACCGCGATCAACAGATCGCGGGCGCCGCGCAGCGCGCCGGCCAGATCCGGCTCCACCACCAGCGCCTCGGGGAACGCGCCCGAGGGCAGGTAGCGCTCGTTGCGACGCTCGCGCGCCATGACCGCGAGCTGCGCACGGTCGCGGCCCCAGAGCCGGGTCGGGCGCCCGCTGCGCGCGAATTGCACCGCGAGCGCCGTTCCCCAGGAGCCGGCGCCGAGCACGGCAACGGGCGGATCGCTCCCGGCTGCGGTGCTCATGACCCCAGGGCTTGCGACCGGCGCTGGCGCTTCAGTTGGCCTGCGCGGCCGGCGGCGCGGTGGCCTGGTTTTGATTGGCCGCGTAGAGCGCGTCGAAATTCACCGGCGGCAGCAGCAGTTGCGGGAAGCCGCCCAGGGCGATCAGCTGCGACACCTGGGCGCGCGCGTACGGAAACAGCACGCCCGGGCATACGGAACCGACGGCGCGCTTGCTGTCTTCCTCGGACAGGTTGCGCAGCATGAACACGCCGGCCTGCTTGACCTCGACCAGAAAAACGGTGGTCTCGCCCTGTTTGGCCGAGACAGTCACCGTCAGCACGACTTCCTGCACGTCGGGGGCGAGCGCGGTCACGCCGGTGTGCAGATCGAGGTTGATCTGAGGGTTCCAGTTGCCCTCGCCGCGCGGACCGTTGGGGGCCTCGTAGGAGCAGTCCTTGAGGTAGACGTGCTGCAGGTGCAGGATCGGGCCGGTGGCCTCGTCGGGTGCCGGCGCGGTGCCGGCGGCTTCGTTCGCCATGTGTCAGACTCCGGTTTTCAACAGTTCGTCGAGGCCGCCACGGGCATCGAGCTCGTAAAGATCATCGCATCCGCCGACATGCGTCCCGCCGACGAAAATCTGCGGCACGGTGTACCGCCGGCTCCGCGTGTGCATCTCGGCGCGCGCCTTCGGCTGGACATCCACATCGATCTCGTCGAAGGCGATGCCTTTGTGCTCGAGCAGCTTCCGCGCGCGCGCGCAGTACGGACACCACCCGGTGGTGTACATGATCACCTTCGGCTCGCTCACGCCTTGCCAGCCTCGCCCTTTTCCACCGGCAGGTTTTCGGCCCGCCAGGCCGTGAGCCCGCCGCGCAGGGCGACCGCCTGCACGAATCCCTGCGCGCGCAGTTGCCGCACCGCCGCGCCGGCCACCGAGCCACGGTCGCAATATACGATGACCGGCTTCTGCTTGTGCCTTTTTAGCTGCTCGCCGCTCTTGAGGATCTGCTCGCCATCCATGCGGCGCGCCCCCGAGACGTGGCCCGCCACGTACTGATCCCGGGGCCGCAGGTCGATCGCCAGCGCCCCACGGTTCATCAACTGGATGGCCTCCTGGGGCGAAACGGTCGCGAAACTCTCGCCGCGGGCACGCATCTCAACCACGATGGCGACGACCGCGACCACCGTGGTCAAGGCGGCCAGCAATGTGTGCTCGTGTATATATTGAACGAGATGATCCATGAAAGCCGTTCAGAAGACCGTACCGGCCGTAAAAAGGTCGCGCATTATAGCGCCCCTATGCAATCCGGCATGGATCATCGGCTGCCGAGGGCTCTCTCGGCGGTCTCCCGCGCGCTGATCCTGCTGGCCGTGATCACGCTGGCGCCGGGAGCCAGCCCGGCGGCGCCGGCCTCCACGCCCCAGGCCCGGGCGCGCCGCACCCAGGCACAGCTCAAGGCCGTGCGGGAGCAGATCGCGCACATTGCCCGGCAGGTGAGCGAATCGAAAATCGAGCAGAGCCGCCTGACCCTGAGGCTCAGGTCGGCCGAGAAATCGGCGGGCTCGGCGCGCGCGGCGCTGCAGAGCCTCCTCGAGCGGCGCTCGGCCGTCGCGGCGCGGCGGGCGGCGCTGGCGGCCCGGCAGCGCCCGCGGCAAGCGGACCTTGACCCCCTCCGCCACACCCCGGCCGCTGAGCTGCGAGCGGCATATCTGATCGGGCGGGAGGGGCCGCTGACGCTGCTGCTCAATCGGGACGACCCGGGCCGGATGGGCCGGATGTTCGCCTACTACAGCTATTTCACCCGGGAACGGGCCCAACGGATCCATGACATCGAGGCCGATCTGGAGCAGATCGACCGGCTGGATGGCCAGATGCAGGCCGAGGATGCGCAGCTCGCGAGCCTCGAGATCAAGCGCAAGGCACAGGTCGACCGGCTCGATGAGGCCACCGCTCGCCGCAAGCGGGTGCTGGCCGGGATCGCGGCCAGGACGCGCACCCGCACCGCGCGTCTCGGCCGGCTGCGCCGCCAGCAGCAGGCTCTGCAATCCCTGCTCGCCGCGCTGCGCCGCGCCGAAGCCCGGCTTCCCGTGGAGCACGGACGCTTCGCGCGCCTGCGGGGCCGTCTGCCCTGGCCTGTGGCCGGCGGACGGCTCGTTGCCCGTTACGGCCAACTGCGCGCGGGCGGACTGCGATGGGACGGCGACCTCATCGCCACCCGGCTCGATGCGCCCGTGCGTGCCGTGGCCCCGGGCCGGGTGATCTACGCCGACTGGCTGGCGGGCCTGGGATTGCTGATCATCGTCGATCACGGCAAAGGCTACATGAGCCTCTATGGCCACAACGACCGCCTCTACGTCCATGTGGGCCAGCAGGTCCGTGCCGGGGAGCTGATCGCCAAGGCGGGCGACAGCGGCGGCGCCGAGCGGCCGGAGCTGTACTTCGGCATCCGCAGGGGCACCCGGCCGGTCGATCCGCGGCTGTGGCTGGAGCGGCAGGCCCGCTAAACTGCGCAGATGCTCTCCTGGCTCATCGATCTCGTGCTGCACCTCGACCGGCACCTCGCGGTGCTCCTGGGCCACGTCGGCATCTGGACCTACCCCATTCTTTTCGGCGTCATTTTCTCCGAGACCGGCCTTGTGGTGACTCCCTTCCTGCCCGGCGACTCGCTGCTCTTCGGCGTCGGGGCGCTCGCCGCCGTGGACACGACCGGCACGCTCAGCGCTCCCGTCGCCTCGCTGGTGTTGGGTCTGGCGGCGGTGCTGGGCAACACCGTCAATTACGGCGCCGGCCGGCTGATCGGGCCGCGGGCCTTCAGCGGCCGCTACCGGCTGCTCAAACTCGAGTACCTGCGCCGCACCGAAAGCTTCTTCCTGCGTCACGGCGGCAAGGCGGTCGCACTGTCACGCTTCGTCCCCATCATCCGCACCTGCATGCCGTTCGTGGCCGGCGTCGGCCACATGCCCTACGCGCGCTTCCAGGCCTACAACGTCCTGGGAGGCTTCGCGTGGGTACTGCTGTTCCTGTGGGGCGGGTACTTCTTCGGCAACGTGCCGTTGGTGAAGCACAACTTCGGCATCGTCACGCTCATCATCATCGCGGTGTCGCTGATTCCGGTGGCCATGGCCTTCCTCAGGCGCCGGCGGTCGCCGGCGGCGCCGTAGATTCCCCGCGCATCTTCCGAAAGCGGTGTTTCTTGACGGATTCATAGCCATCAGGTTATTGTTGCAATCAATAACCGATTGGATATGCGTCAGATGTGACCGCGGTCGGGAGCGCGGTGCTCGACAGGCCGGCCGATGTTCGAGAGGAGGCACATGTGAGCGACTCAAGCGACACCCGCTCGATAGTGGTCGAGCGCACCATGCCTCATCCGCCGGAGAAAATCTGGCGCGCATTGACGCAGTCCGCGCTGATCGCCGAGTGGCTGATGGAAAACGACTTCGAGGCCCGCTTCGGCGCCCGTTTTCAGTTCCGGGCCAGGCCCATGGGCGACTGGAACGGCGTCGTCGACTGCGAAGTCACGGTCTTGGACCCGCCCCGCCGGCTGGTATACACCTGGAAGGGCGGCTCGGTGGAGAACCGCGGCCCGGCCCTGGACAGCGTGGTGGAATGGACGCTGACCGAGGTATCCGGCGGAACCCGGGTGAGAATGGAGCATTCGGGTTTCGGACCGCGCAACGCGTCGGCGTACGATGTGATGTCCGGAGGCTGGCCGCGCGTGCTCGAGCGGTTGGATCAGGCCGCAGGCACAAGTTGACGGCACGTATCAGCGCAGTGGACCGTCATTTCTACGAGCCTCGCAACGGACACGGGCTCGCCCACGACCCGATCGGCTCGATCATCGCGCCGCGGCCGATCGGCTGGATATCGACTCACGACGGCGCCGGCCGCCGCAACCTGGCGCCGTACAGCTTCTTCAACCTGTTCAACTACCGGCCGCCGATCGTCGGATTCGCGAGTGTGGGCCGCAAGGACACGTTGCGCAACGTGGAACGGACCGGCGAGTTCGTCTGGAACCTGGTCACGCGAGCGCTGGCGGAGCGCATGAATGCCACGAGCGCAACGGTCGGCGCCGCCGTCGACGAGTTCGATCTCGCCGCTGTGACGTCCGCGCCGTCAGCGAAGGTGACCGCACCCCGCGTCGCCGAGAGCCCCGTCAATCTGGAATGCCGGGTCACACAGATCGTACCGCTGCTCGAGACCTCCGGCGCGGCCGCTGCCACCCGGCTGGTCATGGGAGAGGTCATCGGGGTCCATATCGCGCCCCATCTGCTGCGCGAGGGGCTGTATGTCACGACGGCGGCGGCGCCGGTCGTGCGCGGTGGCGGGCGTACCGACTACTTCGAGATCGGCTCCGGCGCGCTCTTTCGGTTGGCACAGCCGGACTGACCGCTCGGAAGCCCGGGCGCACCGCTGCCCGGCGCGGGCGGATGTCATCTGCGCGGCCTCGAGTCCTCGCGGCCGCCCGCGACGACGTAGTAGCCGTTGCGGCGGGCACAGTGCGGCGACGGTCCACCGTAAACTCAAGCGCACCAACGCGGAGCGCAGGGGCGGGGGGGGCGGGGGCGGGCGGGGGCACGACGGCGACCGGCGGGGAAGCCCCCCGCCCCCCCCGCGGCCCCCCCCCCACCCCCGCGGGTCCCCCACACACCACCGGGGTTTCCCCACCAAAACGCCCGCCGGCACGGGGGG
>OBLK01000335.1_pt1 | contig 12043 bp, 9 predicted proteins | sample 1518871 | NCBI WGS metagenome assembly OBLK01 (sample SAMEA2464837, study PRJEB22497) | soil metagenome | biome: Grassland; feature: Farmland; material: Clay | place: Australia | collected 2013-02-01 | depth 0.8 m
CCGTACGGCTGTACGGATCCTTGGCGCTCACCGGGCTCGGCCACGGCACGGACCGGGCGATCCTGATGGGCCTGAGCGGTGCGCAGCCCGAGAGCGTCGACCCGGACAGCATCGCCCCAACGCTGGCGCGCATCCGCTCGAGCCGGCGGATCGAGCTGCTCGGCCGGCACCCGATCGGGTTCGAGGAATCCACCCACCTGTCGCTGCTGCGCGCCGAGCGGCTGCCCGAGCATCCCAACGGCATGCGCTTCAGCGCCGCATTGCGCGGCGGGGCGAACTACGAGCGGGAGTATTACTCGATCGGCGGCGGGTTCATCGTACGCGCCGGGGAGGAGCAGGCGCGCGAGGCGCATGCGCACGCACCGGCGCCCTACCCCTTCTCCAGCGGCCGCGAACTGCTCGCGCTGTGCCGCGAGCACGGCCTGGAGATCTTCGAACTCGTGCTGGCCAACGAGTGCGCCTGGGCCGAGGAGGCGCAGGTGCGCGCCGGGGTGATGAAAATCTGGGAGGTCATGCAGGCATGCGTGATGCGCGGCTTCCGCCAGAACGGCGTGCTGCCGGGGCCGCTGAAGGTGCGGCGGCGCGCCCCGAAATTGTACCGTCAACTCACCGAAAGCGGCGGCTACCGGCCGCTCGAGACGCTCGACTGGGTCGACGCCTTCGCGCTCGCAGTCAACGAGGAAAACGCCGCCGGGGGACGGGTGGTCACCGCCCCGACCAACGGCGCGGCGGGCATCGTGCCGGCCGTGCTGCACTACTACCGGCGCTTCGAGCCCGGCGCGAGCGAGGACGGAGTGATCCGCTTCCTGCTCACGGCGGCGGCCATCGGCATGCTCTACAAGCACAACGCCTCGATCTCCGGCGCCGAGATGGGCTGTCAGGGCGAGGTCGGCGTTGCCTGCTCCATGGCGGCGGCGGGCCTGGTGGCCGCACTGCAGGGCAGCAACGAGCAGGTGGAGAACGCCGCCGAGATCGGCATGGAGCACAACCTGGGGCTGACCTGCGATCCGGTGGGCGGGCTGGTGCAGATCCCGTGCATCGAGCGCAACGCCATGGGCGCGATCAAGGCGATCAACGCTGCGCGCCTGGCGATGCGCGGCGATGGCACCCACAAGGTCTCCCTCGACCACGTGATCCTCACCATGCGTCAGACCGGCGAGGACATGTCGACGATCTACAAGGAGACCTCGCAGGGGGGGCTCGCGGTGAACGTGCCGGAGTGTTGATCTGCGGGCGCGTTCCCCGGGGAACGCGCCGCTTCAGGACGGGGCGTTGTCGGGGGCGAGCGCCACGCGGTTGCGGCCGGCGGCCTTGGCGCTGTAGAGGGCGACGTCGGCTTTGTGGCGCAGGGACTCGATCGTATCGCCCGGCCGTCCCGCGGCCGCGCCGATCGACAAAGTCACCTGTCCGGCGAACCGGGTGCCGTCGGGGCTCACGATCAAGGTGCGCTGGGCGCCGGCGCGGATCTTCTCGGCGAGCGCGGCGGCGGCGGCCAGTGACCGGCCGGGCATGAAGACCACGAACTCGTCCCCGCCCACACGGGCGGCGACGTCCTCGGCAGAGAGCTGCTCACCGAGGATCTCGGCGACCTTCTTCAGCACCTTGTCGCCGATGACATGGCCATGGGTGTCGTTGATGCGCTTGAACCAATCGACGTCCACGGCCAGAAAGGCCGCCTCCGTGAAGTCGGCCGGATCCTCCCGGATCTCCACCGCGCGCCTGAAGCCATAGAGGTTGTTCAGCCCGGTGAGCGGATCGCGCAGCGGCTCGGTCTGCGCCCGCTCCAGACGCTCCATCACCACGGCGACCTCCTCGCGCTGCCGGGCGAGCTGCTCGTGCAGGCTCTTCAGCGTCGTCTGCACCTGCCACGCCCGCTCCAGCACGTCGGAGATCACGAAAGAAACCGCTTGCGAGCCCTCCGCACCGCTGAGCCGCCGGTTGGCGTCCTCCAGGCAGTGGGTGAAGCGCTGTACCGTGGTCTCGGCATACACGGTGTCCTGATCGGTCTTGCCGAGCAGCTCGCGCAGCTCGGTCCGCGCAAGCTCGAATGTCTCGACGTCGCGGGCGGCGATGTGCAGGGCGTGCAGCCGACAGACGTCGGCGTCCGACAGCAGGCCCTCGGAAGCGAGCAGCTTCTCGAGCTCCTGGGTGAGCGCCGGATTGAGTTCGGCGACGTGCTCGTACCAAACGGCGTAGCTGAGAGGGTGGTAGCCGGCCCCGTGGGGCGACATCAGCTGCAAGGCTCGACGCAGGATGGCGGCGCTTTCTTCCCTGGATTGCTGGTAGCGCATGCGGTGGGTGGTGGGTGATCGTTTTTACTTATTCTGGCCAATATAGCACCCTCCGAGAGGAGGTTGCACCCCCTTCGAAGGGCAAGCGCCGCCATTGGGCGCCCCGGCGAGGGTCCGGGGGCATCCGCCGGAGGCTCTCAGCCCCGCGGAAACGCTCGCAAATGCGACCTGTCCGCGGGGCTGACCAAGACGTGCGGCTGCGAGCCGGCCTCAGGCCCCGGGCGGCGCGAAGCTCGGAACGGGCTTCGGTGACTCACCGTTCGCCGCCGCGGCCCGCTGCTCTCTCTTGATCCGCTCGTAGATCTCCTCACGGTGCACCGCGATGTGTTTCGGCGCGTTGATGCCGACGCGCACCTGATTTCCCTTGACGCCGAGCACCGTAATGGTCACATCATCGCCGATCATCACGGTCTCGCCGACCCGCCTCGTAAGTATGAGCATCTGCTGGTCCTCTGTAGGTGTTGAATCCAGTTGAACGGTCCGATCATCCCCGGCACCGGGCGCGAGCCTCCCCAAAGTCAGGGCCCGGACTTCCCACTCCCCGCAACCGGTCGATATCCCACGATGAGCTCCCCGTTCCGATGAGTGACGGTTATGGGCTCGATGCGGGAAATGCGTTCGAGTGTGGCGTCAACGTCGCGGACGCTGAACGCTCCGCCGATCCTCATCCGCGCGGCGCGTGGATCGGCGATGACGATGCGTTGGGATGTGTAGCGGCTGAGATCGCTGATGAACCGCGACAGCCGCTCTCCGCGGGTCTCGATCATGCCCGAGCGCCAGCGAATGACGTTCACAGCGCGCGCGGGGTGGACATTGCCCACCAGGCCCAGAGGAGAGTATTCGATCTGCTCGTCGCGGTTCACGCGCCGGCTCCAGGACGGCTGCGCGCCCGGTCCGCTGCCCCTGCCCTCGACCGATACCGTGCCGCTCACCACGGTGACGATGACATCGCCGTCGGTCTTCTGGTACACATCGAAACGCGTACCGAGCACCTCCACCTCGCTGTGCGCGAGCAGGATCCGGAACGGGTGGGTCGGCTCGTGCAACACCTCGAAGTACACCTCGCCCTCGAGCAGCCGAACCTCCCGGTTCCCGGGACTGCCGATCCACTCCAGCCGTGTGCGGGTATTGAGATAGGCGACGCTGCCGTCAGGCAACACCTCGCTGTGCATCTGCCCGACCCCGGTCTGGTACGTCCGGGGCAGATACCCCTGACCGCTCAGCCACAGCCACCCGAGCAACCCGGCGGCGAGGAAGGCGACCGCCGCGACCGCGGGGGAGAGCCACCGAAGTCCCGTACCCCGGCTCTTGTCCGTCCCGGCGATGCTCGCCATCAGCTCGGCGTTCTCAGACCCCTTGAGGTCGGCCACGAGATTGCACAGGGCCTGCGCCTCGCGAAATTCCCGCTCGTTCAGCGGACAGGCGAGCCAGGCATCCAGATCACGCTGACGCTCCGCGGGGAAGGGCCCCTCGCGGATCTCGTTCACCCAAGCCGCGGCCTCCTCGCGTGCGCCCCTGAGTGCGCGGCGCTGCCGCCACTTCGATTTGGACCCGCTGGAACTCACTCGACCTCCGCCAGGTTGATGCCTTGGGACGATAACTTCATGCGGCATTGCTTCAATGCCTGAGTCATGCGCTTGTCGACCCTTTTTTCCGAGATGCCGAGCTGCCCGGCGATCTCCTTGCGCGACTTGCCCTGCACGTGCGCCAGGACCAGCACTTCGCGCAAAGTCGGGCGCAGACCCTTGATGACCTGCACCAGATGCCGTCCGATCTGATCGGTCAAGACTCTGCGCTCCGGCCCCACGGCGTGGTCGGGAATCTCCTCCATACCCGAAGGCCCGGTGAACAGCGTGCTCTCCAGCCGGCGGCGCCGCAGACGCATGAGGGCGAAATTGGTCGCGATCTTGAACAGCATCGCGCGCGGGAACTCCAGTTGCTCCGGGCGGTACATCCGTTGCAGCTTTTCATAGGCATCCTGAGCCACCTCACGCGCCAGATCCGCTCTCCCGAGCATCTTGGTGAGGTATGCCAGCAGCTGGGCCTCGTTTGTCTGGCACAGCTGCGTGAAGAACTCGTTGCCCCCCCCTGCCGCGGGGAAACGTCTCACTTCGCCCACTGTCTTGTCCATTCCCTAATCCTTACCCTATAAAGATGCCGCGGCGCGGCATCGCCCCCGTTTTCGACGAAAAATTTTGCAGTCGGACCCGGTTGCGCTACACTCGCAATTGAACATAATGAATCGAGGCGCTTGCGGATATGCCCGACGCAGCGCTCTAATGTATCCTCTAGAGGAGGTCCGGGTGTGAGCGGCTGTAACTGCCGCCGGTCCGGAGCGGGCAAGGGTGTCTGTCGTAGTGGTAAGGGCAGGAGATCAGAACCATGAGCACTCAATCAAATGACCACCGGCTGCAGGCGATCGAGACCGACCAGATCCAGGCAGACGAGGCCACCCGCGATGAGGCGGGCGACTGCGTCATGGAGCTCGGCAAGGTCTCCGACACCCAGGGCGGCTTCCTGGGCGCGAAGTACGACAGCGGTCTCGGCTGGGAAGCCTTTTAGCCGCCTCACCACCTCTCGGTCAGGTCCAGGCTGATCACGCGCCCCAGAGCCTGGACGTTGGAAACGTCGTAGCCGAACTGGTTGTCGACGAACGGCGGGCTGTGGTTGAACACATTCACGACGTTCAACGACAGGTCCGTCGCGCCCGACTGCAGGACGCCGGCCATCCGATAACCCCCCTGAACGTCCAGACTGGTCCAGGCTGACACGCTGCGCCGCTTGGTGCTGGCGGGATTGCGGTAGGCGCCGGTGTGGTTGACGGCGAGGTGCACCGACCATCCGCGCTGCCGCGGTCCGCGGCGGCTCCATCCGGCTGTGCCTCTCAGCCGCAGCGCCAGAGGGTTGGCCACGGTGTCCAGAATGCTGACCGCGGGCGAGCCCGGGGCCACCGACTGCAGGAAGCGGAGCACGTAGTTGCCTTGAAGCCCGAAGGAGAAGTGCCCCCACCGGCTGTCGAAATGCTCGTGGGCGTCGAGATCGAGCCCGCTGGTGCGGGTGGCGGCCAGGTTGGCCAGCCGCAAATCGACGATGGCCGCCGGCCGGCTCGCCAGACAGCTCGACACCGTGCCCAGGAGCTGCGGGCTCTCGCACAATGCGGCGATCTGCGCCGCCGTGGGATTGCGCGTGATGACCGACGCCCACTCGCTCGCATGCTGCAATATGCCGAACGGATCTCCGATTCCCGGCTGCTCGATGCGGTTGAGGTAGTGGATCGAGTAGTAAGTCAGCGACACCTCCGGTCCCACCGCGGGCGCCACATCCAGCCCCGCCGTCCAGGTCCGGGCGGTCTCCTGGCGCAGCCGGGGATTGGAGCCTTCCTCGCCCAGCACCAGCGAGCGGCCGGTGGGGGATTGGGGATCGGGAAGGACCACCAGGCCGACCGCATCATGCGAAGTATCGTAGAGGTCATCGAGCTTCGGCGCACGGAATGAGCGGCCCCAACTGCCTCGCAGCTTCAGCCAGTGCTCCGGGAGCCACTCCAGGCGCGCGGTGGGGTTGAAGGTACCGCCGAAATCGCTGTAGTGCTCGTACCGGCCCGCCAGGTCCAGCGTCAGCCGCGGGGTCGCGCGCCGGTTGTGCGGATCGCCCACCAGCGGAACATGCAACTGCGAGAACAGGGACACCACGTGACGGTGGTACCGTTGGGCGATCAGGAGCGCCTGCGGACTGTTCGAGGCGGGCACATCCTGGTCGGGCCTCTCGGTCCGCCACTCCGCGCCCACGGCCAGGTTCGCCTCTCCCGCCGGCAGCCGGGCCCCGGGCCCGTCCGCGCTGAGATCGGCCTCTTCGATGCCCGCGCGCGAATGCCCCCCGTAATCGCGGCGGGTGAGGGCCAGGGGCGCCGGGTTGGTGGACGAGCCGTCGGCGAAGGGATCGAAGGCGGTGGCCGGGTTGGAATCGGCCAGCGCGGCCGCGAGCCGCGTGGGGTCCGGCACGTTGTACTCGTCATTGAGCAGGGATTGGTTGCCGTCGGACACGCTCAAGGTGGCCTGCCAGCCTCTCCCTAAGCGAGCCGTGGCGCCGAGCGTGCCCATGTACACCCGTGAGCGCGACGCAAACCGGATCGGACCGAAATCGCGCTGAAAGCTGTAGGAGACGAGGGTATACGGCACCCCCGCGTAAGGATTGACGTAGAACGCGTTGCTGGCGGGCACCTGCAGGACCTGCTGATCCGGCAAGACGCTGAGCTCGGTGTCGCGCTGGGCATAGCGGGCCCGTAGGAACAGCTCCAACCGGGCGGTCAGGTTCTGCGAGGCCGCGGCGTAGAATTCGTGCGCGGTGCGCTCGGGGAAGATCTGGTATCCGACGAAGGGATTTTGCAGGTTGATGCCCGGGGTCAGCGCGCCGGCGGTGAGCGCCTTGCCGTCCTGGCCCAGGGGGATGCCGTAGGCCGGCTGCAGGTTGAGCGGATCCAGGATGTTGCCGGGATTGCTGTAATAGCTGTCGTAATTGGTGCCGCCGTAGGGGGTCTTGTCGGCGTTGGCCGCATAGGGACGGTCCGCCGCCGCCAGCGGCGTGGCGTCCGAGAACTCGTAGTCCAGCATGGCATGCCCGCCACGCCATGCGGTGCCGAGCAACTGCGAGACCATCAGCTCGGCGCGCCCGTCCGGCGCCGTACCGTACCTGACATCGGTCTCGGCGCCCTTGAACCGGTCGCGCATGATGATATTGACCACGCCGGCGATGGCGTCCGCGCCGTACAACGCCGAAGCGCCGTCGGGCAACACCTCGATGCGCTTCACGGCGGTCCACGGGATGGTCGACACGTCGACGAAATCGCCCGTCAGCCCCCCGAGCGGCTGGCGGCGGCCGTCGACCAGGACCAGCGTCGCCCCCACGCCCAGGCCGCGCAGGTTGATGCCGGCGCCGTATTGGTAGTTGTCGTCGACGCCAAGATCCTCCCGCGGTCCGTCCATCGACACCAACGGCAACTGGTACAGGACGTCCTGCACGGTCGCGTAGGCCGCCCGCGAGAGCTGTTGATGCCTCATGTAAATCAAAGGAGCCATCACATCCTGCACACCGTGGATGAGGCTGCCGGTCACCTCCACGAGCTGGAGCCGGCTTCCATCCGGCGGCGGATCCGATAGTGCGCGACCGGGGCGCTGCTCGGCCGCGGCCCGGGTGGGAAGCGCCTTCGGCACGCTCGCGGACGCCGCCGGTTGGATGATGACCGAGTGATCGGTGTCGAAAAAGAATGTCAGGCCGGTGCCTTTGAGCATCCGCGCCAGCGCCGCGGAGCTGCTCATCCGCCCGGAGACGGCCTGGGTCCTGGCCCGCTCCACCATCGGCGTCGCCGCGTAGATCGCCTGCACGCCCGACTGGCGGTAGAACTCGAGAATGGCCTGCGGGAAAGGCTGGGCGGGTAGTTGGAATCGCACCAGCGGGCCCCTGGCCCAGACCGGGGACGAGGCGCTGAGCAGCGCCGCGAGAGCGAGCCAGGCGCGGCGCGCGCCCCCCGCCCGAAGAGGCCTCGTTTCCTCGACCCTGGAGGCTTGATTGCTTTGATCCATGATCCCTGCCGCTCAGCCGAGAGTCTGCCACACGGGGCGGTCCCGTGACGAGACTCCGTTCGCCCAACGCCGCAGCCAGGCCTCGACACCGGCGTACTCCAGCAGCTCTCCGGACTCGGTCTCGATTTGCGCCCGGCCCGAGAGCGCACGATCGAGCGGCTTGGGATCGAGCAGTCCCGCGCGAACCAACTGTCCCTGCCACAGCAGCTCGCGCAGCAGGCGGCGGTTGCGCTCGACGGTGACGCGAAGCTGCGCCTCCATTCCGCCCTTGTTCCGCCGGTTGCGGATCTCCGGCGGCAATTGCCCGTAGAAGGCCCGCCGCGCGATCGCCCGGTCCCAACCGCCGCTCGTCAGCACGTCTGTCGGTATGCGAAGACACAACTCCATCAGCGGCTGGGACAGCAGCGGCGCGACCCGCTCCGGGTCCGCCGGCGCGCCCAGCGGATCGTAGTAGTCGAATGGCGCGACGATCTGGTGGGCGTGGTAGAGCTTGCCGCTCGGCGTGCCGCGGCGCCCGTGCAGCAGTGGGTGAAGGCAGTCCGCCGCGCGGATCGCCTCGCTCATGGCCTCGCGCGACAGCAGCGACCGTCCCCTGGCCACGTCCTGCGCGGGAGTCCACCGTCGCCGGCCCATACAGTCGCCGAGGGCGACCCCCAACACCCGCCACACGGATATCTTGTCCATCCGCGCCGAATCGAGCAGCACGCGCGCCCATCCGGGCCGCAGGCCGCGCCGGCGCAGGAAGTCCCCCGGAGCCCACTGCCCGTACTCCTGGTAGAACAACTGATCGCCCCCGTAGCCGATGAACACCGCGTCCGCGCCGCACTCGGCGGCGAGCTCGGCTTCCGCGCGGCTGTGCTCCAGGTAGTACGGATAGTTGGTCGGCTCCGGCGTCGCGTGGATCGACAGCAGCGGCTTCAGGCTGAACCCCCACCGCCGCGGCCGCTCGATCAGTGTCAGGCCGGCGGCCGCGGCGGCCGCGCGCGCGAACCGACGCTCATCCAGATCCGCCTCCAGCGGATAGTAGTGATAACAATGCGGCCGCGGACCGGCGCCGTGGGCGAGGCACGCCAGGATGATGGAGGAATCCAGGCCTCCCGAGAGCGACAGCAGCACGCCGCGGTAGCAGCCGGCCCACGCCTGCACCACGTCCCTGACACACCGGCTCATCGCCTCGCTGGCCTGCCGGGCATCCTCGAGCGCCTCGGCCGCTATCGCGAGCGGATCCCAGTAGAACCGCCGGGTCACCGAATCCGGGCGGATCTCGAGGCACTCGCCGGCCATCACCTGCGTCACTTCGCGCAAGCCGGTGCGGACGCAGTGCTCGCGCATCCGGGTCAGGCCGGCGATCAGAAAGGGCCAGTCGATCGTCGGGGACGTCTCACACAGCGGCAGCACGTCCTCGATCCACGAGAAATACACATCGACCGCACCCACGCGCAGCGCATAGCACGGCAGGCCGCCGGACGGATCGCGCAGCACCCACCGGGAGCGCGAGCCGGGCTCGTGCAGAAACGCCACGTAACGGCCCCAGTACTCCTCGACCAGACGGCGGCCGCCGCTCGAGAGCAGCGCGCGGCTGGCGCGCTCCCCGAGAGCGGTCGGTGCCGGCACCGAGCCGTCCGCTCCCCTGACGAAGAGCTTCCCCAGCACCACGCCCGCGCCGCCGGCGAGCCGATACGGCTCGCACGAGCCACTGCGCGCGCCGGTGCAGCGCACCTCGATGCCATCCCCCTGCCACAGCGTTTGCCAGTGCCCGCCGGACGGGGTCCGGGACAGGAGCGACCGGGCCTGCGCGCGCGAGCGCGGGTCCTCCTCGTTCCAGACATAGGCGATATAACGAAACATGACTACACCAGAAGGATGGGCGAGTACTGACGGACCCGGTCCGGAGTGTCGTTGAACAGCACCTCGTCCCGCTGAACCCAGCAGTGCGCATCGAAAGGCGCGGTCCTGACACCGAACACCCACTGCGGATAGACGCCGGAGGCGGCCAGAAAGTGAACCAGCGTCAGCGAGTCGAGCAGACAGGCGCGCCGGACGGTGTAGAAGAGCGGTCGCAGGTGCACGAAGGTCATCAGCAGCGCCCGCTCGCGCGCCGGATCGGGCGCGCGAGCCCGCGGGAGCCGGCGTGCCTTGCGGGCCCGTACGTCGGCGACGATGGAGCAGATGGGACGGGCCGCCAGGGAGGCGCGCGCCCGCATCCAGGCGAGAGCGAAGCGCCCGAGGTCGGCGGCGCGCGCCGTCGGCGGCTGGTCGAAGTCGAACTCGAGCAGGGTGCGCCGCACAGTGGGCAGCTCGAGCGCTGTGGCGGGCCGGCCACCGGCGCCGCTCACGAGCATGCCCTGCGCGAGAAGATTGGCGATCACGGCCGGGGCGCGCTGGCCCGCCTGCCCGATCGCAGGTCCGGTCTCGGCGGCCGGCGCCTCGGAACCCGGCCAGCCTCTCACCCGGCCTGCCAACAGATGAGCGGGTTGCACCGCGACGTAGCGGTCACGCCGCAGGTCCATCAGGACCACGTGCCGGCCGCAGACACATAGATATACGTGCGGCGCGAGCAGGTAGGGTGCTTCGCCATTTTCCACCGTTGTGATTCCCCCCCCGTCCTGGTTGTATTTCCGCCACAGTCTCCGCCCCGTGCCGGGTCCGAAGAGCGTATTTTCCACCTTTCCCTTCTCTCTGCCATGGTCCTCTGACGGCTGAAGACGTAATTCGGAGCTCTTCACTCGTGTTGCCGGATCCCGCCCCGCCCGCCGGCGCGCCATGACCCCGGTGAGATGTCGACTCGACCGCCTCGCGCTAGCGCTACCACTCCCCGCTGCTCGAGCGTAAGACGCGCCTCGGAGCGAGAATACACACCCGCGACCCCGGCCCCGAGTCACTCGAGCAGCGTGTGAGCGAGAAGTTCAAATCTGACGCTCACACATAACGTCGCCCACGCACGTGAAGCAGGACGTCCGACGGCCTGTAAGGAACCATCCGGCCATTTTGCGTTGGTGCTCAAGCGGGCATTCACTGTCAGTGAGTTTTAATGCACCCATCGTCGGGAAGACGGGACGTGAGGCGCGATGGGTCGGAAAAACCGGAAACAGCCACGAGGCTGTGGCGAGATAGCGCTAACTGACCAGCCGGGTCCGTCAGGGAGCGGATCGTGCATCACACCGTCACGGCGCGTGGTGCGCGATCATGATTCGACCCTAACGAGCGGGGCTCCCGATGAGCTCGCGCAGCGCCGCGCAGGCCGACTGCGCGGCCGGTCCCACGATGACATGCACGCAGTCCGGACCCACCGCCGCCGCGCCGCGCAGGCCCAGGTGCCCGATGGCGACGCTGTCTACCCCGGCGACATCCAACACCGAGACCCTCAGCCTCGAACCGAGGGACTCGACGGCGCGCAGGTTGGCGCTGCCCCCGAGGGCGGCCAGCAATTTCTCGATGATCGGCCTTTTCAGCGCGGCGGCCTGCGGCGCGGGGGTCACCGGCGCATCGAGCGGACCGGGTGTGGACGGCTCTGCCCCGACGACCGCGGCCGCCGGGGTATCCGGCAGGCTCGCCAGCGTCTCGCGTATCTCACCGGCCAGCAGCTTGGCCGTGGGTCCGACGATCACCTGCAGCGCGTTTGCCGCGGGGCGCACGATTCCCACCGCGCCCAGGCGCTTCAGGGCCTGCGCGTCCACGGTGTCCTGGGCACGCACGATCAGGCGCAGTCGGGTCGTGCAGGCGTTGACGTCGTGGAGATTGGCCGGGTCGCCGAGCGCGGCCCGGTCAATCTCGCGCGCGGCGCGCCGCCACACCGCGGACGCGCACCGTCGGCCTCCTGGCAACCGCCCACCGTTGCCCTCCCCGTAACGAATTGTGACGCTCTCACAATTCGACAACCTTCGACACGCTTGCACAACCGGCGCGCGTCCGCGCCACAGTCGCTTACAAGTCCGCGCGAACCTTTTGCACAGAATGCGTCGAATGCGAGGACACACACGTGTCGCATCTGACTGTGCGCTCTATATCAAATGACATTGCACCGGCGTGCCCCGCGGTGGCTGATGGCCGCCGTGTCGCTTCTTGTCGCCGCGCCCGCGGTCCGGGCCATGGAGGCGGGCTCTCGCGCCGATTTCGTGATCGGCAACATCGAGGTGGAGGGGCTGCAGCGCATCTCCGAGGGGACCGTTTTCAACT
>OBLK01000336.1_pt1 | contig 12020 bp, 10 predicted proteins | sample 1518871 | NCBI WGS metagenome assembly OBLK01 (sample SAMEA2464837, study PRJEB22497) | soil metagenome | biome: Grassland; feature: Farmland; material: Clay | place: Australia | collected 2013-02-01 | depth 0.8 m
GCGCTGTCCGAGCACGCCGCCGCGGTGGCCGAAGCGCTGCGATCGCGGTTCGACGTGCCGACGCCGGCCCTGCCGCCGTTCCCGGCGTTTCGCGCCGCCTGAGGTGAGGATCCGACGAACTGCGGCCATTTGCCCGTTTCAAGCCGACATGATCGACTGCCATGATCCCCCTACCCTCCGTGACGGAAAGGACGGGGAAACATGGGGCAACGACGACTTGGCGCGGGCCTTGCGGCCGCGGTCGTACTGGCCGGCGGCCTGACGGCGCTGGCGGTTCCCGCACCGGCGATCGCCGGCGCGAGCACCGCCCTGAACAGCAGCACCGGCTCGAACAGCACGGTGGACCTCCACAGCGCCGTGACCGCGAAGATCGGGCAGCACACCAGCTGGACCGATACCGAGGTGAACGTGATGCGCGAGCGGCCAGGGCCGACACAGTGGGCGTTCGGCGCCGCCATCGCGAAGTCGCCGACCGGTGACTACCCGGACGGTTGGCTGTTCGTCGCCGTGTCCGACGGCAACGGGTGGAAGGTCGCCTTCGAGGGTGACCACGCGTTTCCCGAGCTGACCGCCGCCGCGCCGCAAGAGGTGGTGTCGAAGCCGGAGAAGGAGATCTTCGCCTCGCACGGCCCCGGCACCCAGCTCACCGACGGCGACTACCGCACCGGCATGCGGCTTCCGTACGCGATCGGACAGGACTGGCGCCTCACCGGTGGCCCGCACAGCGACGAGCGGCGCGCGATCGACCTCGCCGGCGGCGACGGCAAGGTCCGCTCGGCGCGCGGCGGCACCATGTACGTCATGTGCTCCAGCAACCGCGGCTGGCTGCGCGTCGCGCACAACCGCGGTTACATGAGCGACTACTACCACCTGCGCAACAACCTCACCGGCGACGGCCGCAGCGTGTCCGACGGCACCTACCTGGGCGACATCGGCACCGATGTGTCGTGCGGCGGCAGCGCGACCGGCCCGCACGTGCACTTCTCCCTCCGCCAGGGCGGCCAGTACATCCCGATCCAGTACCACGACTTCGGCAAGTGGCAGATGTACAACGGCGCCGACCCCTACGAGGGCTACGCGCGGCACGGCTCGACCAGGGTCAACGTCGGCGGCACCCTGAACAACTACGGCGCGCTCCAACTTGACCAGGGCATCGTTGACACCAACGGCGGCACCACGCTCAACAAGCGCTCCGGCCCCGGCTCCGGCTACGCCATCGTCGGCTCGGTCAACGACGGCGCCACCGTGACCATCGTCTGCTCGCGCAACGGCACCACGCACACCGGCAGGTCAGGCAACCCGACGAGCCTGTGGAACAAGCTCAGCGACGGCTCGTGGGTCAGCGACGCCTTCGTCTGGACCGGCACGAGGGACCCGGTCAGCGGCTGGTGCTGACGGGGTAGAACGCCAGGTAGACACTCAGTCCAGGCGCCGCCGCACGTTGCGGCGCTTGGACTCGCCCGGGGTGGCGTCGGCGATCCAGGGTCCTTCGACCGACGGATCGACGACGCCGTCCTCGACCCAGGTGTAGCGGCCTTGGAGGACCTTGCGCGCGAGCCGGCGGTCGGTGCCGTCGGTGTTGTCCCACAGCCGGTCGAACAGCCCGTCGGCACGCCGCCTGGCCTGCTGGCAGAACGCGTCGGCCAGCTCGACCACCGAGTCGCCGTGCTCGTCGCGCAGCATCTGGGCCCGCACGCAGCTGGCGCTGATCGCGAACAGTTCGGCGCCGATGTCGACGATCCGGCCGAGGAAGCGCTGCCGGTGCTCGAGCTTGGCCTGCCAGCGCGACATCCCGTAGAACGTCTGCCTGGCCAGCTTGCGGCTGGCCCGCTCGGCGTAACGCAGGTGCTCGGCGAGCGGCCCGAACTCGCGGTACCCGTTGGGCACCTGGCCCTTGCCGACGGTGAGGCTCGGCAGCCATTTCGCGTAGAAGCCGCCGGCGCGGGCCGCGGCCTTGGCCTTGCGCCCGGTGTCGGCCTTCGGGTCGATGATGTCGCCGGCGATGGCCAGGTGGGTGTCGACGGCCTCCCTGGCGATCAGCAGCTGCATGATCTCGGTGGAGCCCTCGAAGATCCGGTTGATTCGCAGGTCGCGCAGCATCTGCTCGGCCGGCACGCCGCGCTCGCCGCGGGCCACCAGCGACTCGGCGGTCTCGTACCCGCGGCCACCGCGGATCTGCACCAGCTCGTCGGCGACCAGCCAGGCCAGCTCCGAGCCGTACAGCTTCGCCAGCGCCGCCTCGATGCGGATGTCGTTGCGGTCGGCGTCGGCCAGCTCGGCCGACAGCTCAAGCACCGACTCGAGGCCGAACGCGGTCGCGGCGATGAAGGCGATCTTGCCGGCGATCGCCTCGTGCCCGCCGATCGGGCGTCCCCACTGCTCACGGGCGTTGGACCACTCGCGGGCGATCTTCAACGCCCACTTCGCCGAGCCCGTGCACAGCGCCGGCAGCGACAGCCGGCCGGTGTTCAACGTGGTCAGCGCGATCTTGAGGCCCTCGCCCTCGCGGCCGATCCGGTTCTTCGCCGGCACCTTGACGTCGTGGAACCGGGTCACGCCGTTCTCGATGCCGCGAAGGCCCATGAACTGGTTGCGGTTCTCCACCGTGATGCCGGCCGAGTCGGCCTCGACCACGAACGCCGTGATGCCACCGCGGTGGCCCTCCGACTTGGGCACCCTGGCCATCACCACGAGCAGGTCGGCCAGCACGCCGTTGGTGGTCCACAGCTTGACGCCGTTGAGCACGTAGTGCTCCTCGCCGGAGTCGGACTCGGGGTCGGTCTCGGCCGGGACGGCGGTGCTGCCCATCCGCGCCGGGTCGCTGCCGACGTCCGGCTCGGTGAGCAGGAACGCGGTGATCTCCTTGACGCAGCGGGGGAGGAACTCGCGCTTCTGCTCCTCGGTGCCGAACAGCTTGATCGGCTGCGGCACCCCGATCGACTGGTGCGCCGAGACCAGCGCCGCCAGCGACGGGTTCGCCGAGCCGATGATCATCAAAGCCTTGTTGTAGTAGACGTGGGAGAGCCCGGCGCCGCCGTACTCGGTCGGGATCTTCATGCCGAGCGCCCCGATGTCGGTCAGCGCCTTGATCGTCTCGTCCGGGATCCTCGACTCGCGCTCGATGCGCAGGCCGTCGACCTGCTCGCACACCTCGCGCAACCTGGCAAGGAACTCCTCGCCGCGCCGCACCGCCTCGGCCTCGCCCCGCGGGTGCGGGTGGATCAGGTCGAGCTGGAAGCGGCCGAGGAACAGCTCCTTGCCGAAGCTCGGCCGGTCCCACCGGCTCTCCCTGGCCTCCTCCGCGACCTTGCGTGCCTGGGCCGCGTCCACGACCGGCTGCTGGTCGACCGCGGTCCTGGTCGGATCGACGGTGGCGTCGAGGTTGGGATCCAAGGTGGTCATCGCGAGCCCCTTACTGGCAGGTAGCCGGGCTGAACCCCCACGATACTACCGGCCGGTAACTTCGCCCAGCCGCAGAGCCAGTTGGACATCAGGGTCAGTTGGACATCAGGGTCAGCTCGAAGGAGTAGACCGAGGCGCGGTAGACGTGGGTGCCGTACTCGAGGGGGCGGCCGGTCTCGTCGTAGGCCGTGCGGGTCATGGTGAGCAGCGGGGCGCCCTTGCGCTCACCGAGGAGCCTGGCCTCGGCGGTGGTGGCGGCGCGCGCGCCGATGGTCTGGTCGGCGAACTTGGGTTGCCGGCCGGCGCTGCGAAGGTACTGGTAGAGGCCCTGCCGCCGCAGCGCCTCCGGGTCGAGGTCGAGGTTCGCTGCCGGCAGGTGGTTGCGCAGCAACGCGAGCGGGGCGTCGTTGGCGAACCGCAGCCGCTGCACGTGGTAGACGTCGACGCCCTCGGCCAGCCCGAGCGCGTGGGCGACGGCGTCGCCTGCGGGTTCGAGGCCGAAGTGCAGGACGTCGGTGCGCGGCCGCTGGCCGGACTTGTCCAGGTCGTCGAAGAGGCTGGTGAGCACGAGCGGCCGGCGGACCCTGGACTGGACGACCTGGGTGCCGACGCCGCGCTTGCGGACCAGCAGCCCGCGGTCGACGAGGTACTGGATGGCCCGGCGCATGGTCGGCCGGGACAGTCCGAGCTGGTCGGCGAGCTGGATCTCGTTCTCGAGCCTGGTGCCGGGCGCGAGCTCGCCGGCGGCGATGGCCTGTTCGAGGTGCTGGGCGACCTGGAAGTACAGGGGGACCGGGCTGCTCCGGTCGACCGGGAACGTCAGGGCTGGTCGGGTTGTCGTCATGGCCGCCCTCCACACCTAAGTTCTGACGTCAGAATGTCATGACAAATTCTTGACCGGTAGGTTGCGGCGGCGTTTCATATCGGTCATGCGAGTGGCACTGGTCGGCGTCGGCCGCATCGGCACGTCCCACGCCGAGGTGCTCCTGGCGCATCCGGATGTCACAGAGCTCCTGGTCGCCGACGTCGACACGGCCCGGGCCAGCCAGGTCGCGGACCGGCTCGGGGCGACCGCGCTCGCCACGGTTGACGACGTCTTCGCCGGCGGGGCGGATGCGGTGATGATCGCCGCGGCCACCTCCGCGCACGCCGAGTTGATCATGCGAGCCGTCGCGACCGGGCTTCCGGTGTTCTGCGAGAAGCCGGTGGCGATCGACGTGGCGAGCACGCTCGAGGTGCTCGACGCGGTGCGCCGGGCGGGCATCCAGGTGCACGTCGGCTTCCAGCGCCGGTTCGACGCCGGTTACCGCAGCGCCAGGCGCGCGCTGGCCGCCGGCGAGCTCGGCGCCCTGCACCGCGTGCACCTGGTGACCGCGGACGTCTCACCGCCGCACGCGTCGTACATCCCGCGCTCGGGCGGCATCTTCCGCGACTGCCACATCCACGACTTCGACATCCTGCGCTGGGCGACCGGCCGCGAGGTGGTCGAGGTGTACGCGACTGGCAGCAACCGCGGCGCCGAGTTCTTCCGGGCGGCCGGAGACGTCGACAACTCCGCTGCGGTGCTGCGCCTTGACGACGACGTGCTGGCCACCCTGCAGGGCTCGCGCTACAACGGCGGCGGCCACGACGTGCGCATGGAACTGGCCGGCACCGCCGGCAGCATGGTCGTCGGCCTCGACGAGCGGGCTGCCTTCCGCTCGGCCGAACCGGGCGTGCGGTTCCCGGCCGGGCCGCCGTGGCCCACCTTCTGGGAGCGGTTCACCCCGGCCTACCTGGCGGAGATCAACGCCTTCGTCGACGTGGCCCTCGGCCGCATCGAGAGCCCGTGCACGGTGGCTGAGGCGCTCGAGGCGCTGTACGTCGCCGAGGCCGCCGACCGGTCGCTTCGCCAGCACCGCCCGGTCCGCCTGGACGAGGTCCGGGTGCAGCTGCAGGTGCGGGCGTGAGCCTGGACGGGCGGATCGCCGGCGCTCCCATCTCGTGGGGCGTGTGCGAGGTGCCCGGCTGGGGGCACCAGCTGGCGCCGGAGCGGGTGCTGGCCGAGATGCGCGAGGCCGGACTGCCGGCGTGCGAGTTCGGTCCGGACGGTTTCCTGCCGGCCGACCCCGCGGTCAGGGCGCAGCTGCTCGCCGGGTTCGGGCTGGCGCCGCTCGGCGGGTTCCTGCCCGTCGTGCTGCACGAGGACGGCCGCGACCCGATGCCGGTGCTGCAACGCAAGCTCGACGAGTTCGCCATGGCCGGGGCGCAGGTGCTCGTGCTGGCCGCCGCGACGGGCGCGAGCGGCTACGAAGAGGCGGCCGAGCTGACCGGGCCGCAGTGGCACACGCTGCTGACCAACCTCGACCGGGCCGCCGAGGCGGCGATCGCGCGCGGGCTCACCGCGACGCTGCACCCGCACGTCGGGACCGCCGTCGAGGGCGCCGACGACGTGCGCCGCGTGCTCGACGGCAGCGACGTGCCGCTGTGCCTGGACACCGGTCACCTGCTGATCGGCGGCACCGACCCGGTGGCGATCGCGGCGCGGCACCCGCAGCGGGTGGCGCACGTGCACCTCAAGGACATCGACGCGGCCACCGCGAGCCAGGTCACCAGCGGCGAGCTTGGCTACGCCGAGGCGGTCCGCAAGGGCCTGTACCGGCCGCTGGGCGCCGGAGCTCTCGACGTCGCGGGGCTGGTCGCGTCGCTGGAGGGCGCCGGCTACCGGGGTTGGTACGTGCTCGAGCAGGACACCGCGCTCGACGCCGAGCCCGAGCCGGGCGGCGGTCCGGTCGCGGACGTCCGGGCCAGCTTGGCGTTCCTGGCGGGCCTGGTGCCATGACCGGAGCGTTCGAGGTGCTCACCATGGGCCGGGTCGGCGTGGACATCTACCCGCTGCAGGTCGGCGTCGGTCTGGAGGACGTCGAATCGTTCGGCAAGTACCTGGGCGGAAGCGCGACGAACGTGGCCGTCGCGGCCGCACGGTGCGGCCGGCGCTCCGCGGTGATCACGAGGGTCGGTGCGGACCCGTTCGGCCGGTTCGTGCACAAGGCGCTGCGCGGCTACGGCGTTGACGACAGGTTCGTCACCGCGGTGCCCGGGCTGCCGACGCCGGTGACGTTCTGTGAGATCTTCCCGCCCGACGAGTTCCCGCTGTACTTCTACCGCCTGCCGACCGCGCCCGACCTGCAGATCCGGGCCGACGACCTTGACCTGGAGGCGATCAGGGCGGCGGCGGTGTTCTGGGTGACGGTGACCGGGCTGTGCCAGGAGCCGAGCCGATCGGCCACGCTGGCCGCGCTGCGGGCGCGCGACCGGGCCGGGATCACCGTGCTCGACCTGGACTACCGGCCGATGTTCTGGTCCGGCGAGGACGCGACGGTGTGGGTCAGGCGGGCGCTGGAGCACGTGACGGTGGCTGTCGGGAACCTCGACGAGTGCGAGGTGGCGGTCGGCACTCGCGAGCCGCTGCGGGCTGCGCGGGCGCTGCTCGGGCTCGGCCCGCGGCTGGCCGTCGTCAAGCAGGGCCCGCGTGGCGTGCTGGCGCTCGATGCGGGCGACGGCGAGGGCGACGGTGCGGGCGACGGTGAGGGCGCAGCCGCCGTCGAGGCGCCTCCGATGCCGGTCGACGTGGTGAACGGCCTCGGCGCCGGCGACGCGTTCGGCGGGGCGCTGTGCCACGGGCTGCTGGCCGGGTGGGACACCGCGCGCGTGGTGCGGTTCGCCAACGCGGCCGGCGCGATCGTGGCGTCCAGGCTGGCCTGCTCGGACGCGATGCCGACCGTGGCCGAGGTGACGGCGAAGCTGGGTGAGGTGACCGGTGTCAGGTAAGTCGGTGGCGTCGATCGTCGAGACCAGGGTCCGCCGGCCGGACGCGATCGCCGAGGCCGCCGCGAACCGGCGCCGGCGCACCGAGCTGGTCGGCGCGAGCGGCCGGCTGATGATCATCGCGGCGGACCACCCGGCGCGCGGCGCGCTGCGCGCCGGGCGGCGCGGGCTGGCCATGGCCGACCGTGGCGAGCTGCTGGACCGGCTGGTGCTGGCGCTGTCCCGGCCGGGCGTCGACGGCGTGCTGGCGACCGCCGACATCGTCGAGGACCTGCTGCTGCTCGGCGCGCTGCACGGCAAGGTCGTGATCGGGTCGATGAACCGCGGCGGCCTGGCCGGCACGGTTTTCGAGATCGACGACCGGTTCACCGGCTACGGCGCGGCAGCCATCGCCGGCGCCGGCCTGGACGGCGGCAAGATGCTGTTGCGCATCGACCCCGACGACCGGGCGACCGTGGCGACCATGCAGGCGTGCGCCGCGGCGGTGTCCGAGCTGGCGGCGCGCCGGCTGATGGCAATGGTCGAGCCGTTCGTCTCGAACCGCGTCGACGGCCGGGTCTGCAACGACCTGAGCACCGAGGCGGTGCTGCGCTCGGTCACGGTCGCCGCGGGCCTCGGCAGCACGTCGGCCTACACCTGGCTCAAGCTGCCGGTCGTGGAGGACATGGAGCGGGTGCTGGCCGCCTCGACCCTGCCGACGCTGCTGCTCGGCGGGGAGGTCGGGTCCGGCAGGGTCGACCAGGACGCCGCGTTCGCCCGCTGGGAGCGGACGCTCAAGCTGCCGACGGTGCGCGGGCTGGTGGCCGGCCGGACGCTGCTGTACCCGCCCGACGACGACGTCGCCGCCGCCGTGGACACCGCGGTCGGGCTGCTGGGCAGGGCGTCGTGACCGGGGAGCTGCACCTGCCTGCCGGGACGACGGTCTGGCCGTCGGACAACCCGTGGTCGCTCGTGGTGACCCCTGAGGCGGCCGGCTGGACCTACTGCGGCCTGTGGGTGCTGGAGCTGGCTCCGGGCGGCTCGCACTCGTTCGACACCGGCGAGTACGAGTGCGTCGTGCTGCCGCTGGCCGGCGGCTGCACCGTCGACTGCGCCGTTGACAGCGCCGTCGATAGTGGGGGTTCTGCGTTCGAGCTGACCGGCCGGGCGAGCGTTTTCAGCCGGGTCAGTGACTTCGCCTACCTGCCGAGGGACAGCCGGGCGACGATCCGGTCGGCCCGCGGCGGCCGGTTCGCCGTGCCGGCCGCACGGTGCCGGCGCCGGCTGCCACCGCGCTACGGCGCCGCGCAGGACGTGCCGGTCGAGCTGCGCGGCGCGGGCAACGCGAGCCGTCAGGTCAACAACTTCTGCACCCCGGAGGCGTTCGAGGCCGACCGGCTGATCGCGGTGGAGGTGCTGACGCCTGGCGGCAACTGGTCGTCGTACCCGCCGCACAAGCACGACGAGGCCGGGCCGACCGAGGTCGAGCTCGAAGAGATCTACTACTTCGAGCTGTCCCATCCCGACGCCGTGGCCTACCAGCAGGTCTACGGCACGTCGCAGGTGCTCGCCCGGGTGGCGACCGGCGACGTGGTGCTGATCCCGAACGGCTGGCACGGACCGTCGACGATCGCCCCCGGCTACGACCTCTACTACCTCAACGTCATGGCCGGACCGTCGGCCGAGCGGGCCTGGCTGATCAGCGACGACCCGGCGCACGCCTGGGTCCGCGACACCTGGTCCGAGCTGCCGATGGACCCGCGGCTACCGCTGACCGGGCCGGTCGAGCGAGCGCCGGCCACCAGCACGGGGAGGAGCCTGTCATGACAAGGCTGACTCGGTTGACTTCGGCACAGGCGCTGGTCCGGTTCCTGGCCAACCAGTGGACCGAACGCGACGGCGTCGAGCGGCGCTTGATCGCCGGCTGTTTCGGGATCTTCGGCCATGGCAACGTCGCCGGCATCGGCGAGGCGCTGCTGGCCGCCGAGCAGGACCTTCGCTACTACCTGGCGCGCAACGAGCAGGCCATGGTGCACACCGCCGCCGGCTACGCCCGGATGACCAACCGCCTTTCGACCATGGCCTGCACCACCTCGATCGGCCCAGGCGCGACCAACCTGGTCACCGGCGCCGCGCTGGCCACCGTGAACCGGCTGCCGGTGCTTCTGCTGCCCGGCGACATCTTCGCCACCAGGGTCGCGGACCCGGTGCTGCAGCAGCTGGAGGACCCGCGCAGCGGTGACGTCTCGGTCAACGACACGCTGCGGCCGGTGTCGCGGTACTGGGATCGGGTCAACCGCCCGGAGCAGCTGCCGGCCGCGCTGCTCGGCGCCATGCGAGTGCTGACCGACCCCGCCGAGACCGGTGCGGTGACGATCGCGCTGCCGCAGGACGTGCAGGCCGAGGCGTTCGACTGGCCCGAGGAGCTGTTCGCCAAGCGCGTCTGGCGGGTGCCGCGCGCGGTGCCGGAGCCGGCCGCCCTGGCCCGCGCCGCCAAGCTGCTGCGCGCCGCGAAGCGCCCGCTGGTGGTGGCCGGCGGGGGCATCGCCTACTCGGAGGCCAACGCCGCGCTGCAGGCCTTCGCCGAGGCCACCGGCATCCCGGTCGCCGAGACCCAGGCCGGCAAGGGCTCGCTGCGCTACGACCACCCGGCCAGCGTCGGCGCGATCGGCGCGACCGGCACCACCGCGGCCAACGCGCTCGCCGCGCAGGCCGACGTCGTGCTCGGCGTCGGCACCCGCTACAGCGACTTCACCACCGCCTCGCGCTCCGCCTTCGCCGACCCGGGCGTGCGGTTCGTCAACCTCAACGTCGCCGCGTTCGACGCCGCCAAGCACAGCGCGGTCGCCGTGGTCGCCGACGCCAGGGCCGGGCTCGACGCGCTGCGCGGCGCGCTCGACGGGTACCGCGTCGACCCCGCCTACGAGGACCGGGCGCGGGCGCTCGCGGCCGAGTGGGACGGCACGGTCGATCGTGCCTACCACCTGGGCCGGCACCGCCCCCAGCCGCTACCGGTCCAATCGGAGATCCTCGGCGTGGTCAACGAGGTGAGCGGGCCGCGCGACGTCGTGGTGTGCGCGGCCGGTTCGATGCCGGGCGACCTGCACAAGCTGTGGCGCACCCGCGACCCGAAGGGCTACCACGTCGAGTACGGCTATTCGTGCATGGGCTACGAGATCGCCGGTGCCCTCGGGGTGAAGCTGGCGGCGCCCGACCGCGAGGTGTTCGTGATGGTCGGCGACGGCTCGTACCTGATGATGGCCCAGGAGCTGGTGACCGCGGTCGCCGAGGGCGTCAAGCTCACCGTGGTGTTGGTGGACAACGGCGGCTTCGCCTCGATCGGGGCGCTGTCGGAGTCGGTCGGCGGCCAGCGGTTCGGCACCGCCTACCGCTACCGCGACGCCGCCTCCGGCCGGCTGGATGGCGGACCGCTGCCGGTCGACCTTGCCGCCAACGCCGAGAGCCTCGGCGCCGCCGTGCTGCGCGCCGGCACGGTGGCCGAGTTCCGCGACGCGCTGGTGGAGGCGCGCGACGCCGACCGGACCACCGTCGTCCACGTCAGAACCGACCCGCTGGCCGCCGCGCCGGACTCCCTGGCATGGTGGGACGTCCCGGTCGCCGAGGTGTCCACAGTGGACACAACGCGGGCGGCGCGGGACGGGTACGAGAAGGCCAAGCTCGCCCAGCGCACCTACTTGTAACTGCTCGAGGAGGACACATGAACGTTCGGATGCGCCTGCTGACCCTGGTCGCGGGCGCGGCTGCGCTAGTCTCGCTCGCCGGCTGCACCGCGGGCGGCGGCGTCGAGAACTCCGACACCAACGCCGACAGCGCCTCCGGCGGCAGCCAGTCCGGCATCACGGTGGCCGTGGTGTCCCACGGGGCGGCCGGCGACAAGTTCTGGGACGTGGTCAAGAGCGGCGCCGAGCAGGCCGGCAAGGACATCGGGGCCGAGGTGACCTACCAGGGCAGCGGCGACCCCAACCAGCAGTCGCAGCTGATCGACACGGCGGTCAGCCAGCAGGTCGACGGAATCGTGGTCTCGATGGCCAACCCGGACGCGCTCAAGGAGGCTATCGGCAAGGCCGTGTCGGCCGGCATCCCGGTGATCACGATCAACTCCGGCGCCGACAAGTCCGCGCAGTTCGGCGCGATCAGCCACGTCGGCCAGACCGAGAGCATCGCGGGTGCGGCCGCCGGCGAGCGGATGAAGAACGAGGGCGCCACCAAGCTCGTCTGCGTCATCCACGAGGCCGGCAACGTCGGCTTGGAGGACCGGTGCGCCGGAGCGGCCAGGACCTTCGGCGGCCAGGTGGAGAACCTGCAGGTCAACGTGAGCGATCTGAACGCGGCCGGCTCGACCATCGCGGCCAAGCTGCAGAGCGACTCGAGCGTCAACGGCCTGCTCACGCTCAACAACGGCGTCGCGCTGGCCGCCACGCAGGCGATCGAGACCGCCGGCCGCACCGACGTCAAGCTCGGCACGTTCGACCTGGACGCCGACGTGCTCGACGCGATCAAGTCCGACAAGATCCTCTTCGCCGTCGACCAGCAGCCGTACCTGCAGGGCTACCTGCCGGTCGTGTTCCTGTCGCTGTACAAGTCCAACGCCAACACCGTCGGCGGCGGCCAGCCGGTGCTCACCGGCCCCGGCTTCGTCGACAAGTCCAACGCGGACCAGGTCGGCGAGTACGCCGGCAAGGGCACGCGCTGACCGACGTCGTCACGGCCACCTGGGGAGCTCCGGTTCGGCCAGCGGAGCTCCCCAGGTGCGGCGCGAAAGACATCCCAGGAGCTGAAATGTCAAGCCGCAACGTTCTCGGCGTGATGCG
>OBLK01000337.1_pt1 | contig 12018 bp, 11 predicted proteins | sample 1518871 | NCBI WGS metagenome assembly OBLK01 (sample SAMEA2464837, study PRJEB22497) | soil metagenome | biome: Grassland; feature: Farmland; material: Clay | place: Australia | collected 2013-02-01 | depth 0.8 m
GTCGTGCCGTTGACGGCGAAGCTGGTCGGCCGCGGGTTGCTGCCGGTGTAGGAGGCGTTGAACCCGACGTCGGTGCCCTGACCGGTCGCCAGGTTCCGGTTCCAGTCCAGGTTCGTCGCCGTCACGTTCGGGCTGCCCGAGGGCTGCGTCCAGTTCGCGCTCCACCCGTGCTGGATCCGCTGGTTCCCGGGGAACGCGAACGTCAGCGTCCACCCGCTGATCGGGTCCCCGAGATTGGTGAGCCGCAGGTACGCGGTGAACCCGCCGCCCCAGTCGTTGACGTTGTAGTCCACGGAGCAGGCGACCGCAGCGACCGCAGGCGGCGCCGCCACCCCCGACACGCCGGACAGCAACAGCCCGGCCGCCACACCAATTGGGAGCGCTCCCAGTCTGCGTCTACGCATGTGTACTTCTCCAAGAGGTGGAGTCGATCACGAGGTTCCGCTGGCGCAGGAACCTCGTGATCGACGAGCGGGAGGCGGCTAGATGATCGGGAAGGCGTTCTGGACGAGCATCCGGAACTGGGCAGGGAACCAGCGGCCCGCGTGCGGGGCACCTGGCAGCGCGTTGGTCGGGTAGGCGGGGTTGTAGCGGTTCTGCGCGTTCGGGTCGCACATCGGGTCGAACTTCTTGTTCGGGTCGGTCGGGTCGGGGACGCCGGCCTGGCTGACGCCGTCGGACTCACCAGGCGGCTTGACCCAGACGAACGCGTCGATGCCTGGCGACGGGCTGGCCGCCGGCCGGGCCCCGATACCGGCGCCGGACTGGTTGCACCAGCCGCCGCGGTGCGGCCTGCGGTCGAGCTTGGACTGGTTGACGTAGGTGTTCAGGTCGGTCGACGTGCTCGGCGCGCCCGGCCTGGCGGCGCCGCCCCAGCCGTTGCGCGAGGTGTCAACGAGCATGCCGATGGTGTTCGGGAACCCGCGCCCGATGAACGCATTGCGCAGCGCCGTGGAGAAGTCGACTTCGTCGAAGTACGGGTTCCACTCGTAGAACGCGCTCGAGCGCACCGGCTGTCCGCCGACGGTCAGGTTCGGGTTGGGCAGGTGGATCTCCTCGTACGGCGTGTAGTTGGCGGTGTTGGAGATGAAGCCCTCGATGCTCGACAGCCCGCCCTGGGCGCCGCTCACGGTCCTGGTGAACAGGTCGACGGCCGGGCCGAAGTTGCTGTCCCAACCGAGCCAGCCGGAGTGCGCGATGTCCAGGTAGAGGTAGACGTTGGAGATCGGGCGCAGCCGGTTGATCGCGTACTGGATGCCGCCGGTGTAGGCGCCGCTGGAGTTGGCCTCGGCGCACGCCGGCACGGACAGGTTCGTCACCAGGTTCGGCAGCGAGTCGGGCTCGACGACCGCGACGATGCGCAGGTTGCGGTAAGCCGGGTCGGCCAGGATGGCCGCGATCGGGTCGATGTACTCGGTGCGGTACCGGGCGATGCCGTTCTGGCTGACCAGCAGCTCACCGCTGGACGCGAGCGCGGCGCAGTCGCGGTTGGGCAGGTTGTAGATCACGACGGTGATCGCCACCGGCGTGCCGGTGCCCTGCTGGGCGACGGCGGCGTTGAGGTGACCGCGAAGGCCGCGGCCGTCGGTGATCGCCCCGATGCGGTCCATCCACACCGCGGTGCTGTAGTTGGCCACCCGCGCCATCTGCTGGCCGAGGGTGCCACCGGTCGCGGTGGCCTCGTCGCGAACCCGCTGCGCCCAGTCCGGGTTGACGTAGCCGCGCGCACCCGCGTACGGGTTGTCCACCCTGGTGCCCGGCGGCGGGCTGCTTGTCGTCGTCGTCGTCGTTGTCGCGGTCGTGGTGGTGGTGGTGGTCGTCGTCGTGGTCGAGGTCGGCGGCGGCTGGCCGGTGCAGGTCGTGCCGTTGACGGCGAAGCTGGTCGGCCGCGGGTTGCTGCCGGTGTAGGAGGCGTTGAACCCGACGTCGGTGCCCTGACCGGTCGCCAGGTTCCGGTTCCAGTCCAGGTTCGTCGCCGTCACGTTCGGGCTGCCCGAGGGCTGCGTCCAGTTCGCACTCCACCCGTGCTGGATCCGCTGGTTGCCCGGGAACGCGAACGTCAACGTCCACCCATTGATCGGATCGCCCAGGTTCGTGATCCGGATGCTCGCCGTGAACCCCCCGCCCCAGTCGTTGACGGTGTAGTCGACGCGGCAGCCTGGCGCGGCGCCGGCCTGGCCGCTCAACGCGACGCCAAACGTCGCCACGCCGAGCGCGATGGTCGTCGCGGCCGCCAGGATGCCGTGCTCACGGCGCCAACGGGCGGCCGCGGATGATGGGGTGAGTCTCATGCGTGGTCTCTCCTCTCGACGCCATTGCCCGAGGTGAGGTGTGCCTTCGTCGGCGCCATCTGATGCAAGGGGGTTCCGCCGGCCTGCCGGCGCGAAGGGTCGCCACGGGGCATCCACCGGCGGCCAGGACCCGGCCGCGCGGCCGATCACCGTTTCGCACTTGATTTTGGTGGAGGATGTGGGAGCGCTCCCACGCCTTATAGTAGCGGTGCGGCGACGCCCTGTACAGACTTGCTCCCCCAACTTGCCGGTCGAACCCCAACCTCCCGCCGCCGGACCGGAGCCCCCATCGAGCTACGGGCTGAGCGTTTCAGAGAGTTGATTTGGTCAAGAGCGCCTGGTTGGGTGGAGGTTGATGGCGAGCGAACCGGTGGTGACCGACACGCAGCACCAGCTGCGGTCCGTGGGGCTGCGCGTGACGGCGCCGCGGGTGGCCGTGCTGGAGTGGCTGGCCGAACACCCGCACTCGACGGCCGACCAGGTGACGACTGCGGTGCGGGCGAGGCTCGGCGCGGTGTCCGGTCAGGCCGTCTACGACGTGCTGCACGCGTACACGCAGGCCGGGCTCGTGCGCCGGATCGAGCCGGCGGGACACCCCGCCAGGTTCGAGACCAGGGCCGGTGACAACCACCATCACGTGGTCTGCCGCTCGTGCGGCAGGACCGAGGACGTCGACTGCGTGCGCGGCAGCCGGCCGTGCCTGGAACCGGAATCGACGGCGGGGTTCGCCATTGACGAGGCCGAGATCGTGTTCTGGGGCACCTGTCCGGACTGCCTCAACTGATCCGAGCCTGCGCCAGGGCGATTTCCGACGCGAAAGCGGGGCGCCCGATCTCGTCCGCCCGGTGCAGGATGTGGCCATGAAGCTCGGTGTTCACTTCGTGCAGTTCACCTGGCCCGGCGGGCCGCAGGCGATCGGGCCGGCGCTGGGGCGGGCCGCCTCGGTAGCCGACGAGGCCGGTGTCGTCCACCTCAGCTTGATGGACCACTACTTCCAGATGGACGGGTTGTTCCAGGCCGAGGAACCCATGCTCGAGGGCTACGCGGGCCTGTCGTTCCTGGCCGCGCACACCTCGCGGGCACGGCTCGGGCTGCTGGTCACCGGCGTCACGTACCGCCATCCGGGACTGCTGGCAAAGATCGTCGCGACGCTGGACGTGCTCAGCGGCGGCCGCGCGGAGCTCGGCATCGGAGCCGCCTGGTACGAGCGCGAGCACGCCGGCCTCGGGGTGCCGTTCCCACCGGTCGCGGAGCGGTTCGAACGGCTCGAGGAGGCGTTGCAGATCTGCCGGCAGATGTGGTCGGGCCACGTCGGTCGCTACGACGGCAAGCACTACCAGCTCGCCTCGACGCTGTGCGTGCCGGCGCCGATCAGCGACCCGCTGCCGATCCTGATCGGCGGCACCGGCGAGCGGAAGACGTTGCGGCTGGTCGCCGAGTACGCGCAGGCGTGCAACATCTTCGGCCAGTCGGTCGAGTTCGTCGAGCAGAAGCTCGCGGTGCTGCGCCGCCACTGCGACGACGTCGGGAGCGACTACGCCGAGATCGAGAAGACGATCATGTACCAAGGCGACGCGGCCGCTCGGGAGCCGTTCCTGGCGCAGATGCGCGAGTACGCCGCCCTCGACGTCGAGCGCGTCATCCTCATCCCGCCCGGCGGCCAGCGCCCAGACGCCTGGGTCGAGACCGTCTGCGCTCCCCTGGTCGAGCGCCTCGCCGAGCTGTAGCGCGCCCGTTCAGGGAGTGGGGAGGTCGACCAAGCTCGCCAGGGCGGTGCGGTGGTGGCCCGGGGTGCCCAGGGCGATCTGGTCGGACTTGGCGCGCTTGAGGTACAGGTGCGCCGGGTGCTCCCACGTCATGCCGAGGCCGCCATGCAGCTGGATGCACTCCTCGGCGAGGTGTACGGCGGCGTCCGAGCAGTAGGCCTTGGCCATGGCGACCGCGACCGGCGTGTCGGAGGCGCCGGTCGACAGGCAGTCCGCGGCGTAGCGGGCGGCGGCCCTGGCCGACACGACGTCGAGCCACATGTCTGCCATGCGGTGCTTGAGCGCCTGGAACGAGCCGACCTGCCGGCCGAACTGGTACCGCTGCTTGGTGTAGTCGACGGTGCTGTCCAGACACCACTGGGCGATGCCGAGCTGCTCGGATGCGAGCAGGCCGGCCGCGAACCGCAGCGCCTCGTCCAGCGCAGCGGCGGCCAGGTCCGGGCCGGCGAGCCGGCGGGCCGGTGCCGACGAAAGCGTGACGTCTGCGATACCCCTGGTCAGGTCGAGCGCGAGGATCGGCACGACCTGCGCGTCCGCCGCCGCGACGGCGTACAGGCCGGGGGCCCGGGCGCCGACCGCCGCAAGGACGAACCCGGCCGCGACGGCCGCGTCGGCGACCGTGGTGACCCGGCCGCTCAGCTTGCCGTCCGCCACGTGAACCGCTGACGGGAACGCCGCGCCTGGCGCGGTCGGCAGCGGGACCGCCAGTGCTCCGACGGCCGCCCCGGTCGCGAGCCGCTCGAGCAGCGCGGCCGCCTCGCTCTCCGACTCGGCGCACGCCAGCACGGCCGGGGTGGCCAGCAGCACGCTGCCCAGGAACGGCACCGGCGCCACCGACGCGCCCAACTCCTCCAGCACGACGGCGATCTCGCGGGCGCCGGCTCCCTGCCCGCCGAGGCGCTCGGGCACGGCGAGCCCCGCGCACCCCAGGTCGGCGGCGAGCGTGCGCCACAGGTCGAGGTCGTACAGCTGGTCGGACTCGGTCCTGGCCAGCACGGCCTCGGGCCCGGCCCGGTCGGACAACAACGCGCGCACGCTCGAGCGCAGGTGCTCCTCGACGTCGCTGTAGAGCAGGTCGGGGTCCGAGACCGGCCCAGCGGCCCTGGTGGCTGTCGTGCCAGAAGTCGCAACGGCGGTCATCGCGGCAGGTCCTTCCACGCGACGTCCTTGTCGGTTCTGGGTTCCGTGGGCAGTCTCAGCACCCGCTCGGCGATGATGTTGCGCAAGATCTCCGACGTGCCGCCCTCGATCGAGTTGCCCTTGGCCCGCAGGTAGCGGTAGCCGGCCTCGCGGCCCATCAGGTCGACGGTCTCCGGCCGGTTGGCGGCCCAGTCGTCGTAGCGCAGGCCCTCCTCGCCGAGCAGCTCGACCTCCAGCCCGGACAGCTGCTGGTGCAGCCGGGCGAAGAGGATCTTGCCGCCGGAACCCTCCGGGCCGGGGCTGCCGGCGGCGAGCTGCTGGCGGGCCCGCTCACCGGCCAGTCTCGCCAGCTCGGACTCGATCCACAGCCGCAGCAGGCGGTCGTGCAACTCGTGGGTGCGCAGCTCGGGACGCTCGCGCCAGGTGCGGGCGACGACGCCGATCATCGTGCCCTCGCGCGGCGCCCGGCGGTTGCCGATCGCCACCCGCTCGTGCATCAGGGTGGTCTGGGACACCGCCCAGCCCTGGCCGACGGCGCCCAGCCGGTAGGCGTCCGGGATCCGCACGTCGGTCAGGAACACCTCGTTGAACTCGGCCTCACCGGTGATCTGACGCAGCGGCCTGACCTCGACACCGGGCGCGCTCATGTCACACACGAAGTAGGTCAGGCCCTGGTGCTTGGGCAGCGAAGGGTCGGTGCGGGTGACCAGGATCGCCCACCGCGCGTTGTGCGCGGCCGAGGTCCACACCTTCTGGCCGTTGACCACCCAGTCGTCGCCGTCGCGCACCGCCCTGGTGCCGAGCCCGGCCAGGTCGGAGCCGGCGCCCGGCTCGCTGAACAGCTGGCACCACACCTGCTCCCCGGTCCACAGCGGGCGTAGCCAGCGCTGCTTCTGCTGCTCGGTCCCGAAGTGCAGGATCGTGGGCGCCGCCATCCCGAGGCCGATCGCGATCCGCCGCGGGTCGTTGTCCGGGGCGCCGGCCGCGGCCAGTTCGGCATCGACCACGGCCTGCAGCGACCGCGGCGCGTCCTGGCCGCCCAGGCCGCTCGGGAAGTGCACCCAGGCCAGCCCGGCGTCGAACCGGGCCCGGAGGAACGCCAGCGGTTCCGTCGTCGCCGGCGGGTGCTCCGCCAGCAGCGTCGCCACCTGTTCGCGCAGGCTCGCCGCGTCCACCGGCGCGTGGGTCACCGTCGTCATCCCCGGACCTCCCTCGCCCATCGGCCTGGTGGTACAGAACCACGGCGTGACGGCGCGCGGTAGACCCGGCGGCACAGATCACGGCGGGCTGGCCGCGTCCAGGTCCATGCCGCCGCTGTCGTCCGGGGTCGACTCGTCGGCCTCCATGCCGGGATCGTCGTCCTGCTCGTCGGCGTAGGTCGGCCGGGAGTGCTCGTCGGCGAAGTCCGGATCGTCCTGCAGTTCCGGGTCGCGCCGGGTCGGATCGGTCATGCGAGCGGCTACCCGCTGATCACCGGCCACGAACGTCGACCGCAACAGCGCCGCCATCCGCTCGGCGAACTCGTCCTGCGACCAGCCGCACTCGACGAGCAGGCCCTCGACGACGTCGAAGGACATCAGCGCCCACAGCAGGTCGGTCGCGGTGTCGACGGTCCAGCCGGTGGCGAGCCGACCCTCCCGGTGCAGCCGGCCGGCCAGGGTCCGGCACATCGACCGCCAGTCGGCCATCACCGTCGCCCACAGCCGGGCGGCGTCCTCGTCGGTGCCGCGCACCCTGGCGAACGCCCGGCCGTGGGTGATCAGCTTCGAGTGGTAGCGGGCCAGGTGCCCGGCCCACTCGTCGAGCGCCGTGACGGCGTCCGGCGCATCGTGGACAGGGCGAAGCGACGCGGCCAGGTCCTCGGCCTCGTTCACGTAGCCGAACAGCGCGGCGATCAGGTCGGACCTGGACTCGAAGTGCAGGTACACGGCGCGGCGGCTGACCCCGGCACGCTCGGCGACGGCGGCCATGGTCAGCGGCTCGAACCCGTCGCGCTCCAGTAGCGAGCGCGCCGCGGCGAGCAGCGCCTCGCGGGTGCGGCGGCTGCGAGCGTTGCCGGGAAATAACTTCACAATGTGTGTAGTTTTACACGTTAGCGCAGTCCTGTGGCGGGACTGGCTCCGCGAAGGAGGTGCGCGGGCATGACCGAGCAGCGGGATCGTTGGTGGCTGGTGGTCGCAGCCGGCCTCTGCGTGTTCATGGCCATCCTCGACATGAGCGCGGTGAACGTCGCCCTGCCTGTCATCGAGAGCGAGTTCGGCACGACGACGAGCGTGAGCGAGTGGGTCGTGCTCGGCTACCTGCTGCCGCTGATAGCGCTCGCCCTGCCGAGCGGCCGTTGGCTGGACTCGGTCGGCCGGCGCACCGCGCTGACGTTCGCCACCGGTGGGTTCGCCCTGGCCAGCGTCGCCGTAGGGCTGTCCCCGGGCATCGAGTTCCTGATCGGCGCCAGGGTCGTACAAGGTGCGTTCGGCGCGGTGCTGTTCGCCCTGACCCCGCTGCTGGCGGCCACTTCGGTCCGGCCGCAGGCGCGCGGCCGGGCGCTCGGCGTGGTGGCCACTCTCGGCCCGCTCGGCGGGATCACCGGACCCTCAGTCGGCGGGCTGCTCGTCGACTCGGTCGGCTGGCCGTGGATCTTCTTCCTCAACGTGCCGGTGAGCATCGCCGTGATCGCGATCGGCCTCGCGCAGCTTCCGGCGGGCGATCGGCTGCGGCTGCCGGACCGGACCTGGCTGGTGGAGGCGGCGCTGCTGGCCGGCGCGACCGCGGCGCTCATGCTGTCGCTGTCGCTGTCGGCCAGCCACGGCCCGGGCTGGCTGGCGCTGGCCCTAGTGGCAGTGCCACTGGTCGTGGCGTGGTGGCGGCTGCCAACCAGCCGGACCGTCCGTGACCTGCTGCGCGACCCCGCCGTGGCGGCGCCACACCTCGGGCTCGGCGCGACCTCGGCCGCGGTCGGCCTGGTCCTGTTCATCCTGCCGTTCTTCATGCACCGCGAGCTGCACTCGTCGCCGTCGGTCATCGGCCTGACCCTGCTCGCGTTCCCCGTCATGCTCGCCCTCGTCGGGCTGACCGCCGGGGCGCTCGCGGACTGGTGGGGCGCGCGCCGCACCGCGGTCACCGGCGCGGCGTGGCTGTCAGCCGGGCTGCTGCTGGTCGCCCCGCTCGGCGCCGGCTGGGGGCCGCCCGACCTCGCCTGGCGGCTGGCGATCGTGGGCGTCGGCGCGGCCCTGTGCGCCGCACCCGTCATGACCATGGCGATGTCGGCCCCCCCGCCGCAGCTGATGGGCACGACCGGCGCCTCGACCAGCGTCGCCAGGCAGCTGGGCTTCGCAGTCGGTCCCGCCGTGGCCACCACCGTCTGGGCCGCGACCGCCTACGAGCGCGCCGGCCTGTCCGCCGTGATCATCCTGGCGGCCGCGCTGGCCGCGACCGCCGCCGTCGTCATGGCCCTACCCGCCGCGTCCCGGTCGGGCGCCGAACCCGTCACCCAAGGAGCGCGCACATGAGCGTCTTCACCGAAAGCGAGCTCACCTACCTGCTCGGCGAGCGCAGGCTCGCCCGCATCGCCACCGCCGGCAAGGACGGCACGCCGCACGTCACGCCGGTCGGCTGGAGCTACAACCGCGACCACGACACCATCGACGTCGGCGGCATGAACCTCGACCGCACCAAGAAGTACCGCGACGTCCAGCGCAGCGGCCGAGCCGCCATCGTGGTCGACGACCTGGCCAGCACGAACCCCTGGCGCCCGCGCGGCGTCGAGGTCCGCGGCCGCGCCGACATCGCCGACGGCGTCATCCGCATCCACCCCGAACGCGTCGTCTCCTGGGGCATCGACTCCGACGTCATGGGCAGGCAGAACGCCCGCACCGTCTAGCGATCTGGTGGCAGGCCCCGGCTGCCGACCAAGACAGGCCTTCGTGCCGGAGTTGGCGGCAGCCCGCTGGTCATGATCGCCGTTTTGGCTCCAGCAGCCGCGCTGAGCGCGGTTATCGGAGCCAAAACGGTGATCATGGCGTCGGCTCCCGGCCACAGCTACCGCATGATCACCGTCTAGCCGGGCGGCCGCCTGACGGTGATGACGCCGGTGTCCAGGTCGACGGTGACCGGCGGGGCGCCGTCCTCGGCGTCGTCGCGCAGCATCAGCTCGGTGTTGCGCTGTTCGAGCTCGAGGCGCTTGCCGGTGTAGAACGACGCGGCAAACTCGTCGAGCCCGGCGGCGGAGATCTCGGCGCGCTGCGACGAGCGCCGCCACGGCAGCCAGCTGCGCCCGCCGGCCCACAGCCCGAACCGCTCGAGCGCGACGAGCAGCACCAGCAGGCACGCCAGGCCCGGCAGCGTCATCGCCCACAGCAGCTCCACGCCGTCCATGGTGCCGCACGCAAGGGCCTATCGTCATCGGGTGCCGAACGTGCCGAAGGTGCCAAGGCTCCTGGTCGTGCAGCACACGCCGTCGCCCGCGATGCAGGAGATCCTGGAATCGGTGCTGTCCGGCGCGCGCACCGACGAGATAGAGGGCGTCGACGTGGTCGTCAAGCCCGCCCTGGTCACCACCGCCGTCGACGTGCTCGAAGCCGACGGCTATCTGCTCGGCACCCCGGCCAACCTCGGCTACATGTCCGGCGCCCTCAAGCACTTCTTCGACACCGTCTACTACCCGTGCCTCGAAGCCACGAAGCGCCGCCCGTACGGCCTGTTCGTGCACGGCAACAACGACGTCACCGGCGCTGTCCGCGCCGTCCGCTCGATCGCCGACGGCCTGCGCTGGCGCGAGGTCCGGCCGCCGGCCGAGGTGATCGGCCAACCCGACAAGGCCGCCCGCCAGGACTGCTGGGAGCTCGGCGCCCTGGTCGCCGCCGAGCTTGCGGGCTGACCTACCGGTTCAGGTCGGGCAGGGGTGAGCCGACGACGACGTCGGTGATGCACACCTTGCTGCCCGCCCGGACGAGCAGCTCGTCAAAGGGCCCGTCCACGACCACGTACTGCCGGTGCAGGCCCTGTTCGAACTTGACGTCGAACGTGCCAGTGGGCAGCGTCACGGCGCCATCGGAGCCCACGGTGGTGTAGTAGCCGATGTTGACGACCCGCCGCGACCCGGTGACCTGGCGGGTCAGCTCGATGCGGGTCTGCGAAGTGCCGACCAGGTAGCCGCAGCCGTCGATCGGTCCGGGCTCGGCGCCGACCGCGTCGACCAGGCCGATTGGGTGCGGCGTCCCGGTGCTGTCCAACATCCGCAGATCGCCGGTCGGTTGGTCGACCCTCAGGTCGAGCGGCCCGAGCACCTTCGAGACGTAAGGCTCACCGCCGAGCAAGGCGATCAGCACCTCCTGCGGCACCCGGTCGTCGTAGAGGACCAGGTCCGGGTACAGCTGGATCGCCGCCCGCACGTTCGCCACGTAGTTCCTGGCAGCCTCGTGACGCTGCTCGGGCAGCGCCAGCGCGATGCTCGCCACCGAGCCGGCTACCAGCGCGAACACGGCCAGCAGGCACCCGATGACCACGTTGCGCGGGGCCGGCGGGGCCGGCGTGCCGCCGGCGTCCCGTGGCTGCAGCAGCGCCAGTCCCCCGAACACGGCGACGACCGGTAGCGCGTCGGCGATGTAGCGCGGGTCCGTGCCAACGATCGCCTCCCACTCACCGAGCCGGGTGACCGCCACCATCAGCACGGAGGCGGCCAGGTAACCGGCCACGACGCACCACGCCAGCGCCGCCCGCAGCCGACCGAGCCGCAGCCCGGTGAACACGACAACCAGGGTCAGTGCCCAGACCAGAGCCAGCACGAACGGCTCCTGCGGCGCCAGCGAACGGAAGCCGAGCCAGTTGCCGCTCCACGGCCCACCGAACACGGCCGGCAACAGGCTGTCGCCGACCAGCTCGACCGTCAGCCGCAGCAGGTCGCCCGGCCCCGGCGCCCGACCGCCCTCCTCGCCCGGCACGAACACGAAGTGGACGACCAGGTACGCCGCGCATGCCACCACGTAACCGAGCCACAGCTTCGCGTGCCGGCGGACGACGTGGCTGAGACGCTCCCGGAGTGCCCCGTCGGCCAGCACGAGCGTGAGCCCGAACAGCAACGGCGGGATCAGCAGCGCCTTCTCCCAGAACGCCAGCCCGAACGCGGTGAACAGGAATCCTTGCGCGGCGCGCCAGCGGCTCGGCGAGGCCAGGTAGGCCGCGTGCGCGTTGAGCGCGCCGAGCACTGCCAGCTGGATCGGCAACAGGGCAAGCGCGTACGCCCACCACATCGACAGCCCGAACGTCAGCGGCGAGCACGCGACCATCGTGAACGGGACGAGGATCTCCCAGCGCTCACCGAACAGCCGGACCAGCAGCCGCCAGCACAGCAGCAGGCTCAGCGCCTGCAGGACCACGACCGGCATCACCGCGGCCTCGTAGTCCATCGGCGCCAGGCGGGCCATCACCCAGCTCACCAGGAAGGTGCCTGGCTGCAGGTGGCCGTTGTAGCCCCGCAGCAGCAGCTCACCCAGCTGCTCGGTCGCCCCCAGGTAGTAGAAGTTGAAGTCGTCCTGCCAGAAGTAGCCGCGCAGCAACTCGACCGTGAACCAGCACAGCTGGCCCACCGCGATCACCGCCGCCACGACCGCCGGTCGAACCGGTCCGCGCGTGACCGTCCTGGCCGACCCCCCGTCGGGGCCTGCCGGCGCCGGCGTGCCCACCGTCAAACTCACAAGGCGAGATTGTGGCAGGCCGCCCTGGTCACACGGTCGGGAAGCGGCTGTAGTCGGGGAAGTTGCCGTAGAGGAGTTCGTCGTCGGGGCCGTGCGTGACGGCGTGGACGAGGTGCACGCCGCCGACGAAGG
>OBLK01000338.1_pt1 | contig 12013 bp, 9 predicted proteins | sample 1518871 | NCBI WGS metagenome assembly OBLK01 (sample SAMEA2464837, study PRJEB22497) | soil metagenome | biome: Grassland; feature: Farmland; material: Clay | place: Australia | collected 2013-02-01 | depth 0.8 m
CGGGCCCTCGGGGTCTGTGGGAACCGAGCACGGCGCGGGCCCCCGCCGGTCCGGCCAGCCCGGCCCCCCCGAGGCGGACGGGCCGGCCGGGAACGCCGCGCCGGCGGCCACCGCCTGCAGCGGGCCACGCAGCGCCGCAACGGCCAGGTACCGCTCGACCGGCACCAGCTCGGCGCCGGCGAGCCAGGCCGCCAACAGCTCGCCGGCCGCGCCCGCGTCGGCCGACGGGTCCGGCGACAGGCTCCGCGCCAGCGGCCCGGGGCCGGACTCCTGCGTTGCCGCCACCACGAGCGGCAGTACGCGCCGCGCCGCCCACGCGGGCAGCCCGTCGGGGCGCACGCCCTCCTCGCGCGCGGCCGCCCACGCCTGCTCCCACACCCCCACCAGCGCCAGGTACAGGGTGAGCATCTGCGCCGCGAAGTCGTGCCGGTCGCGCAGCGCCTCGGCCCGCCGGCGGGGGGCCGCCCACGGACTCGCGTCGACCCGCGGCGCTGCCATCACATCTTCTCGAGGTTGACCAGGAACGCCTTGTACTCGGGAGTCCGTGCACTGGCGTCGCCGACGAACGGGGTGAGCGCGTTGGCCAGCCAGTGCTGGCCGGTGTTGATGCCGACGAAGCCCCAGTGGATGGGGATGCCGATCTGGTAGACCTTCTTGCCGTCGATCTGCAGCGCGCCGAGGCGGCTGGTCACGACCGCACGCACCTCGAGCTTGCCCCGCTTGGAGGTCACGCGGACCATGTCGCCGTTCTGGATGCCCTTCTCGCCGGCCAGTTCGGCCGGTATCTCGACGAACGCCTCCGGCTGCAGCTGCACCAGGTGCTCGACGTTCTGCGTCACGTAGTGCTCGTGCTCGGTGAGCCGGTAGGAGGTGGCCACGTACGGGTAGTCGGCCGCGCTGCCGAACCGGTTCGGCCGGCCCGCCTTGTCGTCGTAACGGAACACCACCGGCGTCGTGGACACCCGCGGGTGCAGCGGGTTGTCCACCGGCGATTCGACCGGCTCGTAGTGCTCGGGGAACGGGCCGTCGGCGACGCCGTTGCTGAACAGCCGCCCGGTGCCCTCGGCGGTCATGATGAACGGCAGCGGGGCATTGGGCCCGGGCGCCGCGGTAGCCGGGTAGTCGGGCACGTCGCCGACCCACTTGGCCGCCGCCGCGTCCCACGCGATGCCGGGCCGTTGGGGATCCCACGGGCGGCCGGCTGTGTCGGCCGACGCCCGGTTGTAGAGCACGCGCCGGTTGAGCGGCCAGCTCCACGCCCAGTTCGGGTAGAAGCCCATGCCCGTCGGGTCGTTGCGCTCCGGGTCCTGCACGCCGTCGCGGCGCTTGGTCAGGTTGCCGCTCTCCGGGTAGTGCCCGGTGTAGATCCAGTCGCCGGCGGTCGTGGTGCCGTCGTCGCGCAGCTCGGCGAAGGTCGACAGCCGCGCGCCGGTGGCCAGGTTCCTGCCGTTGATCTCCTGGGCTATCTCGTCCAGCTCGGGCTTGCGCTGGTCCCGGTAGGGCAGGTCCAACGAGAGCACCGGCTCGGGGAACTTGCCGCCCTGCTGCCGGTAGAGGTCCCTGACCCTGGCGAACAGCTCGGCCAGGATCCAGTGGTCGTGCCGCGCCTGACCCTCCGGCGGCAGCACCTGGTCCTTCCACTGCGCCCAGCGGCCGCTGTTGGTGAACGAGCCGTCCTTTTCGATCCAGTGCGTGGCGGGGAGCATGAACACCTCGGTCCGCACGCTGGCCGGGTCCATTCCCGGCGCGTTCCAGAACTCCGAGCTGGTCGTGGTGAACGGATCCATCACGCACAGCCACTTGAGGTTCGACAGCGCCTGGAGCACCTGGTTGGAGTCCGGCCCGATGCTGGTGGCCGTCATCCCGGAGAGCATCACGCCCTCCATCCGGCCGCGCAGCGCCTGGTCGAAGATCGAGATCCAGGACGCGTTGGAGGCCGGCTTGGGCAGGTAGTCGAAGGCGAACTCGTTGGTGGGCGTCGCCGCGTCGCCGTACCAGGTCTTGAGCAGGCTCACCATGAACTTGCGGTAGTTCTCGCCGAAGAAGTTCACCGAGTTCGGGCGCAGCTTCGTGGTCGCGCTCACCGCCAGGTAGTCGGCGAGGTTGCGCTGGCCGGGGGCCGGGATCCGCAGGTAGCCGGGCAGGATGTCCCACGAGATCGCGTGGTCGGTGTTGCCCTGGATGTTGGCGTGACCGCGTTCGGCGTTCATGCCCCCGCCGGGCCGGCCCATGTTGCCCAGCAGCAGTTGCAGCACCGCCCCGGAACGGATCAGCTGCACGCCGGTGGTGTGGTGGGTGAGGCCGACCGCGTAGACGATCGTCATCACCTTGTCCGGCCGGCCCATCTCCCCGACGAGCTTGGCGACCTCGAGGAACTGCTCGCGCGGGATTCCGGTGATGCGCTCGACCATCTCGGGGGTGTAACGGCGGTAGTGCTCGCGCAGCAGGTTCAGCACCGAGCGCGGGTTGGCGATGTCGACCCTGGCCGCGCCGCCCTCGGTCTCGTAGGCCCAGGCCCTCGTGTCGTAAAGGCCGGTCTCCTCGTTGAACCCGTTGAACATGCCGTCGGAGAACGAGTAGTCGGAGCGCACCACGAAGCCGGCGTTGGTCGCGAACTCCACGTACTCCTTGTGGTAGAGCTCGTTCTCCAGGACATAGTTGATCAGGCCGCCGAAGTAGGCGACGTCGCTCCCGACCCGGATCCGCAGGTGGGTGTCGGCGACCGCGGAGGTCCGGGTGAACCGCGGATCAGCGTGGATGATCTTCGCACCGCGGTCCAGCTTGGCGCGCATGAGCCAGCGGAAACCGACCGGATGCGCCTCGGCCGGGTTCGCCCCGTTGACCAGGATCAGGTCGGCATGCCTGATGTCGCGCCAGTGGTTGGTCATGGCCCCTCGGCCAAACGTGGCGGCCAAACTGACCACCGTGGGGCCGTGTCAAACGCGGGCCTGTTGCTCCAGATGGACGACGCCGAGGCCACGCATGAGCTTCGTGGCCAGGTAGCCCTCCTCGGAGCTGAACGCCGCCCCACCGGCGAAGGCGATGCCCTCGCAGCGGTTCACCACGTTGCCGTTCGCGTCCTGGGTGACGAACGTGCGGTCCCGCGAGGCCTTGATGTTGCCGGCCAGCCGGTCCAGCGCGAAGTCCCAGGACACCTCCTGCCACTGCGTCCCGCCGGGAACCCGGTACAGCGGGCTCGGCACGCGCCGGCGGGAGATCGCCAGCTGCAGCGAGCTCGCGCCCTTCGGGCACAGCGTCCCCTCGTTGACCGGGCTGTCCGGGTCGCCCTCGATCTGCACCAGCTCGGTCAGCCCCTCGACGGACGTCTTGGTGTACGCCAGCAGCGCGCACCCGACGGCGCAGTAGGGGCACACCGATCGCGACACGGTCGCCCCGTCGATCCGTAGCTCCTGTTTGACCTGAGCGGCCATCGCGGTGTCGAAGCCCAGCGCCGAGACCCCCAAGGCGCCGGTGCCCGTCGCGGTCAGGCCTAGGAACCTGCGCCGAGTGACATCCTGCATCGCGGGCCTTCCTTCCACCGCACGCAGATGAACTGGTGCGGAACCGGGTAGCCGCTTTTTGGATCACCCATTGTCCGCCTCTCGGGGTGCCGAGGCAACGTCAAATGGTCAACCTTGGGCGATCTGCAGGTCGTGGCGGTCGCCGGGTTCGTCCGGGTTCCGCAGGATGTCCAGCATTCTCGGGTCCGCGGGGACCACGATGCCGGCAGCGCCGCGCTCGGCGGCGGCCGCGCACTCGGCCCGCCAGGCCTGCCGGCCCTGCGGGACCGGCACCTCGATCCAGCGCTGATCCCCCGCACCCTCGAACACGCCTGGCTCGCCCGTCACCCGCCGGAACAGGGATACCGGCGGCACCGTCTGGCTCTCGTCGTGGTCGGCATCTGCGAGCACGGCGAGCCGGTTCTGGCTCAGGCGGGCGATCGTGTCGATCGTGCGCCCGGTGGCCGCCGCCCCTGCCGGCAGCGCCACCACCAGCCGCGCCCGGAACGTCAGGACGGCGAGCGCCGCTGCCAGCGCCAGGACGTCCAGCTCCTGCTCCGGATCCGGGTCGATCCACAGGGCGTCGGCGCCGCCGGCATCGAACGCCGCCGCGTCAGCGAGCCACTCCCCGATCCGGCCCGGAGCCCGGTCGAGCAGGACAGCGACCTTGACGGCCGCCGCCGGTTCGCCCGTCGCCGCCGGTTCGCCCGTCGCCGCCGGCGCGCCGCGCTCGCCCTCGGAGCGGTCCGTCACCCGGCCACCTTAAGGCGTGTTCGCCACGCATGGCGTTCGGTCAGGAGCTGCGCGGGACCACCAGGCCGGATTCGTAGGCGAGGACCACGAGCTGAGCACGGTCGCGGGCGTGGAGCTTGATCATGGCCCGGTTGATGTGGGTCTTCGCGGTCAGCGGGCTGATCACCATGCGCTCGGCGATCTCGTCGTTGGACAGGCCCTGCGCGACCAGGCTCACGGCCTCGCGTTCGCGGTTGGTCAGCTCTTCCAGCCCCTTGCCGGCGCCGGTGTTGAGTGGTTGCGTGACGAACCTGTTGATCAGCTTGCGGGTGATCGAAGGTGCGAGCAGGGCGTCGCCGCGCGCGGCGACCCGTACGGCGTGCAGGAAGTCCTCCGGCAGGATGTCCTTGACGAGGAATCCGGCGGCGCCGGCGCGCAACGCGTTGAAGACGTATTCGTCCAAGCCGTAGTTGGTCAGGATGACGACGTGTACCCGGTCCAGGGTCGGGTCCGCGGCGATGCGCCTGGTCGCCTCGATGCCGTCGATGACCGGCATCTGGATGTCGATGAGAGCGATGTCCGGCAGGTGCTCCCTGGCCAGCGCCAGGCCCTGCTTCCCGTCGGCGGCCTCGGCCACCACCTCGATGTCGTCTTCGAGGTCGAGCAGCGCACGGAACCCACTGCGGATCAGCGGCTGGTCGTCGACCAGCAGGACGCGGATCATGACGTGTGGTCCACGGGGAGTTCGGCCTGAACGGTGAAGCCGCCCTCGCTGCGCGGTTCGGCGCGCAGCCGGCCGCCGAGGGCGGTCACTCGTTCGCGCATGCCGAGCAGCCCGACGCCGGGCGTCGGGGCGGTGTCCGGCGCGGCCTTGCCGTCGTCGTCGACGCGTATCGCCAGGGCATCCGGACGGCAGTCGATCCGGACCGAGGCGGTCGCGGCGTCCGAGTGACGGGCGATGTTGGTGAGCGACTCCTGGACGATCCGGTAGGCGGTCCGGCCCACCGCGGCCGGCACGTCGCGTCGTTGTCCTTCGATCGTCAGCGTCGCGTCCAGGCCGATGGTTCGGGCCCGTTCCACCAGTTCCGGGAGGTGGTCGAGCCCGCGCGGCGGGGTCGTGTCCTCGTCGCGCAGCGCCTGCAGGGTCGCGCGCAGCTCCCGGGTCGCCTCACGTCCCGCCTCCTGGATCGCCAGCAGGGCGTCCGGCACCTGTTCGCCACGCTTGCGCGCCACGTGGACGGCGACCTCGGCCTGCACCTTGATGATCGAGATCAGGTGGGTGAGCGAATCGTGCAACTCCCGCGCGATGTGCAGCCGCTCCTCGTCGGCGCGGCGCCGCGCGGTCTCCTCCCGGGTGCGTTCGGCTTCGTCCGCCCGCCGCTCGGCCTGCCGCAGCGCTTCGCCCGCCGCACCGGCTGCGATCAGCCACGCCAACTCGAGGGCGCCCCGGGCCTGCGCGAACGCCTCGCTCGTGTCCTGCACGCCCGAGGCCATGGCCGCCAACGGGAGCATTGCCAGCATGATCACGCTCGCCGCGACCGTGATGAGGCGGTGGCCTGCCCGTACCGCCGCGTACACCGCGAACAGGTACGCGACGGCCGGCACGTCGAAACCGGCCGCCTGATAACCCACGGCGCACAGCCCGGTGACGGCCAGGACGGCGACCGGGGCGCGGCGGCGCGCGACCAGTGCCAGGCCGCCGGCAGCCAGCAGCGCGTAGCCGAGCAGGTCGAGGTTCGAGGCGTCGAGGTTCAAGTCGTCGAGGTTCAAGGCAGAGTGCTCGCCGGACAACCCGGTGACCAGCAGGATCGCAGCCACCCCGACTGCGATCGCCCAGTCGCCGATACCCACCCGGCTCATGGGCGAACGATAGCCGGATGTCTGCGCGGGCGATTCCCACGCACGGATGATCGGCCGGCTACCGCACACGCAGTACATTCGCCGATCCTGCGGCGTCCGCAGTAGCCAGATGTGCCAACGGCCGCAGCGCGAATTGTCTGCGTACGCCAGACGACCTGCAATGGGTCCGGCAGACATGATCAGGCCACATTCGGCCCTAGAAAAGGAGCACCCATGTCTTTCGGATTTGTGCTGGCCGCACCGGTGGCCGCGCACCTCGCTGTGCAGCAGGCCGCCGTCAGTACCTCCACCCTGACCCCCGAGCGACTCGCGGCCAGCCTGGCCGCGCTGCTCGGGCTGATCGGCCTGATCGTCGGCGGGCTGGCCATGGCCCGAGCCGCCGGTCGTATCCGCACCGGCCCCGGGCAAAGGGGAGCCATCGTGGCTCTGGTGGCGGGGCTGATCGCCATGGCCGTCGGTGGGCTGGTCGTGGCCACCGCAGATGGTGGTCTCGGCACCGGCAACGGGCTGGCCGGGGGCGTCGTGGCCATCGTGTTGGGGCTGATCGGTGTCGTCCTCGGTGGGCTGACGCTGAGCCACTCCCGCCGCACCGCCAAGACCGGCTGAACCCAAATCAGATAGCTGACCGTTTGCTGGCGGGATAGCCCGTGCGGGGTACGGCAGGTGACCTCGCCGGGGGACGTTCGGCGTGCGGTTCGGTCATAGCGTCGCCGGCCATGAGCGCGATTCCTCGGTTAGGTCTGGCTGGCGGTGCGTCCGGTGACCGACGGGCGGTAGCCATCAGATCGGCATTGCACGTCCAGCATGGATGGTTGGCTTGAGCCGTAAGCTTTGCCTCGTTCGGCGGGTTCCGTTGGCGTTCGACCCAAGCCGCCCATTTTGCGAAATCCTACTCGTTACTAGCCGCAGGAAATGATGCAGAGGGGCGGAGTTGCGCTGGCCGGCGCCGCACCGACCAACGCCATACCCACAGCCAACAGAGAAGCAAACAACAGCAGCCTTGACTTCCTCATGGGGCACCTTCCTAGATCGTAACCGGGACTTACGTTGGCTGATCATAGGTTGCACGACCAGCCCAGCAGAGCGGCCAGACGGTCCAACTCCGGCGTCCGAACGCGTACTTGACCGCTCCACCAACTGTCCGGTACAAGCCGGCCGCGCGAAACGAATCGGCCGAATATCGGTCAATTTTTGGAAAGGGGTAACGCCCAATTGGCGATGAGCCGTTTCCAACCTGCCGGTGGGCGGACGCAATTGCCCTTTGCCCTTGGGCCGGTCGTAGCTGAACCCCGGCGGGTACCCCTCCACGAGCCCGCCGCCGGCGTTCGCAATCAGCTCCAGCGCACCGCGAAGGGCGACCGCCGACACTCCCCTTCGCCGGTACCGCCTGTCCACGAAGAAGCAGGTGAGCCGGTAGTCGGGCAGCCTGTCGAGGCCGGCCTCGTACTCCTTGCGGCGATAGATGCTCGGCAGCTCCTCGGGCGTGCCGTACTCGCATCACCCCACGGCGACCTCACCATCGAACACAAGCGAGCGCTCGGGGCGTCAGGGTTTCGAGACGCGGTAGCGGAGGTGGGTCACGGCCCCCGCGACGGGCTTCCCGTCCGGGATCAGGTCGGCCTGCTCCCCGTCGAACAACGGCGTGCCCCGCCCCAGCAGCAAGGGGACGAGGTGCAGGTGAACCTCGTCGAGCAGGCCCGCCGTGAGCAGTTGCCGGGCTACCTGTGCGCCCAGCACCAGCACGTCCTTGTCCCCCGCAGCATCCTTGGCACGGCGGGCCGCGGCCTCCAACCCGTCGAAGGCGAACGTCCCACCGTTGTCGCCGAGGAGATCCTCCCTGACCCGGTGGGTCACCACGAAGCTCGGGACGCCGGGCCACGGCGTGCCGCCCCACGGGCCCAAACCGAGGTCGAAGGTCCGCCGTCCGATGACGGTGGCCCCCACCCTCGCGTCCACCTCCCGGCAGGCGCTGACATCCACCGCGCCTTCCGGTCCCGTCCCGGCCATCCACTCGTGCAGCCGTTCGCCGCCGACTCCCATGGGCTCCGTCGGCCCGACGTCCGGTCCGGCCGTGAACCCGTCCAGCGACATCGACACATCCAGCACGACCTTGCTCATCGCGAGCCTCCAGCGCTTCCTCGGCACCGCCCTCCGGCACCGGTCTGGAGAGGGTCGGAGCCGACCACGCTATCTCGACATCACCTCAGAGAATCTTCTGCGGGACGGTGCTGCCAAACGTCGAAGGTCAGGCGGCTCGACTGCCGGCATCGACGGCGAGCTCACCCAGCAACATCGGTAGCGAGCGGTGCAGCTCGCGCTCCCAGTACGGCCAGGTGTGGGTGCCAGGGCCGTAGAAGTCGGTGGTCAGGCGGACACCGACCGCGGCGAGGCGCGCCGCCGTCTCGTGGTTCATCACGTTCAACAGGGCCTCGACTTGATCCGTTGTGCCGGGCGGGTCGAACGGGCCGGCGGTACCGTCACCGCTCGACATGAACACGGGCATACCCCGAAGCCGCTTCGCCAGGTAATAAGGGTCGTGGGCTTCCCAGATCGCGCGCTGGGCGACCGGGTCGCCCCACAGTGCCAGGGGATCCTCGCCGAACTGGCTCAGCAAAGACATAAGGACTGGCGGGAATCCTGGCAGCAGCGGATGCACAACCCCGCTGTAGCTGGCCGCCGCGCGGAACATGCCCGGATTGCGCCCGGCGTAGGACAGGGCGCCGAAGCCGCCCATGGACAGTCCGGCGATCACCCTGCGATGGCCGGCGCCGTAGTCGCGCTCCAGCAATTTCCGCAGCTCGTCGAGGTGGAACGTCTCCCACGCGGGCGGGCCACCGGCGCCACCATTCCACCAGTCGCTGTACCAGCCGACCGGACCCGCCTCGGGCATGACGACGAGCACCCCGCGCAGCGCGGCCAGCTCCTCCACGTCGGTCGAACGGGTCCAGCTCTCGTAGGTGTCGCAGCAGCCGTGCAGCAGGTACAGCACGGGCCAGCGGTCGCCGGGCCCGCGCTGCTCCCAGCCGTCCGGGGTCAGCAGCCGGACCATGCCAGTCCGGCCGAGCGCCGGTGACTGGACCGTCAGGTCGACCAGGTGCGGACCGACCTGACGCTGCTCCACCACTTCGGCACCGCCGGCGGGAGACGCGACGGCCGCCGGCGCACCACAGACCGTGCCACCGACCGTGGCCACCACGGCGGCCAGCAGAACGAAAATCGACCGGGCCGAGCGACGGCTGGACATGGCGCCCTCCCCACCGAGGCTTCTGATGGAGGTCGACCCTAACCCCAAACAGCGCTGACCAGCCCGATCGAACCGTCGCGTCATGCTAGTAGGCGACCCGCCCGGCAGGACGGTCACGGCAGCCGATCCTCGGCAGCTGCCCACGGCAGCTGCGACGCCGGAGCGAACCGGCGCACCGGATGGCTGCGGCGCACCAGCGCGCGCATCGTGGCGAGGTCGGACAGGCCGACGCCGAGCGTCCGTGCCTGCACGAGCACGTTGCCGATCGCGGCGGCCTCGGCGGGGCCGGCGAGCACCGGCAGCTCGCAGGCGTCGGCGGTGAGCGCGCACAGCAAGTCGTTGCGCGACCCGCCGCCCACCAGGTGCACGACGTCGACGGGGTGGCCGGCCAGCGCGGCGGCGGTGCGCACCTGGCGCCGGTAGGCCAGGGCGAGCGAGTCGAGGATGCAGCGGGTGGTGGCGGCCGGCGTCGCCGGCGCCGGCTCGCCCGCGGCCTTGGCGAGGGCGGCGATCCTGGCCGGCATCGGGTCGGCGGCGGTGCCAGGCGGGAGCAGCCGCTCGTCGCCGAGATCGATGACACTGCGCAGCGGTGGCTCGGCGGCGGCGGCGGCGAGGAGCGCATCGAGTTCGACCGGGCCGTCGCCGGCCCACGCCCGCACCGACTCGGTCAGCACCCAGAGCCCGATGACGTTCTTGAGGAACCGCACGGTGCCGTCGACGCCGGCCTCGTTGGTGAAGTTGGCCAGGCGGGCGTCCTCGGTGAGCACCGGTGCGGGCAGCTCGAGCCCGACGAGCGACCAGGTGCCGCAGGAGATGTAGGCGAACCGATCCCCGGCGGCGGGCACCCCGACCACGGCGGACGCGGTGTCGTGCGAACCGACCGCGATCACCGGAGTGCCGGGCTGCGCGCCGAGGTCGGCGGCGACCGACGGCAGCAACGGTCCCAGCACGTCGCCTGGCGACCGCAGCGGCGGCAGCAGCGAGAACGGGAGGCCGACGCGGCGGGCCACCTCGGCCGACCACTGCCCCGTCCGCGCGTCGTAGAGCTGGGTGGTGGAGGCGTTGGTGCGCTCGGCGCCGATCCGGCCGGTGAGCCAGTAGCCGAGGAGATCGGGCAGCAGCAGTATGGTCGCGGCGGACGCGAACGCCGCGGCGCCCTGCGCGGCGACCAGCTGGTTGACGGTGTTGAACGGCAGGTCCTGCAGGCCGGTGATCCGGTACAGCTCGCGCGGGTCGATCTTGCCGCGGACCCGTTCCGGCACGCCGTCGGTGCGGCGGTCGCGGTGGCTGTGCACGTGCCCGAGCAGCGCGCCGTCGCGGTCGAGCAGGCCGAAGTCGACCCCCCACGAGTCGATGCCGACGCCGTGCAGCGGCCCGCCGCCGGCGATCGCGCGTAGGCCGGTGAGCACCTCGCGGTGCAACCCGACGACGTCCCACACGAGCGCGTCGCGCACCGGCACGGCGCCGTTGGGGAACCGGTGCGCCTCGGCGAGCGCGAACGACTCGGGCGACACCGTGCCGGCCATCACCCGGCCGCTCGTGGCGCCGAGGTCGGCGGCCGCGACGCGAACCGTGCGGCTCACCGCAGGAACGCCGCGGCGACGCCGGCGTCGACCGGCACGTGCAGGCCCGTCGTGTGGGTGAGGTCCGGCCCGCACAGCACGAACACCGCGTTCGCGACGTGCTCCGGCAGCACCTCGCGCTTGAGGATCGTGCGCTGGGCGTAGAACCTGCCGAGGTCGGTCTCCTCCACGCCGTACACCGCGGCGCGATTGGCGCCCCAGCCGCCGGCGAAGATGCCCGACCCCTGCACGACGCCGTCCGGGTTGACCCCGTTGACCCTGATGCCGTGGGCGCCGAGCTCGGCGGCCAGCAGCCGCACCTGATGGGCCTGGTCGGCCTTGGCGGCGGCGTAGGCGACGTTGTTCGGGCCGGCGAAGACCGAGTTCTTGGACGAGACGTAGACGATGTCGCCGCCCATGCCCTGCTCGATCAGCACCCGGGCGGCGGCCCTGGACACCAGGAACGAGCCCTTGGCCATCACGTCGTGCTGGCGGTCCCAGTCGGCCTCAGTGGTCTCCAGCAGCGACTTCGACAGCGACAGGCCGGCGTTGTTGACCACCAGGTCGACGCCACCGAAGGCGAGCACGGCCGCGTCGACCATCGCGGCGACCGCGGCCTGGTCAGACACGTCGGCCTCGACCCCGATCGCCACGTCCGGCCCGCCGATCCCGGCCGCGGCCCGCGCCGCCCGCTCCTGCGTCAGGTCGGCGATCACGACGCAGGCCCCCTCGGCGGCCAGGCGCTGCGCGGTGGCCTTGCCTATGCCGCTCGCGGCGCCGGTGACCAGCGCGATCCGGGTGGCGAGCGGTCTGGGCGGTGGCATCCGTCGCAGCTTCGCCTCCTCCAGCGCCCAGTACTCGATGCGGAACTTCTCCGCCTCGTCGATCGGTTCGTAGCGGGAGACGCCCTCGGCGCCGCGCATCACGTTGATCGCGTTGACGTAGAACTCGCCGGCGACGCGCGCCGTCTGCTTGTCCCTGCCGTAGGAGAACATGCCGACGCCGGGCACCAGCACGATGAGCGGATCGGCGCCGCGGATCGGCGGCGAGTCGGGCGTGGCGTACCGGTCGTAGTAGCCCTGGTAGTCCTCGCGGTACCGCTGCGCCAGCTCGCG
>OBLK01000340.1_pt1 | contig 11990 bp, 14 predicted proteins | sample 1518871 | NCBI WGS metagenome assembly OBLK01 (sample SAMEA2464837, study PRJEB22497) | soil metagenome | biome: Grassland; feature: Farmland; material: Clay | place: Australia | collected 2013-02-01 | depth 0.8 m
TACAGGCAGTCATGGAGGCAAGGCAGAGGCACCCCAACGCGGGTGCCATTGCCATAGAGCAGTATCTCCTTGATAATGGCCTCAGCATTTCGCACAACAGGGGAGGCACAGGTCCCTGAGTGATAAAGTGAGTGCAGTTGTGACGCCTGCAGCGGCGTATCAGGAGAAGATGAACAATGGTGAGGAAGAAGAAGCACTATAAAACGAAACAATACTCATGATATCGCAATGATATGTTATTTCGAAATGTTTTTATTTGGAAACAAGTTATATTTTATGGTAAAATTAAAATGGTTAGGACATGCAGCCTGGCTGGTATTTTACAGAGACACAACCATCATAATCGACCCGTTTTTAACAAACAATCCAAAGGCACCCATGAAAGCCGATGAAATCGAGAAACTCGATTACATCTTCATAACACACGATCATTTCGATCATCTGGGGGACGCTTTTGACCTGGCCAAGAGAACAGGGGCAAAGACAGTCAGTATTTTTGAGATTTCCAATATGGCCACTGAGGCCGGGGTCCCACAGGAAAATGCGATAGGCATGAACAAAGGCAGCGGTCTTGTTAGCCTGGGCAGCCTTAAGGTTTCCCTTACCCATGCAGATCACAGCGGGCACGAGGTGGGATTCGTCATTGACGGTGATGGCAAGACCATCTATCATGCTGGAGATACCGCACTTTTCGGCGACATGTCATTAATAGGTCAGTTATACCGCCCCAGCGTTGCCATACTGCCCATTGGGGGGTTTTATACTATGGGGCCCAGGGAAGCAGCAATGGCTGCCGACCTGATTGGCGCCGGAATAAGCATTCCGATGCATTACAATACATTCCCCGCAATTGAACAGAATCCTGACAGCTTCACCAGCCAGATTAAAAATGGCAAAGGAAAAGTGCTGAAAGTAGGGGAAGAATATGAGATTCCGTGAGATCATTAAGGAGACGTGCTAAAAATGGCATTGGCATCTGTTGCATTTTCGATCTCGGCTTTCTCCATTTCTGCATTCCTTTCCGGCCTCTTCCTGCTGGGCAAAGATCAGGGGGAAAATTCAGGGAAAACCCTTGGCATAATCAATGTGCTGGTGGGGATTTCAATCTTCATATCATCCATTCTTCTATTTACCACTGTTCCATTTGGGACAGGCTCGCCTGCCGAAAATGTCCAGCTTGGATTCTCCGTGCTTCAGGTATTCTTCGGTATAGTGTGGATATCGTTCGGGGCTTCCACCCTTTATAACTGGGACATGAAATTCATTGGATCCACTACCCTATTACTGCTAGTCTACAACGTAATAGTTCTGATAGTACTTCCAATTAGCTGGAGTGCGGCTTTCACTACGGTGGGAATGGTCGTTGTTGAACTTGCACTCTTCTCCTACATACTCGATGAATTTGGGTTCTGGGCGGTAACACATGGGAAAATGAAGGCTACCGTGCAGGGATATTTTCTGATAGCCTCCAGTGTTCTGTCCATTGCCCTGGCTGTTATCCCCGGCGGGATAATACCTATGTGACATCCTCCCCGCCCTATCAGACGGGGCTTCCTGCTTCCCTGACCGGCTGAACCATCCGGAAGGATAGTTGGACTCCAGTCTCCACAGGCTTAAAAAACAGGAGTAATATCCTCCATTTTTTTGTGCCATGCCAGGATTAACGCGCTTTTTACTGTGAGCTAGAAAGTCTTTGTGTCCCATCTTCTGAATGAGTCCACTACAGCAATTATTCCAGCCACGATCAGGAATGCCGACGGAATCAGAAAGAAACCTCCCACAAGATACACACCCAGTGCACCTGAAACCGCCATCGGGACCCCGCCAACAAGAGACTCGATTCGTGTTATGAACGCACCTGCGAGTCCTACAAGAGATAGAAAAATGGCAATCCAGCTACTCTGGAAGAAAGAGAATGCACCATATATGTGCAGCAGTGATCCTATCCCTCCCGCAACCAGTGCAACCAGGCCCATAAGTAACCCGATCACTCCGCCAACCATTCCAAGGATTGCTATGTCGTTCCCTTTGAATCCACCCATTATGTATAAATCGGCTGACGCATACTTAAGAGTTGATGCTTATTATGCAAGATCCTCATGGTAAAACTCTGTCCAGGGTCTTTTAACTCACGCGCAGGCAGAAGATGAACACATGTGAATGAAATGGACCATAACCGCACACAATAGAGGACCGTAGATCTTTCGACTGGTACCATCATGGACTTCGGCCATTTATTCCAGATACGGTGTAATGCAGGATGGTTGCTGGTGCGATTACTACCACGCAGCACACCCCGCATATGGAAAGACTAAAATGGAGAGGTTTTAAAGCAACCTGAACTTGAAAAGATCGCTTGTGAAAAATGGAAAATCACGCGGTATCCTCGTCTATTTCGGTGAGGAGGTAGCAGCCTCCCGCCGGTATGGCGCGAGGGGAGAGCTTCATAGAATTGACTGAAAAAGAAGGTACTGGCAGATTACTGTTCCGCGCGATGAGATTAAGCTTTTCACCTTCACCTGCTTCTTCATAGACAAAGAACACAGGCACAGCGGACCTGTGGGATTATGCTCATGGAATCCCTGAAACGCATTTCTGAAAGTGGTGGCGGGATAGTTGAGCCATGCCCTGCCACACATTCAACTTCTGTCGAGAGACCGTTCGAATTCCTTCATGCATATCTTGACGAAGGGTTTGAACCGATTTCGATATCGGGCAAAGTAGTGTTCAGGTCAGGAAGAAAGCGGATCAATCACCAGAATGGGTAATACCGAAGCATTGTGCGTGAAGAGGCTCTTCAATCATAGCAGGTATTCAGCAGATAGTTTAACAGTTAAGGATTCAACCTTTATTGCCAGTTCGGTATAATTTGTACATGTGCGAATATTGCATACTGGACGATGAAGAGTCTTCCTGTTCTTGCCCCTGCTCATCATACATGGGAAAGAAATTCTGCAAAGTGTGTGGACACAAAATAAGAATGGTCCATTCACCGAGATGACTGGTGCTCAACCCCTACAGTTCTGAGAAATTGCTGCAGAAAGGAAAACACTCACTGAAGCGGCAAAGTGCGATTCTGGTGTCTGCTGCTTCTTCAACAGAATCCTTGTCGGATTCACTGAAGATGCTTACAAAATCTTCCCTGTCGAATAAAGACAGGATCATTGCCACTTTAGGGTGCAGCAGTGTCCCGCTGCCACCCTCTGCTTTCAGTATTGCCGAATGAATGAGAACGTCCTCTGGGCTTACCTTTCCCTCATCGTTGTGGATGTCTACCGCCCTCATGGACATTATAAGCCATGTCCTGTATTTCTGAACAAGATCGCAAAGAAATGTGGGCCTTTCGAACATGAACTGTTCGTTGTTTTCCTTGAGCGATTTGGCTTCCCGGACAATGTTATCATATTCGCTTTCCACTAGATTGATGAAGGTGGAGATATGCATGAATAATGGAACAGTGCATGCTTCAAATAATAGCCAGTCACTAATGTTAAGGCATTATGGCAGGCTACGTTGCCCAAAACTTCCTTATATTGGAGGTTTTGGATGCCATCCCTGAAAGGGTGGTGTTAAAGGCGGTTAATTATCACCGACGATCTTCTTCTCCTTCACAATGGACTTGTCAGAGACCGATATCTTTTCAGCTTCAACATAGCCAATCCTGCAGTTGTCGCCGATTGTCACTTCCCGGGCACTGATTTTCGGGCACCTGACGCTCTCTATTCTGACAGTGCCACCCTTGATCTCGCCAATGTCGACCCTGGAGCTCGGGAACACAAGGCGTTTCTTTACGGTGACCAGAATATCGTCAGATTCGAGGAGCTTGATCTCAGTCCCCCACCCCATGCTCTCAAGCTCGAAAGAATCAGCCTTGACGTTTGAAGCAGTTATTGCGCCATGTATCTGTACCTTGCCCGATTCTAAAGTCTCTGTATGGACTATCCCGGAACTGTCCATTGTCCTGCACTTTATCCCCGACGCTTTAAGTGTTCCCTTTGATTCCACACTCTCGGATTCAAGCAAGCCTGCCATTTTTGCGCTTCCGAAAGATATAAAAGCCGACACTTTTGTGCTTTCAGAGGACAGTGTACCCGAACTGTTCAGGGCACCCCCCTTTATAACTCCTGAAACGTTAAGCGACCCAGAATTCGCCAGGCTGTCGCTGAAATACACTGATCCATCTACCTTTGCTGCTCCTGAGACTTTCATCAGGGCAACGTGGACCGAACCCGAAACTTTTCCAGACCCTGAAATGTGTAATTCATGGGCGTCAACTTCAGTCAGACTTCCCGAACCTGATATTCTTACAACCGAATTGCTCCCACTTTTCCTCTTCTGTCCGGGAGTCTCCGCGGTCTCCACTGACGGGTTCTCAGGACCATCGTTCCACCTTTCCTTCATCTCTTCATATGTTTCCCTGGTGATTTCCCCCTCCTCAAGCATCTTGTCCAATTTTTCCTTCATGTTGTTGTCCATCCGTATCATGCTGATCAACAGGCCGGAATATTTATATTTATTTAAAAATAATTATTTAAATCTGTGAAAAATATAGTTGCATTAGATCAACTGACAAGTTCAACCATCAACGGAAAGGTTGAAGGTATCTTTCTCCATATGAACCATGCATGTTGGAAGTACTGCACACCCTTACATCACCGTCAAAGGTTAACGTGTTCAACCTTATCAGGGAACCCTCCACTCCTGAGAACATAGCTTCTGAACTTGGCATCACCCGGCAGGCCGTCGACAAACACCTCAAAGATTTGCAGAAGTACGGGGCCATACGGAAGATGTGGCTCTTATCCTCGGACCGCCCCAGGATTCAATACGTTGCCACTGAACTTGGCCTCTATTTCTACGGGGAAATCGGGTCGTTCATGTCATCATACAGGTCCAGGGGGAAGAAGGACGCCATTGAGAGCCTGAAAGACCTTGACGTAAGTATGTTGAACGGGGATATCAGTGTAGACGAATATACGTCCCGGAAGGAAAGGATTTCCAGGGACTATTCTTGGTTTGTATCCGATGACGAATGACCGCCGTATTGCCCAAACTTGCCAGATCATTCCCCGGACAACTGTACAGATCTGCAGAATAGTGCAAGCCTGAGAAAAGGCAGCCTCATGGAACTCACCGGATTGATATTATTGTAAAGGGCTGATCTGCGGGCCAGCCGATAACCATTACGCCAGATCATAAACAGGCAAAGTTGATCTGAAACCCTTGCAGTCAAAGGTGTCTTTGACATGAGAAGGCGATCGCGGGAGTTATCCTCCAGTTCGTCAAGAAGAGGAAGCCCGAACGGAAATTCATGGGGTGGGTCCCACCACCTTGGATCACAACTCTTTCGAGTTCCTTGAGATGTGAGAGTATCTCCCGGTAATTGTCTCCCCACTCGTTGTCTATCCTGGCAAGCTCCTGTATTAAGGAAGCAGGAAAATCATGAGATGTGAAATATTTCGGGAATATCTGAATCACATTCTTCCCGCCTTCCGTTAGTGAGGCAGTCAAATTTTGGAAAAGCTGTATCAGCCATGTTTGATGGAGCATTCATTCAGTAAAAGACACCTGCCATGATCAATACTGGTCCTGGCTTTTTTTAAAAATATTCTTGCCAGTAATTGAAAAGAATTTAAAGGAATACCCAATATAACCATACTGTCTTGATTATTGCGATTCAGCCCCACAATCCAAGTTTACAGCAACATGGGGCTGTAACCCACGCAGGCGGAAACGGGACCTGCATTTGAGGTGATAAGTATGAGCGGAAATGATGATAATGTGGTAAGGACGCGGGATTATTATGACAACAAAGATACTGATATATTCTACAGAAAGGCTTGGGGGGACGAGCACATACATCTTGGAATTTTCAAGGATTATTATGAGCCAATTCAGAGCGCATGCCTGAGAACTGTCAGGACGATGGCAGAAAAAGTAGGAAGCATAAGCAGTGATACGGAAGTCCTGGATATTGGTTCAGGGTATGGCGGTACCGCAAGGTATCTTGCTTCTACATACGGCTGCCACGTCAATGCACTCAATCTGAGTGAAGTTCAGAACAGGAGGTCTGAGGAACTTAACAGGAAGAGAAAGCTTCAGAGGAATATCAGTATTGTTGAGGGCAGCTTTGAAGACATGCCATTTGAAGACGAGACCATGGATATATGCTGGTCCATAGACGCAATTCTACACAGTGGGAACAGGAAAAAAGTGGTAGAAGAGGTTTCGAGGGTTCTAAGGCCAGGAGGCGATTTTGTCTTTACCGATCCGATGAGAACCGACGGTTGCCCCCATGACATTCTTGAGCCGATTCTGGAAAGAATTCACCTGTCCGACATGGGATCACTCTCATTCTACAGGTCTGAGGCAAGAGATGCTGGATTGGAAGAAGTGTCGTTCACCGACCTTTCACAACATCTAGTAAACACTTACGGGCGCGTTCTTGAGTTCACCGAAAATAACGAAGAAACTTTATCCGATGAAATAAGCAGGGAATTCATAGACCACATGGAGGAAGGCTTGAGGCATTGGGTTGAAGGTGGAAAGGAAGGGCATCTTGGATGGGGGATTATGCATTTCAGGAAAAAGACATGAGAAAGCATGGATGTCCTCGTTTGGCCTGTTGGTTTTCCCACAGTCATATTTTTGCAGGCCCAACATAACACCACATCCTTCACGTCTATCCGCCAACGGTTTCCAGTAACCTCGGCGGACACACTCCCAAAGCCCGTCGGCTTATTTATCTGATTATTATTTCTGAAGTAAAATTTAATACCGTAACAGTGTGTTTGATTTCTGGCAGGCAGGCCGTTGAACAAGAAATAATAGGATGAAGGAGAGTACATTAACCTCTGAGCTGGCAGCTTTGGCAATGATGCTTTCTGCCTTAGTGGTCGTTTTTGAGCCTCTGGCCGAACATGGGCCGGCCGGCGCCATGCCTGCGAACTCGGATGGTGGAGACATGACAATACTTGTAAACAGACACCATGCAGCATTTCAGGCAAACCAACACCATTTTCTATTTTAGGAAAGGCATGAATAAGACCGTCCAATTTCGCACTAGTTTTTCATCTCTGCGGTCAAAATATCAGTTAACCCCGAAGTCGAAGGTTGCCTTGAGCAGGCTTAACCGTTTTGCGTCCCTTTCCTGTCAATTTCTTCAGATATCTTTCTGGCCTTATTGGTTGCAGCCTCTATTGCCCTCATAAATGCAGTTCTTATGCCGGAGTTTTCAAGTTCGTAGAGCGCATCTATTGTCACCCCGCCAGGAGTCGTAACCAGGTCCCTGAGTTCCGATACATGGCTGTTTCCCTCTGCAACAAGCTTAGCAGAACCAAGTATTGTCTGGTAGGAACTCCTGAGGGCGAGTTCCCTTGGAAGGCCGACTTTGAGGCCTGCATAAACCATGGCCTCTATGATGGTGAATATGTAAGCCGGCCCAGAGCCACTCATCGCCGTGAGTGCGTCCATATACCTCTCTTCCACCTTCTCTGTCTTGCCGAAACTGTTCAGAAGCCTTGAAACAACCCCCTCCTCACTCTCGCTGAGGTCGTCCGATGAATATACGGTATAGCCCCCTCCAACCCTGGCAGCCACATTTGTCATTGCCCGAACTACTTTTGAATCCGGGATCAGCGATTTGATTTTTGATGTACTGAGGGCTGCAGCTAGTGAAATTACTATCTTCCCCCTGGTATGATCTCCTATCTTCTCCAGGAGAAAAAGAGTATCCAATGGTTTCAGAACCATGAGTATAATTTCCGCTTCCTGTGCTGCAACTATGTTGTCGCTCATGGTCCGGATGCCAAGGTTTTCCAGTTTCTCAAGTTTGGCAGCCGACCTCCTGGTTACTGTCACTTCGTGTCCGCTACTGTTGAGTGCCTCTGCTGCTGCCGATCCTATTGTTCCCCCACCAAGTACTGAAACTCTCATATTACGTATTTTGGCATGTCAATAATTAACACATAAACGTTTCTGTCCCTTTTCTGTCAAACTGCTCCCCTATCGGCAGGAAAATCGGCAGAATCCTGATTTTAGAGTCTGCGCCCCAGCTCTTTTTCTGATATGGCTTCGTATGTTTTCAGGTCCGGCTCACTGTAAAGCACAAAACGTATCTTTTCCAAATGTGTTTCTTTTGAGCTCACGTACTCAATAACAGTTCTTACAGCAATCCGGCCAGCCTCACACACCGGATAGCCGTATGCACCAGTGCTTATGGATGGAAATGACATGGATCCTATGCCTTCACCATCTGCAAGCTCGAGGCAATTTCTGTAGCAGTTCTCAAGAACCCTGCCCTCACCGGAATTGCCCCCTCTCCAGACGGGCCCTACGGTGTGTATGACAAAATCTGCTTTCAGGTTTCCACCTGATGTTATTACTGCCTTTCCAGCTGGCAGGCCATCTGGCCAGCTCTCATTCCTTATTTTTGCACACTCGTCTTTGATTTTCGGCCCTCCTGCCCTGTGTATGGCACCATCAACTCCACCACCACCCATTAGGGATGAGTTCGCTGCATTGACAATTGCTTCCGTGCCTTGTGTCGTAATGTCTCCGCGGACAATCTCAAGTTCAACTCTGCCTATTTTGAAACGCATGTCTGGTTGAATCCAGTAGACAGGCTTAATCTCTCCGCATCCGGCCAGCACGGTCGTTTCAAGAATGGTCAGTATTTTAAGGTTATGGTGCCAAAATTCAGGGAGTCTCCAGGCGGGAGTCTCACTTCTCCAAATTCCAGGCCTAATTGTGTCCCCTGATGGTTGAATGTGATGCTTCCCTGCTTATAAACGCCGAAAAGGTCTGACCATGAAACAAGGGTGTCATTGTAGTATGGGAACCCGACAGCTACGGGCCCGGTTGCGGGAAAGGAATACGACTCCGAAAAACCGAATGTGCTTGGTACGATGGTAAAGTTCTGTGGGCTCGATCCATAGGGGGTATAATTGTACAGGGTTGTATTGCCTGAGATCGGGATGAACAAATGGTAACTGAAGGAGTAAGTCTGCAATTCATCCCCTGTGTTGTTGATAGCGATACTCTGGATTACGCTATCATTGGTCAGAACTGACAGAACCGTCACAACATCAGTCTTGAAGGTGGTATTTTCATAGACGGTGTAGCTGCCGTTATTCTTCAGGTACACGGCATTATCGTTTAGTATTCCGGTAACGGTGTCTCCAGGCGGAAAGGTGACAAAGTAGTCAGTAAGCGAGCTGTTTGCACCAGGCGGATTCAGGTGATATGCACTTAGACCGATTGTACTAAGTGTGTTGTTTCCTGCTTCGAGTGACCTGGCATCAAAATTGGCGAGGTTGAAGTGAGTGTTTCCAGCCGAGTTGTTATTCGGGAAAAGTGAGGGAAAAATCAAGGCCATTATGATTATGGACACTATTACAACTCCACCAATTATGCTTGAAGCCATTATTTTCCTGTCTCTATCCATTTATCCGCACCTCCTCATAAATCACTGCCTTATCCCATCGATACAGCAATGGGCCCATACGTTGTAGCACTTGCAGCATTTCCTAGAGGGCCCAGCATAAGATCCAGCGAAGATTGGGCCTTTACGGCAGAAAATATTCCGTAGTCATACTCATTCTGGTATGTGAACTGGTCCCATGAAAGCGTCAGCGAACTGTAGTAGAAGTTCTCATAAAACGAGCTCAACTGGTCTCCGAGAACATAATGCCCGGGGCCGGTGGAATTCAGGCTTTTTCCCGGGAACAGCCCCGATACAGAAGCAGAATCAGGCTTTGCAGTTGAGAAATTCATCCCCATGTACGTTGATCCACCGGAATTAACTATCGAAATATCTATTGTCCCCTGATCAAGCCCATAAACGAAAGTCATCCTATCGTACTTGAACTGGTCAATCACGCCGACAGTATTCTGAACCCTGTCATTTATCCTGTTTACCTTTCCCGATGTAAGCGGCTCTTTCAACAATACTCCATTGGAATTGTAATAAGCAGTAGGCGTAACTGTCACCGATAAGCCGTGGGATGATAGTATAACCGTTTCGTTGTTAATAACTTCAATCGTGTAGTTTCCGACTGTGTAACGGGCGCTAGTCTTGTATATAACCTGATTTTGGGCATTCTCCTTTGCAGCCGACAAAGGCGCCCAAGCTGCTACTGAACTTATGAATATTGCAATCATCAGCAGAGAGATTACTTTGGAATATTGCACCAGTAATCAAACCTAATGAACCAATATAAATATTTTTAGATCCTATTTCCCGATATATATAGTTAAAATTTCGTGTTATGTCATATCTCATACCAGTTCCAGATCAGCCAGTATACGCTTGATTCTGGGAATGACCAAGCAAGTAACCTCCAAATGCTATCTGCCAGAGAAGTATCGGATAGAATATCATCCTCTCCGCACCACCCGGGCCCAATATGTAATCGAACCCAACATATCCTCCAAAATATGAAACAAAGGAGAAAATTCCGGCAAGAACGGATATTTTAGCCATGGCTCCGGAAGTCATTCTATAGGCAAGTATGCTGCTTAAGGCCCCGAACACAAATATCAGGTTAGCCCCAAGGTAATGGGTCGTTGGAAAAACATCCCAGGGCGATAATCCTACAAGAAGGAATCCAAGGCCTGCCAGGGTATATATTACTGGCCTTATTTTGAAGCCGCCATTGCGGAAGAGGAGATACGTGCTCCAAAGCCAGAGTACCCCTACAATGATAACTGAAATGTTCCAGAAAATCTCAGTGGTTACACCTGCACCACCCAGGTAACTTATTGCCTGGCTCCTTTCAGAATAGGAAGGATAGACTGCCGTTGCTGCAGTGATTGACATAAGGGCGATGATTCCGCCTAAAGCAAAACCTGTTCCAGGATTTCGTCTTTTGCCAGAGGTGGCGATTTCATAGGAAGAACTCATGCAAGAACACCATCATGCTCACCAAAGGAGCATGAGGTTCCGTGAGCTACCCGAATTTAATAATTTATGCACCAATGATACTGTCATGAGGAACAGATCTGAGTCTCGAACTTGAGACGTACCAGAAAATAGGACCTCGTACGGTTTCGTCGGGGAAAGTGCTGTGAATTACCCTTTCTCATCCGGTGCCAGTGTTGGAGCAAGAATTATAGTGCTTAATATGGGAAGAGCAATAGACCAGATTATCAGGATTAGATAACTCTGAATGATTTCTCCACGTAAAATCAACCGAAAAGATATGTATGCTAATCCCACGGAAGTGGGGCCAAAAAACAGAAACACTTCTCCAACTCTCTTTCTGAAGGAAGTCAATCCGCACACTCTCCCTATATAGCCTTGCTCTCCACCAATAATTTTCCCATGCAAAATCAAAGAAGTAATTTGTGATCTTTACCTATACGTAACGCATTAAGTAATTGCGCATAATTTCTTAAGGATTCTATTTGGCTACGAATCCTCATCAAACTGCTCTGTAACAGACCAGATCAAGTCTCCTACTGTGTGAAAATACCGGTTGCGGGTACGCCCTTTGATCTTACGAGTTCCAACACTCCTTCCATTGCATTGAGATCGGGGGAATATGGAGGGAGGAGTTCGAGGATAATGTGCGGATTGTTCTCCGGGAATTCCTTCAGCAGATTCGCATGATGGTACTTTGCATTGTCCAGGACCATGTGGACCTCCCCTGATATAGGAGAAATGGTCACCGGGAATTCCCTGACCGTGATCTCCTTTCCCTTTCCTGACAGTGAAACTTTGTTTGGAGAGCACCTTGACAACGTCCTCTCCTGAAACAACTGGTAGTTTATGCATCCAGGAGAACTTCCTCCCCAACATCCTGAGGTATGGGTTTTTCGTCTTCCTTGAGTACCTTTATGTAGAGTTCAATCGCCTCTTTGATATTATTGAGTGCCTCCTCAATGGTTTCACCTTCGGAGATACAGCCGGGCAAAGCTGGAACCGTGACGGTAAAACCGCCTTCCTCCTGAGGCTCAAGAATAACGGTAAACTTTATAAGTATTGGATT
>OBLK01000341.1_pt1 | contig 11936 bp, 12 predicted proteins | sample 1518871 | NCBI WGS metagenome assembly OBLK01 (sample SAMEA2464837, study PRJEB22497) | soil metagenome | biome: Grassland; feature: Farmland; material: Clay | place: Australia | collected 2013-02-01 | depth 0.8 m
ATACTTTTCTATTACTATAAGCCAATGTTGTCCAATTATTTAAGGGGCCAGCACACTTTTACCGTAAGAATCCCCCATAAAGAAATTCGGATATCGTGCTTGAGCTATCCCAAAAACCCCTCCACAAACCTTTTTCATGACCTCATGATCAAATAGTTTTAACCTGCTGCAATCAAGCTTCCCGGAGTGGTACAAGGAAGTTGAGTCACTTGGAGATCCACTTTTGGGTATTACCGGCAGAATTGACTTCGAGAAAATCAAGCCGATCCTCTCGGACCTGTATGAAGGCTAAAAATCTATAATCTAACTTAAATAAAATAAAGTCATTATTTTACAAAGGGCGTGCTGAGCTTCAGGGCGTTGATCAGAAAATCGTCTGATACCCCTACATATTTCTCATACCTGGCTACACCGTAACGCCTTACTATATCCCAGACTTCAGAGTTGACTTCATAGCTTTCGGGATACTCGTACACTTCTTCTCTGTTGAATATCTCAGTCTCCTCCTTCTGGTTGTGTTCAAGAAGAGTTTCAAAGAATAGCTCTATTCTTGTATCTATCAAGTCGTCCCTCCCCTGGGATTTCCATTTTATGAGATTCAGGGCAAGGGTCTCAAGCAACTTGTGATCTGCAGAAATCCTCTTTATGCTCTCTTGTAGGTCATCAGGCATCCTCAGGTATGCAAGCATGCGTGGAAAAAAGATCATGTCCTCAGTCATTGCGTGAACATTGAAAACGAAATCCTTGAGCCCCAGGAAAGTCTCATACCTGTTTTCCGGTGTTATATTATTGATGTACTTCTTGATAGCGAGATGTTCAATCTTGAGCATTTCAATGATATTCCGCATGAATTCAAATATAAGGCTGTTTTATTATACGCTATCCTAACATGTTAAGTATAAATGTGTGGAATAAGTCACATTTCCTATTTAATCGGGCTCCACATGTGTTGTATCGGTATTCCTGCAGCCCGGAAACAAGCCGATAGCCATGGCATGACGTGATAGAAACCCGCTGTGCAATGAGAAAATCCGAAGCAGTATGGCCTGTGCAGGAGGATAGTAAAGCGTCAATAATATCTACCAGATTCCAATGGAGGTTGGAAAAAATCATGAAGGCCAGAACAGGCTTCTTAGGGCCCAGGGGGACATGGACCGAGGAAGCTGCAATGTCCTTTTCGGACTCCCTGGAACTTATTCCGTACAGCAATATATGCAATATAGTGGATGACGTTGACAGCGGCAGGCTGACCTATGGTGTAATCCCGGTAGAAAATTCAATTGGAGGGGGTGTAGTTGATACGCTTGACTGCCTTGCCAACAGCAGGGATGCGCTCATAATTTCTGAGAAGATAATGAACATCAACCATGTTCTCATGTCTTCCGGGGAGTTGGAGCAGATTGAGGTCGTAATATCTCATCAGAACGCAATAGCTCAGTGCAGGAAGACCATAGCAAATCGCCTGCCTGCTGCCAGAGTGGATTTTTCAAGTTCAACAGCTGAAGCTGGCAGGATCGCCTCGACTGACAGCAGTGTTGGTGTTGTCGGAAGCAGAAGAATTGCGGAATTGTATGATCTCAGAATTCAGTCTGAGAGGATGTCGGACCTCAAGGACAACTACACCAGATTCGTCATGATTGGAAAGGAATTTTCAGGAAGAACTGGCAAGGATCGCACTTCGATATGCGTTACTCTGAAGAAGAACGAATACGCATCCCTTTGGAGGTTTCTGGGCATCTTTGCAGCTCTGAAGATCAACCTTTCCCGTATAGAGTCCAGGCCTGATCCCGTTTCTCCGGGAGAGTACAAGTTCTTCTTTGATATGTTCGGGCACAGGGACGATATGGAGGTATCGATTGCACTGAATGCGATAAAAACATACTGCTCTACTGTCAGCATACTCGGCTCATACCCGAGGGAAGAGTGGCCAAGAGCATAGAAGCTCTCCGGCAGGACTTGAAATCGATAAAATGAGTGTTCCTAAAGGAATCTTATCCTCGTCTCAAGTTCTCCAACCTGTTCAATGCCGGCCTGAACAAGATCTCCATCCTTGAGGTATTCCCCAGTCATGGACCCGTTTTTCAAAGGTGTTCCGGTCGATATTATGTCCCCCGGCTCAAGGGTAATTCCTTTTGAAATGTATTCAAGGAGGGCCGGGATCTTGTGGGTGATTGTATCTGTTCTTGCGCTCTGCTGTGTCTTGCCGTTTATGCGTACCTTGATCTCAAGATTATAGGGGTCCTTTACCTCGTCCTTTGTGACCATCCATGGACCCATCGGGGCTGCATTGTCCAGATTCTTCAGTCTCAGCCAGTTGACTTTGTGAATCGGTGAAGGGTGAGCCCTAAGGTCCCTGAAACTGAAATCATTCATCACTGTGTAGCCTGCCACACAGTCCATCGCTTCATCTTTTGAGACATCCTTGCATCTTTTCCCTATCACGAGCGCCAGTTCAATCTCATTGTCAGGCTGCCTTGAATATTCCGGAACGTTGACGGTCCCTTTATGGCCCAGAAGGCCGTTTGGAAGTTTTATGAAAACATAAGGCTCCTGCGGGGGTTTAGCCCCGGGCTCCGGTGCATGGGAGCTGTAGTTTATTCCCACCATCAGCATCTTGCTTGGCTTCAGAACAGGCGGAAGATACTCAATATTTCCCTCCTGGACGATGCAGGACTGTTCATTTCCATTCCTGCCCTCAAGAAGCTTCTTGAGGATTTCAAACGCATGCTCTCCACCTTTGAGAAGACAATCAACTGAATCGAACCAGTCCGGCGCATTTGATGCATATCTGGTCTCGAACAGTTTCCTGACATCCAGCAATTCTCCATTTTTGAACGTTCCAAGCCGTGGGCTGGAATTCTCTGTATATCTGTAATTCAGCAGCTTCATTTTCCGTCCCTTCTGAGAGTATTATCGTGCACTGTATTAGAAATTTACCATTATGCAATTTTTTCCGGAACAAATGTGGAGCATGACGTAAAGTGGGCATTTCCTCACGTAATGATACGAGAACGGATTTTTGTGTAATGCCTTATCAGGCATATCACAGATAATTGTGCATTGCCTCCGGCGTGCAAAATATATTTAGATATAATGTATGAGGGATTTAGGTGGGTTATTCGGAAGACAGTGCAAAGCAGGAAAAACGTTCTATTGACAGAAGGCTGATACTTTTCTTTGCGGTTAACATATCTGTTACTGCTCTACTATTCCTGGTTCTTTTCGGAATCTCATCCACATTCACTGCAGGAACAAAAAAAATAATTCTTTCCTCTGGCATAATCACTTCAAATTTCATTTACCTTGGAGTCCTCGCTCTGCTTTTCGGCTTGAGGCATTCAGTGGATGCAGACCACATAGCTGCAATAGACACGTCTACTAGAAAGCTCATAAATGAGGGAAAACGTTCCGAATTTGCTGGATTCTTCTTCAGCATGGGCCACTCCACCGTGGTATTCGCGCTGTCGGTTTTACTCATGACATCCACAAGGTACGTTACCAGCCACCTGCCCAGCTTAGAGACCCTGGGGTCAGTCATAGGGCCTCTTGTCAGTTCAACCTTCCTATTCATAATGGCTGCGATAAACCTATCCATTCTATTCGGACTACGTGCCATTTTCCACAGGGCCCTCAAAGATGACGACGCCGGGAGATTGAGCATTGATGATTTAATAGGCAGAATGGGGATACTCAACAGAGTACTGAAAGGCCTTTTTTCTTCAGTGAAGAGCCAGGCATATCTATACCCCATAGGCCTTCTGTTCGGGCTTGGTTTCGACACCGCCTCTGAAGTGGTAGTTTTATCCATTTCAGCTACTCTTGCCGGACTTTTCGTCCATGTTCCACTATACGTTCTTCTCATATTCCCTGCATTCTTCACTCTTGGAATGACCCTTATTGACACGACTGACGGGTATATGATGTTCAGAGCCTACAGATGGGCATTTTCGGATCCGGTGAAGAAACTCTGGTATAACATGGTGCTCACAGCTGCCTCAGTCGCCTTTGCAGTTCTGGCAGGCGGCTTCGAGATCATATCCACAGTTACGGGATATTTTGGCCTCAATGGTTTTCCGTGGGCATTTTTTGAATCGGTATCCAACACCTACTGGTACGTTCTTGGAATTCTCATAATCTCGGTATTTGTTGTCATAGGTCTGCTCTCATACATGAGGTATAGAAAGTACCTGGTTTCGAGGACAACCAGTTAGCGCCTTCTGATACTGGTTTAATCAGCGCGTCTGATCTTCAACTGCAAGTTGTTGCGTAGACTGTTCCATTAATAAGGTATTTTTATCGCAAAACTTCCTGAAAACAAAATTTATCTATAACTCCCTTCTATCAAAATTATGAACAGCAAGCTGGAAGAGTTGGCGAAGAGGTTTGAAAAGGAGCGAAAACCTACATACTACCAGGATTGGGTCAGGAAGGAGGGGCTGCGCATCATTTCTGGCCATTACATTTACGATCTCAGGGACGTTGAGCTTGACCCCTGGGAAAGAAGGGGAGGTTCAGCAGTTTTCATAAACCATGAAGATTCCCACAATTCAAATGACTGCTATATCTGCGAAATTCCACCGGAAGGGCAGCTGAAACCACAGAGGCAGCTCTATGAAGAGATGATCTACGTCCTGGATGGGCAGGGCGCAACTAGAGTGTGGAATGATGCGGGTGACAAGGTATCTTTCGAATGGCACTCTGGATCCCTTTTTGCCATTCCGCTAAATTCATGGCACGAACATTTCAACACATCAGGGAAGAGGCCTGCCAGATTCATTTCCGTCACCAATATGCCGGTCGTCATGAACCTGTTCGAGGATGACGATTTTGTCTTTAACACCAAGTTTGATTTCAAGAGCAGATTTTCCGGCCGATCCGACTACTATGATGCAAAAGACCAGCCGGAAGGTTTCTTCCTTGACACTAACTTTGTACCGGATGTAAGGACGTTGAAGCTTGTTAATGCAAAGGAGAGAGGAGCCGGCGGAGGTCACATAAGATTTAATCTTGCCAGGGGAACGATGAACAGCCATATCTCGGAATACCCTGTGGGGACTTACAAGAAGGCACACAGGCACGGACCGGGTGCACACGTGGTGATTCTCAGCGGCCAGGGGTACACCCTGATGTGGCCGGAGGGTGAGGAAATAAAGAAATACCCTTGGAAAGAAGGAAGTATGGTAGTTCCTCCAAACCTGTGGTTCCATCAGCATTTCAATACAGGACCACAGCCTGCCAGGTACCTTGCCTTGAAATATGAGGGAACCGCCATAAGGAATGAACTGGGAATACCCAAAGCCTGGATAAGCACCAAGCTTGGTGGTGACCAGCTTGACTACTCAGACGAGAGTACCGAGATCAGAAAGATGTTTGAGGAGGAGCTGAGAAATAACAATGTTGAATCAAAAATGGCACCTTTCTATGCAAAGGAACTGGAGGAGAGCTCCTGAAATTTCATCAGGCTGTGCAACTTAAATGAGCAATGAGGATCCCCCGACATTCGCCATACAGCATGATGAGGGTTGGGACATAGATTCGGTGAAACTCACCACAATTGGCATAGACATAGGGACTTCCAGCACCATTGTATCTGTGGCCTCCCTTAGCATGAAGAGGATGGCGCGAGACCTTTCCAGCCAGTTCACTGTTGTATCGAGGCGCGAGAATCATGGTTCCAGGATAATGTTCACACCCTATACCGGTGACGAACGAATAGACGGAGATGCTCTTAAAAAGATGATTGATGAATTCTATTCGGAGCATGGTGTCAGGCCTGACGATGTCGACACCGGTGTGGTTATTCTCACGGGCGAAGCTTTGCTGAAGAAGAACTCTGAAGCGGTTGCCAATATTGTATCTCTTGGAAGGGGCAGGTTCGTGACCATAGCCGCCGGGCACCTGATGGAAGCCACTCTTGCAGCATTCGGCTCAGGGGCTGTTGAACTCTCAAAGAAAGAGGGAAAACGCATTCTGAATATTGATATTGGCGGTGGAACCACTAAACTCTCAGTTATTGAGAACGGTGAGATCGAGTCCGTCCAGGCAGTTCGTGTGGGTGGGCACACCATAGTGAGGGGGCCTGATGGAAGAATCACACGCATAGAGGAATCGGGGAAGGCAGTTCTTGAATGGCTCGGTTATGAATCAAATCCAGGAGATCTGCTGGATGATGGAGCAATGGAAAAAGTGTCAGAATTCCTCGCACACTCCTTATTTGATGCCATTTTTGACGCAAAGAGTAATGACATAATCCCGGATTTCACACTCACGCCCTTAAGTGCTCCTCCCGGGAAAGATGTTGATGCTTTTGTAGTTTCAGGCGGCGTGGGTGAACATTTCTACGACCCGGATACCGAAGATTTTGGGGACCTCGGGAAAGGAATTGCCACGGTTCTCAGAAAAAGGCTTTCGGAGAGTGATATCAGCATCATGAGGCCGGATCACTGCATCCGGGCAACAGTAATGGGGCTGTCCCAGTACACCGCTCAAATCAGCGGAAGCACAGTCTATGTTTCGGATGAGAATGCACTTCCGCTCTTCAATATCAGAACGGTCAAAATCGAGGCGGATCTCATCGGAGATATTGACAGTGAAAAGTTGAGGCAGAGAATCAAGGAAAGAACGGAGATGTTCGAAGTTGATGTTTCAAGCCCGTTTGCTATGTTTTTTCATTGGGATGGAGCCCCCTCCTACAGAAGGCTGAGGGCATTCTGCGAGGGCATAATCAGGTTCGTCGGCTCAATTGATGAAGGGGCCCCGCCACTTATTCTGATCTTCGATGAGGACGTTGCTTGGATAATCGGAGATATGTTAAAAAGTGAGATGGGAGTAAGGCGAAAGGTTGTCTGCGTGGATGGAGTTTCCCTTGGAGATCTGGAATTCATAGATATTGGCAGCAAGATATATCCTGCGGGTGTACTTCCCCTGACGGTAAAATCACTCCTCTTCCATTAATTTCTTTTGAGAATCGAAATCACTGGGCCCCGGCCACTTCCGCTTTATCCCGGGAGTTCTTTTCCTGGAGCTTGAGGAATGGAAGCAGAAGGGAAGCGGATAGCGTGAAAATAAGCATTATCCAGAAAGAGAAATAGAGGCTTTCCCTGTAGACAAGGAAGCTCGATAACGCAATGCCCGCTGCTCCGCCCAGAAATTGCCCGACGCCCCACACAATTCCACCCGAAGAGGTTGAAATTTCCTTTGGGACGACCTGATTAAGATAGCCAAGAAGCGTTGGGAAACCACTGTAGGTGAAAAATGCATAAATGGAGAAGAAGAGTGCATCCAGTATCGCATTTGACCCCGACAGCAGGAGGAGGAAGAAGGCCAGCCCGGAGAATATAGTCGTCGTGGTAATTGAGAAAAACCCGCCTTTTCTCGTAGTCACAATTCCGAAGATGGTCTGCCCGGCTACTGGTGTTAAAACACCCATTGTAAAAATGAAAATTCCGAGAAACTGTGAATTTGTAACATTGGCGAGATAGGAAGGCCCATAGGTAGCTACTGCCCTTATAACCATGGCCCTCAGGAAGACCACAGTCATCAGGGAAAATATGAACACCTTGAAAACTGACATGTGCCCGGAGAGTGATTTCTTCTGCTTCCTGCCCCTTGATCTTGCAACGCCCTTAATCTTGGGCAATCCAAGGCTGACAAGAACAACAGCGGCGAACGTGAAGCCGAGTGCCCACATTATGAACATGCCCTCTACCAGGCCGAATATTCCGATAAGGCCTGCAATTATCAATGGGAATATACCTCTCCCAAAACTTCCAAAAGAACCGTTTATTCCCAATATCATGGGAGTGTTTCTTCCGTATTCGGACCTTAGTATGCTGGAACCTATAGGGTGGTAGAATGACTGGCCGAAACCAAGAACTGTGACTCCAATTATGATGTAAAGGAATTCCAGGGTTCCATGCTGTACTGAAAATGCAAAGAAAAGTGCCGCCACTCCATTAAGTGCCAGTCCAAGTGCTATGAGGACACCCTTCCTCTCAAGTTTGTCTGCCAGTATTCCCACAGGGGTACTCATCGCGCCGGAAACTATCGGGTTCATTATGGCAAGGACTCCCAGAATTGCCAGATTTGTGGCGGGAAATTCCGTGTAAAGGAAGGTTATCAGTACAGGATAGAGAAATGTGCTGCCATCGTTGGCAAAATGAGCGAATGATGTGATTCCAAATACTCTTTTTGACACCTTTACTGACCCGTATTGTTATTTTTGTTGAATATAATCTGTAAGCGCTGAAACTGTCTATGAATGCTTCCAGAAAATATATCGGGAGAAAGGCCGATATGCAATCAGCTTTTCTGGGCTATTTTGGAACTTTCAAGAATTCTCTGGACTTCTGCAGAGTCGATCGTTTTGCCTTCCTGGTATTCGGGAGCATTCTCGATCTGTTCAAGGTCGTTGAGGCCACTGAATCTGTAAATCCTGTTTATGGCGGAAATTATTCTTAGAGGTTTGGTCTCTGATGAATTGAAGTGCTGATGGATTGTGTTTGGTGGTATGTAGACAACATCTCCCTGCCTCCAGTCGAACCTTTTCATCTCCCCCTGTGGGACAAATTCATACTTATCGGTTATCTCGACGTCACAGTCAACATGCTCGTCGTATCCCTTTCCTTCGAGTATGTAGAGGCACTCTTCAGCAAGATGCCTGTGTTTTCCTGACCTGCTGCCAGGAGGTATGATCTGCATGTAGACATCCACGGTCTCCATGAGGGTATCCATCTGGGAATTGATCATGTGCTTCAATATGCCCTGGGGTGCCAGTTCCCATGGCATTTCGATGGGCTTTACGACTCTCTTTTTTCCTTTGCTGTTCTCTGGCCTGTCCCTCGACTCATCGAGAAGACCTCTGTAGAAGTTGGCAGTCTGGTTCCCACTGAGCCATGTCTTGCTCTCTCCCCATGCCATTACTCACCACCTTCCTGGTCCGGGTCGGCGTCTTCCCTTGGCTCATATCCTACTCCGTTTTCGGTAGGCTCAGTTGGCCTTGGAATAACAGTCTTCTGGAACAGCATATTCATGAACATGTACATTGGCTTGGTCTTTATGACAAGTGCACGAGCCGGTTTCTCAGTATCCGCGTTATTGTGCTGGTGAACGCAATTGTTGGGAACAATGGCGACATCCCCCGCCTCCCAGTCATATCTTTCCCCGTCATGTATCTCATAGCCTTTTCCATCCAGTATGTAGAATGATGCCTCATTTACATGGCCATGCTTCTGGGATTTCCCTCCGGGAGAATATTCTTCCAGGTGGATGTGAAGTGTTTGGCCAAGCCCGTCAACAGGCTCAATATAATGCTTGCTGAATGTCTGGGGCCCGTCAACGAATTTGATTTCCTCTGCCCTCCTCACTCTTGGCAAAGACCTAAGTCTTTTGAGTTCTTCCTTAAGATTGTATTCGCCAGATATGGCTCTCACGAATACTCGGTCCTTCTTGCTGTGATAATGAGATTCAGTTCCCATTTATACACCTCCTGAAAAATGAATAGCCAGCTTGCCCATAAATCGGTATTATATTCATAATAAATATAGTTATTCTTATTGAGGCATAGCTCAAAAAGAATTTTTTGCTAAAAATATTTAAATTACTCTTTTGCAACATTCCATCTGGTGAGGTATTTCTCCAACTGCAGCAATGCAAGGTTAATAGCAATACTGATGAGCGCGACTGCCGATACCACCACGTATAATTTTATCGGTTGAATGGTGTTTGCAAAGTGAGCTGCTAGGTCCCCTACACCCGATGAGCCGGCCCATTCCTCTGCAATCAAGACACCACCCAGCGTGAGGTTGAACGAGAGTCTGGCAGCACTGAGAATGCTCGGAAATACGTTTGGCAGCATGAGCTTCAGCTGGAGTTGAAGGGAACTGGCACCGAGTGATCTTGAGAGCCTTACGAGATTGGGGTCTACGTTGCTTACAGTATACATCGTAGTTATGAGTACGGGAAACATTCCGCTGATGAACCCGAAAAAGAACTCATAGCTGAAACCGTATCCAAGCAGGACAGAGAACAGTGTCACGAACATTACCCTCGGGATCGAATTAGCAAGGACAAGGTAAGGCTCCAGAACCTTTCTCAGATACAGGACCTCTCCTATTATCATACCCAGGGCGGCACCTGCCGCTACCGTACTTACAAACGCTGAAAGCACTATCCCCAGGGAATATATGATCTGCGAGTAAATGGAGGGCGTGCCAATAATCGATGCGAAGTGCGTCACAGTATCAATTGGGGAACTGAGCAGTGGGTGAGGTACTATATTGGCTGAGTAAATGTACTGCCATATAGAAAAGAAGATTGCGAAAGCAAGTATTTGAAGGCCTACGATAATGGCGGTTTTCCTAATGAGCATATGGCATCACCAACCTCTCAATTATGGCCAAAGCTACCAGTATCCCAGCGACTATCAATACCAATATGATTATTACCGAAAACATGAGTCCAGGGTCAAAACTTCCAGAACTTATGCTTATCACACTTCCCAGACCATTCTCTGAAGCGATCACCTCGGCAAAAATAACGCCGATGATGGAAAAGACGAGAGAGATCCTTATGCCAGCAAGTATGGCGCCAGCCGATGATGGTATCATGACTTTCGAAAATATCTGTGCGTTCGAAGCACCATAAGACTGCGCCAGCCTGATGTATGACTGCTTGGTCCTTCGTATGCCCGAAGAGACAATTATGATCGAAGGAAAAATTGCAAGAAATATTGCAATCGCTATCCTTGATGCTGGGTCAATCCCTAGTGTCAGGTACATAACAGGGTAGAGTATTGGCCCTGGTATTGAATAGAGCACATACACTATGGGTTCGTAAGCCTGGCCGATGAGCTTGAAGTAACCGATGGCCATACCGACAAATATCCCCAGGCTCGAGGCAATTGCAAATGCGACGAGTATCTCGAAGAGGGTAAGCTTGAACGGAACTATGATTCCGTGAGGATAATTCGGATAGCTGCTTGGTGCCCCGAAATATGGCAGGAAAAGTCTGTGAAAAGAGAGAACCGTCTGGGTGAATCCTGTGAATACGAAGGGATTATCGTACAGGATGTGTGCCAGCTGCCATCCTAATGCAAATACAATGGGCACAGCTATTAAGCCGATGAGAACCTTAAGCTTCATTGCTTAGCGTCCCCTCTCCGCCCAAATCTGTCATTTTTGCGGACATGTATGACCACAGCTGTCGCCTTATTTCAACCAGCCCCGGATCATCGGGATTTCTTGGTTTTTTCACATCAATGTTGATTTCTGCCTTCACCGCAGCCGGTTTGCCGGAAAGCACTATAATCTTGTCGGCAAGATAAGTAGCCTCTATGAGGCTATGGGTCACAAACAGAATGGTCTTGCCTGTTTCTTTCTGAATCCTGACCAACTCATCCCCAAGGGCAAATCTGCTCTGTTCGTCAAGTGCCCCGAAAGGCTCATCCATCACCAGGATTTTCGGATCAAGTGTCAAGGCTCTCGCCACGCTTACCCTCTGCTGCATTCCTCCGGAAAGCTGCGAAGGAAAATAATTCCTGAACTTGGCAATGCCAGTCAGTTCAAGATATTTCATTGCAACTTCCTCTCTTTTGGATTCCTCGACTCCCTTGAGTTCGAGTCCAAACTCGACGTTTTGAATGGCTGTTCTCCAAGGGAAAAGGCTTGCGTCCTGGAAGACCATAGTCAGGACATCCGGTTGAGGTCCGGTAACCGATTCACCAACAAGCGTGATCTCACCTTCATCAGGTTTCTTCAGGCCGCCAACAAGGTCAAGGAACGTAGATTTTCCTATACCGCTTGGTCCAACAATTGTTACGAACTTGCCCTCTTCCACACTGACAGACAGGTTCTGTAGAACGTGATTTGTTGATCCGTCTGGAGCTTTGAACGATTTAGAGACGTTTTTAACTTCGAGTATTATAGACACTTAACTTC
>OBLK01000342.1_pt1 | contig 11932 bp, 12 predicted proteins | sample 1518871 | NCBI WGS metagenome assembly OBLK01 (sample SAMEA2464837, study PRJEB22497) | soil metagenome | biome: Grassland; feature: Farmland; material: Clay | place: Australia | collected 2013-02-01 | depth 0.8 m
ATCCTCGAAGACGTGGAGTACTTCATGAACGTCGAGGGAACCCACGTGGTGATCGTTTCGGTGCCGGAGGGCTTCGAGGTGACCGGCACGGTCATCAAGGGCGGCAACGCGTACAACGTCTACGGGCCGGGTGACCGGATCGGTCTGCACGCGCCGCTCAATGACGGTGGCCAGATCCCGCAGATCAGCCACTGGTACGTGTGCGGCCAGCCGCCTGGCACGACCACCACCACGACGACCACGACCACCACCGAGTCCACCACGTCGGACACCAGCACCACCGAATCGACGACGAGCGAGTCCGAGTCGACGTCCGGCTCGCCCGGCGAGTCGACGACGCCGGGCGGCGGTGACTCGAGTGACGTCAGCGACGACGAACTGGCGGAGACCGGGTTCTCCAGCCGGGGCCTGCTCGTCGCGGGCGGCGGCCTGCTGCTGCTCGGTGTCGCGCTCCTGTTCGGCGTCCGGGCCAGCCGCCGCCAGTCATAAGGGCCTTGACCGGCTCGACGCGCTGAGCGGGAGACAATGGACCCGTGCCGTGGCAGTCGGTTACCCAGGTCCCTCAGCTCGCCGACAGCGCTGTCCAGGTGTGGTGGGCCGACCCGAAGGACGCCGCACCGTGGATGCACGACCTGCTCGACAACATCGAGCGGCACCGGCGTGACCGGCTGAGCCGGCCGCCGGACCAGGCCAGGTTCGTGGTCGGCTGTGCGCTGCTCAAGCGCACAGCCGCCGCGCAACTGGCGGTCGACGCCCGCGACATCACGCTGGTGCGGGTGTGCCCGGACTGCGACCAGCCGCACGGCAAGCCGACCGTGCCGGGCTCGGGCCTCGAACTGTCGCTGGCGCACTCGGGCAACCGGGTCGCCGTCGCGGTTGCCCGAGGCACCCCCGTCGGGGTGGACGTCGAGCAGGATCAGCGGTCCATCGACCCGGAGACGCTCATCGACACGGTGCTGACCGCCCGCGAGGCGGCCGCCCTCGCCGCGCTGCCCGCCGACCGGCACCGCACCGGCTTCCTCACCTACTGGACTCGCAAGGAGGCGGTGCTCAAGGCCACCGGCGACGGGCTGCGGGTGCCGCTGCGGCACGTCGAGGTCACCGGTCCGCTCGAGCCGCCGCGGGTGCTGGCGTTCGCCGGCCGCCCGGAGCAACCGATCGGGCTGGTCGGCCTGGACGCCGGCCGCGACCACATCGCCTCGCTCGCGGTGCTCGGCGCCGAGCCGTCGCACGTACTCCAGCTCGACGCCAGGAGCCTGTGGTTGACCTCGACCTAAGTTGAGGTCGCAGGCTTGCCTGCATGAGCCTTGACGTGACACGCCGGCTGGCGTTCGAGGACGTGGCCGAGCTGTTCGGCCGGATGACCGGCGACGAGAAGCACGAGTGGGCCGCCGCCTCGACGGTGAACGTGCTCTGGGTGCTGTACGACCGGGTGCTGAACGTCTCGCCGGAGCGGGTCGACGACCCGGCCCGCGACCGGTTCCTGCTGTCCAAGGGCCACGGCCCGATGGCCTTCTACGCGGTGCTCGCGGCCAAGGGCTTCATCGAGCCGGCGACGCTGGACTCCTGGACCGACTTCGACTCGCCGCTTGGCCAGCACCCCGACCGCACGCTGGTGCCAGGGGTCGAGATCGGCAGCGGTTCGCTCGGGCACGGGCTCGCGCTCGGCGTCGGTCAGGTGCTCGGCCTGCGCGCCATTGGCCTGACCGGCCCGCGCGTCGTCGTCCTGGTCGGTGACGGCGAGCTCGACGAGGGCAGCAACCACGAGGCGATCGCGCTGGCCGGACGGCTCGGGCTCGCGCAGCTGACGGTGGTGGCGATCGACAACGGGTCGGCGAGCCTGGGCTGGCCGGGCGGCATCGCGACCCGGTTCACCGTCGAGGGCTGGCCGGCCGTCACCGTCGACGGCCGCGATCAGCAGGCGCTGTACGAGGCGCTGACCACCCCGCACCCCGGCCGGCCGCTGGCCGTGGTGGCCCGGATCGAGCAGGAGGACCCACGGTGAACCGCACCGATCTTGCGCTGGCCGCGATGGAGACGTCGATGCGGGAGACGTTCATCGATGTCGTCTCCGAGGCGCTCGACCACGACCCGCGGCTCGCCGTCGTCACCGCCGACATCTCCGCGGCCGCGTTCGCGCCGGCCCGGCGCCGGCACCCGGACCGTGTGATCAACGTCGGGATCCGCGAGCAGACCATGGTCGGCGTCGCCGGCGGGCTCGCGCTGACCGGGCTGCGGCCCGTCGTGCACAGCTACACGCCGTTCCTGGTGGAGCGGCCGTTCGAGCAGCTCAAGCTCGACCTCGGGCACCAGGACGTCGGCGCCGTGCTGGTCAGCATCGGCGGCTCGTACGACGACCCGGTGTGGGGCCGGACCCACCAGTCCCCCGGTGACGTCGCGCTGATCGACTCGCTACCCGGCTGGACCGTGCACGTGCCAGGTCATCCGGCCGAGGTCGCCGCGCTGCTGCGGACCGCGCTGGCCGGCGACGACCGGGTCTACCTGCGGCTGTCCGCCCGCGCCAACTCCTCGCCGCGGCCGGCGGGCGTCGGCCTGGTCACGGTGCGGACCGGCGCGGCCGGGACCGTGCTGGCCGTCGGACCGATGCTCGACCCGGTGCTGGCCGCCGTGGCCGGCCTGGACGTGACGGTGCTCTACGCCTCGACGGTGCGGCCGTTCGACGCCGTCGGCCTGCAGGCGGCGCTGCTCGACTCGGCGGCGAACGTCGTGCTCGTCGAGCCGTACCTGCGCGGAACGTCGGCCCACGCGGTCGCCGATGCGCTGCGGGACATGCCGCACCGGCTGCTGGCGCTCGGAGTGCGCCGCGACCGGGAGGTGCACAGGTACGGCACCGCCGAGCAGCACGACCGCCTGCACGGTCTCGATCCGGCCGGTATGCGCGATTCGATCGGACAATTCCTGGCGGTATCCACCATCATGGCGTGATGGCGGCAGCGGCTGGCGAGGTCCTGACCGTCGTGCGCCGCCAGGGTGAGGTGTACCTCGGCTGGGTCGTCATCGGAGCCGCGATGATCGGGCTGACGCTGTGCATGCCGCCGTTCTCACAATGGCTGGGCTTCGAGCCCCGGTTGGAGCTCACCCTCATGTTCGTGCTGGCGGTGTGGGCGGTCTGGCACGCCACCGTGCACCCGAGAATCGTCGTGCTCACCACCGGCCTGCTGGTCGTGAACTGGTTCGTCCGGCACTGGATTCCGTGGTCGGCGGTCAAACGCCTCGACGTCGACAACGGCCTGCTCATCGAGCTGGACAGCGGTCGGACGATCCGGCCGGCGTCGGGCGGCGGGTCGCTCGGGAGCGCGATTCGTGGGCACCGCGTGCAGCGGGACATGCGCCGCACGATCGAGCAGGCCCGGATCGCCGCGCCGGAGCCGGACCTCGCCCGGTCCAGCACGGACACCGACGACGGGACCGCCACCACGCTCGACATCAAGGTCGCGCCGTTCCTGGTGGTCGCGGGGGCGTTCATCCTCTACGCCTGGGTGACCAGGAGCTGACGTCCAGTCCAGCGACGTCTAGTCCAGAACGGTGGTGGGGCGGCGGTTGACCGCCTCGGCGAGCGGCAGCGCCGCGGCGGAGAACAGGTAGCCCTGACCGTGCAGCCGGCCGAGCACGGTGAACGCGGCCTCGGTGTCGGCAGCGTCAAGCCGGCCGCCGAACCCGTCGGCCCGGTCGAGCAGCACCAACAGCGCCGCCGACAGCCAGCCGGTGCTGCCCGGCTCTGCGCCGAACAGCGGCCGGTCGCGGTTGAACCACCACAGCAGGGCGCAGCTGGCCGCGGCGTGCAGCCGGCAGAACCGCTCGGTCAGGTCGAGCTGCTCGAGGCTGCCGGCGAACGCCGCGCCGAGCCGCTGCCTGGCCCGCAACACCTTCCGGCGCAGCCCGACGAGCGCCATCTCAACGGCGGACAGGCGCAGGACCGCGCGCTCGACCTGCGCCTGGCTGTCCGGCGTCGGGCCGTCCCCGAGTGCGGCGCGGGCTGCGCCGACGACATAGGGCACCGCGGCGGTGACGGCGTCGCGGCCGCGGGCCGACGGCTCCAACCCGGACAGCCGCAGTTGGGGCAGGTCCGCGTCGAGGTCGAACGCCGCCGCCAGCGCGTCGGTCACCTTGCCGCGGTTCGGCAGCGGATCGAAGTCGGACGCCCATCTGGCCAGCTGTGACCCGAGCTGGCGCAGGTTCGCCGCCGGCGACGTGTCCACGAACCGCACGACGGAGTTGTCCCGGCGCATCACGTCGAACGCGGCGTACCGGCCCTCGTGCAGCAGGCTTCGCGCGCCGAGCAGGTCGGCACACCGGCCGAACACGTCCACGGTGCCGTCGGCGATCACCGTCTTGGCCACGCTCGTGGTGAGGCTGGCCTGCTCCGGATGCGTGTGCAGCAGCCGGGCGGTGGCCAGCGCCACCGCGTCGCAGCCGAACAGCGTGGCGGCCGCCGTGGCCAGCTCGCGACGCACCGCCGGGTAGCCGGCAGCGATCTTCCCCGCGACCCGGTGCTGGCGGGCGAAGTCCATGGTCAGCCGAAGCCCGGTGTCGGCGCTGCCGAGGCTGGCGGCCGCCGTGTAGGCGCGGACGACCTGCATCGCCAGCATCGCGGTGTCCATGCCGCGCCCCGGTTGGCCGACAACGGCCGCCCGGCCGAACTCGGCCCCGTCGAAGCGCAGGCCGGCGAAGTCGATGCCGCGCATCCCGGTCAACCGCTGCCCGGCCGCGGTCCGGGCCGCGGCGAGGGCCTCCCCGTCGACGAGCACCGCAGAGAACGTGGCCGGGCCGCGGCGGATGTTGCCGGTTCTGGCGATCACCAGCGCCGCCTCGCACCGGCCGCCCAGCCCGACCAGCCACTTCTCGCCGGACAGGCGAAGCGCGCCGTCAGACGAGGTCAGCGCGCACGTGTTGGCCATCACGTCGCAGCCGTGCTCTGCCTCGGTCAGCGCGAACCCGACCGGACTGCCGTCGGCGAGCAGCTTGAGCACGTACTGCCGCTGCGCGGTGGAGCCGGCCAGCAGCACGCACGTCGCGGCAGTCACCGAGACCATCGTCGCCGGCACCACCGTGACGTCGCGCCGCGCGGCCACCCGCACGAGCATGATCGACTCGTCGACCGTGGACAGCCGGCCGCCCTCGGCGGCTGGGACGAAGCACAGCGCCAGCTCCGGCGCCACCTTCGAGGCGAGCTTGACCGGGAACGCCTCGGTCGTGTCCCTGGCCACCAGCGCGTGGAAACCGACAGGGTTCGCCTCGTCGGCCGGGTCGCCGAGAGCGATGTCCATGGCAGAGGCCGTCGCGTAGAGCTCGTCCCCGTTGGACGCGACGGTGGCCATGCACACGCCCCCTCCTTGCGACGCACGGGCGTTGCCCGTATCGAACGCCACCGAGGCGTCGCCGTGCGCGATCCGGCCACGAACAAGCAAGGCTGCGGCCGAGCCTGCTGGTGGGGGCGGTTTATCAGCGGCAATGGCGCCCGTAAGAGCGCCACTACCGCGGAGGCCGGCACCGGCTGGTTGGGGGGCGTGTAGTCAGCCGGCGCAAGGTCCTGACCCCGGTGTTACCCGGCTGACCAGGGCCTAAACCTGATCAGCCGAAGTTTTTTCAAGATTCTTCAACGCGCCCCCAAGGGCGCCCGCCCGGTAGAGGTCACGAAGCAGGCAAATCTCGCCGCCGTGGTGCATCAACTCGCGGCTCAGGTGCAGCACGAGCGCCGCCATCGGGTCGTCGGCGAACTGGGCTCCGCGCGGCCCGAGCGGCCGCGCCAGGTCCTCGTCGCCGAGCGCCGCCACGCCGTCGTGCCACGCCGTATAGGCCTGCTCCAGGTACGTGATCGCCTCCGCGGCCGTGCCGGGCAGCGGCATCGGCACGAGGCTCGGATCGAACATCGTGAGGTCCGCGTCCGGATCGGCACCGAAGAACGCGTTGGCCCGGTTGCCGAGGCAGAAACCGCCGAGGTGCACCATCCGCCATGCGATCGTCGTCACCGGGGGCGGGTCCGGCTCGGGTGTCGATCACGAGGTCCTGTTACGGATCGAATCGATTCAGACCGGCAGAAACGTCGTGATCGACTCCGTATCGCGGCGGGGGCGGCGCTTAGGCTCGGGAGGTGGCTGAGTTGCGAACTGACTTCCGGACCTGCCCGTTCTGCGAGGCGACCTGCGGGCTGGAGGTGGTCACCAGCGGCGACGAGGTGGTCAGCGTCCGGGGCGATGCGCAGGACGTGTTCAGCCACGGCTACATCTGCCCGAAGGCGACCGGGCTCAAGCACCTGCACGAAGACCCGGACCGGCTGCGCACGCCGCTCGTGCGGCGCGGCGGTGAGCTGGTCGAGGCGACCTGGGCGGAGGCCTTCGAGGAGGTCGACCGGCGGCTGCGCCCGATCATCGGCCAGCACGGCCGCGACGCCGTGGCGGTCTACCTGGGCAACCCGAACGTGCACAACCTCTCGGCAACGCTGTACAACACGGTCTGGCTCAGGGCGCTGGGCAGCCGCAACCTGTACAGCGCGAGCACGGTGGACCAGATGCCGAAGCAGGTCAGCGCCGGGTTGATGTTCGGCACGATGCTGTCGATCCCGATCCCGGACGTCGACCGCTGCGATCACCTGCTGATGCTTGGCGCCAACCCGCTGGTCTCCAACGGCAGCCTGATGACCGCGCCGGACATGCGGGGGCGGCTGCGCGCGCTGCGCGAGCGCGGCGGTCGGATCGTGGTGGTCGACCCGGTGCGCACGAGGACCGCGCAGGTCGCCGACGAACATCACTTCATCCGGCCGGGCACCGACGCCCTGCTGCTGTTCGCCATCGTGCACGTGCTGCTGGCCGAGGACCTGACCGAGCCGGGACCGCTGGCGCGGCACTGCAACGGCCTGGACGAGCTCGGTCCGCTGGCCGAGCCGTTCACGCCGGAAGCGGTCGCGCCGGCATGCGGGATCGACGCGATGACGATCAGGCGGATGGCCCGCGAGCTGGCCGCAGCCGGCCGGGCGGCCGTGTACGCCAGGATCGGCAGCTGCACGCAGGAGTTCGGCACCCTGACCAACTGGCTGGTCGACGTGATCAACGTGCTGACCGGCAATCTCGACCGGCCGGGCGGCGCGATGTTCCCGCTGGCAGCGGCCGGCCAGCGCAACGCCCAGGGCACCGGCGGCAAGGGCAGGGGTGTGCGGTTCGGCCGCTGGCACTCGCGCGTGCGCGGCCTGCCCGAGGTGTTCGGCGAGCTGCCGGCCGCGTGCCTGGCCGAAGAGATCGACACGCCCGCCGAGGGCCGGGTCCGGGCGCTGGTCACCGTCGCCGGCAACCCGGCGCTTTCCACCCCGGACGCCGGCCGGCTGACCAGGGCGTTCGGCGAGCTGGACTTCATGCTCTGCCTCGACGTCTACCTCAACGAGACCAGCCGGCACGCCGACGTCGTGCTGCCAGCGCCGGATCCGCTCGAGCGGTCGCACTTCGACGTCGCGTTCAACCAGCTCGCGGTGCGCAACGTCGCCAACTACTCGCCGCCGGTGTTCGACCGCCAGGCGGGAATGCCCGACGAGTGGCAGACGATGCTGCGGCTCGCGGCGATCGTGACCGGTCAGGGCCCGAACGCCGACCTGGCCGCGATCGACGAGTTCACCGCGGGTGCCCTCATCCGCATGGAGCTCTCGGTGCCCGGCTCGCCGCTGGCCGGCCGCGACCCCGACGAGCTGCTCGCCGCGCTGGAACCGCGCCGCGGGCCGGAACGGCTGCTCGACCTCCTGATCCGGTCGGGTCCGTACGGCGACCACTTCGGCGCCAGGCCGGACGGGCTGACGCTCGCGGTGGTCGAGGCGAGCCCGCACGGAGTCGACCTCGGTCCGTTGCAGCCACGGCTCCCGGAGGTGCTGCGCACGCCGTCCGGCCGCATCGAGCTCACCCCGGCGCCATTGGTGGCCGACGTGCCGAGGCTGCGCGCCGCGATCGGCCGTGGCATCGACGGTTCGCTCGTGCTCATCGGGCGCCGCCAGCTGCGTTCCAACAACTCGTGGATGCACAACCTCGCGCCGCTGGTCAAGGGCCGCGACCAGTGCACGATGCTGATCAACCCGGCGGACGCCGAGCGGCTGCGCCTGGTCGACGGCGACCGGGCGAGCGTCACCTCGAGCGCCGGTTCGGTGCAGGTCCCGGTCGAGGTGACCGACACGATCATGGCCGGCGTGGTGTCCATCCCGCACGGCTGGGGCCATGACGCCGACGGCGCAAGGCTCAACGTCGCCGCCGCCCATCCCGGCGTCAACTCCAACCTGCTGGCCGACTCGACGCTGCTGGATCCGCTGTCGGGCAACGCCGTGCTGAACGGAATCCCCGTTCAAGTCACGCCGGCCGTGGCCGAAACGCCGGTGGGGGCAGTAGCGTCGGCAGGGTGACGGCGTGCGTGGTGATGACGACGGTCGGGTCGGCGCAGGACGCCGAGTCGTTGGCGCGTTCGATCGTGGACGCGAGGCTGGCGGCCTGCGTGCAGGTCGTCGGGCCGATCCGCAGCGTGTACTGCTGGCAGGGCAAGGTGTGCACCGAGCAGGAGTGGCGTTGCGAGGCCAAGACCACCGCCGACCGGGCGGACGCCCTGGTCGAGCACGTGCGGGCCAACCACGCCTACGACCTGCCGGAGATCGTCAGCATCCAGATCGACTCCGGCAGCGACGAGTACCTGGACTGGGTGTCGGAGCAGGTCGCGGTCCCCTCGTAGCGCCGTGCACCGAGCGCACGTCAAGGACAACCGGGCGTACTGGGACGGCCGGGCCGACTGGTTCGCGGCACGGGCGCACCGGCACTGGTCGGCGGCCGAGCCGTTCTGGGGGATCTGGGACATCCCGCAGTCGCAGCTGCCACTGATCCCGCAGGACGTCTCCGGGATGGACGTCGTGGAGCTCGGCTGCGGGACGGCGTACGTCTCGAGTTGGCTCGCCCGCCGTGGCGCGCGGCCGGTCGGCCTGGACAACTCGCCACGCCAGCTCGCGACGGCGCGCCGGATGCAGGACGAGTTCGGCGTGCGGTTCCCCCTCGTGCACGGCGATGCGGAATGCGCCCCGCTGGCCGACGACAGTTTCGACTTCGCGATCAGTGAGTACGGCGCGGCGATCTGGTGCGACCCGTACCGATGGATTCCGGAGGCCGCTCGAATACTGCGACCGGGCGGCCGGTTGGCGTTTCTGCGCAATTCGGCTCTGCTGATGCTGTGTGTACCGGACGAGGGCGCGGCGTCCAGCCGGCTGGTCCGGCCTCAGTTCGGCAGGCACGGCATGACCTGGCCGGACGGCAGCGCGGAGTTCCACCTGCCGCACGGCGAGTGGATCAAGCTGTTGCGGGCCAACGGGTTCACGGTCACCGACCTCTTCGAAGTGCGGGCACCGACGGGCGCAACGACCGACTACGACTTCGTGACCGCCGAATGGGCGAGAAATTGGCCCTCGGAAGAGGCGTGGATTGCTACACACAGCGGCTAGCAGAACACGTTGAGTCACGGCAGAATTCGATTACATGGTCAATAAAGTTCTGATGATCGTGCTCGGCGTGCTGGCCGCCATGCTGCTGCCGCTGGCTCCGGCGCAGGCGTTCTCCGACTCCGACGGCGACGGCCTCGACGACGGCCTGGAGGACGTGCTGGCGTCGACGTTCTTCCCGTGGGTCTGGTTCGACAGCGGGGAGAACTACGGATGCACCGAACCGGCGACGCCGTGGAACCTCGGGACGGCCGTGGCTCGGGTCCGCCCGCACCCCGGTGATCCGGCGAAGATCGCCATCTCGTACGCGATCCTGTACCGGCGCGACTGCGGCGACTGGTTCGGCGGCTCGCACAACGGCGACGTCGAGCCGTTCTCGATGACGCTGGCGCCCAACGGCGGCTGCGCGTACGGCTACGGCGCGTACTCGCTGAAGACCACGGGGCACACGGGCACCTGGTTCGAGCACTCCGACCCGCGCTGGCTCGGCAACGCATGCGACTGGGGCCGGCTGGCGGGCGGGTCGCCGTGGGTGGCGAAGATCTACTCGGCCGAGAACAAGCACGCCAACTACGCGTTCCTCAGCACCTGCGAGAACGGCGCCGCCGGTAACGACCACTGCTCGGAGTCGTTCACCCGCGAGTACAACGTGTTCAACGCGGGCGAGGACCACGCGCGGCGCTTCGACGAGCTGTCGGGCTACCAGTTCCCGGGCGAGTACGCCTGGACCGCGATCCCGTTCTCGGGAAGCCTCGGCCACTCCAGCGACGCGGGCCTGGTGCGCGACAAGCTGCTCGACGACCGCCTGCTGGCGCCCGCCTGGTAGGACTGCGCGGCTAGGTAGGACTGCGCAGCCGGCTCAGGACTCAGCGTCGAGGCGCCGCATCTCGGCCATCAGCCACTGCAGCTGCTTCCACGCCTGACGCTGCTGGGCGGCGAGCCTGACCCTGGCCGCTTCGCGCTGGGCCGGACCGGCCAGCTCGCCGCGCGTGTGCAGGGTGCCCAGCAGCCGCAACCGTACCGCGGCCGCCGAGCTCAAGGCCTGGTAGTAGTCCCCAGGGGCGCCGCTTGCCCGGAAACGGCTGATCTCCGGCGGTGGCTCGAGGTCCATGAACGTCGTCTCGAAGCCGGCGTCCACCGCGACCGTTCGGATGCCGGACCAGTCGCCCGAGCGCGCAGTCGGGGCGGGCATATCGCCTCCTCGGAGCTTGGGCAAGGATAGTTGGGCGTGCCGGCGCCCGCGAGGGTGCGCGGGGAAATTCCTCCTATGTGGACAAGTGGCCACGCTGGGTACCGCCACTGTCACTGCCGAGTCCACGCTACGCCAGGCAGTCGACCGTTCGGTTTCCGTGAGGTTTCAACCCGGTGAGAACGGTCAATCCCTTGCCCGTGCTGGCATGGAGCCGGCTCCGCAGAACTGGAGGTAGTGATGGGCATCCTGGGATATATCGTCCTGGGCCTGATCATCGGCGCGCTCGCTAAGCTGATCATGCCGGGTAAGGACCCGGGCGGGATCATCGTGACGATGGTCATCGGTGTCGTAGGTGCCATCCTCGGTGGCCTTCTCGGCAGCCTGTTGTTCGGGGTCGGGCTGGAAGACTTCTTCAGCCTCCAGACATGGTTGGTCGCCCTTATCGGCTCGCTGATCGTGCTCGCTGCTTACCGAGCGCTGTCTGGACGCAGAGCAGTCAGGTAACTACCTAGGACTCTCGAATACCGCCGGCCGGGTCGTTCACGCGACCCGGCCGGTTCTTTACTTTCTCGGTACCCCTGTCTCCCGTCTGCCGCGTCCGCGCTCGTCGGCCGCCAGGACGGCCCTGGCTGCGTGCAGGCCGCCGAGGCCGCTCACCCCGCCACCGCGGCGGCTGCCGGCGCCGGCGAGCAGGATCCGCCGCCGGCCGTCCACCCCCACCCCCCAGCGTTGGGCCTCGGTATCGGCGGGCTCGCCGTCGGCCAGCCACGGCCAATCCAGGTCGGCGTGGAAGATGTGCCCGCCCGGCATGCGCAGCGATCGCTCCAGGTCGACCGGGGTCGCCACCTCGACGCAGGGCTGGCCGTCGGCGTCGACCGCAAGCACGTCCTCGAGTGGCTCCACCAGCGGGGCCTGGACAGAGGTCAGCGCCGCCCGGACGGCGGCCATGCGGCGGTCGCCGCCGCCGCTGCTCTCCCCGGCGCCCCGGAACAGCCTGGCCGGGGTATACAGCCCGAACAGCGTGAGCGTCTGGTAGCCGGCCGGCTCGCCATCGATGATCGACGGATCGGTCAGCGAGTGGCAGTAGACCTCGGCCGGTAGCGGCTCGGGCAGCCCGCCGCCGTCTGCCGTGGCAAAGGCGTCCAGCAACTGCTGGTAGCCCTGCTCCAGGTGCAGCGTGCCGGCGAACGCCAGCCTCGGGTCGACCCCGCTGTGCAGCTCCGGCAACCGCCGCAGCACCATGTTGATCTTCAGCTGGCTGCCCTCCGCCGACC
>OBLK01000343.1_pt1 | contig 11838 bp, 7 predicted proteins | sample 1518871 | NCBI WGS metagenome assembly OBLK01 (sample SAMEA2464837, study PRJEB22497) | soil metagenome | biome: Grassland; feature: Farmland; material: Clay | place: Australia | collected 2013-02-01 | depth 0.8 m
GCCCCGGTCCGGACCGCCACCTGGCGCCGGAGCTGGCGGCGGCCGAGCACGCCGTCCGAGCCGGCACCGTGCTCGCCGCGGTCACCCCGTTCGTCCCCAACGGAAGGCAGGCAACGTGAGACAGGTGCGGGCGGCCCGCGGCAGCACCCTGACGGCGCGGACCTGGCAGACCGAGGCCGCGCTGCGCATGCTGCACAACAACCTCGACCCGGACGTCGCGGAACGGCCGGACGACCTGGTCGTCTACGGCGGCACCGGGCGCGCGGCGAGGGACTGGCCGAGCTTCGAGGCGATCACCAGGGAGCTGACGTCGCTGGCGCCCGACGAGACGCTGCTCGTGCAGTCCGGGCGTCCGGTCGGGGTGCTGCGCACGCACGAGTGGGCGCCCAGGGTGCTGATCGCCAACTCGAACCTGGTGCCGGACTGGGCCAACTGGCCGGAGTTCCGCCGGCTGGAGGCGGCCGGGCTGACCATGTACGGCCAGATGACGGCAGGTTCGTGGATCTACATCGGCACCCAGGGCATCCTGCAGGGCACCTACGAGACGTTCGCCGCGGTGGCCGAGAAGCGGTTCGAGGGCTCGCTGGCTGGGACCCTCACGGTCACCGCGGGGCTCGGCGGGATGGGCGGCGCCCAGCCGCTGGCGATCACCATGAACGGCGGCGTGGCGCTCGTGGTCGAGTGCGACCCGGCGCGCATCCGGCGGCGGCTGGAGACCAGGTACCTGGACGAGCACGCCGACGACCTCGACGACGCGATCGCCCGCTGCGAGGCCGCCAGGCGGGAGCGGCGGGCGCTTTCGGTCGGGGTGACCGGAAACGCCGCCGAGGTGCTGCCGGAACTGCTGCGCCGCGGTGTCGACGTCGACGTGGTGACCGACCAGACGTCCGCCCACGACCCGCTCGCGTACCTGCCGCGCGGCGTCACCGTCGAGGAGTGGCCGGACTACGCCAAGGCCAAGCCCGACGAGTTCACCGAGCGGGCGCGCGAGTCGATGGTCGAGCACGTCGGCGCGATGGTCGGGTTCCTGGACGCCGGCGCCGAGGTGTTCGACTACGGCAACTCGATCCGCGGCGAGGCCAAGCTCGGCGGCCTCGACCGGGCGTTCGACTTCCCCGGCTTCGTCCCGGCGTACATCAGGCCGCTGTTCTGCGAGGGCAAGGGCCCGTTCCGGTGGGCGGCGCTGTCCGGCGAGCCGGCCGACATCGCGCGCACCGACGCCGCGATCCTCGAGCTGTTCCCCGACAACGAGCCGCTCGCCCGCTGGATCACGCTGGCCGGCGAGCGGGTGGCGTTCCAGGGATTGCCGGCCCGGATCTGCTGGCTCGGCTACGGCGAGCGGCACCTGGCCGGGCTGCGGTTCAACGAGCTCGTCGCCGGCGGGGAGCTGGCCGCCCCGGTCGTGATCGGACGCGACCACCTGGACTGCGGCTCGGTCGCCTCGCCGTACCGCGAAACCGAGGCGATGGCCGACGGCTCCGACGCGATCGCCGACTGGCCGCTGCTGAACGCGCTGGTCAACACGGCGTCGGGGGCGTCGTGGGTGTCGATCCACCATGGCGGCGGGGTCGGGATCGGGCGGTCGATCCACGCCGGGCAGGTCTCGGTCGCCGACGGCACCGACCTGGCCGCGGCGAAGATCGAGCGGGTGCTCACCAACGACCCGGCGACCGGGGTGCTGCGGCACGTCGACGCCGGCTACGACGAGGCGAAGGCGGTCGCCGAGCGGCGCGGCCTGCGCGTACCGATGGAGTCCCGATGACGGTCGCGGCGTACCGCTCGCTGTGGCGCGACCAGACCGACCACGGCCGCGACCAGCGGCGCGGCGGCTTCTCCCGGCACGGCTTCGACGAGGCCGACCTCACGTTGCGGGAGTGGTTCGCCGCCGAGGCGCAGAGCCGCGGGCTGGACGTCGAGGTCGACCGCAACGGCAACCTGTGGGCCTGGCTGGACGTTGCGGGCGGCGCCCGGAGCTCGGCCGTGGTGACCGGCAGCCACCTCGACTCGGTGCCGGGCGGCGGGGCGTTCGACGGCCCGCTCGGCGTGGTGTCGGCGCTGCTGGCCCTGGACACCTTGCGGGCCAAGGGTTTCCGGCCGCGCCGGCCGCTTGCGGTCGTGGTGTTCGCCGAGGAGGAGGGCGGCCGGTTCGGTGTGCCGTGCCTCGGCTCGCGGCTGCTGACCGGCGCGATCGCCCCGGACGTCGCGCGGCGGCTGACCGACGCCGAGGGGGCCAGCCTCGACACGGCGCTGCGGCACGCCGGCCTCGACCCGGACGGGCTCGGCGCCGACCCGGAGCTGCTGGCCCGCGTCGGGGTGTTCGTCGAACTGCATGTCGAGCAGGGCCGGGCGATGGTCGACCTGGACGCGCCGGTCGCGCTGGCGAGCACGATCCTGGCGCACGGCCGTTGGCGGCTGACGTTCCACGGCGAGGGCAACCACGCCGGCAGCACCGCGCTCGACGACCGCCGCGACCCCATGCTGCCGGCCGCGCACACCGTGGCGGCGGCGCGCCGGGTCGCCGGCAAGGTCACCGGGGCCAGGGCGACCGTCGGCCGGCTGGTGCCGAACCCAGGCGGCACGAACGTCATCGCGTCCACGGTCGACCTCTGGCTCGACGCCCGCGCACCGTCCACATCGGACACCAGGGCGGTGGTCGACGACCTGCTCGCGCACGCCGAGCAGGTCGCCCACGCCGAGGGCTGCCGGCTCACCGTGCGGGAGGAGTCCTTCGGCGACCGGGTGGTGTTCGACGGCGTGCTGCGCTCGCGGCTGGCGGGCCTGCTCGGCGGGGCGCCGGTACTGCCGACCGGCGCCGGCCACGACGCCGGCATCCTGGCCGCCCACGTGCCGGCCGCGATGCTGTTCGTGCGCAACCCCACCGGGGTCAGCCATGCGCCGGCCGAGTTCGCCGAGGAGGACGACTGCGTCGCCGGGGTCGCCGCGCTCGCGACCGTGCTGGAGAACCTCGCGTCGTGACCGATTTCTGGTGCGAGCTGGCCTGGCTCGGCGACCGGGTCGCGCGCCGCGTGCTGGTGCGCAGCCAGGCCGGCACGATCACCGAGGTGTCCACGGCCTGGGCTGCGCCGCCGGACGGCGCGCGCCGGCTGCCGGGGCTGGTGCTGCCCGGGATGGCCAACGCGCACTCGCACGCGTTCCACCGGGCACTGCGCGGCCGCACGCACGGCGGCAGCGCGCTCGGCGGGACGTTCTGGACGTGGCGGCAGGCCATGTACGCGCTCGCCGACCGGCTGGACCCGGACCGCTACCGGCGGCTGGCCACCGCCGGCTACGCCGAGATGGTGCTGGCCGGCTGGACGTGCGTCGGCGAGTTCCACTACCTGCACCACGCGCCGGGCGGTTCCCGCTACGACGAGCCGAACGCGATGGCGCAGGCGCTGCGGGCCGCGGCCGCCGACGCCGGCATCCGGCTGACCCTGCTCGACGCGTGCTACCTGGCCGGCGGCATCGGTGAGCCGGTCACCGGCACCCAGCTGCGGTTCTCCGACGCCACGGTGCAGGCGTGGGCGGAGCGCGCCGGCCGGCTGCAGGCGACGCCCGGGATGCGGGTGGGCGCCGCGATCCACTCGGTGCGCGCGGTTCCGGCCGAGGCGATCGGGGTTGTGGCGCAGGCCGGCGGTCCGCTGCACGTGCACCTTTCCGAGCAGCCGGCCGAGAACGAGGCCTGCCTGGCCGCCTACGGCCGCACCCCGACCCGGCTGCTGCACGACGCGGGGGCGTTGGGCCCTGACACGACCGCGGTGCACGCGACGCACCTGACCGGTGCGGACGTCGAGCTGCTCGGCTCGGCGGGGGTGACCGTGTGCCCGTGCCCGACGACCGAGGCCGACCTGGCCGACGGCATCGGGCCGACGCGCGCGCTCGCCGACGCCGGCTGCCCGGTCGCGCTCGGCTCGGACCAGCACGCCGTGGTCGACCCGTTCGCCGAGGCCAGGGGACTGGAGGCCGGTGAGCGGCTGTCGTCGCTTCGGCGCGGCCGGTTCAGCCCGGCCGAGCTGGTCGGGGCGCTGACGACCGGCGGGCACGCCGCGCTCGGCTGGCCCGAGGCCGGGCGGATCGCACCGGGCGCGCCGTGCGACCTGGTGGCCGTGCGCCTGGACAGCCCGCGCACCGCCGGCTGCGAGCCCGATCAGGTCGTTCTCGCCGCGTCGGCGTCCGACGTGGACAGCGTTGTCGTCGGCGGTGAGGTCGTCGTCTCGGGCGGGACGCACCGGCTCGGCGATGTCGGCGCCGAGCTGGACGCCGCGATCCGGGAGGTGTGGTCGTGAGCAGCACGCTGGTCACCGGTATCGCCGAGCTCACCACCAACGATCCCGAGCTCGGCGTCCTGTCCGGTCCAACTCACACCGCAGTCGTGCTCGACGGTCCGGCGGTTGCGTGGGTCGGGCCGGCCGCCGAGGCGCCCGAGGCGGACGTGCGGTTCGACGCCGGCGGGCGCGCCGCGTTGCCCGGCTGGGTCGACTCGCACACGCACCTGGTCTTCGCCGGGGATCGGGCCGCCGAGTTCGCGGCGCGGATGGCCGGCGAACCGTACGCGGCCGGCGGCATCGCCACGACCGTCGCCGCGACCAGGGCGGCCTCCGACGCCGAGCTGGCCGCCACGGTCCGCCGGCTCGGGGCCGAGGCCATGGCCCAGGGCACGACGTGCCTGGAGACCAAGACCGGCTACGGGCTCACGGTCGCCGACGAGCTCCGCTCGGCCCAGGTCGCCGCCGCGCTGGTCGACGAGGTGACGTTCCTCGGCGCCCACCTGGTGCCGCCCGGCGCCGACGCCGACAGCTACGTCGAGCTGGTGTGCGGGCCGATGCTGGACGCCGTGGCCGGGCACGTGCGGTGGATCGACGTGTTCTGCGAGCGTGGCGCGTTCGACGCGGACCAGTCCAGGGCCGTGCTCACCGCGGGCCGGGAGCGCGGCCTCGGTCTGCGGGTGCACGGCAACCAGCTCGGCCACGGTCCGGGCGTGCAGCTCGCCGTCGAGCTCGGCGCCGCCAGCGTCGACCACTGCAGCTACCTTCGACCGTCCGATGTGGAGGCGCTGGCGTCCACATCGGACACCGTGGCCACGTTGCTGCCGGCGTGCGACCTGTCCACGAGGGGGCCCCTGCCGGACGCGAGGGCGTTGCTGGCTGCTGGCGCGACGGTCGCGCTGGCCAGCAACTGCAACCCCGGCTCGTCGTACACCACGTCGATGGCGTTCTGCGTGGCGACCGCCGTCCTGCAGCTGGGCCTGAGCATCGGCGAGGCCGTCACGGCCGCCACCCTCGGCGGGGCCAGGGCGCTGCGGCGAGCCGACGTCGGGGTGCTGCGGCCGGGGGCGCGGGCCGACCTGCACGTGCTGGACGCCCCGACCGTCGCCTACCTCGCCTACCGGCCAGGCGTCCCCCTGACCCACGCCGTGTGGCGCGCCGGCGTCAAGGTGGCCTAGCTAGTCGAGGGTGTCGTCGCTGTCGTCGCGGGCCAGGAACGTGGCGAGGCTGTCGACGGCGTTCTCGAAGTCGGGGTGGTTGTCGACGAAGGCGCGCAGCCGGTCGGCCAGCCACGCGAACGACACCTGCTCCTCGCCCCGGCGGGACTCCAACTCCTCGATGCCACGGTCGGTGAAGTACATGTGGCGAGCATACGAAGCGCCGCGCTTAACGATCTTCGTAGCCGGGTATCTAGCGCCCAACGGTTCCCGGCAAGGGGCTACAGACGAGGTGAGTACGAGATGACAACCTACGCAAGGCGCAGGTACCGGCACGACTCGATTGCGGCGAACATCATCAGTGGCATCGGCGCGATCATCGCCGTGATCATCGTGGCCCACATCCTGTTCGTGCTGTTCGGGGCCAACCCCGGCAACACACTCGTCACATTCGTCCGGAACTGGGCCAACGTTCTTGCGCTCTGGTTCCACGACCTGTTCAACACCGGCAACGCGACCATGAACCTGATCGTCAACTACGGTCTGGCGATCCTGTTCTGGCTGGTGGTCACCGGCATCATCGCCCGCATGGTGGCCAGGCGCTGGTAGTCAGCACGTCCGATCTTCCGCCCATCGACACCTAGGGAGCTCGGTCCGGAACCCCGGAACCGAAGCTCCCTAGGTGTTTCTGGAGTTCGAACTAGAGGTCGAACGCCGAGGCGAGCAGCTCGGCCTGCTCGACCTCGTGGACCTTGCTCGAGCCGGCCGACGGCGCCGCCATGGCCCGCCGGGAGATCCGCCGGACGTGGGACAGCCGGTCGGGCAGCAGCTCAGGCAGCGCCAACCCGAAGAACGGCCAGGCGCCCTGGTTGGCCGGCTCCTCCTGGACCCAGCGGATGTCGGCGACGTTCGGATAGCGGTCCAGGATCATGGCGAGCCTGGTCACCGGCACCGGGTACAGCTGCTCGACGCGCACGATGGCGGTGTCGGTGACGCTGTGCTTCTGCCTGGTGTTGTTGAGCTCGTAGCTGATCTTGCCGCTGCACAGCAGCAGGCGCTTGACCGACTCCGGCTCGGTGACCAGCGGGTCGTCGAGCACCGAGGCGAACCGTCCCGAGGTGAACTCGGAGACCGGGCTGACCGCCGCCCGCAGCCGCAGCATCGACTTCGGGGTGAACACGACCAGCGGGCGGCTGATCCCGTCCAGCGCGTGCCGGCGCAGCAGGTGGAAGTAGTTCGCCGGGGTTGACGGCACCGCGACGGTCATGGACCCCTCGGCGCACAGCTGCAGCCAGCGCTCGATCCGCCCGGACGTGTGGTCGGGGCCCTGGCCCTCGTGCCCGTGCGGCAGCATGATCACGACGTCGGAGGTCTGGCCCCACTTGGCCTCGCCCGAGGAGATGAACTCGTCGATGATCGGCTGGGCGCCGTTGATGAAGTCGCCGAACTGGGCCTCCCAGGCGACCAGCGCGCTCTGGTTGCCGACCGAGTAGCCGTACTCGAAGCCGAGCGCGGCGAACTCCGACAGGGCCGAGTCGTAGACCAGGAACTTGCCCTGGTCGGGAGACAGGTTCTGCAGCGGCGTGTACTCCCTGCCGGTGCGCCGGTCGATGATCACACTGTGCCGCTGGACGAACGTGCCGCGCCGCGAGTCCTGGCCGGCCAGGCGGACCAGGCGGCCCTCCATGCACAGCGAGCCGAACGCGAGCAGCTCGGCGAACGCCCAGTCGATGCCGCCGTCGCGCGCCATCTGCGCGCGCCGCTCCAGCACCGGCTTGACCCTGGGGTGCACGGAGAAGCCCTCCGGCAGGTTCACGTGGACCTCGGCGATCCGCTGGATCACCTTCTCGTCGACGCCGGTCGACAGCCCGGTCGGGATCACCTGCTCGCGCTCGACCGACTCGCTCGGCGCCGGTGAGTGCTTCTCCAGCTCGCGGACCTCGTTGAACACGTGCTCGAGCTGGCTGTGGTAGTCGCGAAGGGCCCGTTCGGCCTCGTCCATCGAGATGTCGCCGCGGCCGATCAGGGCCTCGGTGTAGGTCTTGCGCACGCTGCGCTTGGCGTCGATCAGCTCGTACATCGCCGGCTGCGTCATCGAGGGGTCGTCGCCCTCGTTGTGACCGCGGCGGCGGTAGCAGATCATGTCGATCACGACGTCCTTGCCGAACGCCTGCCGGTAGTCGACGGCGAGCCTGGCCACCCAGACGCACGCCTCCGGGTCGTCGCCGTTGACGTGGAACACCGGCGCCCCGATCATCTTCGCCACGTCGGTGCAGTACTCGCTCGACCGGGACTGCTGCGGTGCGGTGGTGAAGCCGACCTGGTTGTTCACCACGACGTGCACGGTGCCACCGGTGCGGTAGCCGCGCAGCAGCGCCAGGTTCAGCGTCTCGGCGACCACGCCCTGGCCGGCGAACGCGGCGTCGCCGTGCATCAGCACCGGCAGCACCGTGAACCCGTGCTCGCCCTTGTCGAGCATGTCCTGCTTGGCCCGCACGATGCCTTCCAGCACCGGGTTGACCGCCTCCAGGTGCGACGGGTTCGAGGTCAGCGACACGGTCGTCTCGCCGTCGCCGAACATCCGGTAGTACTTGCCCTCGGCGCCAAGGTGGTACTTCACGTCGCCGGAGCCGTGCGCCTGGCCGGGGTCGAGGTTGCCCTCGAACTCACGGAAGATCTGCGAGTACGGCTTGCCGACGACATTGGCCAGCACGTTGAGCCGGCCGCGGTGCGGCATGCCGACCACGACCTCGTCCAGGTCGTACTCGGCGGCCTTGTCCAGCACGGCGTCCAGCAGCGGGATCACGGTCTCGCCGCCCTCGAGCGAGAACCGCTTCTGGCCGACGTACTTGGTCTGCAGGAACGTCTCGAACGCCTCGGCGGCGTTGAGCTTGGACAGGATGTACTTCTGCTCCTGGGACGTCGGCTTGTGGTGCGGCACCTCGACGCGGTCCTGCAGCCACTGGCGCTCGTCGGGCTCCAGGATGTGCATGTACTCGACGCCGACGGTGCGGCAGTAGGAGTTGCGCAGCACGCCGAGCACGTCGCGCAGCTTCATGTGCGACTGGCCGCTGAACCCGCCGACGGCGAACTCGCGGTCCAGGTCCCACAGGGTCAGGCCGTGCGAGAGCACGTCCAGGTCGGGGTGCCGGCGCTGGCGGTAATTGAGCGGATCGGTGTCGGCCATCAGGTGGCCGCGCGTGCGGTAGGCGTCGATCAGTTCGAGCACCCGCGCGGTCTTGTCGACCTCGCCCTCCGGGATGTCCTTGACCCAGCGGACCGGCTCGTACGGGATCCGCAGCGACGTGAAGATGTCGTCGTAGAAGTTGTCGTCGCCGAGCAGCAGCTGGTGGATGCGGCGCAGGAACTCCCCGGACTCCGCACCCTGGATGATCCGGTGGTCGTACGTCGAGGTCAGCGTGATGATCTTGCTGACGGCCATGTCGGCGAGCCTCTGCTCGCTGGCGCCCTGGAACGGCGCCGGGTACTCCATCGCACCGACGCCGACGATGGCGCCCTGGCCCACCATCAGCCGCGGCACCGAGTGGTTGGTCCCGATCGTTCCCGGGTTGGTCAGCGTGATCGTCGTGCCGGTGAAGTCCTCGGCGGAGAGGTTGCCGTTGCGCGCCTTGCGCACCAGGTCCTCGTAGGCCTGCCAGAACTGGGTGAAGCTCATCGACTCGCAGCCCTTGATCGAAGCCACGACCAGGCTGCGCTTGCCGTCCTTGCCCGGCAGGTCGATCGCCAGGCCGAGGTTGACGTGTTCGGGCGTGGCCACCGCGGGCTTGCCGTCCTGCTCGGCGAAGTAGCGGTTCATGTGCGGCTGCGCCTCGAGCGCCCGGACGACGGCGTAGCCGATCACGTGCGTGAAGCTGACCTTGCCGCCGCGGGTCCGCTTGAGGTGGTTGTTGATCACGATGCGGTTGTCGCCGAGCAGCTTGGCCGGCACCGCGCGGACGCTCGTCGCCGTCGGGATCGTCAGCGACGTCTCCATGTTCTTGACCACGACCGCGGCCGCGCCGCGAAGCGGCTTGCCGTCGTCGGACCTTGGCGACGCCTTGGCGGCCACCTTCGGTGGCTCGGCCGGCTGGGACGCTGCTTGCTGGGACGCTGATGGCTTGGGCTCTGCTGGCTTGGGCTCTGCTGGCTTGGGCTCTGCCGGCTGGGACGCTGCCGGCTGGGACGCGGCTTGCTGGGACGCTGCTGCCTGCCCTGGCTCGGCCCGCCTGCCGCTCTGCGTCGGCTCGGCCGTACTCGAACCCTGGGCGGGCGCCGCGGGCCTGGGTGCCTGCTGCGTGGCGGCCTTGGACCGGGCGGCCTGTTGACCGGCGACCGTGCCGGTCGTCACCTGGCCGTTGTCGGCGGCTGAGCTGGCCTCGGTCGTGGCGGTGCTGGTGCTGGTCCGTGACTGCCTGGCTGACTCAGCGGGCTTGGGCGCCTGGGTCGGCTTGTAGTCGGCGAAGAAGTCGTGCCACGCCGAGTCCACCGACGACGGATCGGAGAGGTACCGCTCGTACATCTCCTCGATCAGCCACTCGTTGGGCCCGAACTTGTCGGCTGGACTGCTGCTGGACACGGCCTACGCTCGCCTCTATCCATCTGCTCGACGGAACTGTATTGACTGGTAATCAGGCTAGTCGCCTGGTCCGCTGAACGCGTACCGGTCGACGATCGCGACGCGAGGTCACTACCTTGGGTGGATCGTCTGCTCGCGGACCGCAGTCGTTCCAGGCGATCGTCAGCACTACCCGGCTCCTGCCTTTGCGTACATTAGGTGATTCCAAACCGGACCCGGCGGCGGTTCGGATACCCGCTCACGTGCGGTCCATGCCGTCCGGCGGTCGTCACGCGGCCGCCGTCCGGCTGCCGGAGCCGGCCGTCCAGAGCGTGGCGTACGGGCCCTCGGCGGCGACCAGTTCGGCGTGCGTGCCCTGCTGGACGACGCGGCCGCCGGACAGCACGACGATCCGGTCGGCGCGGGCGGCGGTGCTGAGCCGGTGCGCGATGACGACGGTCGTCCTGGCGGCGGTCAGCCGGTCGGCGGCGGCCAGCACCGAGCTCTCCGTGGCCGGGTCGAGCGCGGCGGTGGCCTCGTCGAGCAGCAGCAGGTCCGGGTCGACTAGCTGGGCGCGGGCGAGCGCGACGAGCTGGCGCTGGCCGGCCGACAGGCCTGCGCCCCGCTCGCCCACGGGCTGGCGGAACCCGGCCGGCAGCCGCGCGATGACCTCGAGCGCGCCCACCGCGGCGGCCGCGGTCTGTACCTGCTCGTCGGAGGCCGCTGGCAGGCCGTAGCGGATGTTGCCTGCGACGTCGCCGGCGAACAGGTGTGCCTCCTGCGGCACGACGCCCAGCCTCGCCCGGAACCCGGCCAGGTCGTAGCGCCGGACGTCCACGCCGTCGACCAGCACGGCGCCGCCGGTCACGTCGTAGAACCGCGCGAGCAGCTTGACCAGCGTGGACTTGCCGGCACCGGTGGCCCCGACCAGCGCCACCGTCTCGCCTGGCGCGATCTTGAGGCTGACGCCGTCGAGCGCGGGGACGTCGGTGCCCTGGTACCGGAAGGTGACCTCGCGCAGCTCCACCTCGCCGCGCAGCCGCGGCGGCACCCGGACCGGGTCGGTGGCGGGCGGCACCGATGTCGGCGTGTGCAGCAGGTCGCCGATGCGGCGCAGGCCCACCTTCGCCTGCTGGTAGCTGTCGAACACGTTGGACAGCTGCTGCACCGGCGCGAAGAACAGCCCGAGGTAGAGCAGGAACGCCAGCAGCACGCCCGGGGTCAGGGTCCCGGTCGCCACCCGGTACGCGCCGGCGGCGAGCACGCCGGCCTGCGCAAGGTCCGACAGCAGCGCCACGAAGGGGAAGTAGGTGGCGACGTAGGCCTGCGCCCGCAGCCGTGACCGGCGGTAGGCGTCGCTCCGGCTGGCGAACGTGTTCGCCGAGTGGCGCTCGCGGCGGAAGGCCTGCGCGACGCGCAGCCCGGAGACGTTCTCGGCGAGGTCGGCGTTGACCGCGCTGACCTTCTCCCTGGCGTCGGCGTAGGCGGCAGAGGACAGCCGGCGGAACACCGCCGTCGCGATCAGCAGCGGCGGCAGCCCGGCCAGGGCCACCAGGGCCAGGGTGGGGTCGGTGAGCACCAGCGCGACCGCGATCCCGACCACGGTCAGCACGCTTACCATCGCCGTCGCCAGCCCGGTCTGCAGGAACGTCGACAGCGCGTCGACGTCGGTGGTCATCCTGGTCAGGATCCGGCCGGCCATCTCGCGCTCGTAGTAGTCGAGCCCGAGCCGCTGCAGATGCGCGAAGCTCCGCGCGCGCAGCAGGTAGAGCACGGTCTCGCCGACCCTCGCGGTGAGCAGCGTCTGCGCGCCGACCACGCTCAGCCCGACTCCGACGACGCCGACCGCGACCGCCGAGGC
>OBLK01000344.1_pt1 | contig 11636 bp, 10 predicted proteins | sample 1518871 | NCBI WGS metagenome assembly OBLK01 (sample SAMEA2464837, study PRJEB22497) | soil metagenome | biome: Grassland; feature: Farmland; material: Clay | place: Australia | collected 2013-02-01 | depth 0.8 m
ACCCGGCGGTACAGGTCGTTCAGGTCGGACGTGGCGAATCGGCCACCGTCGAGCTGCACCATCGGGCGCAGGTCCGGCGGGATCACCGGGACGCAGTCCAGCACCATGCCGAGCGGCGAGTTGCGCGTGGTCTGGAACGCCGCGACGACCTTGAGCCGCTTGAGCGCGCGCAGCTTCTTCTGGCCCTTGCCGGACCGGATGGTCTCACGCAGGTTGTCCGCCTCGGCGTCGACGTCGTAGGTCTCCAGCAGGCGCTGGATGGCCTCGGCGCCCATCGCCCCGGTGAAGTACTCGCCGTAGCGGTCGATCAGCTCGCGGTAGAGCATCTCGTCCGCGATCAGCTGACCGCGGTCGAGCTTGGCGAAGGTCTCCCAGATCTCGTCGAGGCGGTCGATCTCGCGCTGCGCCCGGTCGCGGAGCTGGCGCATCTCGCGCTCGCCACCCTCCTTGACCTTGCGACGGACGTCGCTCTTGGCGCCCTCGGCCTCGAGCTCGGCGAGGTCGGCTTCGAGCTTCTGGGCCCGCGCCTCGATGTCGGCGTCGCGCTTGTTCTCGACGCGCTTGCGCTCGACGCCGATCTCGCCCTCGAGCGTCGGCACGTCGTTGTGCCGCTGCTCGGCCTTCACGTCCGTGATCACGTACGCGGCGAAGTAGATGATCTTCTCGAGGTCCTTGGGGGCGATGTCGAGCAGGTAGCCCAGCCGGCTCGGGACACCCTTGAAGTACCAGATGTGGGTGACGGGGGCGGCCAGTTCGATGTGGCCCATCCGCTCGCGGCGAACCTTGGAGCGCGTGACCTCGACGCCACAACGCTCACAGATGATGCCCTTGAAGCGGACGCGCTTGTACTTGCCGCAGTAGCACTCCCAGTCCCTGGTCGGACCGAAGATCTTCTCGCAGAACAAGCCGTCCTTCTCCGGCTTGAGCGTGCGGTAGTTGATGGTCTCGGGCTTCTTGACCTCGCCGAACGACCATTGCCTTATGTCCTCGGCTGTGGCCAGGCCGATTCGTAGCTCGTCGAAGAAGTTGACGTCGAGCACGTGGTGTCCTTCTCTTTAGCGGTGCGTGGTCAAGGGCGTCGGTTGCCGGTCAGTGGACGACGTCATCGACAGAGGGGGACTCGGTTCGGGACAGGTTGATGCCCAGGTTCGCGGCGGCCCGCTCCAGGTCCTCGTCGTCGGTGTCCCGCATCTCGATCGCGGCGCCGTCGCTCGAGAGCACCTCGACGTTGAGGCACAGCGACTGCAGCTCCTTGAGCAGGACCTTGAACGACTCCGGGATGCCCGGCTCGGGGATGTTCTCGCCCTTGACGATCGCCTCGTACACCTTCACCCGGCCGAGCACGTCGTCGGACTTGATCGTCAGCAGCTCCTGCAGCGTGTACGCCGCGCCGTAGGCCTGCATCGCCCAGCACTCCATCTCACCGAAGCGCTGGCCACCGAACTGCGCCTTACCACCGAGCGGCTGCTGGGTGATCATCGAGTACGGGCCGGTGGACCGGGCGTGGATCTTGTCGTCGACCAGGTGCAGCAGCTTGAGGATGTACATGTAGCCGACCGCGACCGGGTACGGGTACGGCTCGCCGGAGCGGCCGTCGAGCAGCGTCGCCTTGCCGTTGGTGCCGACCAGCCGCTCGCCGTCCCGGTTGGGCCGGGTCGAGGCGAGCAGTCCGGAGACCTCGTCCTCCTTGGCCCCGTCGAACACCGGGGTCGCGGTGATCGTGCCGGGACCGGCCTCGTACAGCTCCTCTGGCAACCGGTCCGCCCAGTCGGGCTGACCCTCGACCTGCCAGCCCTGCTTGGCGATCCACCCGAGGTGGGTCTCCAGGATCTGGCCGATATTCATCCGGCGCGGCACGCCGTGCGTGTTGAGCACGATGTCGACCGGCGTGCCGTCGGCGAGGAACGGCATGTCCTCGATCGGCAGGATCTTGCCGATCACGCCCTTGTTGCCGTGCCGGCCGGCGAGCTTGTCGCCGTCCTGGATCTTGCGCTTCTGCGCCACGTACACCCGGACCAGCTCGTTGACGCCCGGCGGCAGCTCGTCGTCGTCGTCCCGGCTGAACACCCGGATGCCGATGACCTTGCCGGTCTCGCCGTGCGGCACCTTGAGGCTGGTGTCGCGGACCTCGCGCGCCTTCTCACCGAAGATCGCGCGCAGCAGCCGCTCCTCCGGGGTCAGCTCGGTCTCACCCTTCGGCGTGACCTTGCCGACCAGGATGTCGCCGTCGCGGACCTCGGCACCGATCCGGATGATGCCGCGCTCGTCGAGGTCGGCGAGCACCTCCTCGGAGACGTTCGGGATGTCCCTGGTGATCTCCTCGGCACCCAGCTTGGTGTCGCGGGCATCGATCTCGTGCTCCTCGATGTGGATCGAGGTGAGCACGTCGTCCTGGACCAGTCGCTGGCTCAGGATGATCGCGTCCTCGTAGTTGTGGCCCTCCCACGGCATGATCGCCACGAGCAGGTTCTTGCCGAGCGCCATCTCACCGTCGTCGGTGCACGGACCGTCGGCGATGATCTGGCCCCGCTCGACCCGGTCACCCTCGGCGACCACGGGCTTCTGGTTGACGCAGGTGCCCTGGTTGGAGCGGCGGAACTTGTGCAGCCGGTAGGTGCGGCGGCTGCCGTCGTCGGCCATCACGGTGATGTAGTCGGCGCACAGCTCCTCGACCACGCCCGCCTTCTCGGCCGTGACCAGGTCGCCGGCGTCGACCGCGGCGCGCAGCTCCATGCCGGTGCCGACCAGCGGCGACTCGCTGCGCAGCAGCGGCACCGCCTGGCGCTGCATGTTGGCGCCCATCAGCGCGCGGTTGGCGTCGTCGTGCTCGAGGAACGGGATCATGGCCGTGGCCACCGACACCATCTGGCGCGGCGAGACGTCCATGTAGTCGACGCCGTGCGGGTCGATGTAGTCGACCTCGCCGGCCTTGCGGCGCACCAGCACGCGCTCACCGGTGAAGTTGCCGTCGGCGTCGATCGGCTCGTTCGCCTGCGCGATGACGTGCCGGTCCTCCTCGTCCGCGGTCAGGTAGTCGATCTGGTCGGTGACCCGGCCGTCGGTGACCTTGCAGTACGGCGTCTCGATGAAGCCGAACGGGTTGACCCGCGCGTAGGTGGACAGCGAGCCGATCAGGCCGATGTTCGGGCCCTCCGGCGTCTCGATCGGGCACATCCGGCCGTAGTGGCTGGTGTGCACGTCGCGGACCTCGAAGCCGGCGCGCTCTCTGGACAGGCCGCCCGGGCCAAGCGCCGACAGCCGGCGCTTGTGGGTCAGGCCGGCCAGCGGGTTGGTCTGGTCCATGAACTGCGACAGCTGCGAGGTGCCGAAGAACTCCTTGATCGCGGCCACCACCGGCCGGATGTTGATCAGGGTCTGCGGCGTGATCGCCTCGACGTCCTGCGTGGTCATCCGCTCCCGGACCACGCGCTCCATCCTCGACAGTCCGACCCGGATCTGGTTCTGGATCAGCTCGCCGACCGTGCGCAGGCGGCGGTTGCCGAAGTGGTCGATGTCGTCGGTCTCTACCGGCACCTCGACCCCGTCGGGAGTCATCGTGCGCTCGCCCGCGTGCAGCCGGACCAGGTACTCGATCGTGGTTACGATGTCGTCCTCGGTCAGCACGCCGGCCTCGGTGACGATGTTCAGGCCCAGCTTCTTGTTGACCTTGTAGCGGCCGACCTTGGCAAGGTCGTAGCGCTTGTCCTTGAAGAACAGGTTCTCCAGCAGCGTCTGCGCCGACTCGCGCGTCGGCGGCTCGCCCGGCCGCAGCTTGCGGTAGATGTCCAGCAGCGCCTCGTCCTGCCCGGCGGTGTGGTCCTTCTCCAGCGTCGACAGCATCGTCTGGCTGAACTTGAACCGCTCGGCGATCCGGTCGTTGGTCCAGCCAAGAGCCTTCAGCAGCACGGTCACCGGCTGGCGGCGCTTACGGTCCACTCGCACGCCAACGGTGTCGCGCTTGTCCACGTCGAACTCGAGCCAGGCGCCCCGGCTCGGGATGATCTTGACCGAGTAGATGTCCTTGTCGGTGGTCTTGTCGACTGAGTGGTCGAAGTAGACCCCAGGCGAACGGACCAGCTGGGACACGACGACGCGCTCGGTGCCGTTGATGATGAACGTGCCCTTGTTCGTCATCATCGGGAAGTCACCCATGAACACGGTCTGGCTCTTGATCTCGCCAGTGGTGTGGTTGGTGAACTCCGCCGTGACGAACAACGGGGCAGCGTAGGTCATGTCCTTGTCCTTGCACTCCGCGACGGAGGCCTTGACCTCGTCGAAGCGTGGGTCGGAGAAGGACAGCGACATCGAGCCGGAGAAGTCCTCGATCGGCGAGATCTCGCCGAGCACCTCGGCCAGACCCGACAACGGCTCCTCGTCCCCGGCGTCGATGCGCCGCTGGAACCAGGAGTCGTGGCCGATGAGCCACTCGAACGACTGGATCTGCAGGTCGAGAAGGTTGGGGACCTCTAACGGCTCGCGAATCTTCGCGAACGAGACCCGTCGAGGCGCGCCGGGGATTCCGGAATTTTGAGAGGTGGAGCTGGCCGCAGCAGTGGTCTTAGTCGCGCGGGAGACTGCCAAGATGCGTCCTTCCAAGCAGGGCGCTGCCGGGTGGTGCCAGGTACCTGGTCCGTCCCGGTGCTATGTGCTGTTGAGCTGGCCGGGCGCAGCCTCAAGTCCCCCACGAATGTTGGGCACGACAGGAGACAGCGCAAATGGACAGCTTAGACACCACGGCGTGAGAAGTCAACGCCGGACGCACAAGCCCTGCGACTAGGAACAGCGTGACCTTCTCGTGGCCTTCCGTCAAGACCTGACTGACGGCAAACGGCAGGATTTCCGCGTTGAACGGCCGTTGAGCGATCCGATGAGCAGAAGTCATACGTTGCCGGGGCGGCCGCTGGCGGCCCCCCTCGAGCCGCCCAGACCCCTCCCGGCAACGATACCCGGCAGGTGTGAGCTTGCACACCTTCCCTTTGAAAAGAGCCAAAACCCGAGCAATTGCGCCAGGCGTCAGAGCAGTTCCATCTGGGCGATCTTCCAGCGACCGTCCACCCGGTTGGCGATGACCCGTACCCGGCCGGAGGCACTGGCCGGAGCGCCGTCGCGCGGTCGGCGCCCAGCTGCTTGACGCCCGCCAGCAGCACTGTCGTCTTGAGCACCACCCTCTGCTCGGTGGCGGTCCTGCGGATGTCGGCGAACGTCGCCTCGTACTCGGCCACGTAGCCGCCGGTGATCACCTCGCGGGCGGCCCGCTCGTTCTCGTCGAGCTGGTTGAGGTCGTAGGACAGCACTGTCTCGACTGCCTTGGAGACCTGGCCGACGACCTCGGTGTCGGCACCGGTGGTCACGCGTTGGTTACTTCGTAGGGACCGCAGGCAAATGCGAGAGGGGCGGCCACCGCGCAATGCGGTGACCGCCCCTTCCGGCGGGTGTCGCTACTTGACCGACACGGCGGCGCCGGCCGCGGCCAGCTTCTCCTTGGCCGCCTCGGCCTGGTCCTTGGTGACCTTCTCCAGGATCGGCTTCGGCGCAGCCTCGACCAGGTCCTTGGCCTCCTTCAGGCCAAGGCCGCTGACGATCTCGCGGACGACCTTGATGACCTGGATCTTCTTGTCGCCGGCCGACTCCAGGACCACGTCGAACTCGTCCTGGACGGGCTCGGCCTCGACGGCCGGGCCCGCGCCCGGCATCATCATCCCTGCCATCGGGGCGGCCGCGGTGACGTCGAAGGTCTCCTCGAACTTCTTCACGAACGCGCTGAGCTCGAGCAGCGTCATGTCCTTGAACGCGTCGAGCAGGTCGTCGGTGCTCAGCTTCGCCATGGTGGCGTCTTTCCTTCCGTTGCTATCCGGCGCTCAGCTCTCGCTGGCGGCAGCCGTTTCGGTGGTCTCGGCGGTGTCGTCGGCACTGGTGCCTTCGGCGGTGTCGTCGGCAGTGCCTTCGGCCTCGGCGCGCTTGTCGTACAGGGCCTGCGCCAGCCTGGCCATCTGGGAAGCCGGAGCCGCGAACAGCGCGGCGGCCTGGCTCATCTTGCCCTTCATGGCACCGGCCAGCTTGGCCAGCAGGACCTCGCGCGAGTCGAGGTCGGCCAGCTGGTTGACCTCGTCGAGGGACAGCGGGCGGCCGTCCATGTAGCCGCCCTTGATCACCAGGGCCTTGTTGTCCTTCGCGAAGTTGCGCAGTGCCTTGGCCGCGTCGACCGGCTCACCGGTGACGAACGCGATCGCGGTCGGACCGAGCAGCAGCTCGTCCAGCCCGTCCATGCCGGCGTCCTGCGCCGCCCTGCGGACCAGCGTGTTCTTCGCGACGGCGTACGTTGCGCCCTCGCCGAGGGCGCGACGCAGCTGCGTCAGCTGCGCCATGGAGAGCCCGCGGTACTCGGTGACCACCGCGGCCGAGCTGCCACGGAACCGGTCCGTGATCTCGGCGACGGCCGTCACCTTCTCGGGCTTCGCCATGGTCGCCTCCCTTCGTGATTACGTAGGTTGGGCCCCCGAAACGACGAACGCCCCGGCGCAGGGCGCACGGGGCGTCATAGGGCTCGCGCGGTCGCGAGCAGTGCCTCGTCCTCCTGCGCGGGCCGCCCGGATCGCCTCCGGGACCTTCGTGCCGTGCTCGCGCACGGCAGACCAGCGGTCTTTGGTGGAACCGTCACGCAGGCTACGCCACCCGCCGCCCCCGCTCCAAACCGCCACCTACAGCTTCTGGCCCCATACGAATCGTGGGCGGCACGCGATCCAGTACGGGGAACGCGGTGCCGCCCACGATTCGGCGGTCGGTGTCAGGGCTAGTTGGCCGCCGGAGCGTCGGCCATCAGGTTGCGGACGCGGTTCGGGTCGACCGGGATGCCGGGGCCCATGGTGGTGCTGAAGGTGACCTTCTTCAGGTACCGGCCCTTGGCGGCGGCCGGCTTGGACCGCAGCACCTCGTCGAGCGCGGCGGCGTAGTTCTCCACCAGCCTCGGCACGTCGAAGGAGACCTTGCCGATGATGAAGTGGAGGTTCGCCTGCTTGTCCACCCTGAAGTTGATCTTTCCGCCCTTGATGTCCTCGATCGCCTTGGTCACGTCCTGGGTGACCGTGCCGGTCTTGGGGTTGGGCATCAGGCCTCGCGGGCCGAGGATCCTGGCGATCCGGCCGACCTTGGCCATCTGGTCCGGGGTGGCGATCGCGGCGTCGAACTCCAGCCATCCGCCCCGGATCCGCTCGATGAGCTCCTCGGCGCCGACCGCGTCGGCACCGGCGGCCTCGGCCTCGGCGGCCTTCTCGCCGGTCGCGAACGCGATGACGCGGACGGTCTTGCCCGTCCCGTGCGGCAGCTTCACGGTGCCGCGGACCATCTGGTCGGCCTTGCGGGGGTCGACGCCGAGCCGCAGCGCCACCTCGACGGTGGCGTCCATCTTGGTCGGCGACGTCTCCTTGGCCAGCGTCACCGCCTCGAGCGGGCTGTAGAACTTGGTGCGGTCGACGGTCTCGGCCGCCTTGCGGTAGCCCTTGCTGCGCTTCATCAGATTCTCCTGTTGGTGTTGCGTGACAGTCGTGGTGATATCGGGCCAGCGCCTGGCCCTCCCACGGATTTGCTCAGATCTTGGACACCTGGCTGAACGACAGCTCGACCGGCGTCTCCCGGCCGAAGATCGAGACCAGCACCTTGAGCTTCTGCCCGTCGGCGTTGACCTCGCTGATCGTGGCCGGCAGCGTCGCGAACGGGCCGTCCATGACGGTGACCGACTCGCCGACCTCGAAGTCGACCTCGACGGTCGGCTTCGACGCGCCGCCGCCAGAAGCGGCCTTGCCTGCCGCGGCGGGCTTGCGCTCCTCGCCGCGTGGCAGCAGGAACTTGACGACATCGTCGATCGACAGCGGCGAGGGCCGCTGGGTCGCCCCGACGAACCCGGTGACGCCCGGCGTGTTCCGAACCGCGCTCCACGACCCGTCGTTGAGCTCCATTCGGACCAGGATGTAGCCGGGCAGCACCTTGCGCTGGACCTGCTTGCGCTGGCCGTTCTTGATCTCGGTGACTTCCTCGGTCGGCACCTCGACCTGGTAGATGAACTCCTCCATGTCGAGGTTCTGGATCCGGGTCTCGAGGTTGGCCTTGACCTTGTTCTCGTAGCCGGCGTACGAGTGCACCACGTACCAGGCGCCAGGGGCGTTGTGCAGGGCTTCGCGCAGTTCGGCGGCCGGGTCGGCTGGCTCGGCCGGCTCGGCCTCAGCCTCGGGCAGTTCGTCCGGATCGGTGACCACACCGTTGGCGACCGGCGTGTCCAGGTCGACCTGGCCGAGGTCCGGATCCAGGCCAGCGGCCTGGCCCTGACCACCGACAGCGCCGCTTTCGGAGCCGTTTTCGGAGGTCGTCTCGGAGGTCACAGTCTTGTCTCGCTTCCTGTTGCGTTGCGGATCAGCCGAACAGCCAGAGCACGCCCTTGGCGAAGGCGATGTCCAGCACGGCGATGAGCGCGACCATGAAGCTCACGAAGACCAGCACAACGACCGTGTAGGTCACCAGCTCCTTCCGGGTCGGCCAGATGACCTTGCGCAGTTCGGCGACCACCTCGCGGAGGAACCGGACCGCCCGGCTGACCGGGTTGACCCGCTCGTCGCGCCGCTGCGCGGCCGGCGTCGCCCGGCCCTTGCGGCCGGCGTCGTCGGAGTCCGCCGTGGCGCGTGCGGCCGGCCGGCTGCTCGCGCTGCGACGCTCACGCCGGGCTGCGGCCGTAGCGGGGCGCGAGGGGGTTTCCTCCGGCGCCTCGTCCTGCGGCTCGCGCTCGGTGTCGTCAGTCACCACGTCCTCCTTAGCTGCCGGCACCCGTCGGGCGCGGCACCCCTTCTGGTCGCGCTTGCTCGTCGCGTTTGTCTGGTCGCGCGGCCTTGCGGCCGGCGGTCGTTGCAGGGGTGACAGGACTTGAACCTGCAACCTGCGGTTTTGGAGACCGCTGCTCTGCCAGTTGAGCTACACCCCTTCGTGGGCCTCGCGGACCACGGTGCAGACGTCCGCCGCCCAGGCACAGGCGTGCCAGGGCGCCACGACATCCCAGGTTCGCGAGTGTACGGTACCGCGCCCCACGGGCTCCAAATAGCCGCCTCCCGGCGGCCGGGGGCTGCCTGCCGGCAAACCGTGATCTGTCACCATGAGCGCATGCCCGCACCGCAGGTCACCAGCCCGGCACGCGCTCGGATCTCGGCCAGGATCGGCGCCATCGCCGAGTCCGCGACCCTCGCCGTCGACGCCAGGGCGAAGGCGCTGCGCGCGGCCGGCCGGCCGGTGATCGGGTTCGGGGCCGGCGAGCCGGACTTCCCGACCCCGCAGCCGATCGTGGACGCCGCCGTGGCTGCCTGCACCGATCCGGCCAACCACCGCTACACCCCGGCCGCCGGGCTCCCGGTGCTGCGGGAGGCCGTCGCCGCCAAGACCGCGCGCGACTCCGGCCTGTCCGTGCCGGCGTCCCAAGTGGTGATCACCAATGGCGGCAAGCAGGCCGTCTACCAGGCCTTCGCCGCCATCGTCGACGAAGGCGACGAGGTGCTGCTGCCGGCGCCGTACTGGACCACCTATCCCGAGGCGATCGCGCTGGCCGGTGGCGTCGCGGTGCCGGTGGTCGCCGACGAGTCCGCCGGCTACCTGCTGACCATCGACCAGCTCGACGCGGCCGTCACGTCGCGCACGAAGGCGCTGCTGTTCTGCTCGCCGTCCAACCCGACCGGCTCGGTGTACCCGCCGGAGCAGGTCGAGGCGATCGGCAGGTGGGCGCTCGAGCGCGGCCTGTGGGTCGTCACCGACGAGATCTACGAGCACCTGGTCTACGACGGCGCGCGGCACGTGTCGATGCCGGCCGTCGTGCCGGACCTGGCCGAGCGCTGCATCGTGGTCAACGGCGTCGCCAAGACCTTCGCGATGACAGGCTGGCGGGTCGGCTGGATGATCGGCCCGCCGGACGTGGTCAAGGCGGCGTCCAACCTGCAGTCGCACCTGACCTCCAACGTCTGCAACGTCGCCCAGCGCGCCGCGCTGGCCGCGGTCACCGGTCCGCTGGACGCGGTGGTGCGGATGCGCGCGGCATTCGACCGTAGGCGCCGCGCGATCGTGTCCGGGCTGGCGGCGATCCCTGGTGTCGAGTGCCCGGTGCCGCAGGGCGCGTTCTACGCCTACCCGTCGGTGAAGGCGCTGCTCGGCAGGCAGCTGCGCGGGGTGAGGCCGGCCACCAGCATGGAGCTCGCGGCGCTGGTGCTCGAGCACGCCGAGGTCGCGGTGGTCCCGGGCGAGGCGTTCGGCACCCCCGGCTACTTCCGCCTGTCCTACGCCCTTGGTGACGACGACCTGGCCGAAGGCGTCCGCCGCCTGCACGCGCTGCTGGCCGAGGCCCGCTGACCCGGGCCGAGCGCCCGGCGGGCCTGTCAGTGCTGGAGCTGGACGACGGCGGTGGCCCTGCCGAGGACCTTCTGCTCACCGGCGCGGGCCGACACGTCCAGGCGTACGCGGTTGCCGTCGAGCTTCTCCTTGACCTTGGCCGACAGCTCGACGGTCGCGCCGGTGCCGTCGTCGGGAACGACGACCGGGCGGGTGAACCGGACGCTGTAGTCGACCAGCGCGCTCGCCTCGCCGGCCCAGCCGGTGACCAGGCGGCCGCCGAGCGCCATGGTCAGCATGCCGTGCGCGATCACGTCGGGCAGGCCGACGTCGCGGGCGAACCGCTCGTTCCAGTGGATCGGGTTGAAGTCGCCGGAGGCCCCGGCGTAGCGGACCAGGTCAGCCCTGGTCACCGTGACCGACAGCGGGCCGACCTGGTCGCCGACCTCGACGTCGTCGAACCGGGGCGCCGCCATGGTCAGCCGCCTTTCTCCGCGGTGCCGCGGGCCACGATCGTCGCCCTGGCCGTGACGACCGGCTCGCCGTCCTCGGTCGTGACCTCGGCCCTGGTGCTCAGGATGTCGTTGCCGGCGGCGGCTCGGACGCCGTCGACGTGCACGGTGGTGACGAGGCGGTCGCCGGCCCGGATCGGCCGGTGGTGGTGGAAGGACTGCTCGCCGTGCACCACCCGGCTGTAGTCCAGGCCGAGGTCAGGATCCTGCACGAGCACGCGCTGCGCCCTGATCGTGAACACGGTCGGGAAAGTCGGCGGCGCGATGACGTCCGGATGGCCGGCGGCCTTTGCCGCCTCGGCGTCGCGGTAGACCGGATCCGGGTCACCGATCGCGTCGGCGAACTCCCTGATCTTCTCGCGGCCGACCTCGTACGGCTCGGACGGCGGGTAGGACCGGCCGACGAAGGACTGGTCGAGGGGCACGCTCAGCGCGTTTCGCGGTGCACCCGGTGGGTCCGGCAGTTCGGGCAGAACTTCTTGATCGCCAGCCGGTCCGGGTCGTTGCGCCGGTTCTTCTTGGTGATGTAGTTGCGGTGCTTGCACTCCTCGCACGCCAAGGTGATCTTGGGGCGAATGTCCGTGGCGGCCACGGGTGCCTCCTAGCTGGTCGTTCTGGTAGCGGTGGCCGGACTCGAACCGGCGACACAGCGATTATGAGCCGCTTGCTCTACCGCCTGAGCTACACCGCCGTGCCTGTTCTAGGCCTTCGAGCCCCAATACGGAATCGAACCGTAGACCTTCTCCTTACCATGGAGACGCTCTGCCGACTGAG
>OBLK01000346.1_pt1 | contig 11624 bp, 11 predicted proteins | sample 1518871 | NCBI WGS metagenome assembly OBLK01 (sample SAMEA2464837, study PRJEB22497) | soil metagenome | biome: Grassland; feature: Farmland; material: Clay | place: Australia | collected 2013-02-01 | depth 0.8 m
CCGGGCCGACGGGGCGGACCGGGCGGTAGCGCGGGACGATCGGGGCGGCCGCTAGGGGACCAGCCGGGTCACCGCGAAGCAACGGTCGTGCAAGGGGTGCGCGGCGAGGAAGCGCTGCTCCGGGCGGGACAGCTCGACCCGGGACGAGCAGGCCGGCCCGAAGTGGGTGAGGTACAACCGGGCACCGTGCCATGCCGGACCCGCCGCGCCGCCAGCGAAGTGCCGGCTCGCGCTGCCACGGAGGTCATCGCGCCTCACCCTACGGGCCGGATCGGCGCCTTCCTTGCGCTTTTGTCAGAGGCCATCCATAGCCTCGGCGTCGTGACTCATCTTCGTCTGGCCGAACTCACCCCCGACAATGTCGATGCGGCGATCGATCTGGAGCTGCGGCCCGGGCAGGAGCGGTTCGTGGCGCCGGTCGTCCGGTCCATCGCCGAGGCCTACGTGCACCCGACGGCGTGGCCGCGCGTGGTACTCGACGGTGACAAGCTGGCCGGGTTCGTGATGGCCAACTTCGATCCGGACAACGAGCAGGAAGCGTTCCGATGTGGCATCTGGCGACTCAACGTCGCGGCCGCCGCGCAGGGTCGTGGAGTGGGGCGATTCGCCGTCGACGCGGTGGCCGAGGAAGCTCGACGCCGCGGCCAAACCCGGATCACCGTCCTGTGGGTGAAGGGCGCCGAGGGCCCTGAGGGCTTCTACCTGAAGGTTGGCTTCGTGCCGACCGGCGAGCTGTTCGGCCAGGTGGTAGGTGCCAAGCACGTCTGAAGCCGCGGTGGTCGGTGGCGTCCGGGCTGATCCGGAAGCGGATCGTCCGCATCTGGTTCTACGGTGCCGCCATGATCGACCCCGACCGGGGCTGAGCACGACGAAGGGTGCATTTGATGCGATCTCGAACAGCCGGCATGTGGTGGGGAGCCGCCATCGAGGCGCCGGACCCCGGCGCCTTGGCGAGGTTCTACTCGGAGCTGCTCGGCTGGCCCATCGGGCACGAAGAACCAGGAACGGCCATTCTCGCCGCGCCCCAGGGACCGATCTTTCTGGTGTTCCAGCAGGCGAACGACTACCGAGCACCCGTGTGGCCACCGGTGGACGGAAGCCAGCGGCCGATGATGCACTTCGACTTCCAGGTCGGTGATCTCGACTCCGCCGTCGCGGACGCGACCGCGCTCGGCGCCACGCTGGCCACGGAACAACCACAGGAGAACGTCCGGGTGCTCATCGACCCGGCCGGACACCCCTTCTGCCTCTGCCGCGACGACGGCTGATCGACCGAGCGGCTCCGATCGGCGGATACGTCGACTAGCGAAGCGCGACGGTGAGCAGGACGGCGGCGTCGGTGAGGGGGTGGCGGCCGGGGGCGTTCTCGCGGTCCGGCGAGCGTCGTGCCGGCGGGCCTCGTCGAGCAGTTCGGCGGCCAGCACGTCGATCTTCGTGACCTCGGGATGCTCGGTCATTCTCCCTCGCTCACTGGGCGGTCAGTGTCGGGTGGATCCGTACGAGCCGCACGGGGTTTGTCTCGTCGAGTTCGGCGACGGCGTCTCGTGACTTGACGAAGTCGGAGAAGGATCGGTAGCCGAGTGCCTTCTCGCTGAAGGACGGGTCCATGCGTTTCATCTGGGTCTTCACCGTAGAGCTGTGCAGCCAGTCCGCGTCGTCCTTCTCGTGGCCCAGCCGCAGTGCCCGTTCCAGCAGTCGGGTTGCCAATTCCTGGGCGTCCTCGGCCTCGAGGTCGTTCTCGTCGTTGGCCGAGGCGGCCGGTCGCCTGGTGCGTCGCGAGCTCGGCTGGGGCGGCGCGCTGCCGGCCCCGAGTTCGGACGGCGGGTCGGCCGGCGGTTTGGTTGCCCGCTTGGAGGCGTCGGTCGGAGTGATGCCGGGCAGGGCATCGTAGGTGACGAGTTCGTCGCACGCCGCGGCCAGCGCTCTGCTCGTCGACCCGGCCACCCCCACGCCCACGACGTAACGGCCAAGACGCCGGCAGCGCTGGGCCAGGGCGATGTAGTCCGAGTCCCCGGCCACGATCACCACGTGCGTCAGGTCGGGAAGGCGGAACATGTCCTCCACCGCGTCCACGGCCAGTCTGATGTCGGCGCCGTTCTTGGCGTAGGCGGCAGCGGGGAACAGTTGCACCAGATCCACTGCACGGCTGACGAGTTGCCCGCGGTAGCCGGCGTTGACCGGGGCGGACCAGTCCGCATAGGCACGGGTGAGAACGAGCGTGCCGAACGAGGAGGCGAAGTCGATGACCGCGCCGATGTCCACCGTGGCGCGGCGCAGCTTTTCTGCGACGTCGGCATCGGCCGGCTTCTCGGCCTGGTCGAACTCGCGCACCTTGTCACGCTGGAACTGGCTGCGGCCGTGAACCTGGTCGTAACGCGAGATCACGATGTTGTCGAAGTCGAGGTAGACGGCGACGCGGGTGTCGCCAGGGTTAGGCATGATCGCTCTTCTCCTCAGAACGTCACGGCGATCCCGATCACCGGGCGTCGCCGCAAACGCAGAAGCCTGGTGAGCCGGTTGCCGATCCGGGACAAGAAGTACTTGCGAGCCAGCAACGTTCGTGCGGTTTCGGTGTCCGCCTCGTTCAGCAGCCGGGCCGTACCCTGGGCGCTCGGAGCACCCGGCGCGATCTTGCCGCGGAAGCCGCAGACCGTGACCACGACGTCGCTGTTGTTGCGGATCCGTTTGACCTTCCACGCCTCGGCGTCGGACACGACGACCAGTTCACCGCCGTTCACCACGTGCCAGACCGGCGTTGCGACCGCGGTGCCGTCCTTGCGATAGGTGGTGAGGCTGACGTACCTGCTGCGGCCGATCTCGTCGACGACGGTCATTGGTCAAGGCTATCTATCCGCACCCGGTCGGGACCCGGACGTGGATCGTCCGGAACTGGTCCTAGCGTGTGGCCCATGACCGAGTTCCGTCAGCAGGATCTCACCGGCGCACGCTTCGAGCGCGTGAGCCTGCGGGGCGCCACCTTCACCAGGGTTTATTTCAATGACGCCAGCATGCGCCAGGTCGACTTCTCCGGGGCGCGGGTCCGCGGCGCCCTGTTCAGCGGCAGCCGCATGCGCGGTGTCGAGCTGGTCGACGTCGACATCTACGGCGAGTTGCAGAACGTCGTCGTCAACGGCGTCGACATCGCACCGCTGGTCGACGCCGAACTGAACCGCCGGATGCCCGAGCGGGCGAGGATGCGTCCCGACGACAGCGACGGGTTCCGCGAGGCGTGGACGATCCTGGAGCGGTTGTGGGAGGGCACCGTCGAGCGGGCCAGGACGTTCCCGGAAACGGCGCTGCACCGCGGCGTCGACGACGAGTGGTCGTTCATCCAGACGTTGCGGCACCTCAACTTCGCCAGCGCCGCCTGGGTGGGCCGCATGATCCTGGGCAACGTCTCGCCGTGGCACCCGCTGGACCTGCCGTGGGACGAGGCCCCGGGGTGGGACGGCATCCCGTGGGACCGCGAGGCACGGCCCTCGCTCGACGAGGTGCTCACGGTCCGGCGCGAACGCCAGGCGATGGTCCGCCAGGTCGTGGAGTCACTCACCGACGAGCAGCTCGCCTCCGAGGTGACCCGTACCGAGCCCGGCTGGCCCCAGATGGAGAACTTCCCCCTCGAGGAGTGCCTGCGCATCGTCCTCAACGAGGAGTGGGAACACCGGCTCTATGCCGAACGTGACCTGACTGCCCTCGAGAAAGCGGACCGCGGGGGCCGGCAGGAATCCCGCCAGCCCCCGCGGTCCGGGTAGCTACAGCCGATGTTCGGTCAGCCGATGGACAGCATGGTCACCACATCAGAGGTGACCGGGCCGCCCGCCGTCTGCCCGGCGTAGGAGACCACCCCGAGCCACCGCTGGGTGGTGTCGAGGCCGTTCCAGGTGGCCGTGAGCGTGACCGGGACGCCGACCGTCACGGACACGCCAGTGGTCACACTCGAGTTGGGCAGGTCGGCGGCACCGACCACGAAGTTGGCGAGCTGGTAGCTGGTCGACCCACCGGGGGTGGCGAACCCGTTGACGTAGACGTCGTAGGTTCCCTCGGCGGGAGCCACCAGCGTGACCTGCTCGTCAGCTGCGCCCGACGCCGACAGATTGACGAACTGGCCGCCCTTGTAGACGTACAGGTCGAGGTCGGCGGTGTCATCGGCGGAGTCGAGCGAGAACCGGGCCGCCTTGGCCCCGGCCGGCACGGTCACCTGGTAGTGCTTGGTGTCGGCGTCGGCCACCGGGTTGTTGCTGTCGAACGGCCCAGTGACCACGCTGTCGGAGATCGGCGTGACGCCGACAAGGCCGTGCAGCGTGGGGTTGAGCGTCCCGGTGAAGCCCGGCGTAACAGTGATGTCCTTCGACCCACTGGCGCTGGCGTCGGCGTGCGCCTCGGACGGAGCGCTGACGCTGACCGCCTGCACCGAGATCGGGCTGCGCACGGTGTGGCCGCCGCCCGTCAGGTTGAGGTGCCCGCTGACCCACTCCCCGAGCGGCGCGTCGGTACGAGCGATCGTCACCGTGAGCTCCCGCTCGGCACCCGGAGCCAGGGTGAACTGGCTCGGTGAGACCGTCACGCCGAAGCCGGGCAGATCCCAGCTTGCCCGGTAGGTGGCCCTGGAGTCGTCGACGTTCTTGACCCGCCGGGTCACGGTCTCGGTACCCGCCAGCTTGCCGATCGCGATCGACGCCTGGTTCAGGTTGGAGGCCGAGATCGGGGTGAGCGTGTCGAACGGCGGGGCGAACCGCACCCCGAGGCCGACCATGAACTGGCGGTACTCGTTGGGCGTGGTCGGGTAGACCAGGCCCGGGTCGGCGGCGCCGTTCGGCTGCACGAACCCGGCGCCCTGGGCGAACGGGTCGTTGCCGCTGGACACCGTGTCGATCGTCGTGGTCATCATCGCCGACTTGATCTCCGACGGCAGCCACGTCGGGTGCGCCGCCTTGAGCAGCGCGCCGATGCCGGCGATGTGCGGCGACGCCATCGAGGTGCCCGAGATCAGGTCCCAGTCACGCCCGAAGTGGAACGGCGGGGCGACCGCAGCCAGGATGTCGACGCCGGGGGCGGCGATGTCCGGCTTGAGGATGTCACCGTCGGTGGTGACCGACGGGCCCCGCGACGAGAACGCCGCGATCTCCGGCACCTGAGGCGCAGCCGCCAGCTCGGCCGGGGTGAGCGGCACGATCTTGGCCGTCGCGCCGACGCCCGCCGCGGCGATGTAGTCGAGGATCGGCTGGCGCGCCTCGTGCGAGACGTGCGTCGACGGGATCGGGTGGTAGTCGCCGTTGAGCGAGTTGAGCGAGGTGTTGGTCATCACCATGCCGACACCGCCGGCGCGGCGGACCTCGAAGCTCTTGGCGATGCGGTCGACGACGCCGCGGTCACACTGCACGACCTTGCCCACCGCCTTCGTGGGGTCGAGCGTGCCCGGGGCGCACAGCCTGGCGTTGGCGTCGGTCGCGCTTGCCAGCTTGACGCTGAGCGAGGTGACGAACTGTGTGGCGGTAGGCAGCGGCGGCGTGGTCGACGCGCCGACGTAGCGCTGCCCGTTGCCCAGCTCGACGGCCAGGAACGCCCGACGCACGGTGGAGGCGGCCACAGTGGTCACCCACGGCGACGGGTGGTCGAAGGTGCTGGCTCCGGGGCCGCTGTTGCCGGCCGAGTTGGCGGAGTAGACGCCGGCGTTGGAGGCGGCGCGGAACGCCTGCTCGACCGGGTCGAGAACGTCGGACTCCGAGCTGCCACCGATGGAGTAGTTGAGGACGTCGACACCGTCGGCCACGGCATCGTTGATGGCGGCGACGCTGTCGGAGTTGAAGCATCCGGGGTCGACGCCCGGCTTGCCCTCCCAGCAGACCTTGTAGGCCGCGACCTTGGCACCCGGCGCCATGCCGGCGGCCGTGCCGTCCTCGAACCGGACGCCGTCGATGGCGACGTCGCTGACGAGGTTGCCCGCAGCGGTCGAGGCGGTGTGGGAGCCGTGGCCGTCGCCGTCGCGCGGCGACAGGTAGTCGTCGGTGGCGACGTTCTGGGTGCCGAAGCCCGCCACGTAGTAGCGGCCACCGATCAGCTTGTCGTTGCAGGTCTGCCTGTTGAACTGCTCACCGTCGACGCAGGTGCCCCGCCAGTCGGCGGGCACCGGAATGCCCGTGCCGCCTGCGAAGGAGCGGCTCTCGGGCCAGATACCGGTGTCGATCACCCCAACGACCACGCCGGCACCGGCGTTGCGAGCGCCGCCGAGCTGCGCCCACAGGCCGTTGGCCGCCGTGAGACCAAGGAACTCGGGGGTTGCCGTCGTGGACGGCTGGACGAGCTCGTCCTTGTGCAGGGCCATCACGCCGGCCGTGTTGGCCAGCCTTGCCGCCTGACCGGCCGTCAGGTTGACCGCCACACCGTTGTTGGTGACCGTGTAGTCGTAGATCTTGGTAGCGCCGACGCTGCCCAGCGCGGCGTCGTGCTTGGCCACGAGGTGCTGCTGCCAGTTCCGCGCCGCGGGCGAGTTGGCGTCGAGCTTGCCGCCCGGTTGCGGGCGCGTCGCGGGGAACCCGCGCTCGTACCCCTCGTAGCTGGCTACCGGATCGTCGCCGAAGGTCACGATGTAGCGCCCGTCGGTGTAGGTGTGGCCGGCCTTCGTGGGGCCGGCGTTCTCACCTACGGCGGTCCCGGCGCCCACCCCGGCGAACATTGTCACCGGTATGAGTGCGGCCACCGCCGCCAAGGAAAGTCGTTTCAAAGGGAAGCCCCCGTTCGCTGAGATGCCAGGTCCCTGCTGGCCAGGGTCGACATAGCGAACGGAAAGATAGTCGCGGATATCTCACTCTCAAAGGGCAGCTGCTGCTCCGTTTGGGTTTTTCTGATGACGCAGCGCACCGACGAAGGCCAGTCGGGACGGCGACTCTGGGCTAAATGGGCGAACCCGGGCTCGGTCGCCGAAGTATCGGCACGTCGGGCTGACCGAGCTGCTCGCGCAACATCCTGTGCGGTGAGACCGCGGGCGGCGGCGCCGGCTCGGCCAACTGCGCGCGCTCAGCCTCGTCGAGGTCGAGGTCGGTGGCGCCGAGCAGGTCCTCGAGCTGGGCGAGGGTGCGGGGGCCGATCACCGGCGCGGTGACCCCGGGCACGCCGAGCAGCCAGGCCAGCGCGACCTGGGCGACCGGGCGGCCGTGCCGCTGCGCGATCTCGGTGGCGGCGTCCACCACGCGGAAGTTGCGCTCGGTGGCCCGCCGGTCCGCGGCTTCCTCCAGGTCGCCGGCGGCGGTGCTGACCCGACCGTCGGCCGGCATCCGGTCCCGGCGGTAGCGGCCGGTGAGAAAGCCCGCGCCGAGCGGGCCCCAGGGCAGCACGCCGAGCCCGGCGGCGCGGCACAGCGGCAGCAGCTCCAGCTCGGCGGTGCGCTCTACCAGCGAGTACTGCGGCTGCAGGCTGACGAACGGCGCCCAGCCCTCGCGGTCCTGAGTCGCCACCGCCCAGGCCAGTAGCCAGGCCGGGAAGTTGGAGGCACCCAGCGCACGGACCTTGCCGGCCCGAACCAGGCCGTCGAGCGCGGCGAGGGTGTCCTCCAGCGGCACCGCCGGGTCCGGCGCGTGCACCTGGTAGAGGTCGATCGTGTCCACTCCGAGCCGGCGCAGGCTCGCCTCGCAGGCAGCGCGGATCCGGTCGGGCGCCAGGCCCTCTCCGCCCGGGTCGGACACGCCGAAGCGGACCTTGGTCGCGATCACCACCTGGTCGCGGTGGCGCGCCAGCCACGGCGCCAGCGTGCGTTCCGAGGCGCCGTCCCCGTAGGTGTCCGCGGTGTCGACGAACGTGCCGCCCGCGTCGAGGAATCGGTCCAGCATGGTGTGTGCCTCGCCAGCCGGGGTTGCGTCGCCCATCAGCATCGCGCCGAGACACAGGCGGCTCACCGTGAACGGTCCGAGCGTGGTAGTTCGCATGTATCCAGTCTCAGGCCTGAAGCGCACTCCAGGTCAACGGGAATTCCGGACCGCCCGGTGCAGAGAGCGAGGCCCGTCGAAAGGCCAGGTCGGCGATTCGACGGGCCTTGCCGCATCGGCCTGTGTCAGGGAGTCACGGGTCGATGACGAAATAGGGGTAGTAGGCGTATCCGCCGCACCAGGTGATCGACGACGTGCCGTTGCCGGTGACGACGTTGCCGTTCCAGAAGTCGCCGCCGCCGATGTTGGCGCAGAACGCCTGCAGGTGCCAGCGCTGGGTCGGCGGCCGGTTGGTGCAGGTCATGAACATGTTGTTGAAGGCGGTCTGGGTGACAGTGCAGTCTGCGGGGATTCCGCCGGTGCCGTCCCTGATGGTGCCGGTGCCGGTGTCGGTGAGGTCCGCCGGGATGCTCGAACTGGTGATCCGCAGCCGCAGCGTCTCGTTCGGTTCAGTGACGCTGTCGATCGAGACGGGGACGTAGAGGTAGGCCTGGTACGCGTTGGCACCATAGGTGATCGTGCCCGAGGTCGGGCCTGGGTAGTCCTGGCCTGCCGTGGTGGTGATGTCCTCGACCCGCCAGCCGAGCGTGACCGCCTGCTTGGGGCGCGGGTTCAGGTGAACCACGAACAGCAGTGAGCCGGCGCGGATGCTGCACCCGTACGGGGCGTCCGCCGTGCAGCGCCAGTTGCCCTCGTCGGCCGAGGCGTTGTCGACGGTGACCACGGTCGTGGCGGCCTGCGCCGCCGGCACGAGACCGAGCGCGATCAGCGCAGCGGCGCCGGCAACCGCGAATATTCGGAGTATCGATCTCATTCACCACTCCCTTTCTGCGTCGAAGAGCCGACGGCTACGGGTCGATCACGAAGGCTGGATAAAAGGCGTAGGCGGCACAGTTGGTCACCGACGAGGTGCCGTTACCGGTGACGATGTTGCCGTTCCTGATGATCGACCAGAAGTGCGCGCATTCCGCCTGCAGGTGCCAGCGCTGGGCTGGCGGCCGGTTGGAGCAGGTCATGTACATGTCGTTGTAAGTCGTCTGGGTCACCGTGCAGTCCGACGGCACCTGGTCACCGTTCTTGATGGTGCCGATGGCGGTGTCGGTGAAAGTGGCCGGGATGCTGGAACTCGTGATCCGGAACCGGAAGGTCTCATTCGGCTCCGCGACCGCGTCCTTCACCAGCGGCACGTACACGAACGTCACGTACCCGTTTGCCGGGAACGTCACCGTGCCGGACGTCGGCCCCGTGTAGTCCTGGCCGGCCGTCGCGGTGATGTCCTCGAGCGCCCAGCCCAGCGTCACCGCCTGGCTGGGCGAGGGGTTGATGTGGATCTGGAACATGATCCTCTCGGCGCTGCTGCTGCAGCCGAACGGCGGGTCCGCGGGACAGATTCCACTCGACTCGAACCAGGAGAAGTCGGCGACGGGGACCGTGCGCCCGGCAGCCTGCGCCGCCGGTGGCAACGCGAACAAGACCAGACCGGCGGCGCCGGGCAGCCCCAGGAAAAGCAGGACACATCTCCAGTACCACACCTTCGGTTGACCAGAGATCAGGACGAAGCACGACGAGGCACCACACTGTCACCAGTCGCCAAGTCCGGCCGCGGATTCCGAACAAGCCCGAACACCAGTCGTCCGAGCCGGCGCCGGGCCGTTGACCAGCACGCCGTGTACGGGGCGAGGGTGGTGGGCGCCGGATTCGGGTTGTGCCGTCCGAGGGTCGTGCGAAGATGCCCGGCATGGAATGCCACGCCGCCTGGCGCGCTCGCTGAGGGATCGCCCGCACCATGCGGGCGGCAGGACCAGTCGACTCCCGGCTGGCCGATTTCCCATTCCCTCATCTTCGAAAGGCATTCCGCCATGCGCATCCGACCGTTCGCGCCCGAAGACCTCGACACCCTGATCGACCTGACGATCGAGACGTTCCGGCCGTACTTCGAGGGCTTCCTCGACGGCCTGCTCGGCGGCGACCTCGCCCAGTTGCACCATGGCCGGTGGCAGCAGGACTACCGCGACGACCTGCCGACCCTGCACGATCCGGCGGCCGGCCGGCACATCGCGGTCGCCGACGCGGGGGTGATCGCCGGGTACGTCTCGTGGACGATCGGCGAGCGGCCCGGCCGCGGACAGATCTACCTGCTGGCCGTCGCCGAACGGCACCGCGGCCGTCGCGTCGCGCGCGACCTGTGCGAGCACGCGATCGAGCGGATGAAGGCGGCCGAGGTCAGGTTCGTCGAGATCGGCACCGGCGGCGACCCGTTCCACGCCCCGGCCCGAGCGCTCTACGAGGTGCTCGGGTTCACCAAGGTCCCCGGCGCGTTCTACCTCAAGCTGATCTGACAGCGCCGTGGGCCCGGTGGGCGGCGGCCGGCGAAACGTGACCACTCGCTGAGCCTCCAAGGGCATGGCCACGTCCGGCCGTCCGCCGCCCACCGAACCATTCGTTGCGACGCCCGGCACGGCCTGGCCCGTTCCATCGCTGCCCAAACCCGCCACGGCAGCCCCGCGGCAGGCAGTCAGTCCTGGGTCTGGGTGGTGCTGGCGTGGAGGAGGCCTGCTCGAGCCTGCCAGGCCGCGATGAGCGTGAACGAGACGCTGACCAGCAGCGCCCACGCGCCGAACTTCGATGGATGCACCAGCCGCCAGGTGTCGAGCTGGTGCGGGTAGCTCCAGGCGCCGAAGAACGTGGCGATGTTCTCTGCCACCCACAGGAAGAAGCCGATCAGCACGAACGACAACGCCAGCGGCATCCGGTACCGGTGTGCGCCCACGGTGAAATGCACCCTGGCGTCCCAGGTCGTGACGACCAGCGCCCCGGCCAGCGGCCATCGCAGGTCAGGCAGCCAGTGGTGGGTGATGAAGTTGAGGTAGATCGCGGCCGCGGCCAGCCCGGTCGCCCGCGGGCGGTAGCTCGACAGCCGAAGGTCCAGCAGCCGCCAGGCCCGGCAGACGTAGCTGCCCACCGCGGCGTAGAGAAACCCGCTGTACAGCGGCACCCCGCCCAGCTTGGCCAGGGCCAGCTCGGGGTAGGACCACGAGCCCAGACGCACCTTGGCCAGCTCGAAGATCAGGCCGATACCGTGAAAGACCGCGATCACCGCAATCTCCCTGCCGGTCTCCAACCCGATCCGCCAGAACAGCAGCGTCACGACCAGCCCGTACAGCAGCAACGCGTCGTAGCGCGGCACCGGCAACTCGACGACCGTGGAGATGGCCAGACCGGCGAACAGCGCGACCGCGAACGTACATGCCCGCGCCTCCAGCCAGGCGAACCGCACCAATTGCGCTGCGACGAACCCGACCCAGCCCATATCCAGCAGACGCCCGCTCCCAACCACGGTTGCCCGCCCGAGCGCCCTGCGGCCTGACCGGATGTGCGGATCTCGTGCAGCAAGCCCGGCGTGTGCTCTACACGCCCTGGTCCGTCCAGAACCGCACCAGGTACATCTCGGTGCCCTGCGGCACCCGCTCCCCCGCCAGTTGCCGCGTCAGCGCGTCGTCCCCGCCCTGCCACCAGACGCGCACGCGATACCGGCCCGCGCCGCCGACCTCGAAAGCGCCGACCCGAGACGGACCCATCGTCACCGACCACAACTGGACCACGCCGCTGGTCAGCCGGACTGTAACCGTCTCGCCCCCGGACCACTCGCCCCCGGGCTCGGGCGGCTCGTCCGCCCACGACTCCAGCCGGACGGCGGCGTCGTGG
>OBLK01000347.1_pt1 | contig 11583 bp, 12 predicted proteins | sample 1518871 | NCBI WGS metagenome assembly OBLK01 (sample SAMEA2464837, study PRJEB22497) | soil metagenome | biome: Grassland; feature: Farmland; material: Clay | place: Australia | collected 2013-02-01 | depth 0.8 m
CCGTCGTCGGTGAGCCCGTCGTCGAGGTCTCGCGGGCGGGCCGTCGCCGGGCACGGCCATGAATCCGATCGGGGTCGGTCCGCAGCCGTCCTCGGCGCCGGTCCCTCCGGCATCGGTCCCCTCGGCATCGGCCTCTTCGGCGCCCGTCGCGGACGGGCCGGTGTCGCGGTTCCGCCCGGTTGCCCTGTTCGCGGCCCTGGTGGTCGGGCTCGCTGCGTCGCTGCTGCCGCTGGTCACCGGTGGCTCAGCGCCGTGGCTGGTGCTGCGGGTGGTGCTCGTGGTGGCCCTGACCGGTGCGGCGCTGTGGCTGCTGCGCAGCGGGGGTCGGGTGGCCGCCGGCCTGGTGGCGGTGACAGCCGGCCTGGCCGGCGTGGTCGCCGGAGCCGGCATCGGGGTGCCGCATCTGGTCAAGACGGGGTTGTCGTCGACCGTGCCTCGCCCGGTGGCGGGTCTGGCAGCGCTTGCCTTCGGACTGGCGTTGCTCGTGGCCGGGGCCATCGTGCTGATCAGGGCGACGCCCGGGTGGTGGCGCCTGGCCGCGCTGCCGGCGGCGTTCGTCCTGATCCAGTTCGGCGTGATCCCGCTGTCGGCGGCCGTGTACGCCACGAACGTGCCCCCGACCGCCGGCGCCGAGGCGCCGTCCGAGCTTGGTCTCGAGCTCGAGGACGTCACGTTCGACGCCGCCGACGGGGTGCGGCTTTCGGCTTGGTACGTGCCGTCGACGAACCGGGCGGCGGTGGTGCTCCTGCACGGCGCAGGCTCCACCCGGTCCGCCGTCGTCAACCATGCGGCGGTGCTCGCCGGTGAGGGATACGGGGTGCTGCTCGTGGATGCGCGAGGCCACGGTCGCAGTGGCGGCGTCGCGATGGACTGGGGCTGGTACGGCGCGACGGACATCGCCGCCGCGGTCACCTTCCTGGCGAACCGGGCCGACGTCGACCCGGCACGGATCGCGGCGGTCGGCCTTTCCATGGGCGCCGAGCAGGCGATCACGGCGGCGGCATCGGACACCCGGATCCGCGCGGTCGTGGCCGAGGGGACCGGTGTGCGCACGCGCGCCGACCTGGCCGCCTTTCCGCTGGACGCAGTCGGCGTGGTCACCCGGATCGAGGGTCTGGTCATGTTCCCGGTGGCCGAGCTGCTGACCGGCGCCAGCCAACCCATCCCGCTTCGCCAGGCGGTAACCGAACTCGCGCCGCGGCCGGTGCTGCTCATCGCGGGCAGCGGTGAGTCGACAGTCAACCGCTACTACCGGGACGCCTCACCGTCGACCGTGCGGCTCTGGGAACTACCCGACACCGCCCACACCGCCGGCCTGGCCACCCATCCCGAGCAGTGGCGCACCACGGTCCTGGAGTTCCTGGCAGGTGCGCTGGCCTGACGGTCACTTGGGTCCTCAGGTGTCGATGCGGAGGTCGCGGCGGCACTTGGCGACGAGTTCGTCCTGCGTGCCAGGGATCGCGGTATTGCGGACGGCGGCGGGGACCGTGCCCGGCACATCGGGGACGTTGCCGACGACCCAGGCCGGTCGCTTGGCTCGCTCGGCGCAGATGACGCCGTACTCCCGCGTGGTGAGCTCGTCGCTGCTGCCGCGGACGTCGACGACGAGATCGACCCGGTCGACCAGGTCGTCCAGCGGGCAGCGGTCGCCGACCTGAAGCGCCCGGCAGAAGCCGGTTCGTTCGTGGCAGGCGCTCACGCGCACACCAAGCTCGCGCAGCCGTCGGGCGAGTCGATCGCTGTCGCCGAAGTGGGCCTCGGTGAGCAGGATGTGCATGCCGGCCTCCTACCTTGGCTGCTGCCGAACCAGCATCACAGCTGCCGGGCGTGCGGTACCCGTGCCGAAGGTCGCACAGGCAAGGGCCCAAGGTCACGCGCAGCGGTCGTCACGCTCGATCCAATAGATGATCATCGAGCGGCACCTGTCGTCGACACGCCGACGGTCCGGCCAAGCACGCCCGGGGCAGGTGGAACCAGCGAAGCGTCTCGAAGTCGTCCGGCAGGCCGGTGGGCCCGCCGTCGATGCGGTCGGGCTTGGTGGCGAGCAGGGCGCGAGCCTGGTGGAGGTAACCGGCGAGGGCGGCGTCACCGGCCTGCGCCCGGTGTCGCGGGTAGGTGAGCCGGCCGCCGGCGTCGAAGCGGAGGTCGCGCATCCGTAGCGGCGGCTCGGGAGACCCGCTGCGGTGGTGCCATAGCCCGCTGCGTGGGTCGAACAGGTAGTCGGTCAGCAGCCGGTGGCCGTGGGTGGCGACGAGGTCGACGGCGTCGATGAGGTAGTCGCGCACGGTGTCGGTGAGGAAATAGTTGAAGTTGACCCGTACCCAACCTGGCTTGATGCCGTCACAGCCGAGGGTCACCTCGTCGCGATAGGCGTGCGAGTGGGCGGCGTCGATGGCCAGCAGCCTATGACCGTACGGGCCGGCACAGGAGCAGCCGCCACGGGACTGGATCCCGAACAGGTCGTTGAGCAGCGCGACGACGAAGTTGTGGTGCAGGTAGCGGGAGCCTTGCCTGACCCGGAAGGAGACGATCGACAGCCGGCGGGCCTGCGCGTGGCCGAGGATCTCCAGATGCGGGTTGACCTGCCACCTTTGCAGCGCGTGCTGCCAAAGCCGCTCCTCGCGAGCCTGGATCAGGTCGGTGCCGACGGCCTGCTTGAGCGCGAAGACCAGGCCGGCGCGGATCGACTCGACGATGGCCGGAGTGCCGCCCTCCTCCCGCGCAGCTGGGTCGTCGAGATAGCGGTGCCCGATCGGATCGACGAACGCCACCGTGCCGCCACCAGGGGCGGTGGGCACCCGGTTGCGCACGAGGTCGCGCCGGACGACGAGGACGCCGGGGGTTTGCGGGCCACCGACGAACTTGTGCGGGGACAGGAAGACCGCGTCCTTGCCGTCACCGGCGCCCGGGGAGCTCTCGGCCATCCGGATCGGCACGTATGGGCCGGCCGCGGCGTAGTCCCAGAATGACAGCGCGCCGTGGCGGTGGAGCAGTGCGGCGATGCGGTCGGCGTCGGACAGGATGCCGGTGACGTTGGAGGCGGCCGAGAAGCTTCCGATGCGCAGCGGTCGGTCGGCATACGCGAGCAGTTGAAGCTCGAGCGCGGCGAGGTCGATGTGCCCGTCGGCGTCCTCTCCGACGACGACGACGTCGGCGATGGACTCCCTCCATGGCAGCTCGTTGGAGTGGTGCTCGAACGGCCCGACGAACACCACCGGCCGCTGGTCCGGCGGGATCTGGTCGAGTAGGTGGTACCGGTCGGCCGGGCCGGCCGGCAGCCGCAGTTCGAGGATGCCGACCAGCTTGTTCACCGCGGCAGTGGCGCCGGACCCGCTGAAGATCACCACGTGCTCGTCGGTGCCTCCGACCGCGTCGCGGATCAGCCGGCGGGCATCCTCGCGCAGCCGTGTGGTCTGTAGCCCGGTGCCAGAGCTTTCGGTGTGCGTGTTGGCGTAGCGGGGGAGCACCTCGTCGCGGATGAAGTCCTCGATGAAGTCCACCGCCCGGCCGGAGGCCGTGTAGTCGGCGTAGGTGATCCGGCGCGGGCCATACGGCCCGCCGAGCACCTCGTTGTCTCCGATGATCCCCGCCCGGAGCCGCTCCAACACCGCCGAGGTGGGAACGGCTTCAACCTTCGTGTCCACCCGGTCACCTCCCGGTCCGTCAGCCCTGGCGGTGCTCGATCGCGACGTAGTCCCGCTCGCTGGCGCCGATGTACAGCTGGCGCGGCCGGCCGATCTTCGTGGTCGGGTCGGCGATCATCTCCCGCCACTGCGCGATCCAGCCGGGCAGCCGGCCCAACGCGAACAGCACGGTGAACATCTCGGTCGGGAAGCCCATCGCCTTGTAGATCAGCCCGGTGTAGAAGTCGACGTTCGGGTAGAGCTTGCGCTCGACGAAGTAGTCATCGGCCAGCGCGATCTCTTCCAAGCGCAGCGCGATGTCCAGCAACGGGTCCGGTGCCACGGTGCGGGCGAGCACCTTCTGTGCGGCCTTCTTCACGATCGCCGCCCGCGGGTCGTAGTTTCGGTAGACCCGGTGCCCGAAGCCCATCAGCCGCACGCCGTCTTGCTTGGACTTCACCTTGCGCACGAAGCCGGCCGCGTCGTCGCCACTGGCATGGATCTGCTGCAACATCTCCAGCACGGCCTGGTTGGCGCCGCCGTGCAGCGGCCCGAACAGCGCGTTGACGCCCGCGGACACCGAAGCGAACAGGTTGGCTTGGCTCGAACCCACCAGGCGCACGGTCGAGGTGGAGCAGTTCTGCTCGTGGTCGGCGTGCAGCACGAACAGCATGTCCAGCACCTGGGCGACGACCGGGTCGACCTCGTACGGAGCGGTCGGCACGCCGAACGTCATGCGCAGGAAGTCCTCCACATATCCCAGTGAGTTGTCCGGGTACAGCAACGGCTGCCCGATCGACGTCTTGTGGGCGTACGAGGCGATCGTGGGTAGCTTGGCCAGCAGGCGGACGGTGGAGATTTCCACCTGGTCGCTGTCGAACGGGTCGAGGCTGTCCTGGTAGAAGGTCGACAGCGCGCTGACCGCCGCGGACAGCACCGCCATCGGGTGCGCGTCGATGGGAAAGCCTGTGAAGAACCGGCGCATCTCCTCGCGGAGCAGGGTATGAACCTTGATCTGTTCGGTGAACTCGGTCAGCTGCTGGCTGGTCGGCAGCTCGCCGTAGATCAGCAGGTAGGAGACCTCCAGGAAGGACGACTTCCCGGCGAGCTGCTCGATCGGGTAACCGCGGTAGCGCAGGATGCCGGCGTCGCCGTCGATGTAGGTGATGGCCGAGGTGCAGGCCGCCGTGTTGGCGAAACCCACGTCCAGCGTGACGAATCCGGTCTGGTTGAGCAGTCTGTTCACGTCGAGCCCGGACGGGCCCTCGGTGGCGGGATGTGTTGGCAGCGGCAGCGAACCGCCGCCGTACTCCAGCTTGACGCCGGTGGTAGACCGGCCGGCCTCCTCGCTCGGACGCCGTACCTGGGTGCCGGTGGTCATCTCGACCTCCTCCATCGTGTCGTGTTGACAGTCGTCAGGTCAGATGAACAGCAGTTGGGCGCCGTCGGTCTTCTCGATGAAGTCGGCGGCGCTGATGATGGCCTCGACCTCCTCGTAGAGATCGGCCTCGGTCAAATGCATCATGTCGGCGGACATGCGGCAGGCCCACAGGTGACCGCCGGAGGCGACGATCTGCTCCAGGAACTCGGGTACCTCGGGTACGCCGATGTCCGCGATCTGCTTTTTCATCAGGTGGGTGGCCATTGCTGTCATACCTGGCAGACCGCCCAGGCCCTGCGGCATGTGGGTGGCGGTGTTGCCAAGCGGGGTGAACTTCAATTCGTGCATCCGCGACTTAGTGATCATGTCGAAGCCCCAGAACGTGAAGAACAGGTGGGTTTCGACGCCTTCGCCGAGCGCGGCGTTGGCGAGCACCAGGCCTGGGTAGGCCATGTCGAGGTTGCCCTTGGAACAGATGATGGCGAGCTTGCGGCCGGCGGTGGCGTCGTCGTCGAAGTTCGGCACGATTGCCGGTGCGCTGTCCGTTGTGGTCATCGCAGACCTCTTTCTCACACGCGGCCGTTTCTCACACGCAGCCGTGGGGCTTGGGCAGGCCGGCGACATAGGCCATCTTCTTGGCCGGCTTCTTCGGGAAGAGCGTGAACAGCTCCTTCGTGGGAATGCCGCCGAGCGTGGAGACGCGGCGAATGGTGGCGGTCTCACCCCGGGTGGCGTAATCGGCACGCAGGAACCGGATGGCCTTCCAATGCTCGTCGGTCAGGTCGATACCGATCTGCGCGGCGAGTTGCTTTCCGAGATCGTCGTCCCACTCGTCGTACACGGTGAGGAAGCCTTCGTCGTCGACATGGACGTCACGGCCGTCGATGGTGGTGACAGGCATGGTTCACTCCTCGGTGTGTTTGCCGGCCATCGACATCTGGCCCGGCAGCGGGATGGGTCGCCCGGGCAGCAGGACGTTCCAGTACATCCAGCGGAACGCGAGCTTTCCCCAGTGGTTGACAGCCGTCTCTTTGAGCAGGCTGAACGGGCCCACCCCGGGAATCGGGTAGTGGCCGGGCAGCGGTTCGGTGTCGTAGTTGAAGTCGATGAGCAGGCCCTTGCCGTGACCAGACTCGACGAAGCAGTTGGCGTGGCCGTCGAAGCTGCCGGTCATCGGCTCGCCGTGCACGTGCTGCAGGAAGTTGCCGGTGAACGTCTCCACCGAGAAATGCGCGACCGAGCCGGCCTTGGACACGGGGATGTCGCTGGCGTCGCCCAGGGCGAAGATGTTGGGGTACGCCTTGGACAGCAGGGTGTGCTTGTCCACGGGTACGAGGTTGAGCTCGTCGCCCAGCCCGGAGCGGGCCACGTAGTCGGCGCCCATGTTCAGCGGCACGGTCACCAGCAGGTCGAAGTCGATCTCCCGACCGTCGTAGGAGACCAGCGTCCTGCCCTCGATGCGCTCGACCAGGAAGTCCGCCTCCAACCCGATCTTGCGCTCGTCCAGCATCGCGCCGAGGTGTCTCGAGGCGATCGGCTTGGTGAACGCGCCGGGTAGCGGTGTGGCGTACACGAGTTCCACGCCGTCCCGCGTGCCACGGTCGCGTAGCCACGCATCGGCGAGGAACGTGAACTCCAGCGGCGCAACCGGGCACTTGATCGGCATGTCGACGATGTGCACCACCAGCCGCCCACCGGCGAATCCGCGCAACGCCTCCGCCAGCGCGACCGCGCCGTCGAAGGTGTAGAAGTCGAAGATGCTCTTGCGCCACTGCCCGCCGTCGAGCATGCCCGGGGTCTGATCCGGCCGCGGCTGGACTCCGGTGGCGATCACCAGGTAGTCGTAGGGCAGGCGGCGGCCGCCGGCCAGCAGCACCTCGTTGCGGTCCGGGTCGACCCGGTCGACCTCGCCATGCACCAGGTCCACCCCGGCCGGGATGAACCGCTGGCGCGGCTTGACCACCTCGCCCGGGGTGTACGCACCGAACGGGATGAACAGGTACCCCGGCTGGTAGAAGTGCCGGTCGCTCTCGTCCACGGCGGTGATCTGCCACTCGGCCTTGTCCAGGCGGTGCCGCAGCTTGTTGACCACCATCGTGCCTGCGGTTCCCGCCCCGAGTACCAACAGCCGTCTCATGGTGATGCCTCCTATACCCCCCACGGTATGGAGCGGGCCAGCGGGGAGGTCAGGGACGGACGTCCCGACAGGAGGGGGCCGACCGGCCCGGGCGGTTCACACGCTGTCGGTCAGGCGAGGGCGAGGAACACCTTCTCCATCCGCGCCAGGTTCGCGGCCTGGTCCTCGCCGTCGCCGGCCGCGGTCAGGCACTGCTGCAGCCCGCTCGCGATGATCTTGAAACCGGCGCGGTCGAGTGCTCGGGACACGGCGGCGAGCTGGGTGACCACGTCGGCGCAGTCCCGGCCATCCTCGAGCATCGCGATGACGCCACGGATCTGGCCTTCGGCGCGGCGCAACCGCTTGATCACGTCATGGGTCGCGCTCGGGTCGACCTTCATTGCTGTCTCCGAGTCATCGTCGCGGTCAGGCCGGCATACCCCCGGGGGTATGATAGCCGCAGGAGGTGAGCGCTGTGACGTCAGATAGTGCGCACGCCGTGGTCGGGCGCGTCACCGGCGTGCTGGCGGTAGTGGCGCACCCCGATGACGAATCGTTCGGGCTGGGCGCGGTGCTCTCGGAGCTGGTCGCCCACGATGCCCGTGCCAGCCTGATCTGCTTCACCCACGGCGAGGCGTCCACGCTGCACGGCAGACCGGGTGACCTGTTCGTCATCCGATCCGAGGAACTGCTCGCGGCGAGTCGTGCGCTGGGGCTGTCACGGTTCGAGTTGCGCCGTTATCCCGACGGCGGCCTCGACTCGGTACCGCTGGAAGAACTGGTTGCCCACGTGCGGCGGGTGATCGGCGAGGAGCGCCCCAGCCATCTGATCGTGTTCGACCCCGGCGGAGTCACCGGTCACCCCGACCACCGCCGGGCCACCGAGGCGGCTCTGGCCGCCGCTCGCGCCAGCGGCCTGCCGGTGCTCGCGTGGGCTTTGCCTCAACCCGTTGCCCGGCAACTCAACGCCGAACTGGGGACCGCCTTCACCGGCCGCCATCCCGGCGAACTGGACATCACGATGCGGGTGTCCCGGGACCGGCAGTGGCAGGCCATCGCTTGCCACCGCAGCCAGGCAATCGACAACACCGTGTTGCGCCGGCGGCTTGATCTGCTTGGCGACCACGAGTACCTCCGCCTGATCCACACACCGACCCCGGAAGGAACCGACACCATGGCCTACGGCATCACCGTGCGTCTGCCCACCGCCTTCGCGCCCACGGTCGAGCGCGTCCGCGCGGCGCTAAAAGAGCAAGGCTTCGGCGTGCTGACCGAGATCGACGTGCGGGCCACCCTGCTGGAGAAGCTGGGTGCACAGATCGAGGACTACCTCATCCTCGGCGCCTGTAACCCACCACTTGCCCACCGGGCGCTGGATACTGACCGCGACATCGGCCTGCTGTTGCCCTGCAACGTCGTCGTGCGCGCCGACGGCACGGACGCCACGTTGGTACAAGCCCTGGACCCGCAGGTCATGGTCCAAGTCACCGGCCGGCCCGAACTGAAGGATGTAGCCGACGAGGCCGGCAACCGGTTGCGCGCCGCTCTCGACACCCTCACAGTCAGCGGGACCTAGCCGCGTGGTCCGGTGACGCCGAGGGCGGACGACCGTGTACGTCGGCGATCAAAGACCCCCTACGACAGGTCGTTCGGTACTTCCGTGCGCGCCGGCTTCGGCGTGACAGTCGCCCCATGCAGACGTTCATCCACCGCGCCGGCGGCATCGCGAACCCGGTACCCGCCGGCGAGGCCACCGGCGCGCGCTGGAGGCTGCTGTACCAAGGCGCCGCGGCCGCCGCCCTCATCTCAGCGGTGTTCATCCCGATCCAGGTCGCGGTGTTCCTTATTTGGCCGCCGCCACTAGATGGCACGGCCGCCGACTGGTTCACCCTGCTCCGTGACCATCCGCTGGCTGGCCTGGTCGATCTGGACCTGTTGCTGGTGGCCGACAACGTGCTGCTGATTCCGATCCTGCTGGCCCTCTACGTCGCGCTGCGGCAGGTGTCCGCGTCGGTTGTGGTGACCGCCGTGGCGCTCGGCATGGTCGGCGTCGTGATGTATCTGGCCTCCAACCCCGCCATCGCGATGGCCACCCTCAGCGATCAGTACGCGGCCGCCACCACCGACGCCCAGCGGGCCGCCGCCATGGCGGCCGGCGAAGCGACCCTCGCGATGTGGCAGGGCACCGCCTTCCAGGTCGCCTACCTGCTGGGCTCCGCCGCCGGTATCGCCCTGGGCGCCGTGATGCTGCGCAGCGGCCTGTTCGGCAAGCCGACCGGCTGGCTGGCCATCGTGGCGAACACGGTCGGGCTGGGCCTGTACGTCCCGGGTGTGGGCGTGTTCATCGCCGTGTTCTCCGTCGTGTTCCTCGAAGCCTGGTACGTGCTGCTCGCCCGACGGCTGCACCAGCTCAGCCGGGAGGCCACCACAGCGGAACCGGCAGGCCGATGAACCATCCCGTTTGTCCAGGAAGCCGTGCAGGACCTTCGCTGGGGCACTCGACGAACGGCCCCGGCACATACTTCGCCGGCCACGCGGCCGAGTACCGCCTGTCGCTGGCCGGCGCCGCTGGCACCGCCATCTGCGCGACGCTACGCGCGGTACGGACTCCGGGCCTCCGCCGCGTCCCGTGGATCGCATTGGTCATCCTGGAAGCGGCGATCACTGTGGGCATCATGAACGCACGGAGAACGGCCACGATGTCCGGGCGCGCGCTCACGCGAGGGGAGCGTTCAGGTGCTCAGGTGCGCGCTGGTCGCGGACGATCGCGAGCGGGCACGGCGAGTGGTGCAGCAGGGCCCGGCTGGTCGAGCCGAGCAGCATGCCGGTGAAGCCGCCTCTGCCTCGCGAGCCGACCACGAGCAGCTGGGCCGGCTCGGCTGCCCGCAGCAGCGACCGGACCGGCCGGTCCCGTGTGACCACGCGCTGGACCTGGACATCGGGGAACTCCTGCTGCCAGCCGGCGAGCCGCTCGGCCAGCAGCCGGCGCTCGCTGTCGGCGACGGCCTCCCAGTCCAGGAACCGGTGCCACTCCCGTTCGGGCACCTCGACGGAGACGTCGCTCCAGGTGTGCAGTGCGATAAGCGCCGCACCGCGCCGGTCGGCCGCCTCGAACGCGAACCGCAAGGCCGGGGTGTCGTTCGGGGAACCGTCTACCCCGACGACGACGGGACCCTCAGTTGGCGGCTGGCCATCCGGGTTCGATGTCCGGATGACCACGAGCGGGCAGGCGCCGTGCCCGGCGACGGCGCTGGACACCGAGCCGACCAGCAGCCCGGTGAAACCGCCGAGCCCGCGCGAGCCGAGGACCACCAGTTGGGCCGTGCGCGACTCCGTGAGCATCAGGTCTGCCGGCGGCGCCGTGACGACCTCCTCGTCGACGGTCAGCCCCGGGTGCCGCAGCCGGGCCTGCTCGGCGGCCTCGTGCACCATCTTCTGGCCGGACTCCAGCGTGGGCTGCTGGTCCTGAATGGGGTAGTGGCCGCCCGGCATAAGCACGGTCGGCCACAGGTTGGCGTGCACGATCCGTAGCCGGGCCCGGCGGCGGGCGGCCTCGTCGGCGGCCCAGTCGGCGGCCATCCGGGCCGACTCGGAACCGTCGATCCCCACGACCACGGGCAGTTCGCGTAGTTCAGTCATCGCCTCGCTCCTCCGGCTCGTACCAACCTCGATGGTGTGCCTTCCGGCGGATGGGCGGCAGGGACGAAACGTCCTGCTGTGCGGGCCATTCGGTCCATGACGCCGACCCGTCGATCCGATCGGAGGGTCGATGGACCGCGGCATCGCGGTCCGCGGCCGGCGAGGGCTCTAGGTCCCGGCCGTCGGGGACGTGCGGCTCTGTGCGGCCGGTCCGGCTAGCGGTCTGGTGGAGGTGTCCCAAGCGATCGGATGGAAGGAGACGACATGACCACCCTGATGTCACGCCCCACCTCGGTTCCCGAGCTGTTCCGGTTCCTGGAGAGCGGCTGGCCGTTCGGCACGTCCGGCGACCGCCACCCGGTCCGGATCGAGGAGGACCTGGACGACGGCAACTACGTGCTGCGCGCCGAGCTGCCTGGGATGGACCCGGAAAAGGACATCCACGTCTCGGTCGAAGGAAACGAGCTGACAATCGCCGCCGAGCGGATGGAGCACAAGAGCGACAAGGCGCACAGCGAGTTCTCGTATGGCTCCTTCGCCCGCACCGTCCGGCTGCCCAGCGGGGCGGCGCTGGACAAGGCCTCGGCTCGCTACGAAGCCGGCATCCTCGAGGTGACCGTGCCCGTCACCGATCAACCCGGCGGGCGCCAGATCTCGATCAAGACACCGAAGACCAAGTGATGCCAGCGGCGGGCAACGGGGCCTCCCGGTCCGCCCCCCGCCCGTCGGGCGCCTGGGCCCCCGCCCCGGCCGCCACCGCCCCCTCCGCGCGCGACAGGTCGCCTCCTATCGTCCCGGCTACGTCAAGGGCGGCCGCGGGGGGG
>OBLK01000348.1_pt1 | contig 11555 bp, 5 predicted proteins | sample 1518871 | NCBI WGS metagenome assembly OBLK01 (sample SAMEA2464837, study PRJEB22497) | soil metagenome | biome: Grassland; feature: Farmland; material: Clay | place: Australia | collected 2013-02-01 | depth 0.8 m
AGCTTCGACATCGTGCCGCACAAGCTGACCATCACCGGCGGCGTGCGCTACTTCCGCATGTCGAACTCGGAGGTGGGCGGCTCCATGGGCAGCTTCTACTGCCAGAAATACAGCGTGTCGAACTATTACGGACCATGCCTGACGTCCAATGTGACGGACTTCACCAACAACGACACCAGGCTGGGCGCGCTGGCCAGCGATCCGCACCTGGTGTTCACGCCGGTCAACCACACGCTGGAGACCGGCATGCGCGGGCGCGCCAATCTGACCTGGCGCATCACCCCGGCGATCATGGCGTACTACACGTACTCGCAGGGTTTCCGGCCGGGCGGCTTCAACCGGGGAACCGGAACCTTCCTGGCGGACGCGTCCGGTAACGACCAGTGGCGGCGGCCGTCGACCTACCTGTCCGATAATCTCACCAACAACGAAGTGGGCTGGAAGACGCGCTGGTTCGGCAACCGGCTGCAGGTGGACGGCTCGGTCTACGAAGAGAACTGGACCCACACCCAGGTGCAGGTGTTCTGCCCGCAGTGCGGCTTCGGCAACCTGACCTTCACCACCAACGGCGCGAACTACCGGGTGAAGGGCATAGAGCTGGCGATCGACGCGCTGCCGATGCAGGGCCTGTCGGTGCACGCGGCCGCCTCCTGGAACAGCGGCGAGCAGACCAACGCGCCCAGGCTGGTGGACAATATCCCGGGCACCGCCAATTACGGCAAGCCGATCACCGCGTACTACTCCGGCGGCCAGGCGATCCCGGTGCCGAACGTGTTCGGCGGGGTGGGCGGTCCGCTCGCCAATTCGCCGCCCTTCCAGGCGAACATGCGGGTGCGCTACGACTGGCTGGTCGGCTCGTACCTGCCGTACGTGCAGGTGGGCTTCCAGCACCGGGCGCATTCGTACTCGCCCACGGGTGAGATCGAAACCGACATCCAGCCGGCCTGGACGACCTACGATGCCCAAGTGGGCGTGTCGAAGGGGCCGTGGACGCTGTCGGTGGTGGGAACGAACCTCACCAATGTGCACAAGAGCCTGTTCACGTCCAGGCGCCAGTTCATCCTCACCGAGACGCCCATGCGCCCGCGGGTGATCGAGCTGACCTTCAGTTACCACTACGCCTCGGGACCCTGAGGCCCGCTCCGTCCCGCCCGTCCCGTGCGCCGTGTCATCGCGGCGCACGGGACCGCGCCGACGTATCCGGACAAGCCGGTGACGAAATTCGGCCAGCGGCCGCGCCGAGCCGCGCTCATACTGGCCGCAACGCCGTCACGGCATGCGATTTCCCCAAACATGACCCAGGGCACAAGCGAGCGAAGCTTTCCGAAAGAGGCGGGCGCGGTCATCATCGGCCAGGGAGGCATCGTCGGGGCCTCGGTGGTCCATCACCTGCTCGAGCTCGGCTGGGACAACATCGTCGGTCTCGACAAATCGGCGGTTCCCTCCGACATCGGCTCCACGGCCCACGCCTCCGATTTCTGCTACATGACCAGCCACGACAAGATGTCGTGCTGCACCACGATCTACAGCCGCGAATTCTACGAGCGCCTGGGACACTACTGCCGCATCGGCGGCCTGGAGGTGGCCCGCGCCGGCGACGATGAGCGCATGCAGGAGCTTCAGCGCAAGGTGGGGTCGGGCAAGGCGTTCGGCACGCGCGCGGAGCTCGTCTCCGCCGCCCGGGCCAAGGCGCTGTTCCCTCTGCTCGAGGAGAAGGCGATCCAGGGCGCGCTGTGGGATCCGGACGCGGGACTGGTCGTGCCGCGCTCCCAGCGCGTGGCGGGCGTGCTCATCGAGCGGGCGGTGGCGACGGGAAAGCTTCAGACCTTCGCCAATACCCCGGCGCTGTCCATCGACGTTCACGACGGGCGGGTGTGCGGTGTCGAGACGCGCAAGGGCTACATCAAGACGCCCATCGTGATCCTGAGCACCGGCATCTGGGGGCCGCTGCTCGCCGGGCGGACCGGCTCGCCGCTGCCGCTCATGCCGTTCGAGCACCCGCTGCTGTTCTTCGGGCCGTACGCGGAGTTCGCCGGCACCGGCAAGGAGATCGGTTACCCCCTGTTCCGCGACCAGGGCAACTCCTCGTATCTGCGCGACACGGGCGACCCGACCACCTCCGAGGGCGGACAGATCGAATGGGGCTACTACGAGCAGAGCGAGCCGCGCATGGTGCAGCCGCGCGAGATCGCCGAGCCGGGCGAGGCCCGGATGTCGCCGTCGATGCGCGACATGGACATCGAGCAGGTGATGGAAGGCTACGAGCGCGCCACCGAGGTCGTGCCGCTGCTCGCGGACCTGGGCTGGGACGCGAAGCGCTCGTTCAACGGCCTGATGTCGATCACCGCCGACGGCATGCCGCTGATCGGCGAGTCCCCGGAGATCGGCGGCCTGTGGCTCGCCGAGGCCGTGTGGGTGAAGGATGCCCCGGGCATCGGCAAGGTGTTCGCCGACTGGCTGGTCAAGGGACGCACGGAGTGGGACCCGTTCAGCATAGACATCGCGCGCTTCTATGCGGTGCAGAAAACGCCGGCGTACGTGCTGGGCCGCTGCACCGAGACGGCCCGCAAGGTCTACAACCCGCCCGTGCATCCGCGCGAGCCATACCTCACCGGCCGCGACCTGCGCCGCGGTCCGTTCTGGCCGCGCGAGCAGGCGCTCGGCGGCTACTTCATGGAGGCGGCCGGCTGGGAGCGCGCCCACGGCTACGAGGCCAACGAGCCGCTGCTCGAGAAGTATCGCGATCGCGTGCCGGAGCGGCGCAACGAGTGGGACGCCCGTCATTTCTGGCCGGTCTCCAACGCCGAGCAGCTCGCGATGAGCGACCACGTGGGCATGGTCAACCTGTCGCACTTCGCCATCTACGACGTCGGCGGCGCCGACGCCGAGGCGTTTCTCGAGTACCTGGCGGTCGCCAAGGTGGGCGGCGCCACGGCGCCGGGCCGCGGCATCTACACGCACTTTCTCGATGAGGCGGGCGGCGTGCGCTCGGATCTCACCATCATCCGCCTGGACGCGTCCCGATATCGCGTGGTCTGCGGCGGCGGCACCGGCCCGCGCGACCTGACGTGGATGAAGCGCATCCGCGAGGCGCGCAAGTTCCGCGCCGACATCCAGGACCGCACGGACGACATCGTCACCCTGGGACTGTGGGGACCCAACGCGAGGCGCGTCCTGCAGGCGGTGGCGGATGAGCCGGAGGCGCTCTCCCACGAGAGCTTCCCCTTCGCCACGGCGCGCGAGATACGCGTGCGCGGCCTGCCCGTGTGGGCGTTCCGCATCTCCTACGTGGGCGAGCAGGGCTGGGAGCTGTACATCTCGCCGAGCTACGGCCTCGCCCTGTGGGATCTGCTGCACGAGCAGGGCGTCATCCCCGTAGGTATAGAGACCTATGCCAACACGCGGCGCATGGAGAAGAGCCTGCGGCTGCAGAACGCGGACCTGCTCACCGAGTACAACCTGTACGAGGCCGGTCTCGCACGCGCCAAGGTCAAGGCCGACGAGTTCCACGGCAAAGAGGCCTATGTGGCGCAGCGCCAGCGCGCGCGTCAGCCGGCGTACCTGTGCACGATGACCATGGTGGACAACGTCGACGCCACCGGCGTCGCGCGCTATCCGGTCGGTCAATGGCCCATCCTGGACCCGGAGACGGGCGAGGTGCTGATCGACGAGCTCGGCCGGCGCTCCTTCACGACCAGCATCGCCTACGGGCCGTCGGTCGGTAAAAACATCGCGCTCGGCTACCTGCCGGAGCGGTACGCGCAGGAGGGGCGCGCGCTCGCCATGGAATATTTCGGCGAGCGTTATCCACTGCGCGTGGAGGGCGTGGGGCAGCACGCGCTCTACGATCCGCAAAACGAGCGGCCGAAATCCTGACGGTGCGGCGCCGCGCGGGCCGGGCCTACCCGGCGGACGCGTCCCGGCCGCGGTAGGCCACCCGAAGGGTCTGGCGCGGCGAGCCGGTCCCACTGCGCGCGGGAGCGTGTCTTACGCGCCCGGGCTGTCATGCCGGCAGGGTTCCACATCGTAAGCGCCCCTCCAAGCCGAGAATTTGCCTGCCGGCATCGAAAAAAGGCATGGGAATTCCATGCGCCGCGGGCGGTCGGAACGCTAGTATGCCGGGCGTCGCACCCCTGACCGGGTGGCGGCGTCCGCCGGTGCGGGAGGCCTCCATGGCGAAGAAATCGATCGATCGACGCTGGCTGCCGCTCAATGCGCTGCGCGCCTTCGAGGGTGTGGCCAAGCACGGCAGCTTCACCGCCGCGGCCCACGCGCTGCTCATCTCCCAGAGCGCGCTCTCCCGCCACGTCATCTCGCTCGAGCGGCTGATCGGGGTGCGGCTGTTCGAGCGGCGCCCCCATGCCCTCACCCTCACGCGGGCCGGCCAGCATCTGCTGCTGGCCGTCGCCAAATCCTTCGACAGGCTGGAATACGCGATCGACGACATCCGCAACGAGGGCGCACCCAGCCAGCGCACGCTCAGGGTGCAGTTGCCGCCGAGCTTCGCCATGCAGCTCGCCGTGCCCATCCTCAGGGACTTCCGCGCCACCAGCGCCGAGGTGGACATCGACCTGGTCAGTCCCGCCGCGGTGGGCCCGCTGCTGGCGGGTGTGGACGTGGCGGTCGTCTACTGCAAGCCCATGGTGACGGACCTGGTGGCAGATCTTCTGTGGCCGGTCAGACTGCGCATGCTCTGCCATCCGCGGATCGCCGCGCAGCATGGCGGCAGGGACCTCGCCGCCTTCATCGAGGCCAATGAGATCGTGCACGTGCGCTACGAGGGCGAGCCGAGGCATCAGGCCTGGTCGCAGTTCGTGCGCAAGTGCGGCCTCGGCACGCTCAACGTGGAGCGGGGGCTGGTGTTCGACACGGCCGTGCTCGCGGCGCAGTACGTGCTCAGCGGCCAGGGCATCTCGCTCGAGGATCCCAGGTTGTTCGTCGAGGAGCTGCGCAGCGGACGGTTGGTGAGTCCGTTCGAGGAGGAGCTGGAGAACGGCTACGGCTACTATCTCATCACCCACCCGGAAGGTCTCGCCGACACGGCCATCGCTCTGTTCCGCTCCTGGCTGATCGAGCGCTTCAGCGCGGAGGGGGCGGCCGCGGGGCCCGCGGTGCAGCTCGCGGTATCCAACGACTGGCGGGCGGTGGAGGGTGCAGACCGATGAACAGTCACGCGCGGGTGGTGGTGGTCGGCGGCGGGGTCGTCGGCGCGAGCGTGCTGTATCACCTGACCAAGGCCGGCTGGCCGGAGGTGATGCTTATCGAGCGGGACGAGCTCACCTGCGGGTCCACCTGGCATGCCGCCGGCGGCATGCACACCGTCAACGGCGATCCCAACGTCGCGCGCCTCCAACAGTACACCATCAACCTCTACCGGGAGATCGAGCGCATCTCCGGCCAGTCCTGCGGCGTGCACCTCACCGGCGGGCTCATGCTCGCGGGCACGCCCGAGCGGCTCGACTGGCTGAAGATGGCCCGGGCGCGCGGCCGTTATCTCGGCATGGAGCTCGAGCTGGTCTCGGTCGATGAGGCCGCGCGGCGCTTTCCGCTGCTCGACAAGCGGCATTTCGTCGGTGCGCTGTACGATCCGGTGGAGGGGCATGTCGATCCCTACGGCGTCACGCACGCCTACGCCAAGGCCGCCCAGATCGGCGGCGCGGAGGTGGTCAGGCACACGCGCGTGATGGACCTGAAACCGCGCGCCGACGGCACCTGGGACGTCATCACCGACCAGGGCAACGTTCACGCCGAGCACGTCGTGAACGCCGGCGGGCTGTGGGCGCGCGAGGTCGGCCGGATGGTGGGCCTGGAGCTGCCGATCCTGGCGATGGAGCACCAGTACCTGATCACCGAGGACGTGCCCGAGATCGCCGGGCTCCCCGAGCAGCTGCACTGCATCGACTTCGAGGGCGAGATCTACATGCGCGAGGAGCGCCGCGGCATGCTGCTCGGCACCTACGAGCGCTCGGGCGTGCCGTGGGCGCCGCGCGAGACGCCGTGGGATTTCACGCAGAGCCTGCTGCCGAACGACCTGGAGCGCATCGCGCCCAGCCTGGAGGTGGCCTTCGAGCACTTCCCGGCGCTCGCCGAGGTCGGCATCCGCAAGGTGGTCAACGGCCCGTTCACCTTCGCGCCCGACGGCAATCCGCTCATCGGGCCGGTGCGGGGCCTTAAGAATTTCTGGGTCGCCTGCGGCGTGATGGCCGGGTTCAGTCAGGGCGGAGGCGTGGGGCTCGCGCTCTCGCGCTGGATGGTGGACGGGGATCCGGGATCCGATGTGTGGGCGATGGACGTCGCGCGCTACGGCGGCTGGGCGACGCTCGCCTACACCAACGCCAAGGTGCGCGAGAACTACTCGCGCCGCTTCAGGATCCGCTTCCCGAACGAGGAGCTGCCGGCGGCGCGGCCGCTGCGCACCACCGCGGTCTACGACCGCCTGCAGGCCGCGCACGCGCTGTTCGGCGAGTACTGCGGGCTCGAGCATGCGTTGTGGTTCGCGCCGAGCGCCGCCGAGGCGAGCGAAGACATCACGTTTCATCGCTCGAACGCGCACCCGCACGTGGCGGAGGAGTGCCGCGCGGTGCGCCAGGGCGTCGGTCTCATCGAGACCTCCAACTACGGCAAGATCGAGGTGAGCGGCCCCAACGCCGAGCAATGGCTCTCGCGCGTGATGGCCAACCATGTCCCGGCGGTGGGGCGCATCGTTCTGACACCCATGCTCAACGAGCGGGGCAAGCTCATCGGCGACTTCACGATGTGCCGTGCGCAGGCCGACCGGGTGCTGCTCGTGTGCACCTATGCGGCCGAGAGCCACTACCTGCGCTGGTTCGAGCGCCATGCGTCCCCGGGGGTCACGGTGCGGCCCTGCACCATGGAGCACGTGGGGCTGGCGATCGCCGGTCCCGACTCGCGGGCGCTGCTGCAGAGCCTGGCGAGCGAGGACCTGTCCAACGGCGCGTTCCCCTTCCTGTCCTTCCGGCGGCTCGATGTCGGCATGATCCCGGCGCTCGTCGGGCGGATCTCCTTCACCGGGGAGCTCGGCTACGAGATCTGGGTGGAACCCACGTATCAGCGCGCGCTGTACGACCTGTTGGTTTCCGCGGGCAAAGGGCACGGCCTCAGGCTGTTCGGGGCGCGCGCGCTCAACGCCATGCGCATCGAGAAGTCCTTCGGCAACTGGGCGCGCGAGTTCCGTCCCATCTACGGCCCCTTCGAGGCCGGGCTCGGCCGTTTCGTCGATTTCGGGAAGGGGGAGTTCATCGGCCGCACCGCCGCGCTCCAGGAGCGCGGGCACGGCGGCGCCCGGCGGCTCAAGGCGTTCGCGGTCGAGGCTTCCGATGCCGACGCCATCGGCGATGAGCCGATCTGGCACGACGGCAAGGTGGTCGGCTGGGTCACCTCCGGCGCCTACGGCCATCGCGTCGGCCGCTCGCTCGCGCTCGGCTACATCGAGGCCGGCGTGAAGGACCAGACCGAAGGCTTCGAGATCGAGCTGCTCGGCGAGCGGCGCCCGGCGCAGCCCTTGACGGGCGCCGCCTATGACCCGAGCGGCGCGCGCATGCGCGCGTAGAGGAGACACGCGCCATGCGCCTGAGCGACATCCGGACCTTCGTCGTCGGCAACCCGCCGCCGCATTTCGGCGGGCGGTATTTCGTGTTCTGCAAGCTGGTGTGCGCCGACGGTGTCCACGGGGTGGGCGAGGCCTACGGCGTGCCCTTCCATCCGGATCTGGTGGCGCGCATGCTGGAGGACGTCTTCCAGCGCTACCTGGAGGGCGAGGACCCTCACGACGTGGAGCGCATCTGGCGCCGGGTGTACTCCTCCGGCTACTCGCAGCGGCCGGACGTGACGCTCATGGGGGTGCTGAGCGCGCTGGAGATGGCCTGTTGGGACATCATCGGCAAGGCAGCCGGGCAGCCGGTGTACAAGCTGCTCGGCGGCCGCGTGCACGAGAGGCTGCGCACCTACACTTATCTATATCCCAAGCCCGGGGACCGCACCGACGTCTACCTCGATGCGGACCTCGCCGCCGAGCGGGCGGCCGAGTATGTCGGGCAGGGCTTCACCGCGGTGAAGTTCGACCCACTGGGGCCGTACTCGGCCTTCGACGGCCGCCAGCCCTCGCTCGAGGCCCTCGATCGCTGCGAGCGCTTCCTCGAGCGGCTGCGCGAGGCGGTCGGCTCGCGGGCCGATCTGCTGCTCGGCACGCACGGGCAGCTGACCGCGGCCGGCGCGGTGCGCCTCGCGAGGCGCATCGAGCCGTATGACCCGCTGTGGTTCGAGGAGCCGGTGCCGCCGGATGCGCCCGCGGAGATGGCCAAGGTCGCGCGCGCCAGCCGGGTGCCGATCGCCGCCGGCGAGCGGCTCACCACCAAGTACGAGTTCGCGCGGCTGCTCACGGCGGGGGTCGGCATCCTGCAACCCAACCTCGGTCGGGTCGGCGGCCTGCTGGAGGCGAAAAAGATCGCCGCGCTCGCCGAGGTGCATCACGTGCCGATCGCCCCGCACCTGTACTGCGGTCCGGTGGTGGGCGCGGCGAACATTCATCTGGCCGCGAGCAGCCCCAACTTCCTCATCCTCGAGGGCATCGAGCGCTGGCAGGGCATACACGCCGACATCCTCCGCAAGCCCATACGCTGGGAGGACGGCTGCGTCATTCCGCCGGTCGAGCCCGGCCTGGGGGTCGAGCTCGACGAGGCGGTGGCGCGCGCCCATCCCTACAACGACCGCGCGCTTCACCTGGAGATGGCCGACCGGCCGGTCATGGTTTAGCGCGGACCGCCTCCGGGGCGCGCCGTGAGCGCCACGCCGGGTCGGCGTGTCGCCTGAATCCCACAGTCGGTCGTGCCGGCTCTACCGGGGCGGCCCGCCGGCCGGTAAGATGGCGAAGCGGGTGCCTATACTCGGAGTATTGGCACCGAATTCAGGAGGATGATCGCCACCGCATGAGCTCGAACCGCCTCCCCCGGGGCGTGCGTATCGAAGCGCCGCTCGGGCCTCGCTTCGAGGAGATCCTCACCCTGCCGGCACTCGGCTTTCTCGCCGACCTGCATCGGCGATTCGAAGGGCACCGGCGCGCGCTGCTCGCGGCCCGCGCGGTGCGCCAGGCGAGCATCGATGCCGGCGGGATGCCGCGCTTCCTGCCCGAGACGCGCGCCATCCGCGAAGCCGTATGGCACATCGCGCCGCTGCCCGAGGCGCTGCAGCGCCGGCGCGTGGAGATCACAGGTCCCGCCGAGCGCAGGATGATGATCGACGCGCTGAACTCCGGCGCCGACGCCTACGTGGCGGACTTCGAGGATTCGAGCACCCCCGCCTGGGACAACCAGGTGCGCGGTCAGATCAATCTCATGGACGCGGTCCGGCGCACCATCGAGCCCGGCGCGGACAAACACCATCGGCTGAACGACACCGTGGCGGCGCTGTTCGTGCGCCCGCGCGGCTGGCATCTGGACGAGCGGCACGTGACGGTGGACGGGCAGAGCGTCTCGGGGGCGCTGTTCGATTTCGCGCTCGCGTTCTTTCACAACGCCCGCGAGCAGCTGGCGCGCGGCGCGGGGCCTTATTTCTATCTGCCGAAGCTCGAGAGCCACCAGGAGGCGCGCCTGTGGAACGAGGTGTTCCTGGCCGCCCAGGCGGCGCTCGACCTGCCCGCCGGCACCATCAAGGCGACCGTGCTCATCGAGACGGTGCCCGCGGCCTTCGAGATGAACGAGATTCTCTACGAGCTGCGCGAGCATTCCGCGGGGCTGAATGCCGGGCGCTGGGATTACATATTCAGCGCCATCAAGAAATTCAGCCGGCGAGGGCAATTCTGCCTCGCCGAGCGCGGCCGGGTGACCATGCAGGCCCCGTTCATGCGCGCCTGTGCGCTGGAGCTGATCAGGGTCTGCCACCGCCGCGCAGCGCCCGCGATCGGCGGCATGAGCACGCTCATCCCGATCGAGTCCGATCCGGCCGCCAGCGAGCGGGCGCTGGCGGGCGTGCGCGAGGACAAGGCGCGCGATGCGCGCGACGGGTTCGACGGGGGCTGGGTGGCCCATCCGGCGCTGGTGCCCGTGGCGCTCGAGGAATTCGCCAGAGTGCTCGGCGATCGGGCGCACCAGCGCGAGCGCGTGCCCGAGGGCGAGTGCACCGCGGCGGACCTGCTCGACTTCCGGCCGGAGCGGCCGATCACCGAGGCCGGACTGCGCAACGACATCAACGTGGCGATCCACTACATCGGAAGCTGGCTCACGGGGGTCGGCTGCGTGCCCATCCACGACCTGATGGAGGATGCGGCGACCGCCGAGATCGCCCGCTCGCAGGTCTGGCACTGGGTGAGAAGCCCCAAGGGGGTGCTCGAGGATGGCCGCAGGATCGATGCCGCGCTGGTTCGCACGCTCATCCCCGAGGAGCTGCGCCGTGTCGAGTCGGTGGCCGCCGGCCCCGGAGGACCGGCCGGCCCCTATGCGCGGGCGGCCCGCATATTCGAGCGCATCAGCCTCGCCGATACGTTCACCGAGTTTCTGACACTGCCGCTGTACGAGGCCCTCACGAACGGCACGCGCGGCTGAGCGCTCGCGCTCAGCCGCTCGAGCCGCGCTCGGCGTCCCCGGCCTCGTCCGTCAGGCTCAACACCGGCGCGCCGCTCGCCGGATCCGAGGCGCTCTCCCGTCCGGTCTCGATGTGACCGGCCAGGCGCCAGCGATACCGCCCGGTGGTGACGCTGAGATCGTACCAGTGATGGCTCGCCGCAAGGTCGCACAGCCATTGCCCGGTCTTTCCGGGGGCGATGCCCAGGGTGTGCCCGCCGCGGCCATAGGCTTCGTCCCGGATGCGTACGCTCAACACCCGGTCGCCGACGTTGCGCAGATGCAGCCGGATGTTGCCATCCGCCTCGGCCGTGCCCGCAACCTCGAGCGGCGCGCCGGCGCCGCGCACCCGGCGCACGAATCCGTTGGGACCGTAGACTGTCATGGCGAGTGACTGGCCGCGGGGCAGCGGCACGAAATCCTCCAGCCTGTGTCCGGCGCCCAGCGTGTAGCGGCGCGGCAGACCGTAGCTCCCGTCCCAATAGGCCGTGCAGCACACTCCGACGCGCGAGCGGTTGTCGAAGCGCAGGTGTACGCCGTCGCGGGCGGCCACCAGGTCGAGCTCGAGCGCATAGGGCAGGGGGCGCGCGGGGCGCATGCCCGGCTCCTGAGCCGTCAGGGCGATCGGCTGGTGCTCGGGCACCTCCGGCGGGGGGAGCTTCGATTCCTGATGGACCAGATCCCAGTACCCGGAGGTGGCCGGAAGACTCACGGTGCGGGCGTTGTGGGAGGCGAAATCGAAGGCCGAGGTCAGATCTCCGCACACCGCGCGGCGCCAGGCCGTGATGTTCGGCTCCCGAACCCCGAAACGGGTCTCGAGAAAGCGGATCACCGAGGTGTGATCGAACACCTCCGAGCAGACGTATCCGCCCTTGCTCCACGGCGAGATGGCGAGCATCGGCACCCGCGGCCCCAGTCCATAGGGCAGCTGATCGGGCGTGTAGAGCGTCGAGTGGTCGGGGTTGACGGTGTCGTGCACCT